>Ga0209415_10003648_pt1 | contig 28636 bp, 23 predicted proteins | sample PeaSoiSIISIP2007_FD_187696 | JGI IMG/M metagenome (GOLD analysis project Ga0209415, IMG submission 187696) | Peat soil microbial communities from Weissenstadt, Germany - SII-SIP-2007 (SPAdes) (version 2) | ecosystem: Environmental > Terrestrial > Soil > Wetlands > Peat | place: Germany...
CAGCAGCCCAACCGCCGCGATTACAATCATCTTGTGGTCGAGCGCCCGCACCAGCATCCGCTCATAGCGTCCCGCGAAGCGCTCGTAGGCACGGATGAAGGGAGCAAAGATGCTCCCACCGCTACCATGCTCCTCCGCACGCGCCTCTTCGGCGCTCAAAAATCGCCCGCAGTAGATGGGAATGATCGTCATCGCGACCAGGTAAGAGGCCATCATCGAAAGCACAACCGCGAGCGCGAGCGCGCTGAAGAGGTATTTGGCCACCCCGAACAGGAACATCACCGGGAAGAACACGATGATCGTGGTCACGGTCGATGCCAGCACAGCCAGTGCCACCTCCTCGGCCCCATCGCCCGCCGCCTTCCAGGGCGGCTTGCCTTCGGCCAGATGGCGGTTGATGTTTTCGAGCACTACGACCGAATCGTCCACCAGCCGCCCGATCGCCAGCGCGAAGCCGCCCAGGGTCATGATGTTGATCGTGGCGCCGTTCATATAGAGACCGAAGGTGCCGGCCAAAATGGAAAGCGGGATCGACAGGAAAATCGCAAAGGTCGATCGGAAGCTGCCCAGAAAAATCAGGATCATCAGCGACGCGAGGACCGATCCCATCACCGCCTCGTGCTCCAGGCTTTCGACCGCGGCACGGATGTAGCTCGACTGGTCGAAGATCGCGTCAAGCTTCATACCCGCCGGCAGGGCCGTCACCTTGGGTATCAGCCCGCGCACTCCGTCGACCACCTCGATGGTGTTGGCATTGCCTTGTTTCAGCACCGGGATGTACACGGAGCGCTGGCCGTTGATGCGCACGACGTTTTGCTGAATCTGCGCGGCGTCCTCGGCGTGGCCGACGTCGCGTATCAGCACCGGCGCCTGACCCGCTCCGATCTTTACCGGCACGTCATTAATATCGTCGGGATGCTCGATCATGCTGTTGGTGTAAATGAAGTAATCGGTCAGTCCGATCTTGGCGTCTCCGGCCGGGATTATAAGGTTGGCATCGTTGAGCGCATGCACGACGTCCATCAGGGTCAGGCTACGCGCCTGCAGTGCCTCACGATTGACGTAGACCATGATCTGCCGATACTTGCCGCCAAAGGGAGGCGGGACCGAGGCTCCCGCGATGGTCGCGAGCTGATTACGGATGTTGTACTGGGCCTGGTCGCGGAGCTCTGCTTCGCTGAAACCCGCGCCCGACACGGTGAGCAGCGTCACCGGCAGCGACGAGGCGTCAAACTTCAGGACCACGGGAGGCAGAGTGCCGGGCGGCATGTGGCGCAGGTCCGCCATCGCGAGATTGGCAAGCGACGATGCCGCGGCGTCGATATTTGCGCTCGGATGAAAATAAACCTTGATGATGCTGACGCCGGGCAGCGAGCGCGACTCGATGTGCTCGATATCGCTGGCCATGGTGAAGAAGCGCTCGAAGCGGGTCGTAATATCGCGCTCCATCTCGAGCGGGGGCATACCGGGATAGAAGGTTGCGACTACCACGGCAGGAATTTTCAGATTCGGAAACACGTCCACCGGCATGCTGGCGAAGGCGGTAACCCCGAGGATTGTTATGATCAGCGCTCCAACGATGATGGCGTGAGGGTTGCGCAGCGCAAAACTAGGCATCGCAAAGAACCTCTCAACTGTTTACGGGAACTTTGTTCACGCAGGCGCGCCAAAACTTCCGCGCACCTGCTTCCGCCGAGCGCTCCTCTCGGAACGCTCGCCCGCACCGTTCTTCAGCCGATCAAGGAAGGGTCGTCGGAGCCTGATACTGGAAGCTTGAAGCGAGACAGGAGTTGCAGCAGCGGCACAGCGTTGTCGCATCCAAGCTGGCGCTCAGAAGCTGGCTTCAGCGCAATGATAGATGCGATCGGTTCTAGGCGCGCGGGTCGCAGGGTCGCGCGCTCCGCCAACAGGCTCAACCGGTCCGCGGCGGCCTGGAGACTTAGGCCGCGCGTCAGTCCGGAGCGAACCTGAGCGAGATGGGTAGCGCCGGGGAGCCTGTCGGGTCGAAGCGGTTTGGCAACCACCCTCAGGGTCAACATCAGAAAGCCGATTTCGAGCGTCAAAAGAAACAGTTTGGCGAAATGTTTCTTTCGATGAGTATGCATGAGGTTTCGCGCCCGACGATGAGTATCATACGCTTTACGGGCAAGATTTCGACGATCACGCGGCCAGTTTCTTCATAATTGTCGCTCTTTGGCAAAAGCTAGCGAGATCGAGCCAGAGCCACCCGCATCCCACCGTTATGCGAATTCGGACTTTTAGCGCCGCGCCTTGCCAGGTTTGAGCCTTAACACGACGGACGCTATCTGGCACGATTGCTGAACGCGGATCACCCATCGGATGAAACAATACGTAATCGGTCTGCTGGAGACAGCGATAGCGCGCGCGCGCAGCGCCGGGCAATTGAAATCGGGCCCGGTCGGCTTCAGCGTGGACGCACCCAAGGACCCGGCCCACGGCGATGTCGCGACCAATGCGGCCCTGGTCCTGGCACGCGCCGAGGGCATGCCGCCGCGTGCGGTAGCCGAGATAATCAAGAGCAACCTCGACCCCGGAAGCGATATCGCGCAGGTCACGATCGCTGGACCGGGCTTCATCAATTTTCGGATGGCACCGCGGTTCTGGCACAACGAGTTGCGCCGCGCAGCGGTCGAGGGCCAGGCCTATTGGCTGCCGCAGTTCGGCGCCGGCAAGAAGGTTGACGTCGAATTTCTCTCGGCAAACCCCACTGGCCCGCTGACTGTCGGACACGGCCGCAACGCGGTCATCGGCGATACCATCGCACGCCTGCACGAGGCCACCGGGTTTCGCGTAACCCGCGAATACTACTTCAACAACGGCGGCCGGCAGATGAGGCTGCTGGGCGAATCGGTCCGCGCACGTTATCTCCAGGAGTGCGGCCGCGAAGCGACGTTGCCCGAGGACGGATACCAGGGCGAGTACATCCGCGAGATAGCGCGAGCGCTCTTCGAGCAACACGGCGACCGGCTGCTCGAAACCACCGACCTCGAGCCCTTCCGCGCCGCGGCGGAAGAGGCGATCTTCGCCGACATCCGCCGCACTTGCGCCCGGCTAAAGATTGATTTCGACGTTTATACCAACGAGCTCGACTTTTTGCGCGGCGGTCAGATTCAGGCGGTGCTCGACGGCTTGAGCCAACGAGGCCTGATCGCCGAGTATGACGGCGCGGTGTGGCTCAAGGGCGAGCCGCTCGGACTACCGAAGGATCAGGTGCTGATCCGCTCCGGGCCCGAGCGCGAACCGACCTATCGAACGCCAGATATCGCCTACCATATCGACAAGCTCAAACGCGGGTTCGACCTAATCGTCGACGTCTTCGGCGCCGACCATATCGCCGAGTACCAAGGGGTGATGGCAGCGGTCAAAGCGCTCGGCCATGACACCGGCATGATCCGGGTGATCATCTACCAGTTCGTGACGCTCACCCGCGGCGGCGAGAAGGTCAAAATGTCGACCCGCAAGGCGACTTACGTCACGCTGGATGAGCTGATCGACGAGGTCGGAATCGACGTCGTGCGATTTTTCTTTCTGTTTCGCAAGAGCGACACCCATCTGGATTTCGACCTCGACCTGGCCAAGCGCCAGGCGCCCGAAAACCCGGTCTTCTACGTCCAATACGCGCATGCGCGACTGGCGAGCGTCTTTCGCGAGGCCGATAAGGCTGGCCTGCAACTGCCGGCCGATTCCTCGCTGATCAAGCTGGACCTGCTCTCAGCAGAGGAGTTGGACCTGGCCAAGCGGCTGCTTGAACTGCCGGAGGTGGTGCGAGGCAGCGTCGAGACTCTCGAACCGCATCGGCTGCCATTTTATCTGCTGGAGCTAGCGGGCGAATTCCATCGCTATTACAACAAGCCCGCCAACCGTATAATCGGTAATGACCATGAGCTGAGCCGCACGCGGCTTTTCCTGGCCGGGCTCATCAGGCAAGGTATCGCCGCCGGTCTTGGCCTTTTGGGTGTGAGCACTCCCGAACGTATGTGAGAATCGATGCGCTTTGAGATTGGAATCGGTGGAGGATTGCTAATCGGCGTGGGCCTGCTTGGGCTCTCCGGCGGCGTCTTTTGTCTGGGACTGATTGGCGGCTACGAAATCGCGAGCCAGGAACAGCATAACCGAGATGTCGCGGCGGTTTACCCGCTTCCAGCTCCCCCACCGGTCCAGCCGACGCCAGCGGAATCAACGGGCGTGAGCCTCGAGACGCTGACATCGGGCGCGCTTGCCTCGCCGTCACCGACTCCGGCCGCAAGCGAGCTTGGCGCGCTGGTCGGGCCTTCGGGCTTGCCGGCTGTTCAACCTTCGCCTACGCCCGGCGCGAAGCGGCTCGCCGTGGCGGCGCCGCTGCCGCTGAGCCCGCCGCCGGCGGCGGCGGGCTCAGCGACGGCGCCCTCGCCGGCCACTCCCGCCCGCAGGCCCACGCACCCCGAGCGCAAGCTCGCAGCGCGCGAAGCGCCGGCCGGCGCTAGCGACCGTCCACGCGGCCATCAGCCCTACAGCGTTCAGATCGACGCTGTGATGGACCGGCAGGGCGCGGAAGACATCGCCCGAAAACTCAGCGCGGGCGGGTACGAACCATATATCGTCCCGACCGAAATTGGCGGCCAGACCTGGTATAAGGTCCGTGTCGGGCACTATGAAACCGAGGCCGAAGCGCACGCGGCCGAACAGCGACTGCGCCTCGAGTACGAGGGCTCGCTACCCACCCACTGACGGCCGCCGCTGAACGCGCTGTTGACAGCGGCACTAGGCACCAATAAGTTATAATACGATATGAAGTGTATAAGCCGGACAGCTTGGGCGACTTGGCGCTGGTGCGCGAAGGCGTTGGCCTGGGCTCCGGTTTCGTAACCGATACTGAAACCGATATTTTAAGGGCCGCGGGCGCAACACCTGCGGCCCTTTTTAGTTTCCGGCAAATCGGTGGGCCCAGGGGGACGGTACCTGCGGCGAACGAGTCAGGGAGAGCGAGTCTGATGCTCACGCCAAGCGAACGCGAGTTTGACGCGCTAGCGGCAAAAAATTTCAACCTTATCCCGGTGTGCCGCGAAATCGCGGCCGACCTGGAGACCCCGGTCTCAGCGTTTCTGAAGATCGCGCGGGGCGACTATGCGTTTTTGCTGGAAAGCGTGCGCGGTGGCGAGAAATGGGCCCGCTATACGTTCCTCGGTACCGAGCCGGCGATGGTGTTGCGGGGGCGCGGCACCACGATGGAGGTGCTCCGGCCCGGCCGCGCCACCGAGATACGTACCGTCACCGACCCTTTCGAAGGTCTGCGCCAGGAAGTTCAGCGTTTGCGCGCGCCCCAACTCGAAGGGTTGCCGCGCTTCTTCGGAGGAGCCGTCGGCTATCTGACCTACGACGTCGTGCGTTATTTCGAGCGGCTGCCCAATTCCCCGCCCGACGACCTCGACCTTCCCGACCTCCACATGATGTTCACAGACACGCTGCTGGTGTTCGACAACGTTCGCCAGACCCTCAAGATTATTGCCAACGCGCCACTCGACGAGTTCGGATCCACCCACGCCGCCTACCAGAGCGCGATCGCGAAGATTGACCAAGTCGCGGCCCGGTTGGCGGATCGCGTGACTCCGCCGCATCTCGAAAGCGCACCCGACGGCGCGGAGCCGATCATCACCTCCAACCAGACCCGCGAAGGCTACATGCGGATGGTCGCGGCGGCCAAGGAATATATCGCTGCCGGCGACGTGATCCAGGTGGTTCCCTCTCAGCGCTTCGAAGCCGCGCTCAAGGTCCATCCTTTCAACATCTATCGCAGCCTGCGCGCCATCAATCCCTCGCCCTATATGTTCTACCTGAAGCTTGGCGACCACGCGCTTGCAGGCGCCTCGCCCGAAGTGATGGTGCGGCTGGAGGGACGGGAGATTACGCTCAGGCCGATCGCCGGTACTCGCCGTCGCGGGGCCGACGAGGCCGAGGACCTGAGCCTGGAGCGGGAGCTTCTTGCGGACCCCAAGGAGCGGGCCGAGCACGTGATGCTGGTCGACCTGGGGCGCAACGACGTCGGCCGGGTCGCCGAGATCGGCTCGGTGGAGGTTACCGAGCTGATGGTGGTCGAGCGCTACTCGCACGTGATGCATATCGTTTCCAACGTTCGCGGAAAGTTGCGCCAGGGAAGTGACGCTTTCGACGCGTTTCGCGCCACCTTCCCTCAGGGCACGGTTTCCGGCGCGCCCAAAATCCGCGCTATGGAGATCATCGACGAGCTCGAGCCCGCGCGCCGCGGCGTTTACGCGGGCGCGGTCGGCTACTTCAGTTACACCGGCAACATGGATACCGCGATCGCGCTGAGAACGCTGCTGATCAAGGACGGCAGAGTTTACATCCAGGCCGGGGGCGGCGTAGTGGCCGATTCCGATCCCGCCGCCGAGTACGAGGAGTCGGTCAACAAGGCCAAGGCGATGGTGCGAGCGCTGGGCGCGGCGCGCGATTTCGAATTCGCGGCGGCGGAGGGCTGAGCGATGGCCCAGGCATCCGTCAGAATTCTGATGATCGACAACTACGACTCGTTCACTTTCAACCTGGTGCAATACCTTGGCGAACTGGGCGCCGATCTAACCGTCAAGCGCAATGACGCGATCGACGTCCCCGCGGCGCGGGCGCTCAAACCCGACGCGATAGTGCTGTCGCCGGGGCCGTGCACGCCGCGCGAGGCCGGCATCTGCGTACCGCTGCTGCGCGAGCTGGCCGGCGAGATTCCGATGCTCGGCGTCTGTCTGGGCCATCAGTGTATCGGCGAGGCCTTCGGCGGCAAGGTGGTGCGGGCGGGCCGCCTGATGCACGGCAAGACTTCGCCGATTCTACACGATGGCAGAACGCTTTTCGCGGGGGTCCCCAGCCCGTTCGAGGCGATTCGCTATCACTCTCTGCTGGTCGAACGCGCCTCGGTGCCGCAATGCCTGGAGGTCTCAGCTTGGACGGCCGAGGGCGAGATCATGGGGCTCAGGCACAAACGCTATCCGATCGAGGGCGTGCAATTTCATCCGGAGTCGATCCTGACGCAGCACGGCAAACATATCTTGCGCAACTTTCTCGCGGCGGTGGCGGCGGCGTGAGCAAGCTGCGCGAAGCGATGACGCAGGTGCTCGCCGGCCGCTCTCTGAGCGAAGCCGCTTCCGTCGAAGCCCTCGGCGAGGTCTTCGACGGAAGCGCGCCCGACGCGCTGGTTGCGGGCTTCCTGGTCGCGCTGCGGCTCAAGGGCGAATCGGCGGCGGAGCTCGCGGGCGCCGCGCGCGCGATGCTCACGCGCGCCCGCCCGCTCGACCTTGGGCCAGCGCTGCTCGACACCGCCGGCACCGGCGGCGACGGCGCGGGCACGGTCAACATCTCGACCGGCGCCGCGCTGATCGCCGCGGCTGCCGGCGTGCGCGTCGCCAAGCACGGTAATCGGGCGGTCAGCGGACGTATCGGTGCCGCCGATTTATTGGAACGGCTGGGAGTCAAGATCGACCTCGACCCGGCGGGCTTGCGCCGATGCCTCAAGCGCGCCGGTATCTGCTTCGTGTTCGCGCCCGCGTATCATCCGGTGATGGCGCGGCTGGCGACGCTGCGCCGCGAACTCGGCATCCGTACGCTTTTCAACCTGCTCGGCCCGCTGGCCAATCCGGCGCGCCCGAGCCGTCAGTTGCTGGGCGTCGCCGAACCGCAACTAATGCGTCCGATGGTCGAGGCGTTGGCCGCACTCGGCGTCGAGCACGCGATGGTGGTACATGGGGAGGACGGGCTTGACGAAATCTCTTGTCTCGCGCCGACCCGGATAGCTGAGTTGCGGGACGGAAGAATCGACTATTTTCAGATCGAGCCGGAAAGCTTCGGATTGCGACGCGAGACTCTCGGCGCGCTCGCCACCACCGGACCGGAGCAAGCGGTCGAGATCCTGCGCCGCGCGCTTGCTGGCGAAACCGGCGTGGCGCATCATGTGCTCGCCCTCAACGCCGGTGCAGCAATTTATCTGGGCGGGATGGCGCCCGCGCTGGATGCGGGCGTGGCGCGTGCGCGGACGATCCTCGCGGAAGGGAAAGCGATCGAAACCCTGGAGCGGATGCGTCGCGCGAGCCAGGAGGATTGCGCATGAGCTCAATCCTGGAGAAAATCTTCGCGGCCAAGCGGCTCGAACTCGAGGCCAAGCGCCAGTTCGTCTCGCTCGAATCGCTGATGGTGAGAGCGATGGAGGCGTCGGCGCCGCGGCCGTTCGTGGACGCGCTGAGCGCGTCGCGTGCCGCAATTATCGCCGAGGTCAAGCGCGCCTCGCCGAGCAAGGGTGATATCCTGCCGAACCTCGATCCGGTGGCGGTCGCGACCGATTACCTCGCGGCCGGCGCCGCGGCAATCTCGGTCTTGACGGACAGTCACTTCAAGGGCTCGCTCGCCGATCTCGAAGCGGTTCGCGCCGCCGTTGAGCTGCCGTTGCTGCGCAAGGACTTCATCTTTGACCCTTATCAGGTTTACGAAGCGCGGGTGGCGGGCGCCGATTGTATCCTGCTGATCGCGGCGATGCTCGGCGACGGAGAGCTCCGCGCGCTGGGCGCGCTCGCGCACCAGCTCAAGATGGCGGCGCTGGTCGAGGTGCACAGTGAAATCGAGTTGCGCCGCGCCGAAGCGGCAGGAGCGTCACTGATCGGGATCAATAATCGCGACCTGCACAGCTTCAAGACCGATATCGCGCTGACCGAAACCCTGCTCGCGGGCTATCGCGGCAACGCCTTGATCGTTTCCGAAAGCGGAATCGAATCGGCGGCGGATGTGCGCCGCCTTTACGCCGCCGGAGCGCGAGCCTTTCTGGTCGGCGAGAGCCTGCTTCGCGGCGGCCAACCGCGCGGCAAGCTGAACGAATTGGTTCACGCGCTGGACGCTGGAGCGGATCCTGCGCGATATCAGGAGTGAAGTTTCGCGGGCGAATGGTTAGATAGTAAGGTGAGCGTCAAGATAAAAATTTGCGGCGTGACGCGGGTTGACGACGCCCTGGTGGCTTGCGAACTCGGCGCGGACCTGATCGGGCTCAACTTTTATCGTCCGAGCCCACGCTATCTCTCCTTGGAGAGCGCCCGGGAAATCAAGCAGGCCGTTGCCGGACGCGCCGCACTGGTCGGGGTCTTCGTCAACGCCGAGCGCGGTTACGTCGAGCGGATGTTGTCCGAACTAGCGCTCGGCTTTATCCAGTTTCACGGCGATGAAGACGAAAACGCGCTCGCCGGATGGCCGGTGCCGACGATCCGCGCCTACCGGCTGCGCTCCGAGCCGCCAGCCGACCTGATCCGCCGCTCGCGCGCCGACTACGTTCTGATCGACAGCTACGACCCGGCGCTGTTCGGAGGCACCGGCCGTGCCCTGCCGCTCGCGCTGCTCACAGGAATCGATTTGCGCCGGACCATAATTTCGGGCGGCCTGGGGCCGGACAATGTCGCAGCGGCGGTCGCCTTGAACCCGTGGGCCGTAGACGTCGCCAGTGGCGTCGAATCCGCGCCCGGACTGAAGGACCCATCCAAGCTCAGGAGCTTTATCGTCAATGCGAAGTCTTCCCGATAGTCACGGCTTCTTCGGCCCGTTCGGCGGCCGTTATGTAGCCGAAACCCTAATGCCGGCGCTGCTCGAGTTGGAGCAGGCCTACAAGGCGGCGCGGCGCGACCCCAAGTTCCGCTCCGAACTCGAACGCTATTCGCGCGAGTATGTCGGCCGCCCAACGCCGCTGTTCTTTGCCGCCAATCTGAGCGCCAAGCTGGGCGGCGCCAGGATTTACCTCAAGCGCGAGGACCTCTGTCATACCGGAGCGCACAAGGTCAACAACACCTTGGGCCAGGCGCTGCTGGCGGTGCGGATGAACAAGCCGCGAATTACCGCCGAGACCGGCGCCGGCCAGCATGGGGTCGCCACCGCCACGATGGCGGCGCTGTTTAGCCGCCAGTGCGAGGTCTTCATGGGCTCGCTGGACGTCGAGCGCCAGTCGCTCAACGTCTTCCGCATGAAGCTGCTCGGCGCCCAGGTTCACTCGGTATCGGCCGGCAGCAGAAGCTTGAAAGACGCACTGAACGAGGCGCTGCGTGACTGGATCACCAAAGTCCGAACCACTTATTATCTTATCGGCACGGTTGCCGGACCTCATCCCTATCCCATGATCGTCCGTGACTTCCAGGCGGTGATCGGCCGCGAGGCGCGGCGCCAGATCCTCAAGCACGAAGGACGCCTGCCCGACGTGCTAGTGGCATGCGTCAACGGCGGGTCGAACGCGATCGGCCTTTTTTATCCATTCCTCAAGGATCCCGGCGTTCGTTTTATCGGAGTGGAGGCGGGCGGCCTGGGACTGAACGGCCCGGACCATGCCGCCACCCTCAACGCTGGCAGCGTGGGCGTGTTGCACGGTAATCGCACCTATCTGTTGCAGGACGAGCTAGGTCAGATCCGCGAGACCCACTCGATCGCCGCGGGCCTCGATTATCCCGGAGTCGGCCCGGAGCACAGCTATCTCAAGGACGTGGGGCGCGCGGAATATGTGACCGCGACCGACGCCGAGGCGCTCGCGGCACTCAAACTGCTCTCGGAAACCGAGGGCATCATTCCGGCACTGGAAAGCGCTCACGCGGTCGCCTATGCGGCGCGCCTGGCGCCGACCTTGCCCAAGGAGCAGGTGATGATCGTCAATCTCTCGGGCCGCGGCGACAAGGACATGCAAACCGTGGCGCAGGCGCTGGGCGTCAGCCTTTAAGATTATGAAAAGCGATGGTCGAATTGCCCGGAAGTTCCGCGAACTGCGTGCACGCGGCGAGGCCGCGCTGATTCCATTCGTGGTGGCAGGAGATCCGGACCTCGGGCGCACTAAGCAGATAGTGCGTGAGCTCGAGGCACTGGGCGCCGATCTGGTCGAGTTGGGTATGCCGTTCTCCGATCCGATGGCGGATGGTCCCGCGAATCAGCGCGCGATGGCACGCGGACTGGCCGCGGGCGCGTCGCTCAGCGCGATTCTGGCCCTGGTGAGCGAGCTCCGCGCCGAGAGTCAGATCCCGCTGATCCTCTTCGGCTATTTCAATCCGGTGTTGCACTACGGATGCGAGCGCTTCTGCGCCGACGCGGCCAAGGCCGGGGTCGACGGAATGTTGATCGTCGATCTGCCTCCCGAGGAAAGCCGCGAGCTGGCACGCCCCGCCGCCGCCAACCGCCTCGACCTGATCTATCTGCTCGCGCCGACCACCCCGCTCGAGCGCAGCCGACGGATCGCGCGCGCGGCGAGCGGCTTTCTTTATTACGTCTCGGTCACCGGAGTAACCGGTGCCCGTGCCTCGCTGGCGCTCGACCTCGAGCAGCACGTGCGTGAACTGCGCACGGTAACCGACTTGCCGATCGGCGTCGGCTTCGGCATCTCGACGCCCGATCAGGCGCGGCAAGTCGCCTCCATCGCCGACGCGGTAGTGGTCGGCAGCGCGCTCTCGTCGCTGATCGAAGAGCATGCCTCCTCGCCGGACCTGGTCGAAACGGTCGGCAAACTCGTCGGCACGATGAAAGCGGCGATGCGAGAAGCGCCACATACGCTGAAGGCGGCAGTCCCGAGCTGACGGCGATGGCCGAGCGCGCGCAAATCGAAAATCCAGCGCGGCGTGGTGCGGACGACATTTGGACCAAGTGCCCGTCGTGCAAGGACATCGCCTTTCGCAAGGAAGTCGAGCGCAATCTCAACGTCTGCCTCAAGTGCGATTATCACTTCCGCCTGACCGTCGAACAGCGCCTGGCGATTACCGCGGATCGCGGCTCCTGGCGCGAGCTGTTTGCCGAGCTGGCGGTCGACGACCCGCTCGAGTTCACCGACACCAAGCCCTACCGTGAACGGCTGGGGCAAGCCCGTCGTTCAAGCGGCCGCAACGACGCGGTGGTGGCCGGCGTGTGCGGTATCGAAAAACAACGGGTCGCGCTCGCTGTCATGGATTTCAACTTCATGGGCGGGAGCATGGGCACGGTAGTCGGTGAGAAACTGGCGCGCCTGTTCGGCCACGCCCTCGCGCGCCGTCTGCCGGTGGTAATCTTCAGCGCCTCGGGTGGCGCGCGGATGCAGGAAGGGATCCTGTCACTAGTGCAGATGGCCAAGGTCGCGGCCGCGATCGCGCTGGTGCGCGACGCCGGCGTGCCCTACCTCTCGGTGATGTGCGATCCGACCACAGGAGGCGTGGCCGCGTCGTTCGCCATGCTCGGCGACTTGAACCTGGCCGAACCCGGCGCGTTAATCGGCTTCGCCGGGCGCCGCGTAATCGAGCAGACCACCAATCAGCAGCTACCCGGCGACTTCCAGCGCGCCGAGTTCCTGCTCGCCCACGGGATGCTGGACGCGATCGTGCCGCGCCGCCAGATGCGGCCCACGCTGGCGCGGCTGCTGCGGGTCCTGCGACCGCGAAGGCCCTGTCAATAGCCGATTCTCGCGCCCTTTTGCCGTAATCGGTTCCGGACTACAATGGCGCGCGGAAATGGAGCGTTTCCATCAAACTCTCGACTGGCTCTATTCGCTCGAAGCTCGCGGCGAGATTTTCAAGCTCGACCGGATGGAACGAGCGCTGGCCCTGATCGGCGATCCGCACCTGCGGCTGCCAACCATCCATATCGCCGGCACCAAGGGCAAAGGCTCCGTCGCCGCGATGCTGGATAGCTGCCTGCGCGCCGCCGGCTATCGATGCGGTCTCTACACCAAGCCCCATCTGGTCAACCTGACCGAGCGCACCCGCGTCGACGGCGCCGAGATTTCGCCCGGCTTGATGCTCGAGTACATCGAGCGGCTGCGCAAGGTTTACGATCGGGCTGGCATGGCCCTGACCTTTTTTGAGTTCACCGTAACCCTGATGTTCCTCTACTTCGCGGAGGCCGGGCTTGATATAGCGGTGATCGAGACCGGGTTGGGCGGGCGCCTCGATTCGACCAACGTGGTACGCCCGCTGCTGTCCGTTATCACGCCGATCGGCTTCGATCATGTCGAATACCTCGGATACAGCATCGCCTCGATCGCCGCGGAAAAGGGCGGCATCATCAAGCACGCGACGCCGGTGGTGGTGGGCACGCGCCAGCCCGAGGCGCGAACCACGCTCAGCTCGATCGCGGCCCAGGTCGCGAGCCCGGCGATGATGATCGATCGCGAATTCTCGTATAGATCGCGCGCTCCGCAGCATCGGCTCGATTATCACGGTCTGGGTCTTGATCTCGAAAATGTCGAGCTCGGGCTTGGCGGCGCCTTCCAGCACGAAAACGCCGCCATCGCGATCGCCGCGCTCGAAGCGATGCGGGCGCAAGGCTGGCGGCTCGAGGAGCCGATCATCAGGCATGGGCTCAAGCACGTGATTTGGCCGGGGCGGTTCGACGTCGTCCTGCGCCGGCCCATGGTGATCCTCGACTGCGCCCACAACGAGCTCAGTATCGAGGCCTTGCTCGAGACGCTGGCGATGGAATTCGGCCCCAACGTCAGGCCGCGGCTGGTATTTGGATGCCTAGAGGATAAGAATTGGGCGCGGATGGCGGAACTTTTAGCGCCGCGAGTGCGGGACGTCACTTTGACCAGGGTAAAGCCCAAGCGTCCGCTCGAACCGGATCGCCTGCTTCCATGCTTTGCGCCTTTGGTTTCAACCCGCGTGATCCGCGAGCCATTGCGCGCGGTCGAACAGGTGATGGCCGAAGCCGGCGACGAGGACTTGATCCTGGTTACCGGCTCCGTGTATCTGGTTGGCGAGGTCTATCCTTACTTCCTGGCACGCCAAGGACGTCGAGGACTATTCGCTGAAACCGCCGCTTAAACTGTGGACCGCTATATTGGTTGTGCTCGCGCTACTCCAGGGTTCCTGGGCTTTTGCGCAGGTGCCGGCCCAGCTTTCCCATCTCGGCAGCGAACGCGCAGGACCGACCAATATCAGCGGGCAAACGTTCTTTTACGATAAGGTCACCGATACTTTTGTCGCGCGCGGCGACGCTCGGCTGACCCGCGCCGCCACCCTGCTCACCGCCGACGAGCTCGAGTTCGACCGCCGCGAGCACAAGGCGGTCGCCACCGGCCATGTACATCTCATCGATCCCATGATCGATCTGACCGCCTCGAAGGCGACGCTCGATTCGAACCTCGAAACCGGCGAACTGGACAACGCTAAAGTCAGTGTCCAGGGGGGGAACTATTACGTCACCGGGCGTAACATCGAAAAACTGGTCGGGGAACACTACTCCGTCCGAGACGGATACTTCACTACTTGCGGATGCGAATCGGGCAGGCCGTCCTGGAGCGTCGCAGGCAGCGATCTGGATGTTCAGATGGGTGGCCGGGCTACAGTGCAAGATGCCCATTTCAGCATTCTCGACTGTCCCGTGGCGTACCTTCCGTACGCCAGCTTCCCGGCTGCGACGGACCGTGAGAGCGGTTTTCTCAGCCCGCGCTTCGGTCAATCCCGGCTGCGCGGCTTTCAGTTCTTTCAGCCATACTATTTCGATATCAACAAGAGCTCCGATGCCACCGTGGCCTTCGATGTCGAGAGCAGCGCTCGGATTGGCGGTTTAGCCGAGTACCGGCTACAAAACGGCCAAGACGACTATTTGAAGCTTACCGGCGCATTCTTCGACGAAAGCATCCGCTCCGAGCAGAATCGTGTAGGCGACATCGTCGATAGCCAGATAGCCGATCCCCACATTCCGCTGGATCGTTACGGGTTTATCGGGCTGGCCCGCCAGCATCTGACGCCCGACCTGGTTGCCTATGGCGACACCGTCACGGTCAGCGACAGCCTCTATCTGCGCGAGATGGATATCTACACCCTGTCGCGCGGCTACGGCTCTAACTTCCAGGTGCTGCGAACCGCCGATTCGCATTTCGGCCTGATCGATAGTTTTGAAAACTCTTTCCTTCGATTGCAGGGCACCTGGATTCAGGATTTGATCCAGCCTCAAAATCTGGCGCTTCAGTCGTTGCCCGAGTTGCTGTTTAGCGGCCGGCAGCAATTGGCGGGAGGGCTGGCCTATTCCGATTTCGATTTGCAGGCGATCAACTACTGGCGTGCCGACGGCGTCGATGGCCAACGGGTCGACTTAAATCCGCGCCTGATCCTGCCGTGGCGCTGGGGTGATTACCTTTACGGCCTGTTCAATTTCGGCGCACGCGAAACGTTCTACGACGTTTCAGGCCATAACATCGGAGTTATACCGGCGGGCACTCCAGGCCACACCAACAACAACGGCCTCTTCCTTGACGGACTCACGCCGGGTGGTTTTCACAGCCGCGAGATGGTTTACGGAGAGGCCCGTGTCTCGAGCATTCTGGAAAAGATCTACCACGTGCACTGGGGGTCGTTGGAAGGGCTCAAGCATACGATCGAGCCGGTGGTGGACTACAACTACGTCCCACAGGTTCAGCAAGGCCAGTTGCCGCTGTTCGACGCCGTCGATCGAATCGAGCCGCGCAGCCTTCTCACCTACGGATTCGTCTCGCGCGTCTTCGCAAAGTTCGGCGGCGGACCGGCCGAGTCCACCCCTGCCGAGGTCGAGAACGACACCGAGGAAGAACTCGCTGAGCTGCGCCCGGTCGAAACTTATAGCCAAGGCAGCTCGGTCCGAGAACTGGTGAGGTTGAGCCTGATGCAGTCCTTCGACAGCCTGCATGCGGTAACCCCCAGTGGTTCTCGGCTTTCGGACGCGGAGGCAATCGTTACCCTGTTGCCGACCAACATCGCCAGTTTCGGCTCGACGATTGACTACAATCCTCATGACCAGAAAATGGACGCCGCAACCATTTTTATGGCCGTGCGCCCGCCTTGGGAACGGATTGCGCCCGCCACCACCACTCGGACTGGCAGAGCCATGACCGGCGGTCCCTTTGTGCAGATGGATTACAATTTCATCGGCGGCAGCCAGGGCCTTCATTCGTTCTCCGCCCGCGCTTACTGGGAGTTCTTCGACCGCATCGGTCTCTACTACCAGCCCAGTTACGATATCGCCGACGGCCGCATGCTCTCGACCGAGTATGGTCTGCGACTGAAGTCACCTTGCAATTGCTGGAACTTCGACCTCGGCATCGTCGACAGCTTCAATCCTTCGGAAACCCAGGTCCAGGTGATGCTGACTTTGGGCGGCGTAGGCTCGATTGGACACAACCCATTCGGGCGAAATCCGTTTCAGTCGCACGCCGGCGCGGGCGTTATCCAACCGTACTGATCCATAGCCTACCACCAGCCGCTGGTTAGCAAGCTCGCCCTGGGCTTACGAACGGCGCGCTGTGGCGCAATCGAGCGCCCGATTGCGCCAATTTTTGGTCGATAGCAGCCTCATCACGAAAGCGACCGTCTACTGAGCCCCACTGTCATTTTTGAACATACGCGGCGCGCTTCACTGTGTCATCGATGCCCAATCAGGCAGACGCAACGGCTATGTACGAACTGAAAACGGGCAGTCCCCAAAGCGCCGGACGTGGTTTCGAGCGCGCCCCAGGAGTGATGATGGCTGCACAACCCGCATCCGCGCTGCATTGGCCACCTCCCGCCCCCGACGTACCCACGCCGCTATTTTACTGGCGTTCGCTGTGGCGCTGGAGGCTATGGCTGATCGGGTTGATGGTCACGGGAGCGACGCTTGGTATCGGCGCGGCCCGGCTGCGAACGCCCACCTACCGCGCCCGTACCGTGCTGCGCCCGAGCTCCGCGCCCGAAATGGTTTCGCAATTGTCGTTCGCCGGCAGCCTGCTCGGGATGGGCGGGAAAAGCGAGGCCGACGCCTATCGCTACATCAGCATAATTACCAGCCACCAGTTCCTGTTCCGGCTGGTCGACGAGCATCGCCTGACGGAATCAAGCGAGCTTGCCGGCCGCGGATGGCTGGGAACGCAACCGCTTGACCGATGGGGCGCCTACCGCACACTCAAGCGCGCGATGGAAGTTCAATTCGATCGCCGTCAAGGCAATATCGTGATCGAGCTCACACTCGGGAATCGGCGCCTCGCGGAGGATTTGCTCGGCTGGATGATCGGCGATCTGCGCGAGCAGTTACGTAAGGGCGTGCTCGACGAATGCGAGGCCAGCAACCGTTCGCTAGAAGATCAGGCCCGGCGCACTCCTGACGACATCGTGCGCCAGCAAATTTACCAGCAGATAGCTTACGACCTGCAGCGCGTGGCACTCGCCAAGGTTCAGGCCGATTTCGCTTTCTCCCTGATCGATCCACCGCTGGCCGATGACCAGCCGGCGGATCTTGCCCCGCGCGCGGTCGCTGCGCTGAGCGCTTTGGCGCTGCTGCTGCTGGGTATCATAGCGGTCTGGTCGCACGACTATCTCGCGCTGATGAAGGGTGCCGAGCTCCGAGTCGCGGGACGGTAGCGGCACAGCAGCCCGGCTAGGCTCTGACACCTCAATGAAACCGGCAATCGTGATTTCGCATTTAGTGGAGTATTCGCTGTCGCAACCGGAGACCTGGCGGTGACGGCCGAAGCATGGTTCGCGCTCGGTGAAGGCGCCCTGTGCTGGTTCGCGATCCGGCGGCGGCGGCGATTACCGCGCGGCGCCGTGTTCCCACTTATCCCGGGACTGCTGCTAGGGCATCTGCTGCTGTTCGGCCTTCCGGCGACGCTGTTCCGAGACCAGTTCCTCGGACTCGGCTCGGGCCTGGGAATTCTCGGGAGTATCGACGTGCCCGAAGCGATCTCGCCCGAGGCGCTGCGCGGCGCGGCGCTGATGGTGTTCGCCGGGATGCTCGCGCTGGTGGTCGGATACGAACTGCCGCTAGCACCAATGTTGCTCGCGCCAATGCCTTCGATTCGGGTGACGTGGCGCCGAAATCCGGTGCCTCGCGCGTTGCTCCTGATGGGATGTGGCTTGATCGCCGCGGTGATCGAAAAGAGCAAACACGCCGAGATCCTCGAGGGAATTCTCGGAGCGGTTTCTTTCGTCGGGTTGTGGGCGATGGGCACGTTGTGGCTGCTCCAGTGGCGCGGCCTGGTCGGCGGATGGGCTCGCGCGGCGACCTGGGTGATTACCGCCGCCTTGATCGGACTCGAGGTTATCCAAGGGGCACTCTGGCGACCGGTAATCGATTCGGTGTTGTTGCTAGCGATCTACACCCGCGGGCGCGGCCGGATGCCGTGGTTTGCGATCGCACTGGCGGTCCCGGCTTTCCTCACCATGGCCGCGGCCAAGATCGCTTTTCGAATGCTGCTGCCTGGTGATCAATGGCGAACCACTGGCACGTTCGAGAAGTTCGAGATCTATCGCCAATCGCTCAAGCTTGCTTACGACGACCCGGTCGGCCTGGACCTAGGCGAAAGCTTGCTCACGCGGATGAGCGAGACCTGGATTCTTGCGGCTGTGGTTGAGCGTTCGCCCCGCTTCGTCCCTTATTGGGGCGGTGCGACCTACATCAGCGCGGGCTGGAGCCTCGTCCCTCGATTGCTGATGCCCGGCAAACCCAAGGAAGAGAGCGGTCAGGATTTTCCTCATCGGTACGGCATCCTCAAGCCCGACGACGACCAAACCTCGACCAATTTTGCGGCGCTGATCGAAATGTACGCCAATTTCGGCCCCGCCGGCGTAATCGTCGGCATGACGCTGTTCGGCGTGGCCTGCCGCGGGCTTGAGCTGGTGTTCGCCGATGCCGGCCTTAACGATGCCACCTACACGCTGGCGGCGCCGCTGCTGGCCTCGCTCCTGCTCATCGAGCAGACGTTCCATGGCGCTTTCGGCGGCTTCGTCCAGCACACGCCATTCTTGATCCTTACACTGGAGCTTTGCGGGATCTGCCGCTTCTCACTGATGCCGGTGACCACCGTCATTGTCAGAGCACAGCGCGGGGTGGCTCGTCAGGGAGCACGCGGATGAGCACGGTCACGGCGCTGATTCCGACCTACAACGAAGAGCTCAACCTTCACGATTGCCTCGCCAGCTTGCGCGGGTGGGTCGACGAAATCTTCGTAGTCGATTCGTTCAGCACCGATCGCACCTGCGAGATCGCGCGCGCGGCCGGTGCCCGCGTGGTGCAGCACGAATACCCGGGGCCGGCCGAGCAAAAGAACTGGGCGCTCGACAACCTGCCGATCAAGTCCGAGTGGGTTCTGATCCTGGACGCCGACGAGCGCGTAAGCGCCCCCTTGCGCGACGAAATTCTCGGCCTGATCGCCGCCGGCGGCGACTGCCAGGGCTTCTATCTCAACCGCCTGTTCATCTTCTACGGCCATCCAATCCGCCATTGCGGATGGTATCCGAGCTGGAACTTGCGCCTGTTTCGGCGTGGCGCGGCGCGCTACGAGAACCGCGCGGTTCACGAACACATGGTGGTCGCGGGGCCGGTCGGATTCTGCCGCGCCGACCTGCTCCACGAAGATCAACGGGACTTGAGCCATTGGATCGCCAAGCACAATCGCTACTCCAGCCTTGAAGCCGATGAGATGGTGCGGGCACGGACGGGCCAAAGCCGGATGGCGCGGCGCCTGCACGGTTCGCTGGCGCTCAAGCGCCTGATCAAGGAACGGCTGTGGCGGTATCTGCCCGGCCGTTCGCTGCTCTACTTTCTGTATCTCTACGTACTGCGTCTGGGCTTCCTCGACGGCGCCGCGGGCTGGCGGTTTTGCCTGATGCACGCGAGCGTCGAGCTTTGGACCTCCTTGAAATACTGGGAGCTGCGCAACTACAAACATCAGGCGCCGCCGGGAGGAATCGCGGTGGCGCGATACTTCGTTGCCGACCCGTTGAAACCGCGCCAACCGGATAACGGAGGCAACCGATGTGCGGTCTAAGGGCCAGGGCCGGCCCGCTCGCAAGCCTGTGCTGGCGCTCGCGCGAGGTGCTGCGTCATCGCGGACCCGACGGCTACGGACGCTGGCTCTCCACCGCCAACGGGTCATCGGATTGTCCCGAGCCGGTCGAGCTCGAACATTGGCGCCTGGCGATTCGAGATCTGAGCCCCGCCGGCGCTCAGCCGATGGCCGACGACGACGGCGTGCTGGTCTACAACGGCGAACTCTACAACTGCGCCGAACTGATGGCGGCGCTGGGCCATCCTGAGCTTCGCTCGCGCTCCGACACCGAGGTGTTGTTGAAGGCGCTGGGTGCGTGGGGCACTGGCGCGGTCTCGCGCCTGCGCGGGATGTTCGCGTTTGTTTATTGGGACCGCCGGCGCCGCCGGCTGATCGCGGCGCGCGATCGGGTTGGCCTAAAGCCGCTCTATTACTTGGAGCATCGCGGCGCCTTCGCCGCGTGCTCCGAGATCAAAGGCCTGCTCGACGCCGAACGCTACCATCCGGATCTCGACTACCAGGCACTCGACCAGTACCTGGCTTATCTCTACATTCCGACTCCGCGCACCATCTATCGCGGTATCCGCGAGCTGCCGCCGGGCCATCTGCTGGTTCGCGACCAGCACGGTCTGCGGCTCGAACGCTACTGGGAGCTGAGCTTCGCGCCGCGTTCGCGTCCGCGAGTTGAAGTCGCGAATCAGCTTCGGGAGCGCATCGTCGACGCTGTCAACGCTCGCCTGGTGGCTGACGTGCCGATGGGCGCGTTTCTTTCGGGCGGACTCGATTCCGCCACGATCGTGGCCGCTGCCCGAGCTTGCGGGGTGCGGCTTAGCACCTTTACGGTCGGCTTCGGCGCCGGCGATCGCGCGATGGACGAATCGGCGGCGGCCGCGGCGGTGGCGCGCGCGCTCGGCTCCGACCATCACCAGATCCGTATCGACGCCGACTGCGTGGCGGGACTCGATCGGATGGTCGCGGGTTTCGATCAGCCCTTCGGCAATCCTACCGCACTGCTCAGCTACGCATTGGCCGAGGCCGTGCGCACACATGTCAAAGTGGTGCTGAGTGGTGATGGCGGTGATGAAGCGCTCGGTGGCTATCCACGCTACCGGGCGCTTCACTGGCTCGAGCGCTGTGGCCGGGCGCGCCGGCTGATTCCTGCGCGATTGGCCGAATGGATTCCCGCAGTCGAGCGCCCCACCGGCCGCCGGCTCTACGAGCTGATCGCGACCGCGCGGATGGCGCCCGAAGAGGCGTACTGCGAATGGGTCGGCTACTTCAACGCCGGCGAACGCGCGGCGCTCTACACTCCCGAGATGCTCGGCCGTGTGGGCGCTCCGCAAGGCTACGACCATTTGCGCGCGTTGTTCGCGCGCGCTCGCGAGGCCGGCGCCGCGAGCCTCACCCAAGCCGCTTTCTACGTCGATCTCAACTCATTTCTGCCCAGCAATGTGCTCGCTTACTGCGATCGTATGAGCATGGCGCATGGTCTGGAAGTGCGCGCGCCGCTGACCGACCATCATCTGCTTGAATTCATGGCCGGCATACCGCCTTCGATCGACCGCCGCGCTGACAAGCGACTGCTCAAGGAAAGCATGCGCGGGATGCTGCCGGGATGGCTGTTGCGCCAGCCCAAGCGAGGCTTCAATCCGCCGCTGGCGCGATGGCTGAAAAATGAGTTGCGCGTGTTGCTCGAGCGTTGGCTCTCACCCCAGCAGGTGAGCCAGCGAGGGCTCTTCCGGGTCGAGGCCGTCGAGGCCCTCAAACGAACCCATCTCGAGGGCCGGCGCGATCTCGGCCATCAGCTCTGGGCGCTGATGGTGCTCGAACGATGGATGCAGCTCGCCGTCGATGGCGCAGCCGCGGAGCCGGCGCCTTTGCGAGCTGGCGCGGCTCGGCCACAGGAGACGCTAGCACAAGCTTAAGGGGGGCGATTATGAAAATTCTGGTTCTCGCCTCGCGGGTTCCGGACCGCGACGGCCGCGCCGATCAGCGCACCGTGTACCGGCTGCTCGAGTTCCTGGCTCGCCGCGGCCACGAATCCCACCTGGTGGCACTCGCGCCCTGGGATGGCATCGGGAACGACCGCGATTCGCTCGCGCAACTGTGCGCCACGGTGCGGATCTTCCCTCAAGGCCGCGCCCGCGCGGCACTCACGGGATTAACCAGCCGTCTTGCGGGTTACCCGTTTCAAGTCGGCGCGATGTGGAACCCGGCGATGGCGCGCGCGGTGGTCCGCCTGCTCGGCGAGCTGGAACCCGACCTGGTGTATGCGCATCTCATCCGTACCGCCGAGTACGTCAGGGCCAAGACCGCCGCGCCGCGGATCCTTGCGATGCAGGTGGCGCAGAGTCTCAACCTCGATCGGATGGCGCGCCATCGGCGAAATCTGTTGTCGCGAATCTTCTACCGGCTCGAACTCGCCGCCGTGCGCCGCTATGAACCGGCGATCGCATCGAGCTTCGATTTCAGCACCGTGATTTCAGCCCATGACCGAAACGCGATCGGTCTGGCGGCCGACTCGATGTGGCTCGTGCCTCACGGCGTCGATACGCAGGAGTTCCACCCGCGCGAGCAGGAGCCGGAAGCGACCGGTCCGGTCATCTTCTCAGGGATGCTCGATACGCCCACCAACGTCGAGGCGGTACGGCTGCTGTTGCAGGAGATCTGGCCGCGGGTAATCGCGCGTCTGCCTTGGGCGCGGCTGCGGATCGTCGGGCGCAATCCAAGCCCGAGCGTGAGGCGGATGGTCCGTCGCGCCGGGGTCGAGCTCAAGGCCTCGGTCCAAAGTATTGCCGAATACATGGCCGACGCCTCGGTCGCGGTGGCGCCGATGCGGATTGCCGCGGGCCTTCAAAACAAGGTGCTCGAAGCGATGGCGAGCGGCTTGGCGGTGGTCGCGACGCCCGAAGCGCTCGAAGGGATCGGCGTGCGCGCGGGAAGCGAAGCCGTGCTCGCCTCGAGCAGCGCGAGATTTGCCGAGGCCGTCGTGCGCCTGCTCAACGACCCCGAGCGCCGCCGCGCGATCGGCCGGCGCGCCCGCGCCTTCATCGAGCGTGAATGGACGTGGGAGCATCACTGGCGCCGGCTGGAAGGACGGATGCTGATGGCGGTTGCGAGCGCCGGCCAGTCGCAAAGCGACACTGGCGGCCGCCTCTAGAGGTGTCTCGATGCGTATCTTGTATCTGGGCTTGGGATGGCACTTCACCGGCGGGATCGCCACCTTTGCACGCACGGCCATCGGAGCGCTGGCGGACTGGGCCGGTGAGCGCGGCCCGGGCAGCCGGTTGGAGGTGATGGCGCTGCATGCGGAACGCGGCTCGATGGCCGCCGCGCGCTACGGTATCGATCGCGCGGGCTTGTCGATCGAAGGCTATGGCGGCGGGCGCCTGCGGATGGCGCTCGCGCTCGCCGGGCGTGTACGCCGCCGTCGTTACGATCTGATCGTGTGCGAGCATGTGAACCTGATGCCGATAGTGGCCGCGGCGGTTACGGGCGCGGTGCCGTGCGTCTGCTTCATTTACTCCTTTGAAGTCTGGTACGGGCTTGGCGCCGCTCGCGGTATGGCGCTGCGGCGAGCCGATAAACTTGTCGCGATCTCGCACGCCGCCGCCGCCCACACCCGCCAGATGAAGCTTCGGCTGCCACCGATCGCGGTCTGTCATCCGGGTCTTGAGGATCCGCTGCAAAGCGCAAACCTGGAACGCCTGCCGGCCTCGCCGCCAATTGTATTGACGGTGGGCCGCATGATGCGTTCCGAACGCCATAAGAACCATCGCACGCTGATACGCGCGATGGTGGAAGTCGTGGGCGCAGTGCCGGAGGCGAGGCTGGTCGTGGTCGGCGAGGGCGACGACCGCCGCGAGATTGCCGATTTCGGCGCTGGCCTCGGGTTGGGCGACCATCTCTTGTTTACCGGCGCGGTCAGCGCAGCCGAACTCGATCGCTGGTATCGCGGCGCGCGGGTATTCGCGATGCCGGCGGAGCGCGAGGGCTTCGGTCTGGTCTACCTGGAAGCGATGGCGCGCGGGCTGCCGGTGGTGGCCGGCGCCAGCGGTGCGTCGCTCGAGATTATAGATGACGGCCAAAGCGGCTTCCTGGTGGCGCCCGACGACTATCGGGAACTTGCCCGGCGGATTGTAGCATTGCTCGAAGATCGCCGCTTGCGGGCGGCGATGGGCAACGCGGCGCGCGCCAGATTCGTCGAGCGCTTCACCGCGGCGCGCTTCGCCATTCGTCTCTACCAGGCTCTGGGCCTGGAATCGACCGCGGCGCAGGAGCCGCAAGCGGGGACTGCCGCATGATTATTCTGGGTATCCACGACGGGCATAACGCCGCCGCTTGCCTGTTCGGCAACGGGACGGTGCTCGCGGCGCATCAAGAGGAGCGGTTGTCGCAGCAAAAAAATCAGGGCGGCTTCCCCGCCGGCGCGATCGCCAGCGTGCTGCGGACCGCGCGGATCAGCCTCGATCAGGTTGACCGGGTCGCATATGCGGGCCTGCTGCTCTCCGCGCTGCCGGTATCATCCGAGGCTCAGCGTCTCAGCTACAAGCACAATTCGCGGCCGGGAGTGGTGCTGCGTGACGCTTTCAAATCCACGCTGGTCGATCGCACCCGCCAGGCGATGATTAACAATCGACGGCTGCAGCGAGTACGGGAGATAGGATTCGCCGGACCGGTCGAGTTCGTCGACCATCACACCTGCCATGCAAGCGCGGCCTATTACGGATGGGGGCGGTTGCAGGATGACGTCCTGGTGCTGACCCTGGACGGCGCCGGCGACCGCGTCTGCGCGACGGTCAATGTCGGCCGTGACGGCAGGTTCACGCGTATCGCGTCGGTGGACGAGTCATCTTCGATCGGAATCATATGGGCGATTGTAACCGCGATGAGCGGAATGGTGGCGCTGGAGCATGAGTACAAGCTGATGGGACTCGCGCCGTATGCGGCACGCGACGCGAGCGAGAGAATCGCCACGCGTTTGGCGGAGTCGTTTCATTTCCTCGACCGCGGTCTGACCTGGACGCTCGCTGGCGGAACTCCGGCGGCGCCGCGATGTTACGAGCATCTCCGGCGGAGGCTCGAGTTCGAACGGCTCGACGCGGTCGCGGGCGGCTTGCAGCTCTTCACCGAGCGCTTCGTCAGCTCGTGGGTGCGAAGCTGTATCCGTGCCACTGGAATCAGAAACGTGGCCTTGGGCGGCGGCGTGTTCATGAACGTCAAGGTCAACAAAATCGTGATGGAGCTCGAGGAGGTCGAGCGGCTGTTCGTTTTCCCCTCCTGCGGCGACGAGACCAATCCGATCGGCGCCAGCTACCATCTGGCGGCCGCGGCCGGTGAACCGGTTCGGCCGCTTCACGACCTTTACTGGGGTCCCGAGTTTTCCCCCGCCGAGATCAACGCCGCCGTCAGCGCGCATCGCTTCAGCGTGCCAGTCACCGTGCGCGAGAGCCCGCGAATCGAAGATGAAACCGCGGCGCTGCTGGCGCGCGGCGAGATCGTCGGCCGGTTCAGCGGACGCGAGGAGTTCGGTGCCCGTTCGCTCGGCAACCGCGCCTTGCTGGCGCCGCCGCGGGCGGCGTCCGCGGTCCAACAGCTCAATGAAATGATCAAGCAGCGCGATTTCTGGATGCCCTTCGCGCTTTCGATCGCCGACGATCGCGCCTGCGATTACTTGCGCAACCCCAAGGGACTTCCCGCGCCGTACATGATCCTGTGCTTCGACACCACCGCGGCCGGCCGCCAGTTGGTGGCGGGAATTCATCCCCGCGATCGCACGGTGCGGCCGCAAATTGTAGACGCGAAGTCCAACCCCGGCTTTCACCGCCTGATCAAGGCTTACGAGCGCCTCACCGGAACCGGCGCGTTGGTGAACACCTCGCTCAACCTTCACGGCGAACCGCTGGTGTCGACTCCCGACCACGCGCTGAGATTGCTCGAACTGTCGGGACTGGGCCATCTCGCGCTCGGCAATTTGCTGATCAGCAAACAGGAGCAGTTGCTTCACGCGAAGCCCGACCTGAACCAGCCGGTGAGCGCTTGAAAGCGATGGAAGCCGCTACGTCCCCGGTTATCGCGCCGCCTCCCAATCCGCTGCAAAGGATCCTGGTGAGTCCGTGCCATCAGTCGCCGCTACACCCGGACGACCGCTGGAATTCTCGCCAGCCTAAACTCAGTTGCGCGAGCTGCGGAACCAAATTCCACGCGCGCGCCGGCGTCTATGACTTCCGGCTTGCTTCTTCAACCGGCACAGCCGCCGCCCTGAGTTTCGAAACCCAGTGGCAACGCCGTCGGCGCGGCGAATTCGAGCACCATACGCTCTACGGCGCCGACGCCAGCGCCGAGCTCGAGAGCATGCTGAGCGCTTTAGGTGTGCGCTCGGACGCGATCGCGGAAAGCTGGATGCTGGATGCGGGATGTGGCAGCGGGCGGCTTGGAAACAGTCTTGCGCGACTCGGTGTCAACGTCGTCAGCCTCGACATGGCTGAGACGATACGGCTGGTCGCGCGCGGCAACCGGCTGCCCAATTTGCATTGCCTGCAGGCGGATCTGATGCATCCGCCGCTGCGAGCCGGCACCTTCGACTGCGTATGGAGCGCCGGTGTGCTGCATCATACCGCGGCGCCGCGGCAGGCGTTCGACAAACTGGCCGCGCTCGTCCGCCCCGGAGGCCGCCTCGCGGTTTGGCTTTACTCGGCGGAGCGTTTCTCGCCCTTTCTCGCCATGCGCCGGATGCTGCCGTTCGCGCATCGGATGCCGGAGCCGGCGGCGGCGGCGCTTTGCCGATATCTCGCGCTGCCGCTCTATCTGGCGGGCAGCGCGGCCCCGCTCTTCGGACGCCGCCGGCTGCCGCTGGCCACCGTCAGGTTCGGACTCTATGATTCGCTGACCCCGCGCTATCAGAGCCGGCACACCGAGCGTGAAGTGCGCGATTGGTTCGCGGACAACGGCTTCGTGCAGGTCAGGAAATGGTCGGAGTTGGGCCTGAGCGGAGAGCGCAGGGGATGAGCGCGCTGCGGGTTCTTCACGTCATCCCCGCGCTCGGTCCACGCCACGGCGGTCCGAGCGCCGCCGTCTTGGAGATGACTCGGGCGCTCGTCACACCGGCGTCGAGTGCGAGATAGCGTGCACCAGGTATAACGCCGGCAATCGCTATGAGAGCCTATGGCCGGGCGGCGAACCGGGCTGGATACACGTGTTCGATTCCGGATTGCTCGCTGGCTATGCCTACTCGCGCGCGCTAGCCCGCTGGCTCGAGCGAGAAGTCGCGCGCTTCGACGTGGTCCACATCCACAGCGTGCTTCGCTACACCACCGTCGCCGCGGCTCGATACGCCGGCGCGGCGGGCGTGCCGTACGTGGTACGGCCGGCGGGAGCGCTCAGCGACTTCGGGATGAGCCGCAGGTGGTTTCGCAAATGGCTTTACATGGCGCTGATTGAGCGGCGGATGCTGGCCGGAGCGGCGGCCTTCCACGCCACTTCCGACGTCGAGGCCAACTCGCAGGCGCTGCGCGCGTTCCATCTGCCGACCTTTGTCATCCCTCATGGAGTGAGCCTGCGTCCGGCGCTTCATCCCGGCTCGGCCAGCAGACAAACGGTGCTGTTTCTTTCGCGGCTCGATCGGAAAAAAGGGCTGGAGCTGATGCTGCTGGCGCTTGCCGACATCGCGCCGCGCTATCCGGAATTACGATGCATAATCGCGGGCAGCGGCAGCCGTGCCTATGAGGCCCGGCTCAAGCGCACAGTGCAACGCCTGGGGCTAAGCGATCGCATTCGGTTTGCGGGTTTTGTATCCGGCGACGCCAAGCAAGCGCTCTTCGATAGTAGCGACATCTTCGTGCTGCCTTCGCAAGACGAAAACTTTGGCCTGGCGGCGGCGGAAGCTATGGCGGCAGGAATGGCAGTGGTGCTTACGCGGGAAGTGGGGATCGGCGAAGCGGTGGCCGCCGCCCAGGCCGGCTTGGTAATCGAACGAGACCGCGCGGCGCTGGCGATAGCGCTGACGGCGTTGCTCGACGACCCGAACTTAGCGCGACAGTGCGGCCGCAACGCCCGCCGGTTGACGATCGAACAGTTCGCCTGGCACGTCGTAACCCGTAAATTGATCGAGATGTACGACCAGGTTCGCGAGGGCCGCCGCAATCAGGCCACCGCCGGCGCATCGGCCTGGCCCGCGCCGCGGAACCGAACTATCCAACCTTAAGCTTGCCGCCAGTGCCGGCGCCGCTCCCGCCGGTTGCGGCGGTCTGGGCCATCTTCGTCCCCGCGTCGTAGTAGCGTCGATGCCAGATGCCGGTATACGGCTCGCCTTCTTTCGGCATCCGCCAGGTCGTTAGCCGCGCGTTCGACAGGTCTACTCCAATCAGCGCCCGCGGCTGATCCAAAGTCTCGGTCAGATAATAATCCGCCGATTGCTCGTCGACGTAGCGGCACGTGATGCGCCGGTAAATGTCGCGCCAGCGATCATCATGGCCGGGCTCGAAGAGAATCTCCGCGGCTCCTTCAACCAGCACCTTGCGGTAGATGCCCGCCCCCTCGTCGATGGTGATCGCCACTCGCGGATCGCGTTTGATGTTGGCGTAAAACGCGGAATGCTTGCGCGGAGTGATCAGAATCTTGCCATTTTCAAACACGAACCAGACCGGCACCACGGTCGGCGCGCCGTCCGGGCGCAGCGTCGCGATACGGGCCAGGTTGCCACGCTCGGCCAGGAACTCTTGCACTTCCTCTTGCGACAGTTTCGGCATAACTCACCTATCAACTCGGAGGCGTTGCCTTTCGCGCCAGCTTTTTCACAACCGGCGAGACCCGGTCAAGCCTTATCGATCGAGCTTCCGAACAAGGCTGGCCGGCGGCTACGTCGCCGGTTGGTTCCGCGGCAGATCCTCG
>Ga0209415_10003649_pt1 | contig 28635 bp, 26 predicted proteins | sample PeaSoiSIISIP2007_FD_187696 | JGI IMG/M metagenome (GOLD analysis project Ga0209415, IMG submission 187696) | Peat soil microbial communities from Weissenstadt, Germany - SII-SIP-2007 (SPAdes) (version 2) | ecosystem: Environmental > Terrestrial > Soil > Wetlands > Peat | place: Germany...
CGTGGCTCGCGGCGTCCACCACGAGCACGTCGAGGTTCGGGTAGTCCTGCGCTGCAAGCGCCCCCAGACATTCCTCGAACCACCGAGCCGGATCGGAGGCGACCACCACGGCGACGACCGGTGGGACTTGCTCCTCCGGCATCAAGGCCACAACGCTACCGCGGACAAGGGCTGCGCCAGAAGGCCTTGCCCGGCCCTTGCTCGCCATGTGCTTGCTATAGTTAGCATTCCGTGTTACAATAGTGAGCAGAGAGCAACCGAGCTCGCAGGTGGCAGAGGCCTTCGCCGGGCGAGGTTGTGGATGACAGAAGAGAAGAGGAGCAGAGATGACCGATATCCGACAGGACTTGGCAAGGACAGCAGAGGACGTCGCGAACCTCGCAAAGGAAGCGGCGTACGTCGCGATCGGCGTAGGTGTCCTCGGATTCCACAAGGCCCAGGTTCGTCGCCAAGAGCTCGCCGAGGCCGCAGGGCGTGCCGGCCAAGCCGAAGACCTCCAGGACTCGCTCGTGGAGGCCCGCAAGCTGGTCGCGAAGCGCGTCAAGGAATTCGACGCCACGGTTGATCAAATGATCAAGCGGCTCGACTCAAGCTTCGAGCCGGTGTTGCAGCGGCTTCCCGAATCTGCGCGGGCCGTCGTTCAGCAGGCGAGGGAGACCCGCGACCAGGTTCGGACTCGGGTCGCCAAGTTCGCCGCTTGACTCAGACAAGCCGCTCGCGCCAGTAGGCGAGGACGTCCGAGAGCGTCGTGGCAAGCGGGATGGTCGGTTGCCATCCCGTTACGGCCACGAGCTTGGAGGCGTCCCCGACGAGCATAGGGACCTCGACCGGGCGGAAAAGGGTCGCGTCCTCGATGAGCCGCACCTCATAGGACAGGAGCCCGGCCATCTGCTCGGCCAGCGCGGCGATCGTGATCGCCTGGCCTGAGCAAACGTTGTAGGCCTCGCCGGCAATTCCGCTCGACGCGAGAAGCCGGTAAGCCCGCACGACGTCGCGAACATCTGTGAAGTCGCGCGCGGCTGCGAGGTTTCCCACCTGGACCGTCCCACTTCCCCTGAGCTCGGCTTCAACCATGCGCCGCGCCAGCGCGGATACCACGAAGTCGTCAGCCTGGCCTGGGCCCACGTGATTGAAAGGTCGGGCGCACACCACTCGCAAACCGCGACCCAGGAACGCCTGGAGCCCGAGGAACTCCCCCGCGACCTTGCTCACGGCATAGGGCGTAACCGGGCGGAGCGGGGCGTGCTCGTCGAGCGGCTCGGATCCGGTTGCCGGTCCGTACACCTCTGCGGAGCTCACGAACACCACGGCTGGAGGGACTTCGCAACGCGCGGCCGCCTCGAGGACGTTCAGCGTGCCCATCGCGTTCACCCGGAACGTCTCGGCCGGTTCGCTCCACGAGCGCCCGACGTGGGTGAGTGCCGCGAGGTGGTAGACGACGTCGGGGGAGGCAGCCTTCAGGTTCGTGGCCAGGCGGGCAGCGTCGGTCACGTCGACTTCGGGACCAGGGGCGACGGCCTCGTCGCCGGCTTCGGAAAGGTGGCGCATCAGCCAGCTGCCGACGAACCCCGATCCTCCGGTCAGGTACGCGCGCACGAATTCAGGCTACCTGCGTACCTGGGTTCCAGGACGAAGCGGCGTCTCACTCTTGTTGTGCTCGCGGCGTGTCAGCTTCCGGCGGCGTCAGCTTCCGGCGGCGGTCCGATAGACCGCCAGATGGCCTTCGGCGCAAGCCTCCCAGCTATGCCGAGCGGCGATGACGAGACCGTCAGCCCGACGCCGCGCGCCGTCGCCCGAAGCGGCCTGGGCGATCGCTTCCTCGATGGCCGCCGCCAGTGCGAGAGGCTGACGTGGCGGGACGAGCAGGGCACTGTCGCCGGCGATCTCAGCCATCGATGTTCCCGAGGTGGTCACGAGGGGCGTGCCACACGCCAGCGCTTCGAGAGCCGGCAATCCGAAGCCCTCTTCGAGGGAAGGGTAGGCGACCGCGAGCGCCCCGCGAAGTAGCGCCGGCACATCGGCATCGGGCACGTAGCCGAGTTTGCGAATCCGCCCACGTGCACGCGCGGCCGCGATGGCCTGCATGACCGGTTGGCCTCCCCAACCGGATCCGCCCGCCAGCACGAGCTCGAGCTCTCCTCGATCGTCGGCGAGCCGGTCGAACGCAGCCACGAGATCGACGATCCCCTTTCGCGGCTCGTTGGTCCCGAGATGCAACACGTACGGCCGGAGCAGACCGAGGCGCTCGAGGATCTCGCGGTCTGCGCCGGGACGTGGCTCCTCGGGCGTGAAACGGGCTCGGTCAACGCCATGAGGAACGGACACCACCGGGCATCGGGGGGCAAGCGTGCCTCTCAGCCGGCCGGCGGTGGCCTCGCTCACGCAGATGATGGCCGCGGCGTGGCCGACCGAGTAGCCGATCGCGGCACGGAACCAGGCCACTTTGCTCCGTTCGTGCCATTCGGGGTGATCGAAGAAGGTCAGATCGTGCACCGTCACGACGCAGGGAACCCTGGACCTGCGCGGCATGGTGTAGTGGGGGCCGTGGTACACCGCTACCGGGGGGGCGGTGAGGGCGCCGACGACGGAGCCGAGACGGGCCTGCTCGTACAAGAGGCGCATCGGGCGGCTCGTCGGAGCGACCGCAGATACTCGCTGCCCGGGCGCGATCTGTGCCCATCTCAGCGCGTCGTCCCGCCGGGCCAACAGCGTGAGCCTGCAATCGGCGCGCTCGCCCAAGGCCCTGGCCAGCTCGAGCACGTATCGCCCTGCTCCCGCGGGACGCTCGGGTATCGCGCTCACGTCCAGAGCGACCTCGAGCACCCCGTCGGCAGCTCGAGCGGTCACCTGGCGGCTCGCCTCTCGGTGGTGACGCGTTCCCAGATGGCAACGTGCGAGCGCGCAGTTTCGACCCATCGGAGCGCCGCGGCACGTGCCAGCCCACGTCCGACGAGCGCGGCGCGTGTCGGTTCGTCGCACGCCGCGGTCACCAGCCCTTCGGCGATCGCCTGCACGTCGGCCGGGTCGACCTCGAGCGAAGCTCCCCCGGAGCTCGGCACCGGGCTCGAGACGACCGGCGTTCCCTGTGCCATCGCCTCAACGACAGGCAGCCCGAATCCCTCGAGGATCGGGACATAGGCGCAACACCGGGCTCCTCGGTAGATCGCCGCCAGCGCCCCGCCGCCCATCTCGCCCGCGAAGACGACGCCAGGAGGCGACCCGAGCGCCGCCGCGGACAGGGAGGGCCCCCATCCGCTCGGTCCCACGATCACGAGCGGCCAGTTGTCGGGCAGCCTGGGTCGCGCGAGCGCGTACGCCTGCACGAGTCGCTCGAGGTTCTTCCTCGGCTCGAGCGTGCTCACGGTGAGCAGGTACGGACCGCGCACCCCGAGTCGCTCGAGGAGTGCCCGAGCCGCCGGGCCGTCCGGCTCGCCGAGGTGGTCGGCACCCTCCGGCACGACGACGAGGCGCGTCTCGGCGATTCCGACGCCCGTGGCAAGGACAGCGGTCGCGGTCGCCTCCGACGGCACCACGACAACCTCGGCCCGAGCGGCGGCGCGTCGCAATGCCCCTTCGTGCCATCGCCGCCCTCGCGCCGGGTACGCCTCCGGCATCGATCTCCATCCCACGTCGTGCACCATGACCACAAGTGGCACGCCCGGGTACGGGACCGGTGCGGCCAACGAGACCGAGTGCACGACGTCGGTGCCCCGCCCGACCCTTGTCAGGCCCAGATCCCATGCCTTCATCATCAGCGGTCCTGGAAGCCTCGAGCTGACGATTCGATGGCCGAAGCTCACGAGCGGGTCAGGCTGCGACGGAGAGCGGCTCGCGACGATCGTGACCTCCGGGCGCTCGAGGGCCGGAAGCTCGGCGATGCCCTTCAACAAGCCGACCGCATAGGTCCCGATGCCTCCGGGCACACTGCGGCGCAGCTGCTCGGCCGCCAAGCTCACCGAGAGCGGCGTCAACGGTGCCGCCGGTCGGATGCTGCCAATTCGTAGAGCTCCACCATGGACGCAGCCGCGGACGCCCACGTGAACGACGCGACGCGCGCACGACCGGCCTTGACCAGCCGACCCCGTAGGTCGGCGTCGTCGAGGACTCCAACGAGCGCGGCCGCGAACGCCGCGACGTCGCCCGGCGGCACGAGCACGGCTGCGTCCCCTACGACTTCAGGGACAGCGCCGGCGGCCGTTGCGACCACCGGCACCCCGACAGCCATCGCCTCGAGTGGCGGAAAACCGAACCCCTCGTACACGGACGGGTAAGCGAGCGCCACCGCACCCCCCAACATGGCCTGCCGCTCGTCTTCTCCCAGGTAGCCGACTCGTACGACACGGCTGGCGACACCCGAGGTGGCCACGGCTGCTGCGAACGCGGCCGCGCCCCAGCCGTCGGGCCCGGCGACGACGAGCTCAAGGTCCGGATGTGAGCGAGCGAGCTCGGCGAATGCCATGACCAGCGTCGGGAGATCCTTGCGCGGCTCGACCGCGCCGAGCGCGAGCACGTATGGGGCCGAGCGGGGCCGCCGATCGATGAGCTGGCGTGACTCGACAGCCGACCCCGGCCGGGAGGCGCCGACGCCGTGCGGCACGACCCGGATCCGCTCGCCGTCCGCGCCGAGAAGCTCGAGCAGCTCGTCGCGAACGAAGGCAGAGGGCACGTGGGCGAACGCGCCATGACGCAAAGCTCGTTGCACGAGCCGGGGATAGGCCAGCGAGGCACCCGCGCAGAGCTCGGGATAGCGCAGCGCGGTCAAGTCGTGCACCGTGACGACTCGTCCTGCGTGACGGGCCGGGGGCACGACGAAGTTCGTACCGTGCACGACGTCGACGGGCCCGACCAGCCAGTCGATCGGTGGAAGATCGACCCGCGCCCAGATTGCGTTGGCAAGCCGCGTGGGAACCTGCCAGGCCCGAACTCCCAGGCCGAGCGCGCCGGCAAGCGTGGCAGTGTCGCTGCCGGCCCTTCGAGCGACCGCATAGCCGCGAAGCTCGATGCCGTCGCGTCCGGCGAGCGCTCCGGCCAATCCCGCGCAGAACCGGCCGACCCCGGTGATCTCGCCCGCAAGAGGAAGGACGTCGAATGCCACTCGCAGCCGGGTCAAGGCGGCCTCGGGTCCGTCGAGGACGTCGTAACGGCCTCGCCGGCCCGCGAACGCTCCACCGTCACCGGAACAGATCCTCGCCGTAGGGCCGGACGACTTCCTCGGTCACCGCGCCGCGCCCGAGCACGCCGGGGTCGACCCCCCTGACCACGGCGACCGGGATGCCCCGTGCCTTTCCCATCACAAGGTCGCCGGCCGAAGCGATCTCGTCCACGACGCAGACCTCGGTCGCGACGAGCTCGCGCCCGAACACGTCGGCCGTGCCGCGAAGGTCGACGACGGCGCGTATGCCGGCGCAACCGATGGCGACATCGGTCACCCCCCGCCGCCACGCACGCCCGAAGGTGTCGGAGATGACGACCGCGAGCTCCAGGCCGGTAAGAGCCCGGAGGCCGTCCCGCAGCCGACGCGCCGAGCGGTCGGGATCCTCGGGAAGCAGCGCCGCCCACCCGTCGGCCACGTTCGAGAGATCGACACCAGAGTTCGCGCAGACGAAACCGTGCCTCGTCTCGGTCACCACCAGGTCGCCTCGACGTCTAAGGACGCGGACAGCCTCCGACTCAGCTAGTGCACGTTTCGCATCGGGATCGGACGGGTCGACGCGGACCATCCGACCCTCCGCCTTGGACACCACCTTCTGGGTGACCACGACGACGTCACCCTCGACGAGAGGCGCATTCTCGGCGATGAGGCGCGCCAGGTCGTCTCCCGTGGAAATCTCGCCGAGGCCCTCGATACCGAGCACCAGAAGTGATCGTCCCACCGCCATAGGCGCAGTCTCTCCCAGCCGGCAGGCAAGCGCTATGCACCTGGAGCGGCCGGCTCTCCGCCCGGCGGTGCGACGACGATGCCCCCGGCCCGGAGCACGATGCGCGCCAGGCCGGCCGCGATGCCGGGCGTCCTCATCACAGTCGGCGCGACGACGCACCGCACGCCGGCGGCCTCCACCTCTCCTGCGGACTGCTCGTCAGCGTCGTCGATCACGAGGGTGCCGACCCAATCAGTGAGAAAACGGGCCACTCCCGCCGCCGATGCCTGGCCGCCGAGCTCGACGAGGAGGCGGTCGGCCGGGCCCTTCAACGCGGCACCCGCCACGATCGGGGACACGGCCACCACGGATTGCCGGCGTGCCGCTAAGGCGCTTGCGATACCGGGCACGGCGAGGATCGGGGCTATCGACACGACCGGGTTCGATGGGGCAACGACGACGACGTCGGCGGTCTCGAGCGCGGCCAGCACGCCCGGCGCCGGCGTCGCCGTCTCCGCACCCTCGAAACGCACGCCGTCGACCACCACCGAATGCCGCAACTTCACGAAGTACTCCTGGAAGGTCACCTCGTCCGCCGCAGCAAGTCGGAGCCGGGTCCTGACCGGGTCGTCGCTCATCGGCAGCAGACGGATGCCGAGGCCCCACGCGCGCGCGATCTCGCGGGTGACCTCCGACAACGTCGCTCCCTCGCTCATCCGGCCCGTCCGGTAGAGATGGGTTGCGAGATCCGCGTCACCCAGCCGGAACCATGTGATGCCGCCGTACCGCTCGAGAGCCTCCATAGCCCGGAAGGTCTCCCCTGTCAGACCCCACCCAGTCGACGGGTTGACGACACCCGAGAGCGTGTAGGTGATCGTGTCCAGATCCGGGCTGATGTACAGCCCGTGAAGCTCTGTGTCGTCGCCAGTGTTCACGATGCCGGTGATGTCGCCGGGATCGACGACGTCCTGCAGCGCGGCGAGCATCCTGGCGGCACCGACCCCACCGCAGAGAACCGCGATCACGAACCCGCGCGACGTACGTGATCGACGACGGCAGCGACCCCGTCGGCGAGGGGAGTCCATGGTTTCCAGCCGAGATGCAGGCCTGCCCGTCCCGGGGCGAGCGCGCTCCGCTGCACCTCACCGGCGCGCGCGGGGGCGAGACGCGCGGCCAGCTTGCTTCCCGAGGCTGCTGACACGAGCTCGTACAGCTCGGACACCGACGTCTCCCTGCCCGTGCCGATGTTCAGCACGAGGCCGCCGCCACGACGGGCGGCGCGCGCAAAGGCGTCGACGACATCGTCGACATAGACGTAGTCGCGGGTCTGGCTGCCATCGCCGAAGATCACACAATGGCGTCCGGCGACGAGGTTGCCTGCGAAGATCGCGACGACCCCGGCTTCGCCGTGGGGATCCTGGCGGGGTCCGTAGACGTTCGCGAGGGCGAGAGCGGTGAACTCGAGGCCGTGCAGCTCCCGGTACGCGACGAGGTAGTCGATCGCAGCCTTCTTGGACACGCCATAGGGGGAGAGTGGCCGGTGCGGTTGACGTTCGTCGACGGGCAGGTCGGCGACGTCGGGCTCGCCGTAGAGCGTGCCGCCGGATGCCGCGAAGACGATCTTCGACGTTCCTGCGGCGCGAGCGCCCTCGAGAACCTGGATCGTGCCGAGAATGTTGACCTCGGCATCGAGGACCGGCCGGTCGACCGAGACCCGGACGTCGGCCTGGGCCGCGAGATGGAAGATCACCTCCGGCCGCCGGTGACTCACCAGGTCGACGAAATCGCCCGATCGGACGTCGAGGTTGTGAAAGCGGAGCGCGCCGCCCGCGCCACGGGCGTCGGCGAGGTTGGCGAGAGATCCCGTCGACAGGTCGTCAACGGCATCCACCTCCTGGCCCTCAGCGAGCAGACGGTCCACCAGATTCGAGCCGATGAACCCCGCACCGCCGGTCACCAGTACCCGCATCGCGTTTACCTCCGAGTTGAGCGCTTCAGGACAAGGGGAAGCGGGCGCCGTCGAGTACGGAACCCGGGGGCACCACGGCTCCCACGCCGATGATCGTCGCCCCCGTGACGCGGGTCCCCTCACCGATGAGGGCGCGGGGACCGACGACGCTGTCTTCGACGACCGCTCCTGCGCAGACCTCGACGTCGGACATCAGCACGGAGCGACGGACGACGGCGTCGGTCCCGATTCGGGAGCGAGTGCCGATGACGCTGTCCTCGACGACGGACCCCTCCGCGATCCGTGCCGCGTACCCGACGAAGCTGTGCGGGCCGAGCTTGCCCACAACCTCGGCAGCCGCGTCGACCCAGACCCCTGGCCGGACCTCGGGCGCGGGTGGGGCGAGGGCGAGGGCGCGGGTCCGGTGCCCGGCGAGAATGTCAAGCTGCGCGCGGAGAAACTGTTGCGGCGTGCCGGTATCGATCCAGTATGCATCCGACGCGAGCGCGTACAAGCTGCGCGCCGCGACCAGCTCGGGAAACGTCTCGCGTTCGATCGACACCCGCCTGCCACTTGGTATCAGGTCCAAGACCGACATCTCCAAGACATAGATGCCGGCATTGATCAGGTTCGTCGGGGCTTGGGCTGCCGGCGGTTTCTCGATGAAGGCGGTGACCCGACCCTGGTCGTCCGTCGGCACGACGCCGAACGCGGAGGGGTCCGAGACAGGTGTCAGTGCGATCGACGCGGCCGCAGAGCGCGACCGGTGGAACTCGACGAGGGCCGACACGTCGAAGTCCGTGAGCACGTCTCCGTTGAGGACGAGAAAAGTTTCGCTGATGCCGGCGCGGTCCGCCGCGAAGCGGACGGCACCCGCCGTGTCGAGCGGTTCCGGCTCGACAGCGTACGCGAGGGCGACGCCTTCAATCCTGTCGGAGGGAAAGGCCGTGAGGAACGCTTCCGGGCGGTAGCCGAGCGAGAGCACGGCCCGGTCGACACCGTGACCGGCCAGCCATGCGAGCACGTGCTCGATCATCGGCCGCTCGACGACGGGCAGCATCTGCTTGGGGATCTCGTAGGTGAGGGGGCGAAGCCTGGTTCCCTCGCCGCCTACGAGAACGACGGCGTCCATCAGCCAGTACTGGAAGTCGTGCTCGCCGGTTTCGTCGTCGTGGTGCTCCCCGGCTTCGTGGTCGTCGTGGCGCTCCCCGGCTTGGTCGTCGTCGGCCCCACGATGGTTGTTGAGGTCGTGGAGGTGCTGGTCGTGGTGGTGGTCGTCTGAGACTTGAGGAACGCTGCGACCTGCTCTCGTGCCAAGGGGCGAGGAACCGACGTGGTCTTGGGCACGAAAGCCAACATGAACATCTCGCCATCCGCGTACGGCAGCGCCATGGCGTTGGTCGCAGAGGGCAGTGGCGAGGCAGCCGTCGGCGAGGTCCAGATGAGCACCTGCAAGTAACCCGGCTTCGAGCCGCACTTGCCGCCGTTGTCGTAGGTGCCGGCGAGCTTTCCGAGGGGGCTCGGAAGCGTGAGCGACGTGTTCGTCACGTTCACGCCCTCCGCGCTGAGGAATTTGCCCAACGTCGCATTCGCCCCTTCGAATTCAGCTGCGTTGGTGCCCGCTCTGAGGGGCCAGATGTCGACGACGCCCGTCCCGGTAGTGATGATGCCCGAGCTCTGGTTGGCGCTCCTGGGCAGGTTCACAACCTTCCCACAGACGTCGACCGAGAGCGCCACTTGCCAATGATCCGTCAGCGTCGGCGGCGTGGTGTTCGGAACGGTGGTGGTCGTCGTCGACGTGGTCGACGCAGCTTGCTCTCGCTCGTGGCGGCTGAACACGATCAACGCGAGACCGATCACGCAGACCGCCAGCACGATCCCGTACCAGCCGTAGGGCGTGCGCGACCGGTAACTGCGGCTGCCGCCGATCGAGGCGGCGCGCGCGACCCTTCGGCCGATGGAATCCCTGGGCACGGGCCGCGACTCTAGCCCCGGCTGGCACCTGCATCTTTTCGCCCTGGTCGCGCGGACCGTCCGGCGACGCCGACGCGCCTGTCGTCGAGGGCGAGACTCGCCATTGCATTGCCGTGGCGAAGGCTGCCGGCAAATCGCTCCAACGACGCCAGCACGAGCCTGGCCACGAGCGCGACCGCGACCAGTGGTAGCAGGAGGCGCTGAGGTCCCTCGGTCGACCGGCTTGCAAACCTCAGGATCGACCGATGGTGGGCCACGAGCATCCTGTAGGGCTGTCGGGAGGTGGACAGCCCCTGGGTGTGAACGACACGAGAGGACGGCTCGTAGAGAACACCCCAGCCCGCACGGTGCAGCCGCCAGCAGAGGTCCACGTCCTCGACGTACATGAAGTACGCCTCGTCGAAGCCGCCCACCAGCTCGAACGCGTCGCGTCGCACGAGGAAAGCGGCACCCGACACCCAGTCAGCCTCGCGCGCCCTTTGCTGGTCGTCACCGAGCAGCCGGTAGCGCCGGGTCCACGGGTTGTCGCTCCAGAACAAACCGATGAAGCCGTGCCCGAGCGCATCGCCGAGTCCTGGGAACGACCGACCCGACGGGTAGATCGAGCCGTCCAGCTCCAACAGCATCGGGCCTGCAACGGCAGCGCCGGGGTGCGTGTCGAGGGACTCGATGAGTCGCTCGACGGCGTCCGGCTCGACGACGAGATCGGGGTTGCAGATGAACAGGAGCTCGCGGTCGACGCATCCAGCGCCGCAGTTCGCTCCGGCGCCGTACCCCCCGTTGCGCGGCGACCGGACCAGCCGGATCGCAGGGTCGAGCGTCCGCACCGCCTCGGTAGAGCGGTCAGTCGACCCGTTGTCGACAACTGTGATGTCGGCGATTCCGGCTTGCTTCAGGCTGGCCACACATCGAGCTAGAGCCTCGCCTGCGTTGAAGTTGATGACGACCGCGCCCACTCTCTGGGAGATACCCGGCGTCGGCACCGATCAGGCCGTCAGCTCAGCGACGATTCCGGTGATGGCCTGCTCCCAGCTCGGCAGGAGATCCCAACCCGACAGCCTGAGCGCGGCGTTGTCGAGGACCGAGTTGGCCGGACGTGGTGCCGGTCGTGGCGGCCTCAGTTCGGCGGTCGAGATCGGCTCGACCCGTCCCGGGTCCATGCCCGCAGCTCGGACAACGAGGCGGGCGAACTCGTACCAAGTCGTCGAGCCCTGGTTGGTCACATGGAAGATGCCGGCATGCCTGCCCAGCGAGAGGTCGACGACGGTCCTGGCAACGTCGGCTGCCGCGGTCGGGCTCCCGTGCTGGTCGTCCACGAAACGAAGCCTCGCGCCTTCCCCCGCCAACCGCAGCACGGTCTTGGCCATGTTGGCGCCTGTCGTTCCGCAGACCCAGGCCGTGCGAACGATCGTGTGGCCCCGCTCGAGCTCACGTTCACCGCCGAGCTTGGATCGCCCGTAGACCGACAACGGGTTGGGATCGTCCCACTCGGTGTACGGCTGGGAGGAGGTGCCGTCAAAGACGTAATCCGTCGACAGGTAACAGACATGCGCCCGGACGAGGCGAGCAGCCTCGGCAACGTGGCGGGTGCCGAGAGCGTTGACGCGATACGCGCGATCAGGATCGGATTCGCAGGCGTCAACGGCAGTCCAGGCTGCGGGATGGATGATGATCTCGGGCTGGATGGTGCCCACGGCCGCGAGCACGGCATCGCGATCGGCCACGTCGAGCGCCGCGCGGTCGGCGGCGACGACGTCGAGTGCGGGACCGCGACGGCGATCGGTTGCCCGGCGACGCAGGTCGCAGACGATCTCCGTCCCGACTTGACCGGCCGCGCCGGTCACCAGCACGCGCACAGCATGACCGATCTCAGGACCGAGGCGCTGTCGGCGATACGCTCGCCCAGGAACCCTCGACGACGGGCGAGCGTCCTATCAGCGGCTCCCACCACTCGCGGTTGTCGCGGTACCAGTCGACGGTCGCGGCAAGTCCTGGCTCGAAGTGAACGGTCGGTTCCCATCCGAGCTCGTTGCGGAGCTTGGTCGAGTCGAGCAGATATCGCCGGTCGTGCCCGGGCCGGTCCGGAACAACCGTCTTCAACGACTCGGGCCTTCCGGCCGCCGCGAGGACGGCGTCTGCGATCTGCTCGATGCTGGCCTCTTCGCCGGAGCCGACGTGGTAAGTCTCGCCGACCACGCCTTCCGAGAGGACGAGCTCGATCGCCCGGCAGTGGTCATCGACATGCAGCCATTCACGCCGGTTCTTCGTCGAGGCGTACAGCGGGAGCGTCTGGCCCTCGAGCGCGCGCGTGGCGAACAAGGGGATGACCTTCTCCGGGAACTGGTACGGGCCGTAGTTGTTGCAGCAGTTCGTGATCGTCGCCGGGAGGCCGAAGGTCTCGATGTACGACCGGACCACGTGGTCCGCGCCCGCCTTGGAGGCGTTGTAGGGGGTGCGCGGTCGATACGGCGATTCCTCGTTGAACGACTCGTCGCTGTCGAGTGGGAGATCTCCGTAGACCTCGCACGTCGAGATGTGATGAAACCTCTCGACGCCGGCTCGCCGAGCGGCCTCGCACATCGCTTGGGTCCCGAGCACGTTCGTCCTGAAGAACCTGGCCGGGTCCAAGATGGCCAAGCTGTTGTGGGACTCTGCGGCAAAATGGACGACCATCTCGATTCCATGTCGAGTGAGCGTCGACTCGACCAAGGGTTCGTCGCAGATATCCCCGTGGACGAAGATCACCTGGCCTGCGGCCTCGAGCTCGGAGATGCTTCGGCGATCACCCGCATAGGTCAACGCGTCGAGAACCACCAGTTGGTCCGTAGGCCGGCGATCGGCCCAGTAGCGGACGAAGTTCGAACCTATGAAGCCGGCGCCGCCGGTGATGAGCAGGTGCATGACGTACCCCAGGCTAATCGCCCAAGGCTCGGTGGCCGGAGGCCGCCCGATGCCTTCCGCTTGCGCCGTGGCCGGGCCGACCCCATCGGTCTACCGGAGGTGGACCACGTCGCCCGCGGAGATGGTCCGGATGCAGACGCCCGTCGAGACGAGAAGGCACCCGGCATCGTCGACGTCCAACGCCCTCCCTGCTACGGTCTCGTCGGCCAGCTCCACCTGGACCTCACGCCCGATCGTCGCGGACCGAAGACGGTATTCAGATGCGAGGGCGCGGCGTCCCTCGTCGGTCGCGAGCATGGCGTTCCAGGTACGAGCGCCTCTGAGAAAGCGAGCGACGAGGTCTGCTCGGTCGATCCAACGCCCCGCGACGCGGTTCAACGAGGTGGCTCGGGCGGCGATGGAGACCATGTCGAGGTCGCTCGAGTCCGTTGGCGGCCAGTCCACAGGCCAATTCACGTTGATCCCGATGCCGACGACGACTCCGCCGGGCACCCGAGGGGGCCGGTCCCGTGCGTCCTGCGCGGGTGCCGGCAAGATCTCGGACAGGATGCCCGCGACCTTTCGTTCGGCCTCCACGCGCTCGGCGACAGCTTCGTCGGCACGCCGACGGGTAGTCCCGGCAACCCGGGCGCCGGCGAGCCGGGTGCCGGCGACCAGATCGTTCGGCCATTTCAGCCACACTTCGACGCCGGCACTCGCCCTGCAGGCATCCGCCGCCGCGAGGGCCACTACCCAAGCGGCGAGGTGAAGCTTCTCGGGGCCCAGATCCGGCTTCAGCAGGATCGAGCAGAGCACGGCAGTGCCCGCCGGCACCTCCCACCGCCTACCGAGCCTGCCCCGACCCTCGCTCTGTCGCTCGGCCATGACGGCGTACCCCTCGGGGACTTCGGAACTGTCGGCGAGGCCGGCCCTTGCCAGGTCGACGAGGTACCGATTCGTCGAGTCGACGACTTGCAGACGCTCGGGGACGGCGAACGGCGCCGGGACCTCAGCACCGCAATTCCGGGTCATGATGGGATCGTCGCCGCCGCGCGCGCCGAGGTAGCCTGCTCGACTGAGCACTCCCGTGCGGGGAGTCCGTCGGCCTGCGGCGCCCGCTCCATTGGGAGGTGAGGCTAGGCCGAGGAAGGAGAGCCGTGTTCGAGAAGGTGCTCGTCGCGAACCGCGGCGAGATCGCCGTGCGGGTCATCCGAACCTGCCGTGAGCTCGCGATCGCGACCGTCGCGGTCTATTCCGAGCTCGATCGCGACGCGCTGCATGTCCGCCTCGCCGACGAGGCGTACGCGTTGGGCGGCCAGACCGCGACCGAGAGCTACCTCGCGACCGATGCCATCTTGGACGCTGTCGCGCGAAGCGGCGCCGACGCGGTGCACCCGGGCTACGGCTTCTTCGCCGAGAACGCCGGGTTCGCGCGAGCGGTCGCCGCGGCCGGTGCGACGTTCATCGGGCCGTCCCCAAGCGCGATCGAGATCATGGGCAACAAGATCAGTGCCCGGCTTGCCGCTGAGCGGGCAGGCGTCGCGGGCGTTCCCGGCCGGAGCGAGCCGATCACCGACCCGGCCGAGATCATCGCGTTCGGCGAGTCCAGCGGCTGGCCGGTCGCCATCAAGGCGGCGTTCGGCGGCGGCGGCCGCGGGATGAAGGTCGTGGCCAACGCGGGAGACGCAGCTGCCGCCATGGAGTCTGCCCAGCGTGAGGCGCAGTCCTCATTCGGGCGGGCGGAAGTCTACGTCGAGCGCTATCTCACCTGGCCCCGCCACATCGAAATGCAGGTGTTCGCCGACCGTCACGGCAACGCGGTATGGCTCGGTGAGCGGGACTGTTCCACCCAGCGCCGGCATCAGAAGCTCATCGAGGAGAGTCCTGCGGCCGATTTCCCTGACGAAGTTCGCGAGGCCATGGGCGCGGCCGCAGTCCAGATCTGCCGGGCGTCCGACTACGAAGGTGCCGGCACGGTCGAGTTCCTCTATGAGGACGGAAGCTTCTACTTCCTCGAGATGAACACGCGCCTGCAGGTGGAGCACCCCGTTACCGAGATGGTGACCGAGCTCGACCTTGTCGAATGGCAGCTGCGCGTCGCCGCCGGCGAGCCGCTCCCGTTGTCGCAGGACGCGGTTGCCGCACGGAGACGAGGCCACTCCATCGAGGCTCGGATCAACGCCGAAGATCCATCGGCTGGCAAGTTCCTCCCGAGCCCTGGCAGGATCACGAGGCTCCGGCTTCCCCAGGGCTTCGGCGTACGGGCAGACTCCGGGTTCGAGTCCGGCGATACCGTCAGCCAGTTCTACGACAATCTGCTGGCGAAGGTCATCGTCTGGGGTGACAACCGCGAGAGCGCGCGCCGCAGGCTTCTGCGGGCGCTGTCGGAACTGGACATCGAGGGCATCAAGACGACGATCCCCGCGATCCAGGCGGTCCTCACGCATGCCGACTTCGTCAACGCCCGGCACTCGACTCGTTGGCTCGAGGAACGCGTCGACCTGTCCGGCATCGCGGACGCGCCGCCTGCAATCGGATCCCAAGACGTTGCCGAGCACATGGTGCTGCGGGAGGTCGACGCCGAGGTCGACGGGCGCCGCTACCGCGTGAAGTTGTGGGTGCCCGACCTGGCGACGCACGGGCACGGATCCACGAGCGGCGCGCGATCCTCTGCCACCTCCCGGCCACGCGCCGCTGCCGCATCAGTGATCGCCGCTGACGGGAAGATCACCGTGCCGATGCAAGGCACGATCGTCAAGGTTCTGGTTGCGGAGGGGGACCTCGTCGAGTCCAACCAGACCCTCTGTGTGCTGGAAGCCATGAAGATGGAAAACCCGATCACCGCGGACCGTGCGGGAACGATCAAGGAGCTTCGCGTCTCCGTCGGTGACGCACTGGGCGCTGGCGATGTCGTGGCGGTCATCGATTGATCGCCGCCGTGACCTCCGAGGCCAAGCAACAGGCGAGGGCGACCATCGCGAGCGCCGCTGACCGACTGCTCGCATTGTCACGAATGATTCACGCCAACCCGGAACTCGGCTTCGAGGAGGAGCAGGCCTCTGCGTGGTGCGCCGAGGCGCTCACCGATGGCGGGTACGCCGTCGAGCAAGGGATCTGCGAGCTGCCGACCGCGTTCGCGGCGACGGCTGGGACCGGCCCGCTCACCGTCGCGATCTGTGCCGAGTACGACGCGCTTCCCGGAATCGGGCACGCCTGCGGCCACAACGTGATCGCGTCGTCCGCCATCGGTGCCGCCCTCGCGCTTGCCCCACTCGCGGACGATCTCGGCATCGCGGTGCGCGTGCTCGGCACACCGGCTGAAGAGGGGGGCGGCGGAAAGATCCTGATGTTGCAGCGGGGAGGCTTCGACGGCGTCCACGCCGCGCTCATGGTGCATCCGGCCCCGAGCGAGCACGATCGGATGCCCTGCCTCGCCGTGGACCATTTCGACGTGCGTTACACGGGCAAGGAGGCCCACGCGTCGGCCTACCCGGATCGGGGGATCAACGCCGCAGACGCGATCACGGTTGCCCAGGTCGCGATCGGGCTGCTCCGACAACATGCGCGCCCCAACGATCAGGTCCACGGGATCGTCACTCATGGCGGTGCGGCTCCCAATATCGTGCCCGCGCTCGCGGTCGCAAAATTCTACGTGCGCGCCGAGACCCTGGAAGCCCTGGAGGTCTGGCGCCCGAGAGTCATGAAGTGCTTCGAAGCGGGTGCGCTGGCGACCGGCGCCACGCTTGAAGTCGTCTCCCAAGGGCCGCCGTACTCCGAATTCCTCACCGACGAGGCCCTGGCCGCCCTCTACCGGCAAAACGCCGAGGCCGTGGGCCGAGTGTTCTCGAGCGGACTGGAGCGGACGATGAGCGGCTCGACCGACATGGGGAACGTCTCGCTCGCCATCCCTTCGATCCACCCGATGCTCGGGATCGACTCGCTGCCCGCCGTCAACCACCAGCCGGAGTTCGCAGCCGCTGCCGCGAGTCCCGCCGCCGACCGTGCCGTGCTCGAGGGTGCCCTGGCCATGGCCTGGACCATCATCGACCTTGCCAGCGATGTGGCTCTGCGGGAGCGCCTCGGTGCGAGGGCGTACTGTCACGCTTGAGTACCCGGCCGACTTGAGTACCCGGCCGATCGTCGTTCCAGGCGGCGGGTCTTGGCCGCTGGGTCATCGGCTGGGCCGGAACTCCCCGAAATGCTCACGTAGCGCGTCGGACACCTCTCCCAGTGTCGCGCGGCGTCTCAGTGCCTCGCGCATCGGGACGAGGAGGTTCTGCGTGCCCTGCGCCGCCGCCCGTACGTCGTCGATCGCTGCTTCAACGGCCACCTGGTCCCGTGATGCCCTGAGAGCACGCAGGCGATCGATCTGGTCGCGCTGCAGGGTTGGGTCGATCGGGAACACCTCGACTTCGCCCGCCTCCTGCTCGTTGAACCGGTTGACCCCCACAAGGATCTTGGCTTCCGATTCGATGGCCTTGGCATACTCATAGGCCGCCTGGTCGATCTCATCCTGCATGAAGCCCTCTTCGATCGCCGTCACGGCTCCACCCAGGGCGTCGATGCGCTGGATGTAATCGAGCGCGGCGCGCTCCACTTCGTTGGTGAGGGTTTCGAGGAAATAGGACCCTGCGAGCGGATCGACGGTGTCGGCCACGCCGGATTCGAACGCGATGACCTGCTGGGTTCGCAACGCGAGCTTGGCCGCGTGCTCGGTCGGGAGTCCCAGTGCCTCGTCGAAGCCGTTCGTGTGAAGGCTCTGCGTGCCCCCGAGGACGGCGGCGAGCGCCTGGAGCGTGACCCGAACGACATTGTCCTCGGGCTGCTGGGCAGTGAGAGTCGACCCACCGGTCTGGGTATGGAAGCGGAGGCGTTTCGACCTCTCGTCGCTCGCACCGAAACGCTCGGTCATGATCCGAGCCCAGATCCTGCGAGCGGCCCGGTACTTCGCGACCTCCTCGAACAAATTGTTGTGGGCGTTGAAGAAGAACGAGAGCCGCGGTCCGAAGGTGTCGATGTCCAAGCCCGCCGCCAGCGCGGCCTCCACATAGGCGATCCCGTTCGCGAGCGTGAACGCAAGTTCCTGGACGGCTGTCGAGCCCGCCTCGCGGATGTGGTAGCCCGAGATCGAGATCGTGTTCCACTCCGGGATCTTCTCTGCGCAGTAGGCGAACGTGTCGGTGACGAGGCGCATCGAGGGCCGGGGCGGGTAGATGTAAGTGCCCCGGGCGACGTACTCCTTGAGGATGTCGTTTTGAATGGTGCCATTGAGGGACGACGGTGCAACGCCCTGCTCGTCTGCCACCAGCTCGTAGAGCAACAGCAGGATCGCCGCGGTCGCGTTGATCGTCATCGAGGTGGACACTCGGTCGAGGGGCAGGCCGGCCAGGAGGGTGCGCATGTCGTCGATCGAGTCAATGGCCACTCCGACCTTGCCGATTTCGCCCTCCGCGCGCTCGTGATCGGAGTCGTATCCCATCTGCGTGGGCAGGTCGAACGCGCAGGAGAGGCCGGTTTGCCCGGCCGAGAGGAGAAACTTGAATCGCTCGTTGGTCGCCTGGGCTGTCCCGAACCCGGCGTACTGGCGCATCGTCCAAAGCCGGCCCCGGTACATGTCGCGCTGAACACCCCGCGTGTAGGGGTACTCGCCGGGCTCGCCGAGCTGCACCGCGGGATCGAAGGTGCTCAGGTCTTCGGCGTCATAACGGCGACGGATCTCGATGCCGGAGTCGGTCCTCCGTTCGCCGTGATCGGTCGCCACCCACGAAGCGTAAGTTTCCGTTGCCGAACTTGTCACCTCGGGGCGCGGCCGCGATTGCTTGGCGTGGCAGACCGGCGCGCGGCCGCCCGCCGTTCGGCCAACCTCACCGAGCCTCGACGAGCGCTCCCTGCTGCTGCGAGTTGAGCGATCGCTCCGAGTGCTGGTCCGCGTGCAGCGAGTGGTCCGGGTGCTTCGGGTGCGGCATGCAGAGGTCGTCGTACTCGGCGATGACGATCTCGCCGGCGTGCTCTCCGCAGGCCGGGCAAGCCGGGTCTCGCCGGACTCTGAACGTGCGGAACGACTGCTCGAGGGCGTCGTAGGCGAGGAGACGGCCGACGAGCGGGTCGCCGAGCTTGAGCAGCAGCTTGATCGCCTCTACTGCCTGGATAGACCCGATGATCCCGGGCAGCACACCGAGCACGCCGGCTTCCGCGCACGAAGGCGCCAGCTCGGCGGGGGGCGGCTCTGGCACCAGGCACCGGTAGCACGGCCCCTCGTAGGGGTGGAAGACCGTCGCTTGGCCCTCGAAACGGAAGATCGACCCATGCACGACCGGGATCCTCTTCAGCAGGGCTGCGTCGTTGACGAGGTAGCGGGTGGGGAAGTTGTCGGTCCCGTCCACGATCACGTCGTAGCCATCGATGATCTCGAGGACGTTGTCAGCTCCGAGGCGCACGTCGTAGGTGACGACGTTCACGTCGGGATTCATGGCCGTGAGCGTCTTCTTCGCCGAGTCGACCTTGCGGTCACCGAGGCGGTCCACATTGTGCAGGATCTGGCGCTGCAGGTTCGACGAGTCGACGACGTCCATGTCGACGATGCCGATCGTGCCCACACCGGCGGCGGCAAGATAGAGCGCCGCTGGCGAACCGAGCCCACCGGCGCCGAGCAGGAGCACCTTCGACTCGAGGAGCCGCTGCTGGCCGGCCTCACCGACCTCAGGAAGAAGCAGGTGCCGTTGGTAACGGTTGCGCTGATCGGCGTCGAGGGTTCGGGGCGTGACCCAGTCCCGCCCCTCGTCCTTCCACTTGTTGAAGCCGCCGGCAAGCGAGGCGACGTCGGTGTACCCGAGATGGCCGAGGGCCTGCGCGGCAAGAACCGAGCGAGTACCGCCCGCGCAGTAGATGATGATCTTGCGCTCCTTGTCAGGCACCCGGCCCTCGACCTGAAGCTCGAGGAACCCCCGCGGCAGGTGCAGAGCTCCGGGCACGGCGCCTTGGGCGTATTCGTCGGCTTCGCGAACATCGAGGAACAGTGCCTGGTCCCGAACGGCGTCCGCGTCCGCTGGGCCGATCTCCGTGATCTCTTGTTTCGCCTGGTTCAACAGGTCCCTGAAGCTCGGCACGGACTACACCTCTTCCTCGATCGACAGCTTCTGAGAAGTTAAACCTTACCAGTACGCTCAACATTCCGAAAAGGGTCCGCGCATCTCCCTCCCTTCACTCTGCTCCTTGCTTGTCCAACAGCTGCGCGTGCTTCCCACGGCTCGAAGCTCACGGTCCATTAGCGTCCGGCACGGTGGAATTCCGTGAGGTCGTGCAGCGCCGGCGAATGGTCCGTCGCTACTCGAGCAAGCCCGTACCCGCCGACGTCCTGCAACGGGTGTTGAGCGCTGCGGCCCGCGCGCCGTCGGCAGGCTTCAGCCAGGCGGTCGACCTGATCGTGCTCGAAGGGCCCGCTCAAACCCAGCTGTTCTTCGAGGCGACCAGCGACCCGGATTTCCTCGCCGAGCCGAGGGCGATGCGTGGCCTTCTCGAGGCGCCGGTCATCGTCCTGCCGATCGGTGACCCGAGTGTCTATGTGGCGCGCTACGCCGAGACCGACAAGGCCGGGTCTGGCCTCGCCGGCCGTCCAGCCGAGGACTGGCCGGTGCCGTACTGGCTGGTGGATACGTCGTTCACTGTCATGTTGCTCCTCCTTGCGGCGGCGGACGAAGGGCTTGGAGCCCTTTTCTTCCGGCTGCACAGGCACCCCTCGCCGCTGCTCGCCGCGCTGGGCGCTCCGGAAGGCAGCCAGGTCATCGGCGCCGTCGCACTCGGCTACGAGGCGCCCGGTGGGCGGGCCGGGCCAACCGGGTCGCCGACGCGTCGCGCCCGGCGACCCATCTCCGAGGTCGTGCACCGGGGTCGCTGGTAGATCCGTCGGTCAGGCGTTCGAAATCGCCGCGATGACCTCGTCGAGCGCAGCCATGGAATGGCCGCTGACGAGCACGTGGCAGAACGGGAGTGCCGCCGCCATCCCTGCCACGAGAGGCGAGTATCGCGGGTCGGCGCTGCGAGGATTGACCCAGACGATTCGGAAGGCGAGCCGGCTCAGGCGCTCCATCTGCTCGCCCAGCAGCACCGGGTCGTCTGCCTCCCAGCCGTCCGAGACGACAACGACGACTGCAGACCGGGCCATACCCCGGCGGCCGTACTCGTCGATGAAGGTCTTGAGCGACTCGCCGAGTCGGGTCCCGCCGCGCCAGTCCGGCGTCGCCGCCACGGCCCGGGCGAGAGCGAGCTGCGGTGAGGCGACTGCCAGCGCCCGCGTGAGCCGCGTGAGGCGAGTGGCGAACGTGAAGACCTCTGCATCCGAGGCTCCGACAGCGGCGTGCAGGAAGCGGAGGTAGGCCCGCGCGTACGGCTCCATCGAGCCGGAGATGTCGCAGAGGACCACGAGCCGACGCGGCCGGGGGACCCGCCTCCGCCTGACCTGGACGACAGGATCCCCCCCGGTCCTGTGGCTGCGGCGCAGCGTGGCGCGGACGTCGAGCCGGTCACCCTGCAGATGACGGCGCGACCGCCGCCCCCGCCGCGACGGTGGGGACAGCCGCAAACGGCGCATGAGCCGGTAGAGGTCCGCGAGCTCGTCAGAGTCGAGATCTGAGAAATCTGTCACGGCGAGACGCTCGGCGCGGCTCGCCGTCGTGAGGCGCACGTCGCTCTCGTTCGTTTCCTCCGCGGCGTCCTCGGCGGCGCTCGCTCCGACCGAGATCCCAGGCGAGCCGATGTGCGGTTCTGGAGGGGCGGTGGACATGCGACCGTGCGAGTGGGCGCGGGTCTCGTCAACGCGGCGACGAGGCAGCGCCGGCGCGGCCTGGTCACCCCGGTTGCCAGCCGTGTCCACCGATCCACCGAAGATCTGATCGAACATGCGGTCGAACGTCTCGAGCTGTTCGGCGTCGGTCACAAGGGTGATCCGTGCCGCCCAGTACAGATCCTCAACGGTGATCGGCTTCAGGAGCGCGATGGCCTGAGCGAAGCGGCCGGCACGTTCGGCGGTGACCGGGACGCCGGCGCGATGCAGATTGTCGGAGAACGAGGCCGCCAGCCAGGCCAGGTCGTTCACCGCCGGCCCGGCCGGCACGGTCGAGAACGGAAAAGCACGGGCGAGGCGGTGATCACCAAGAGGTCCGTCACCCTCGTCGGGCGTCATGTCCGGCGTCGACGAGCCACTCGAGACCTTGCGATCGAGCGAGGTCGATGTCCTCGCGGTACTTGAGCACCGACCCCAAGGTGGCGTCGGCGACGTCGGGAACGAGCGACTCGACGCCGAGCAGGCTCAAGGCCGCGACCCAGTCGATCATCTCCGCGACGCCGGGCTGCTTCTGGACGTCGAGCGTCCGAAGGCGCGCGACTGCAGCTGCCGCCTGTTCGACCAGCGTCGTCGCCGCGCCCGGGACCCGCCTGCGGAGGATCTGAGCCGCCCGCTCGGGCGTCGGGTAATCGATCCAGTGGTAGAGGCAGCGCCGCTTCAGGGCGTCATGCAGGTCCCTCGTGCGGTTGGACGTCAGCACCACGATCGGCGGGAAAGTCGCACGCCGGGTGCCGAGCTCGGGGATGGTGACCGCTGCTTCGCCTAGGAGCTCGAAGAGGAAGGCCTCGAACTCGTCGTCAGCCCGGTCGATCTCGTCAACCAGGAGGACGGCAGGGCGGGGACCGGGATGGTCGATGGCTTGGAGGAGCGGCCTTGCAATGAGGAAGTCCGTTCCGAACAAGTCGGTCTCCTTGAGATCGGCACCTTCAGCCTCTGCCAACCGGATGGCGAGCAACTGCCTGGGGTAATTCCATTCGTACAGCGCTTCGGTGGCGTCGATGCCCTCGTAGCACTGCAGCCGAAGAAGCGGCGTATCGAGCGCACGCGCAAGAGCCTTGGCGGCCTCGGTCTTGCCGACGCCGGCTTCACCTTCCAGCAGGATGGGCTGGGGCAGCCCGACTGCTAGGAAGAGCGCCGTCGCCAGGCCCCGGTCCGTGAGGTAGTCGAGCTCGTCGAGGCGTCGCTCGAGCGCCTCCACGTCGGGCAACAGGCGGCTCACCGGCCGACGAACATGCCGGGATCTGCCGCGAAGGCGTTACGACAGCCTGATCCGCAGAAGAAGAAACGGCGGCCGTCCACCTCGAATTGGAGCGTGGCATCGACCGCTGCAACCGTCATCCCGCAGACCGGGTCCACCGCGGATGACACCGCGCCAGCGCCCGCCTCTTCCGTCTCCGGAGGGCTGGGCGCCGAAAGCAGCCGTGGCCTTGTGGCAACGATCTCGGCGAGAATCGAGAGCGCCACCTCTTCGGGCGTACGTGCGCCGATGTCAAGCCCGGCCGGGGTTCGGACTCGGACCTTCTCATCCTCGGCGAGGTCGAGAGCGGTGAGCACGCTGTCTCCCCGCCGACGCGAGGCCACCAGTCCGATGTAACCCACGCCCGAGGTGAGAGCCTCTCGGAGGACCACGGCTTCGCCGCGGCCGTGGGACGCGACCACCACGGCTACGGCGCCTTCAGGAAACCCGTCCGTACCGGACGTGGCATACCCGAGCGCCTCGGCCATGCGGACGACCGCACGCGCGATAGGCCCGTCGCCGTGAACCAGCACGAGAGGCGGCGGGTTCTCGGGAGCGAGGAAGATCTCCAGCGTTCCGCCCGACAGGCACGGGTTGTGGACCGTGGTGACCCCCGGAGATCGCCCCGCGCCCGTGGTGCTGTCGTCGGGGCCATCGGGCGTGATCCGCAGGAGCACGGGCTCACCAGTCCGGAGGACGTTCAGCGCGTGCAACTGCACGCTTGCCTCCGCGCACTCACCGCCCACAAAGCCGACGATCGTGCCATCTCCCAGCACGAGGGCCGCATCTCCCGGCTTGGCCGAGGTCGGACGCTCCGCACGGACCACCGTCGCGACCACAAAGGGCACGCGCCGAGCGCGGAGGTCGTCGGCCCGGAGGCGGACGTCGGCCCGGAACGACGCCGGGAGCGGTGCCGTCATTCGATGGCGAGGTCGGTCCTGAATGGACTGCCTTGCATCGTGCGCCACACCTGGGCGGGCGTGAAGGGCATGTCGGCGTGCCGCACCCCGATCGCGTCGAGGATCGCGTTCACCACCGCGGCGGGCGACCCGACCGTCGCCGACTCCCCGACTCCCTTGCACCCGAGCGGGTGGTGCGGCGACGGAGTCACGGTCTCCCCGAGCTCCCAGCTCGGGCATTCGAGCGCCGTCGGCAAGAGATAGTCCATGAACGAGCCGCCAAGGCAGTTGCCGTCCTGGTCAAAAGCGATGACCTCCATGAGCGCCATGCCGATACCGTCGGCCAGGCCGCCGTGGATCTGCCCCTCGACGATCATCGGGTTGATGCGCGGGCCGCAGTCGTCGACAGCGACGAAGCGCCGGACCTTGACCTGGCCAGTGCCGCCATCGACGTCGACGACACAGATGTAGGCGCCGAACGGGAAGGTCAAGTTTGGCGGGTCGTAGACACAAGCAGCATCGAGGTGACCCTCGACGCCTTCGGGGAGCTCGAGGTTGCCGTGGGCGGCAAGCGCGATCTCCTGGATCGTCTTGGCCGTGGCAGGATCGCCCTTCACCAGCCAGCGGCCCTTCTCCCATTCGAGATCGTCAGGCGCGACCTCCAACATGGCCGAGGCGACGACGCGTGCCTTCTCGCGCACGCGCAGAGCGGCAACGGCGACGGCGGCGCCCGACACGGGCGTCGACCGGGACCCGTAGGTACCGAGGCCGAAGGGCGTGTTGTCGGTGTCGCCGTGGACGACGTCGATGTCCTCGGGTGGGATGCCCAGCTGCTCGGCGACGATCTGGGCGAACGTCGTCTCGTGGCCTTGACCCTGGGTCTGGACCGACAGGCGCACCACGGCCTTTCCGGTGGGATGGACCCGGACCTCGGCGCCGTCGGCCATGCCGAGACCGAGGATGTCCATGTGCTTCTTCGGCCCGGCCCCCACCGTCTCGGTGAAGAAGGAGACGCCGATGCCCATGAGCTCACCCCGCGCACGCCTTTCGGCCTGCTCCTTGCGGAGCTCTTCGTAGCCGGCGATGTCCATCGCGAGGCGCAACGCCCTCGGGTACTCGCCCGAGTCGTACTCCCAACCCGTGCTGCACGTGTAAGGGAACTGCTCGGGACGGAGGAGGTTCTTCATACGCAGCTCCGCCGGATCCATCTTCAACTCGTCGGCGAGGCAGTCCACCATGCGCTCGACGAGGTACGCGGCCTCCGTGACACGGAACGAGCACGCGTAGGCGACGCCGCCCGGTGCCTTGTTGGTATAGACGCCGGTCACCTTGCAATGGGCAGCCTCGAGGTCGTAGGAACCGGTGAAGATATGGAAGAAACCGGCCGGGTACTTCGTCGGCTGCGCCGTGTTGTTGAAAGCGCCGTGATCAGCCAGCACGTGCACGCGCAGCCCGGTGATCTTCCCGTCTCTCGTGGCGGCAATCTCACCACGCATGTGGTAGTCACGGGCGAAGCTGGTGGACATGAGGTTCTCGGAGCGGTCTTCCACCCATTTCACAGGCTTGCCGGTCAGAATCGACCCGACGATCGCGCACACGTAGCCCGGGTAGATGCCCACCTTGTTGCCGAACCCCCCGCCGATGTCGGGGCTGATCACGCGGATCTTGTGCTCGGGGAGGCCCGCCACGAGCGCGTAGAGCGTCCGGTGTGCATGTGGTGCCTGGGTCGTAGACCACATGGTGAGCTTCCCCGAGACCTTGTCCATGTCGGCGACCGCGCCGCAAGTCTCGAGAGGGGCAGGGTGGACCCGTGGGTACAACATGTCCTGGACGACAACGACGTCCGCCTTGGAGAACACGGCGTCGGTCGCCTCCTTGTCGCCGGCCTCCCAGTCGAAGATGTGGTTGTCGGTCTTGCCCGCGATGTCATCCCGGATCAGGGGTGCGTCGGCCTCGAGTGCCCGGCGAGCGTCGACGAGGGGAGGTAGCGGTTCGTACTCGACTTCGATGAGCTCGAGGGCGTCACGAGCCGAGTAACGGTCCTCGGCCACGACGAACGCAACCTCTTGCCCTTGGAAGCGAACCTTGTCGGTGGCAAGCACCGCCAGAACGTCATGGGAGAGCGACGGGATCCAAGCGAGGCCGAGAGTCTCGAGTGTCTTGCCCGTGATGACAGCCTTGACCTTCGGATGAGCCTCGGCGGCCGAGGTGTCGATCGAGACGATGCGTGCGTGTGGATAGCTGGCGCGCAGAACGGCACCGTGGAGCATGCCCGGCAGCTGCAAGTCGTCGACGTAGTTGCCCTGTCCGCGAATGAAACGCGGGTCCTCCTTTCGCCTCATCCTCCCGAAGCCGAGCGGATTGGTCGTGGGGTTCTCGACGGTCGTCATCAGGCGCTCACCTCCGCACTCTCCGAGTGCTCCGCGGCCCATCGGATGGCCCGCACGATGTTCTCGTAACCGGTGCACCGGCAGATCTGGCCGGAGATGCACTCGCGTATCTCGTCTTGGCTCGGGTCCGGATTGCGGTCGAGGAGCCAGCGGGCGGTCATCATCATCCCCGGCGTGCAGAATCCGCACTGCAGGCCGTGCTCGCTCACGAAACCCTCCTGCACCGGGTCCAGCTTGCCGTCGCGTTCGAGATCCTCGACCGTCCTGATCCTGCGGCCGCTCGCCATGGCAGCCAGGACGGTACAGCTCTTCACCGGCTCGCCGTCCATCCACACGACGCAGACCCCACAGTTGGAGGTGTCGCAGCCCCAGTGGGTCCCGGTCAGGCCCAGATGGTCGCGGATGAAGTGCACGAGGAGCAGGCGCGGCTCGACGTCGCGCGTGACTTCCTCCCCATTGACGGTCATCGTCACCTGCATCTCGGTCAAACCTCCTGTCCCTGCGCCCGGGCGGCCGCCCGGCGCAACGCACGCAGTGTCAGCTCGGAGGCCAGGTGCCGCTTGAAGTCGACCGGGCCGCGCTGGTCGGCGACTGGGTTGCATCCCTCCCCCGCCAGCCGGGCTGCCTCAACGAAACTGGCCTCGTTCGGCTCCTTGCCGCTCAGGTAGTCCTCGGCGGCCGCAGCCCGAAAGTGCTCTGCGCCCACTGCGGCCAGGCCGATACCGGCCTCGTCGATGCGACCGCCGTCGAGCCGGAGGAATGCGCCCGCGGCGACGACCGCCCAGTCCCCCGCTCGGCGCTCGACCTTCTCGTAAGCGCTTCCCGAGCTCGGCCGGATCCGAATGCGGACCTCGACCAGCATCTCGGCAGGACCGACGGCGGTCGCGTAAGCGCCCACGTGGAAGTCGTCCATCGAGACGACTCGGGTGCCCGCCGAGGACCGGATCACAGCTTCCGCCTTCAAAGCGGCAAAGACAGCCGACAAGTCCTCCGAAGGATCGGCCTGGCAAATGGAGCCACCGACCGTGCCCCGGTTGCGCACAATCGGGTCGGCGATCACACGCTCCGCGTCGCGCAGGATGCTGAAGTGCTCGGCTGCAAGGGCCGAATCGAGCACGTCCCGGTGGCGGGCCATCGCTCCGATCCGCAACTCGTTGTCCTCGACGCGGATGTAGGCCAGGTCCGACAGGTCGTTGATATCGATGAGCGTCGAAGGCCGGGCGAGGCGAAGCTTCATCATCGGGATCAAGCTGTGACCTCCAGCTACGAGCCGCGCCTCCGGGCCGTGACGCTCGAGCAGGGCGAGAGCGTCCTCGACGCTGGTCGCGCGCTCGTATTCGACGGGTGCAGGTACTTGCACGGCGTCCCCCTTTCCCCTCACCCCGCAACATCGCGCCCCCGCTGAGCAGCGTCAACGGTTCGATAAGCAATGCCTTATCCAGCCAGCTGGACGCCTACAAAGGCACCCTCGCCGTGTGCTAGGTCTTTACTGGTGACGATCACCCAGCTCGAGGCGTTCGTCCTGGTGGCGCGCCTCGGATCCGTGACGGCCGCGGCCGAGACGCTCGGCGTGAGCGAACCAGCGGTCTCCGGGGCACTCGCCGCGCTCCGGCGCCAACTCGGCGACAACCTCGTCGAACGGGGAGCGACCGGGATGACCCTCACTCCCGGTGGCAGGAGGCTCATGACGATCGCCTCCCAGATGGTTGCACTCGCCGCGGAGGCCGAAGATGCGATCCGCCAGGCACAGGGGGCGCCCGACCGTCTGCGCCTCGTGGCCACGAGCACCGTCGCCGAGTCGATCGCCCCCGCTCTCGTGAACGCCCTCACCTCTCGCACGGCGCGCATGGAGGTCTCCATCGGCGTTGCGTCGGCAGAGCAGATGCCCGCGCTCCTGCACGAACGGCTCGCGGACGTCGCCCTCGGTCCGCGCCTGTCCGGTGAGGCAGCGAACGGTCTGGAGTGCATACCGTTGTTTCGTTATCGGCTCGCGCTGGTGAGCTCGCCGTCGCACCCGCTCGCCAAGGTTCCCCACATCAAGTTGCGCGATCTCGCCGAGAAGATCTGGCTGGTCGACCCGGAAGCCACTGACAGCGCCTCACCGGTCGCAAGCATGTTGCGGCGTCTGGACGTTCACGAACGCCACATCCGGGTCTTCCAGAGCCAGGCAGCGGCAGTCGTCGCAGCCGCCGAGGGACAGGGAATCGCCCCGGCCGTCGTGCATCTCGTCGCGCCGGAGCTCGCACGCGGCTCGCTTGTGTGCCTCGGGGTCGAAAAGACGCCCATCGAGCTGCTCTGGTTCGCCTCGATGCTTCCGACGCACCGCCTGAGCCCGGCAGCCGGAGCCTTGCGCCGGTTCATCGCCACGCCCGACGCGACTCACGCGATGCACACTCCGCTCAGCGGCGTGCCCCCGAGCCGGTTCCGCCCCCCGGTGTACGTAACCTTGTGGAGCTGAATGCCGTGTGCGCGCTCGGGCACGGCGATCAAGGCCGCCCGGCGCTGACGAAAAGGTCGTGCGCGCGCTCGGGCGCGGCGATCAAGGCCGCCCGGCGCTGACGAAAAGGTCGTGTGCGCGCTCGGGCACGGCGATCAAGGCCGCCCGGCGCT
>Ga0209415_10003650_pt1 | contig 28634 bp, 30 predicted proteins | sample PeaSoiSIISIP2007_FD_187696 | JGI IMG/M metagenome (GOLD analysis project Ga0209415, IMG submission 187696) | Peat soil microbial communities from Weissenstadt, Germany - SII-SIP-2007 (SPAdes) (version 2) | ecosystem: Environmental > Terrestrial > Soil > Wetlands > Peat | place: Germany...
GTTCGCGACGGCATAATCATACGCCTGTTCGGGCCCGTTTCATCCCCCGCTGCGGGAATCGGCCCTGGGGCGTTCACTCCGATGTCGGACAAGAAAACGTGCTTCGTATCGATGGGATTCGGGAAGAAGACGGACTACGTCACCGGCAGAGTGTTGGACCTCGACAAGACGTACCGCTACATTATCCAACCAGCAGTGACCGCAGCCGGTTTCGACTGCATCCGAGCCGATGAAGTCGTACATGCGGGCAATATTAACGTCCGGATGTACGGACTGCTCCTGAGTGCCGAGGTGGTGTCTCAACGTACAACGCGAATGCTTTTTACGAATTAGGTGTCCGACACGCGCTGCGGCCACACACGACCATCGTCATTGCCGAGGACCATATGGTGTTCCCATTTGATGTCGGCCAAATCGCTGTTCAGAAGTATCAGCATCTTGGGAGTGGTCTCGACTTCGGGGAAGTGGACCGCATGCGGCGCATACTGGAGGACGAGCTACTGGCGATCTCGGCCCAATCTCCGGTGGACAGCCCGGTCTACACCTTCTTACCGGACCTCAGCCCGCCCGTCTCGGCTCCCGCTCTGCGCAGTTTCGGCAGGCCGCCAACCAGTCAGCCCCCGCCGGGCCCTGGCAGGGGGACAATCGCCGTCTTGATGGAGCAAGGCGAAGAGGCCATCCGCAAGGAGGACTGGGACACCGCACGATCGCTTCTACAAAAGGTTCGCTCGACTAAGGAATCCAGCGATCCTTATGTCTTACAGCGGCTGGCACTCGCGACTTACCGGAGCCGGAAGCCCACACAGCAGCAGGCGATCGAAGATGCCCGGGACATCCTCGCAGTCCTGGCGCCCGGAACCCTGAACGACCCCGAAGTGCTGTCGATCTGGGGTGCGATCCACAAACGTCAGTGGGAACTCCAGGCGGACGGGGCATGGCCACGGTGCACGCCGTTGACGCGCTGGCGTCCACGGGCCTGTTTGCGGAGGCCGATCAGGCGGCGAAGCATGTCGAGAGCCCGGGACAGCGCGGCCACGCGCTTGCGCTTCTCGCACACCATCATGCCCGGGCCGGAGCTTTTGAGGAAGCACTCGCCCTGGCGTCCCAAGCCGTGGACCAGATCTCTGGAACCGGTGCGATGGGGCCAGTCACTGAGATTGTTACGTCGATATCCGGCCTGCTGGGCCGCTCTGGCAGATCAGAAGAGGGCAGGCAACTCGCCGGGAAAGTACTCGAGACGTTGACCAGGATTGAAGATTCGAGCGCGGCAGTAAATTACTTATCCAGACTCGCACAGGCCTACAGCTTGTGTGGCGGGCTCGCCGAAGCGGCGGGCGCGATCAGGCGCATACCAGTACCAGGTTGGCGGTCAGAGGCGCTGAAGAGAGTCTCACTTGTGCTTGTGGGGAACAATAATCCCGAGGGAGTCCTGGGACTCGTGAAAGACACCGAATTGGCGGAGGAACGAGCCGACCTGTTGGTTTCCGTGGCGGAAGCGCGCCGGAATTCGGGGCCTGAGTTACCAGCCTTCGCCGCGCAGGTACTCACGGCGATTTCCGAGATTCCGAATCGCAGAAGGCCTTACTCCCGCTGCGTGTTGAGGGCTGCGGGAGTTCTGATCTCATGTGGCAGGACTGCCGATTTGCTCGAAGCTGTGCGCGCGATTGAAGGCAAGCTCGACAGGGCGGATGCCTGGACTGCGATCATCGACCGGCTGGCAGCCGCCGGCCTCAGCAAGGAAGCCTTCGAGCTTGCGAACGAAGCGGTCCAGCTAATCGAGAGTATCGACGACTACGACGAGCGGGCAAAGGGCTTCGCGCGGCTGTCCATGGTGTTTGCCCATAGCAACCGCCTTCAGGATGCGCGGCGCGCTGCCGGCAAGTGCCATCTACCGAATGAGAAGCTCCGGGCACTCACTGAGATCCTACGGTCGTGGATCGCGCAGGAGCGCCGGCCCGAACTCGCGGTTGCTCTCCATGCGGGTCCGATCGAGCACGGCCGGGCAGCCAATTCGCCAACGTAAAAAGGAAGGGCCGGCAGCCACGGTGGCGGAGCGGCTGCATCGAAGCCAGGATCCCGTGTGTTCGCCCGCCAGCGCGACCGGTCTGGTGCACTCCCCGATCCAGATCCTTCGTTGCACGGATTGCACGAATGATGCCGCAGAGGGTATACTCGCACAGAACCTCACCAGGAGCCTATCGATGCTGAGCAGCGCTATGAGCGCCGGAAAACAGATCCCCACCCGCATCACCGAGGTGCTCGAACGGATGCGGAATATGTATGGCGGCAATCTCGTGATCACGCGCGTGACCGCGAGTGAGATCGAACTCCACGCGCGAAACATGACCGACGCCCGGCTCATCGCGGACATGATGACCCGCAAGAACGAGATCTTCGGAGCGTTCGCACTAGCCACCGGAGCGGGCTGCGTCCTCGGCCCGCCGGATTTTCAGATCCTCTGCGAACAGGCGGCCAGGGCCGGACAAACGGGGTTGTTCCTGCGCTACCTGCCGAACACGCCGAACCGCCAGGACTATCTCGCCGGCTACTGGTTCTATTGACCGCGGCTGTAGCGGTCCACCATGGCGATCTCCGCCCGCAGCGATTCCGCGGCGCGCACCGTGGTGGCCGCGGGGTCCAGGCACGGGAGGTCCCACGCCTCGCCGAGAAGCCCCTTCTGCCGGATGTACCACGGGCCTTTCGGATCCCTGGCAATGGGGAATACGGCGCAGGCCCAGGGCTTGTAGCGGAACGGGTCCGGGTCCCGGCTCGGGTCCGGCTCTTCGGCGCCCAGCCGATGCAGCACGCATCCCTGGTTGAAAAAGACGCACCAACCGTCCGCGACGCGCATCATGGGGTGGCCCTGTTTGCACCGGCGGCTTACGTATCCCCCACTCTCCACGACGGCGCGCGCCTCGGGCCGCAATTCGGGCAGGGCGCGATACAGAATGGCATCGATGCGCGCGGCATCGTGCGGATAAACGGACGGCCTGCCGTTGGCGGCAGCAGAGGCCCTCGCAGCCGCGGCCCCAGGTACACTCAAACACCGCCTGTTCCAGATTGAGGATCACGAAGCTCATCGTCGGGCGCCCCTTCCAGCACCTTGTAGTACACCACGCAGTCGTCACCGGGCTTGTAGAAGTCCGGAATCCGCCCGGCCTCGGTGAAACCGGCGCCGCGATAGAAGCGGCGCGTGCGCTCGTAATCCGCGCGGCCGCTGGTCTCGAGGACCAAGCGGTTCCCACCGGCCTCGCGGACCAACTGCTCGATGTGGGATTGCAGCCTGCGCCCCACTCCCGTGCCTTGCGCCGAGGGATGCACGCAGATCCAGTAGATGTACCACGCGGCCGCGGTGAGCGGAGCCCGGCCGATACAAGCGTAGGCTCTCACCGTGCCGCCGATCTCGATCGCCGGCAGCGAGTAGTCGCCCTGGAGGCCGCTCTCCACCATCTCCATGGCCACCCGGACCTCTTCCTCGCTGAAGGCGCCGGAGTCCACCAGCGCTTCGCGAACCGCCGCGCGGTCGCCCGCCGCCAATTCCCGGACGATCATGCCCACTCGACCTGCCGATGGACAAATCGCTCCCACGTCCACCCGGCTTCCTGGACGGCGCGGCAGATCCCCACTCCAGGACCTAGCTCCGGATTGGGGTTGACGTCGAGCACGTACGGCGCTCCGGCTTCATCCAGCCGGATATCCACGCGAAGATACCCGCGCGCCTCCACCGCGCACCAGGCGCCACGGGCCGCCGCCACGAGCGCATCCCGCAGGGGAGGGTCGAGCGGCATGTTGTAGTCGAGCGGCGAATCGGCGAAGTCGCGGCTTTCGAGGTCCCACTTGGCGGCGTAGGTGATCAAGCGCAGCCCGTTCAGGAAGCGTGTCTCGCCGATGGAGAAATACTCGGGCCAGGCGCCGCCCCAGAGAGCCACGGCGAACTCGCGGCCCGGCAGAAACTCCTGAATGATCGCCGGGCCTGCCAGCCTGGCGCGCGCGCGGACCAGAGCTTCCGGGCTGTCGCACACCGAATCGGCGAAGATGCCGGCGGAACCATCTTCATCGGCGGGTTTGACGATGCACGGGAACACGCCCGAGCGCGGCACGGGCACGCCCGCCGCGGCCAGCACCGCATTGGCGCGGTCCTTGCGGCGGCACAGGGCCAGGGTCTCGCTGCCCGATCCGGTGAAGCGGACGCCGAGCAGTTCCAGCAGCGCGGCCACGTGCGCCTCGCGATCGACGCGGCCCAGAGGCGCTTCGCAGACGTTGAACACCACGTCGGGCCGATGGAGATCGAGCAGCGCCACGACCTCGCGCACTTCGCCGCGCACTCCGGCAACCACGGCGTCCGGCAGGACACTGGCGACATTGGCGGCGGCGGCATCGAGCGCGAACTCATCCACGGTGCGGCCGGGGCCGGCGGTATCCGGCGGGAGCGAGTGCAGGACCAGGACTTTCACGAGACGCCCACACCGGTACGGCCGATGGCGTCGAGCAGGATGCCCTGCACCAGTTGGTCGTAGGGGATGGCTCCCGCGGTGAGGATGACGATGTCGCCAGTTTCGGGATTCAGGCCCGGCAGCGGATTGCACTCCAGGAAGCAGGGCCGGCCCGAACGATCCAGGCGGAAGTCCATGCGGGCGATATCGCGGCAGCCAAGCAGACCGTAGGCCGCGCGGGCGTAGCGCTCGATGGCCGACGCGACCGCCGGATCGAGGCGCGGCGGCACGTGGTAGACGACGCGGCGGCGAAAGTCGCGCTTCACTTCCAAGGAATACACGAAGGGGGCGCCGTCACACGCGGGGGCGATCTCCATCATGCCGAGGAGGCGCACATCGGGCGGGTTGCCGGCCAGCGCGACGGTCACCTCGGCGCCGGGGAGGAACTCCTCCACCAGCAGCGGGCATTGGTAAGCTTCGCGCAGCCGGCGGGCCACCGCGACCGCGGCGCCGGGATGGGTGGCCAGGCTGTCGGCGTGTATCCCCTTGCTCGAGCCCTCGTCGTCAGGCTTGACGATCACCGGAAAGCGGAGGCCGGAAAGAAGGCCGTCCCAGGGCTCATCTTCGAGCAGCGCGCCGGGCGCGACGGGCACTTCGGGCGAGACGACGCGGCGCGCCAGGGCCTTGTCCAGCGTGAGGCCGAGCGTGAGCGCGTCGGAGCCGGTGAAGGGCACGCCCAGCAATTCGCAGACGGCAGCGGGAATGGCCTCGCGGCAGCGGCGCGCGCGGCCGGCCAGCGTCACGGGGCCTTCGGCGATATTGAAAGCGAAATCGAAGCGGTCCTCTTCGAGCCGCCACGGCAGGCGCCGGTCGGCGGGCACGGGCTCGACCGTCACGCCCAGACAGCGGAGAGCGGCGGCGATGTGACAGACGGTCGCGGGGTCGTCATACTCCTCGAAGGTATCGTCGGGAAGGCCGGCCTCCAGCGACGCGGGCTTCCCGTTGAACAGCAGGGCGACCTTCATGCACCCGTTAGCATATTACGCTCCCGCCCGATGGATCAACACGCGCGCCGGCGGCTCTAAAAGTACCGCGCAAGCTCTTTCTTGTTGGCCTTCACCATTGTTCCCGACTTGCGCGTCTCGCTGCGGTGGCCACGGCGGTCTTCCTTGGCGAAACGCTTTTCCTTGGCCTTGGAGCCGTACACCTGACTGAACTGGCCGTCTTTGAAGACGATCTGGTAGCCGCCCTTGAGAATCTGGAACGGCTTGGTGACCTGGTTCATGTAGTCGAACTGCACCGAGCCGGCTGCGCGAAACGTCTCAAAAAAAACGGGGTACACGAAATCGCTCATGGCAATTTCATTCACCGGAAAATCCGATTCCTCAACCGGATCCGCGCTCTCGTAGGCGTACATCGTTTGGGAGTCCGGGCCCGTGGTCATCATGTTGATGGCCGGGTCGACCAGCATCTCCACCAATTCGTGGGACGCGGACACGCTCACCAGTTGGTTGTCGTCCAAGGTTGTCTTCACGAAAACTTTGGCGATGGGCAAGCCATCCGGAGTCAGGTCATGGTAGGCCAGCGCACCGGGCTGGTCGGCGTTGTCCAGGAAGACCATGGCCCAAGCGCCGGCCTGAAAGCCCGTGGTCTTGACCAGCGTCGCGGGTGTTCCCCACACTGGCGCCACGGATGAGGTGACGTACTGCTGCATGGCTGCGATCAGAGCGTCCAGGTCCACTCCGAGCGGTACGGTCGCCTGGTTGAAGCAGGCGATTGTGGGAACGAGCCCTTGATTAAATGCGCCGGATACGGGTGGTTTTGAGGCCATCGATTTTCCTCTCCAGTTGCAGCAATTTTAGATCTTATCCCAGGAGCGGGATCCGAGACAACAGAAATCGCCGGTGGCGGCGAGGGTTCCGGCGGGGCGCGGCTAGGAGGCGGGGAAGGGCTGGGGGCGCGCAAAAGGCCAGATAGTGGAGAAGCGGTACTTCGGCGGACTGACGATTCAGAGGCCCGCCTTGAGCCACATCCCGATGATCTCCGACAGATCAGCGAACGTGAGCGCTTGCGGCTCGCGCCGCAAGCCGGCGCAGATGCCGGGCAGGCCCGCCAGAAAGCGGGTGTAGCGGCGCGCAATCTCCTCTCCGCCGGGCATCTCTTTGCGGCCGGAAACCGCTGTCAGCCAATTGCGAACTTCAACAATGGCCCGGCTCGGGTCTCCACCGTGCGCATGAACGTCCTGGCCAGAGATGTCGGACATGAACGCCCGGTACCGGTAGGGTTCGGTATCGAGGATCAGGCATGCTTTCCCGCGTTGGCCGCCACCGCCGAACCGCTTACAGCCCAGAAAAAGCCCCAATTCCAGCGGCATGTTGAAGCGGGGCAGTCCGGTGTTGGTGTCGAGCGCCACGCTCGAGATGTCATGAATCCCGAACTTGCACTCCTCGATGAGGCGCTCGATCTTGGCGAGGCGCACCTCGCCGGCGTCATCCAGTTCCAGCGCGCAGCGGGCGACGAATTCAAGGTTGTCGATGGCAAACACGATGGCGTTGAAGAGAGGCTTGTACGCGGAATCAAACGGGCAGTTGATAAAGACATGAGTGCTGCACAGGCGGGTTGTCACGAATCATGACTCGGAGATCAGGCGAGCGAAGATGACCTTCGATACGACTTCCTCAATTCTCTTGGTTCCCAAGCTGCTCTTTCGGTAAGGAGGCAGGATTTTGGGCAACCCGACGGCAACACGAGAAGTGATTCGACCATCCTTGTCAAAAACGACGTACTGGCCGGATGCAGCGGCCCTGACGGCTTTACGAGCCGCGGATACCGCATCCTTCTTGGTGGTGAAGAGCCTGCCAGGCTTTCCTTCTTTTTTGACGGTCCAACCCTGATCGGACGGTAATACATAGACAGTCTTCGTCATATCAGTCTCCCTTCATTGTAGGGCAAATGGATGTGGGGCGACCGCGAGGGTCTCGACGGCCGCTGGCTTACGCGCGCGGAGGCGAGGCTCACTCGACGGTGAGCTCGGCCCATCCGGGCAAGGTCGCGGGGCGGTTGTTCAAGAACACGATGCGGCGCGTCTTGGGGAACGGCAGGCTGGTGGAGAGCGCGCGGTTGTAGAGCGCGAATTGCTGGAGGATCTTGCGATAGTCCGGATTGGTCGTATCCAGCCATGCGCTCTTGGCGGTCAGGCCACCGCCCCAACCCATCGAGATCAGGCACGCGCCTTTCTGGCGGGCGGCGTCGAGGCGCTGCTCGAGCTCTTCGAGACTTTTGTCCAGCAGGCCCATGCCGGCCCAGGAGGCGTACTGGCGTTGCAGCGTCAGCAGGCCGGCGGCGTACACGTTTACCGCCTCGAAGATCTGGGCGCGTCCGGCCCCTTCGGGCCAGCGCAGCGCGCGGCGGACTTCGGGCTGGAGGAAGAAGTTTTTCTCGTCCCAAACGCCTTCGAAAGTGGAGCCGGGAACGGCCATTTCGGCGAACGTGGGGGTGCTTTCCTCGGGGCGCGCGCCATCGACGGCGCCGCGCGGGCTCTGCTTCCAGCCGAGCGTGAAGCCGGCGCCGCGCGGCTGCAACGTGGAGGTGCGGAGCAGGTAGATCTTGAACACCGATGCGGCAACGGGGGCGGAATCGCCCGCGCCCAGGAACCGCATGCGGTCGGAACCGGCGGGGCCGAGCGCCTGATCTTCCACGGTTGCAGCGGGACGGCGGGGCGGACGGTCACCCGTGACGCGGGCCAGCACGTCCTGCAACATACCGTCGCGCCAGTTGGCGAAAACCATGCCCGTGCGCAGTGCGCCTTTGATGGCGGCGCCGGGGAGATACGGTCCAGAGGCGCCGGAGGCGAAAGTGGGGATGTGCAGGCTGTCGCCCATGGCGCGATTCCAGTAGGCCGAATAGGCGGCGTTTTCAAAGGGAATGCGGCGGCCGGCGAAGTTCTGGGCGAAGCCGCCCCAGGAGGCGAAATCGAGCTTGTCGGCCTTCTTGAGCTGCGACAGGTAGCCTTCCAGACGCGGCCCTTTGGCCAGAAGCCGGAAGATGCGCCACTGGTCGAGCACATTGACGTGGTCCTTCCAGACCATGTAATCGATGGGGGACAGCTTGCGGCCGTCGCCAACCAGCAATGGAGTGAGGCACGTGAGGCGATAGCGCATCAACTCACCTCGGGCAGGGGGATGGAGACGGCGAACCCTGCGCGAAAGACGGGATGGGCAAAGCCGTCGGGAGCCACGTCGGAGGCGGAGCCGCGCGGCTCGGAAGCGGCGTGGAGCACGGAGCCTTCGGCCACCATCTGCATCTGTTTCTTGATTTCGCCGGAGCCGGCGGGACTCTCGACGCGGCCGCCGCGGGCCATGAGGGCGTAGTTGCCGCGGCGCCAGTCGACGGTGTCGGCCGCGCCCGGGGTGAAGAGGGAGAGGAGCCAGTAGACGGAGGCCGGGCGAGGGCTTGCGGGGGGCGGCTCCGGGGACACGGGAACGGGCTCGGGGGCCGGAGATTCGGCTTCGGGGGCGGGCTCCAAGGGCGCCACCGGTTCGGATTCCGCGGGCGGCGTTTCGGGCACTGCCACGGGCGAGAGAATCGGCTCGTCGGGCGCGGCCGCGGCAAGAGGTTCCGCGGCGGGCGCAGCGGGGGCTTCCGCTTCCGGGGTTGGCGGCGGCGCCGGAGCCGCCGGTTTGGCGCCCAGAATCATGTCGGGCAGAGTTCCTTCGACGAACTCCGGCGCATCGGAGCGGCCCCAGCCGCGCGAGCGTTCGCCGCCGAAACCGCTGTCGGCCAGGAGACGGAATGCGGCTTTGACCGGTTCGATCCATCGCGCGCGCGCGGCTTCATCGGCAAATGAAACGATGGTCCACAGGCCGGCGCCGGGTTGAAACTCGATACAGGCCGTGGAGTGGCGTTCGGACGATCCGGTGAGACGGTCCACCGCGGCGCTCCAGCGAACACCGGCGAGGAAGGGGCCGTGGCTGCCGGCGGGCACGAGACATTCGCTGGGGCCGTCGATGCTCCAGTCGTTCTCATCGGGCGGCTGCCCGTGGGCGATGGACTGCACCACGGCGAGCGGCACAAAGCGGGCGCTCTTCCAGCGGACGCGCGCGGAGAGCAGCGCGGGCGAGGAGGGCGGCCAGAGGGTGCGCGGGGGAATCACAAAACCGATCTCGTCCTGAAACGGGAAGCAGGAGCTGAAACAGACGGCCGGCGCGGCGTTCCGCGCGGTGGCATCCAGCCACTCTTCGAGCGAGCCCAGACGCAACATGGCGGACGTGACCGCGGAGTAGAGCGAGTCACTGTGATAAATGACGTCGGTGCGGTTGCGCGCGCCCGAATCCGGCCCGATGCGCCAGGGGCCGGCGGGACGGAGTTTGACCACCAGTCCCGGATTCATTACTCCTCGCGCAGGAAGGCAAAGCCGGAGCCGGTCACGGCGGTCTGAATGGCCGCCAGAGTGGGGCCCGCGCCGATCTCTTTTTGGGCGGCGCCGGAGGCGTAGTAGTTGCGGCCGCGCCACACCAGCTTGAGGTTGGCGAAGCTGACGCGTCCGCTGCCGCGCGAGCCGCCGCCGCCGAGGGAGTCGTCTTCGAGCAGGCGGAGGCCTTCAATCAGGCGCAGAACCAGGGGCGCATCCTCTTCGCACAACACGTCCATGACGAAGCGCGTACGGAAGCGGGCGCCGGCGGGCACGCGCTCCAGGGTGCGCGGATTGGCCTGCGAGGTGATGCGGTCGATGGCGTTTTCGCTCTTGACTTCGGTAAGCTCGTCGTCGAGGTTCTCGCGCATCTGGGGAGTGATGCTCTCGGGGTCGAGCGGCGCGTCGAACACGGCAAGCCTGGCGGGGGTGGCCTGGGTGGTGTCGAGCGTCTCGCCCTGCACGCGCTCCATGCGGCCGGGATTGCGGCCGAAGAGGATGCAGATGTCGTCATCGGGGCGGTCGCTCTGGTGGATGCGGACTTCCTGCCCCTTGCGGCGTGAGAGGTACACCAGCTCGGCGGGCACGGCGAAACCGGAGGACTGCTCGAGCAGCGAGCGGATCTTGCCGCGCAGCGAGCTTCCCGGCACGTAGGGCCGGCCGAACGCGTCCTTCACCACGGGATTATCGGAGCCGCCGATCTCCAGCGAACCTTTGCCCGCGCCGACGTGCAGGCCGGTTTCGCAGTGCATTTCGCCTTCGAGGATCAGCTTTCCGATCAGTTTCAACTCGGTTTGGGAGGTGTGTGCGCTCATGCTTTACTCGTTGTAGGCCACGATGGCCTCGAATAGGTCCTTGAATCGTTCGTAGCCGCGGATGTCGTTCTTGCGCGTGACCTGGAGGAGCAGCTTTTCGAGCTGGTCGAGGCTGCGCAGTCCGTGGCGGGCGATGGTGTAGGCCAGGCGGGCGCGCAGCATGACGAACTCGTGCTGGCGGTCGCTTTCGGGCGCGCGGACGGCCCGGCGCACGGCGCTGTAGAGGCGCCGCAACTGGCTCTTGGTGCCCGAATCCATATCGCGCATGCGGCTGACGATGGAGTGGGCCTGGTTGTCCAGGTAGAGGCTGTCGCCGATCAGCTTATCCAACTCGATCTCGGGGGGGCCTTCGGGACGGCCGCGGTCGTAGCCGCGACGGTCGCCGCCGCGATCCCCGCGGTCACCGCGGTCGCCGCGATCGGGGGGACGATCGCCGCCCGGGCGGTCGCCACGAGGCCCGGGTCCGGAGGGCGGACCTCCGCGGCCTTCGCGGTTGGGACGGGCTTCCTTCCGTTGTTCCTGCTCTTGTGCCATGTGCTAAACCTCTGTCACCAATCTGGCCCACTCGAGGGCCACCAGGCCCGCGGGCCGCAGCTTCACTTCGGCCGATTTACGCCCGACCAGCTCGCTGATCAGGTGTGTGCGCAGTTTCTGAAATTCGCGGTCGCGCGTGCCGCTGAGGATCCGGTTGAAGCGCCGCTGGAAACGCCAGGTGCGCTGCGTCTGGATGGCCGGGCCGGCGTACGCCTCCTGCCGGTAAAAGCTCCGCAACTGGTACAGGAACTGCCGCGACATCCGGAAATCGTGGATCAGGCGCGTCACGGTGTCCTTGAGCTCCGCGGCGTCGGACAGGTGGCGCCATTCGAGAATGCGGCCCAGCAGGTAGATGCAGTCCTTGTCGGCGGACTTGGCCAGGTCCAGGTTGCGGCCGGCCTCCTCGTAGACCGCCGCCAGCGGGTAGTAGGTCTCGGGGGCGAGCGCGATGGCCATGGAAATGGTCTTGCCCTCGGCGCCGGGGTACTCCTTCAGATTCTCTTCCGTAAAGCGGTGGAACAGGCGCTGCACCTCTCGCGCCAGGGCGATGAGGGCGTCCCAGGAGCCGTAGACCGCGAAATCGTCGCCGCCGGAATAAATGATGCTGACCTTGCGCCAGAACTCGGGCATGGAGCAGAGCACTTCCATCTCGCCGGCAAAGAACTGCTTGAACAGGACGGAGAGGGGGACGTGCTCTTCGATGCTGTGGACGCGGCGCAGGCGCAGGCCGAAGTTGTCCACGTCGCCGCGCAGGACGCCCCAGATGGAGCGGCCCTGGGAACGGCGGGCGAGCGTCTGGACGGGCGCCGAGGTCTTGCCGTCGTCGGAGGGCGCGGCGTGGCGCGCCAGCATGATGCCGTCGGGCGAGAGGTTGGAGCTCAAGGACCAGGAGTGCTTGCCTTCGCCCGGCGTGACTCTGGCGGGATTCTCGGGCGACCAGGCGATGCGCGAAGCTTCGCGCACCTTGGCACCCAACTCCTTGGCAAAATACGCGTCGGCGTCGGAGTGATTGGTACGGGAGAAGGGCTGGAAGGCGGAGGTTCCGCCCGGCTCCGCAAGCGGGGCGTTGCGCTTGCCCTGAAGCTCGTCGTTGATGCGCCGGCGAATGACCGCCCAATCGCCGAGGTTGTCGGTGACTCCCCAGATCAGCCGGGCGTACCCGGAGCTGAGGTCGGCGACCTGGCGCGCCGCGGCCGTCAGGAAGGTTTCGGCGGCGTCGCGGGCCTCGCCGGGAAGCACGAGCAGGAACTGGCCGCCGCCGGAGGAGCCGAGCAAAATGCGGGCCAGACCGAGTTCCGCGAGGAGGGCTCGGGGCAGCACTTCGCACAGCAGAGTGATCCACTGCGAGCGTCCAGCGAGCAAATCCTCACCGGCCGAACGCCCGGACCGTCCTTCGGCGGAACTGGCCAATAGGAACTCTTCTGTGCCCAGGATTTTGCCTTGCAGCAGGATCTGTTCGGGCATCGAAGAAGAAAGCCTTGAGAATCCCAACTTTAACACAGATTCCTGAGAACAACGGGGGAGTGGGGAGACCGTATCTGTTATGACCAGCGCAAGATGGATAACGGTGTTGTTGCTGCTGCCGGCGATGGCGGCGGTTGGGGCGAGCGAGCAGCGTACGGCGCAGACCACCCCCGCGAGGACGGCGCCGAAACCCGCGGCGAAGGCGGCGCCGTCCAACGCGGCGGCCCAGCCTGCCTCGTCGGATGCAAAGCTGGAGGCGGCCATTCGCGCGAAGTTCGCCAAGTCCAAGATCGGCGCCGACAATTTACAGGTGCACGTGCAGGGCGGCGTGGCGACCATCGAGGGGCGGACGGACGTGATCCAGCACAAAGGCACGGCGACCAGGATGGCGAAAACGGCCGGCTCGGTGGCGGTGAACAATCGCGTTCAGATCAGCGATGCCGCCAAGCAGAAGGCCGCCGGCAACCTGGAGCAAGGGCGCCGGCGGGCGCAGATCAAGCGCGGGGATGCGCGGACGGAGCAGAAGCCGGAGCGGTGAGAAGCCCTAATGCTCATGGCGCCAGCACCCGATAGATACTGTATGTGGAATTCCGATAGGCCAGCTGGAGGCTTTGCGCATGGGCCTTGATGAAGGGCCAGAGGTAGTCCGCGTCGGACGCGAAAATGCCTGCTGGAGCGTTCACGGCAACGAGGTAATCGGGGTGGAGACCGCGGACAAATTCTCCCAGGCCAGGCTGCATGGCGTAGGTCGCGGCGCGGCGGCCGGTCAGCAACGGCAGTACACGGGGCTTGCGGAAGAGAAACACGTCGGACTCACTGGTGTGGCTTCGAACAAAATCCGCCACCTGAAGGAAATCGTCGTCCAGGAAGCTCTCTCGAATCGGCCCCCAGTCGAGCGCGGCGTATTGCGCCGAGTAGCCGATGCCTAGCGCCGCCAGGAGCGCGGCGGCCACGGCGACACGGGCAGGGGACCGCAGCCGGCGAATCAGGCGGCCGGCAACCTCGACGGCGAGGGCCACGTAGATGGGGAACACGGGGAGAAGAAAGCGCGGCTCGTTGGGCTGGTAGAACAGCAGAAAACCGGCGTAGAACACCAGGAACAACTCGGCGATCCGAAGGCCCGCCGGGCGGCGCAGCCTCTCGAGGAGTCCCCACGCGGCGGCGACGAGCGTAGCGCCATAGAGAATCCACGAGACGATCGCCAACTTTCCCGACAGCCAGAACCAACGAAGCTCTTTCCCGTACATCCACGCGTTGTGGATTGCGGTCTGGGGATCAAATCGAACCAGCGACAGCAAAGCGCCCTCGGAGTGGGCGAACCGGCTTTGGGTGACACAGAGCGCAACCGCAACCAAGGTGGTGACCACCGCAAAGCGCGAGATCCTCCGGGTGCGCAACCAGTCGCAGGCGATCAAGGTGGGCAGAAGCGCCATGCCAATGATGCGGATGGCGTATGCCGCCCAGATGAGGAGACCGATCGGAGCGGCTTCCCCTAACCGGGGCGGACTGGCCCGCGCATAGGCGCGTTCCATGGCGAGTAGCGCCAGAAACAGGAACGGGAGGAATGCGAGATCGCTGCCGATGAACTCTTTCTGGTCCCAGAGCATGGGGCAGAGCCCGGTGATGGAGACCAGGACCAGGCACTCCGGCTCCCCGAGGTGCTTGCGGAACAGAGCGTACAGAAATGCAAGGCTGGCGACGAACAGGCCAACCTCCAGCAGTTTCATGGCGTACAGGTTCAGACCGCTCGCGGCCCAAACCGGGGCGAGCAGCAGGGGCAAGCCCGGGGGGTAGGCCACCGGCCCGAGGGCCGCGTATTCCGGGTTGAAGATGTAACCCGTGTCGCTGTAAGGCCGGCCCTCGGCGATGTTGCGCGCATGCAGGATATACATGGCGGCGTCGTCATCCCAGACGTGGCCGTCGCGAATCGTGACAGCGTAGAAGGCGAAGATCGCCGCTAGGAGAGGGATCACCAGGAGCCGGCGCAAGGTCACCACGGTAACTAAGAGGATACAAGGATCTGGCGGCGGAAGAAATCAATTCAGGCCGCGGTACACACTTTCGGAACCCGTGCCGTCAAGCCGGCGTAGGAGCTTGTATGCAGAGGCTCTTGCAGCCGTTCACCCAGGGGCTTTCGGCTTCAGGGGCTTCAGATTTGCGCGCGGGGCCGGGTTCCTCGCTTCCTTCGCCTTCAGGTCCTCGAAGATCCGATCGAGATCGTAACCGAACTGGGCGGCGTAGGATTCCCGCCAGGCATGAATCTCCTCCACGATGTCATCCTTAGGTTTGGTCGTCAGATCCCATGAGCTCTTCGGGAGTGCAGATGGTTGTCGGTCGGTAGCCATACTCTTCAATGATCCTCGTTGCTTCCCTCTTGATCTGCGCGTTGTTGATGTGCTTAAAGTTCCAGGTCAGCAGATAGTCGCATCCGTAAGCGGTGGCCGCCGCGATGTGGATGGCGTCAGCCGCCGCCCTTTTCGGGTACGGACCGGGATCGATTAATCGCCTCGCTATGTCCAGTATCTCGCCCGTCAGCGGCAGAAGGGTTGTCTGATCCAGAATCGCTGCGCGGTTCTCGACCGCCTGCCGATCGCCTTGCCGGCATTCCTCGTAAACAGTTTCCGATGCGACCAGTTCGAACTCCGCCCTCTTCCGTTCCCACCATCGCTGACTGCTCAACTGGCGCTGGAGGGTAGTCAAGTCTTGGCTAAGACGTCCTGCGAGATAGCTCACAAAGGATGTTTCCAGGTACACTTTCGGTCTCATTCAGATTCCGATCCGATCTCGGCTGGCGAGGGCGCGCCCAGCGTTTTGCGAAACGCCGGCCAGCCTCGGCCTGGATGGTAGCTGTCGCTACGCCTAAACGCCGACTTCGGTGAAAACGTCTTCTCTTTGCTTCACTTTGCTTCCACTGAATCATAGACAGAAAACCAGCCGGCTGACAAGGAGTGCCTACCCTCGGAACAACCCCTCCAACTTCCCCAGAGCGTCCTCCAGCTTCTGCGGCTGGTCCAGCACTCCGGCGAACAGGTCGCCTTTCGCACGGAAACGATCGCGCGCGTTGGTGATGTTGAACTGGCCAGGATGCAGGCCGCGCTTTACTTCGGCCCATTCGAGCGGCGTGGCCACGGGCGCGCCGGGGTAGGCCCGTAGCACGTACGGGGCGGAGATGGTCTTGGATTTCGCAATCTGCAGGTAGTCGAAATACACGCGGTTCCGCTGGCGTTTGGATACCGATCGCGGCGTGGTGAACATCTCGGGCTTTTCGTGAATCACCAGACGCGCGATCAGCTCGGCGAACGTGCGCGCTTCCTCGTATGAATAGACGGGCTCGAGCGGGACGTAAATGTGCAGGCCATCGCCGCCGGTGGTTTTGGGGTAGCCCGCCAGGCCGATCTTGTCGAGCACGCGCTTCACCAGGTGGGCCGCGTCCACGATCAGGTCGAAGGGGCACTCCTGCGGGTCCAGATCGATCAGGACGAAATCGGGGTGGTCCAGAGTGGCCGAGCGGCTCATCCAGGGGTTGTGGTCGATGCAGCCCAGGTTCACCAGGTACAGCAGGCTGGCCCGATCCTCGGCGAAAACGTAGCGGATCTGCTTTCCGGAGTGATCCGAATCGATGGCCTCGGTCCGCAGCCAGTCGGCGAACGTCTCGGGAGCGTCCTTCTGGAAAAAGAACTGCTCCTTGATGCCGTTAGGGTAACGCTTGAGCGAGAGCGGGCGGTCCTCGAGGTGGGGCAGAATCAGCTCCGCGATGGAGTCGTAATAGTTGAGCACGTCGCGCTTGGTGTAGCCTTCGTCGGGATAGAAGACCTTGGGCAGGTTGGTGAACTTCAGTTTGCGGCCATCGATCTCGACGGTGGCTTCCTTGGCCCGGCCGTCGAGCAGTTCGCCGCGCTCGGGCGCCTCGCGATCGGGCGTTTCGCGCCCCACGGCTCGCGGCTGGACATCGTTCCGCAGGCCCAGGAACACGGGCGCGCGGAGGCGGTTGTCCTGCGTCCAATTGGCGTACTTCACCTGGCAGACCAGCTCGGGGCGCACCCAGGTGATGCCGCGATCGGGCTTGGGGCGCACGGCGAACGGGCAGTCGCTTGTGATCAGCGGCTCGAGGCGCGCGTGCAGGGACGCCAGCAGTTTTTGGTCGAAGCCGGTGCCCACGTTGCCCACCCAGCGGAGTTTGCCATCGTCGAACACGCCCAGCACGAGCGCGCCAAAGTGACTGCGGTCGCCCTGCGGCTCGGTGAACCCGCCGATGACGAACTCCTGCTCGCCCACGATCTTGATCTTAAGCCACTCGCGGCTGCGCTTCGATTCGTAGGTGCTGGCGGCGTGCTTGGCGACGATGCCTTCGAGGCCGGTCTCGCGCGCCGCCTCCAGCAGTTCCTGCCCGGCGCCGGGAAAGGCCTCGGAGATGCGCAGCGCGCCGCCGGGCGCCACCACGGCTTCCAGAAGCTCCCTGCGCCGGGCGAGACCAACGCCGCGCAGGTCGTAGCCATCCAGGTACAGCAGGTCGAAGGCGAAATAGACCACCGGAGTGGACCGCACCATGTGGGCCACGGCGTTGGGATCGGAGTTGGCGATGCGCGGCTGGATCAGGTGAAAGCGCGCCACGCCTTTTTCGTCGAGCACCGCGATTTCGCCGTCCAGGATGGCGCTCTCGGCGGCGATCTGATGGTGGATCACCGCCAGTTCGGGATACTGGCGCTCGCAGCGCAGCCCGTTGCGGGATTGGAGCCGCACCTCTTCGCGCTCCACGAAGGCGATGGCGCGGATGCCGTCCCACTTCACTTCGAAGAGCCAGTCGTTGCCGCGCGGCGGGCGATCCGCCAGGGTCGCCAGCATGGGCTCCAACGACGCCGGCATGGCGGCGGGGCGCGCGCCTTTCAGGCCGGCGAGGTCAACTTCAGTTTTTTTTTTGCCGGCGCGGCCACGGTCTTCACGGGCGCCGCGCGCACGGCACGGCCGGCCGGCCGGCTCTCCCAGACGCGATCGGATTTGCCCGCCGTCTCGCGCTTGGTCTCGCGCGCCGGCAGGTTCTGGGCGATTTCTTCCTGGGTGCGGCCGGAGAGCACGCTATAGGCGTGGGCTTCGACGTCCCAACCCGGCACGGCGAACTGGTCGCGCTTCTTGATGAGCAGCCACTCGTTGCCCTTGCCGCGGCCCTTCATGTGGACGATGGCGAACTCGCCCTTCAGCTTTTCGCCATGCAGTCGGAACTTCACGTCGCCGCGCGCCAGTTGCTCCTTCCCGGAGACGCCGCCCAGCAGCTCGAAGGCGCCGCGGTCCCACAGCATCACGCTTCCGGCGCCGTAGTTGCCCTTGGGGATGGTGCCTTCGAACGAGCCGTACTCGACGGGATGATCTTCCACGTGCGCCGCAAAATGTTTCAGCCCGGGATCGAGCGTGGGGCCCTTGGGCACGGCCCAGCTTTTGAGGACGCCGTCTATCTCCAGGCGGAAATCATAATGCAGGCGCGTGGCATCGTGGCGCTGCACGCAGAAATAGTTGGCATCCGCCGTGCTCTGTTCCCCGGGAGGAGGCTCGGGCGTGTTTTGGAACTTGCGCTTGGCGGCATACTCTTCGAGAGGCATAAGTCCCTTTACATCCTAACATTTACATCTTAATGGGCTTTGTAGTATCTTGAAAACCTGACCGTTGAGGATGAATATATGGCATCAAGCGTTTGGAAAGGCCACTTGACATTTGGCCTGGTTTCCTTCCCCATCCGGCTATTCAGCGCCGCGCGCGGCGAGACCATCAGCTTTAACCTGCTGCACAAAGACGACCACTCGCGCATACGGCAAGTCACGTATTGCCAGGCCGAGGACAAACCGGTGCAGCGCAGCGAACTCGTGAAAGGCTACGAGTACGAGAAGGACCGCTACGTGGTGATCGAGGACGAGGACATCAGGAAGGTCGCGCCCAAGACCGCCAAGGTGATGGAGATTCTGGAATTCGTCAAGGGGGACCAGGTGGACCCCATCTACCTGGAAAGCTCCTACTATGTGGCGCCGGACGAAGGCGGCGAGAAGCCCTACGCGCTGCTGTTCCAGGCGCTGCGGGAATCGCAATACTACGCGCTGGCCAAGGTGGCGATGCACAACCGCGAGCACATCATCGTGCTGCGGCCGGGGTCGAAGGGGATCCTCTCGCACACCATGTATTTCCAGGACGAGATCCGGCAGGTGGAGGAGTTCCGCACCGATACGAGCTTGGTGAAAGAGAAGGAACTCGCCATGGCCAAGATGCTGATCTCATCGCTGGAGGCCGAATTCGAGCCGCAGAAATATCACGACGAGTACCGCCAGAACCTGCAAAAGATGATCGAGGACAAGATCGAAGGCAAGAAGGTGGTGGAGGCGCCGGTGGAACACGTGGCGCCGGTGATCGACATCATGGAAGCGCTGAAGCGGAGCCTGGCGGAGAAGCGGAAGCCGGCCATGGTGGCCACGGCGGCGGCTTCCGCGGAGCAGGAAGAAGTTGCGCTCGAGGCGGAGCCCAAGAAGCGGGCGCGGAAGAGCAAGACGGGGTAGACCGCGGCTCAGTTCAACACTTTGGCCAACAGGACCAGAAAGAGCGCCTGATCGTTGGTGACGCCGACGCGGCCGACTACCACCTTCTGGCCCTCCTTGATGTCCACGTCGGAATCCAGTCCCAGGTTGGTGTAATTGAACTGCCCGTTTCCCGATGCCAACGGTACACGGCTGCTAGCCCTCATGCCGTCGATTCGAATCGTAGTGCCATCGGTCCCAATGCTCGCGGACTTGATCTGGAACGTCGTGACGACCTGTAGGTTGCCGCTCTGTACAAGTGGGGAACCACCAGAACCAGAAGCCACCGTGCCGCCGGAGCTGGTCGTTTGCGCGGTCTGGCCCGTCCTGGCGCGGAGTATCAGCACGTCCATCAGGCGATAATTTTTGAAAGCGAAGGCGGACTTCAACTGCGTGACGACGCTGTCGAGCTCCTTCGGCATGGGGCCGCCCAATCCCGCGTCACTCTCGCCGCCGATGACCATGTAACAGGTAAGGTCGATATTCTTGGGCGCCGCGGAGGGCACGTCCAGCCGCGCGATGGCATCTTCGATGGCGGGCATCTGGTTGGCGGTGGCCGAGACTGCCAGGGCGCGCATCTCCTGGTTGGTTTCCGCTGTTGCCCCGAAGGTCACGAGCAGGTTTCGGACCGTCTGGGGATTCGCATATTTCAAGATGAACAGCTTCTGAACGCGGGGCTCCGGCGCGGGCGTGGACGCCTGCTGCGCCACCGCGGGGGCGGCCAACAACATCACTGCAAACAACAGCCGTTTCATTTCGGTTCTCCTTTTCCACCTGAAATCAAATAGATCACCACGTCGGGGTCGTCGGTGATCAACTTTACTACCAGCGGCTCGGCCGGCTCGTTAGGGGGCGGGCTGGCCAAAAGCGGGGTGCGGACTCGATTGCGGGCGACGACATGCCGCACGCGCCGGACAGGCTGCCGGGGGCGCGGTCTTTCGATCTCGACCGGCGCCGGCGGCCGGCTGACCGCCACGACCGGCACAGGAGGGGCCTCCTTTCGGCCCGGCCGCACCGCCACCAACAGCAGCAGCACTGCCGCCACCGTGGCCACAGCCCACGCCCAGGCACGCGACCGCCGCCGATGCCGCAAATCCGCCAGCACACGCGCGCGCACCGCCGCAAGATGCGCCTCCGAAGGCCCATCCTCGTGAGCCTCCCGCAGCGTGTCGATTCCCGCTTTCAGCCCGCTCAAGAAAACCTGGCAACCGGCACACTCACCGAGGTGGCGCTCCACCGCCGCCCGTTCCGCGGGCGCGAGGTCGTCTCCGGCATACAAGGCCAGCCGCTCTTCCCAATCCCTGCAATTCATACGCGCCTCCGGAAGTAGCGCTCTACGAACCCTTTGACTTTCACCCGCGCTTTGGAGATCTGGGACCGCACGGTGGCCTCGCTCGACCCCAGCACACGGGCCACCTCTTCGGTGGAGAGACCCTCCAAATCGCGCAATACCAAGGCCGCCCTTTCTTTTTCCGACAGCAGGCGGAGGCTCAACTCGAGCGCCCGCCGACGTTCGGCGGCCGCGGTCCTCTGCTGCGGATCGGCATCGGGGGAGGCCAGCTCGCCGGCATCCTCCACCGCGACCGTGTCCGGGCGCCGGCGCCTGAGGTCGTGACAGACGTTTACGGTGACCCGGTAGAGCCAACCCGAGAGACTGCCGGACGCCTCGACCTTGCCCAGGTTCCGGTACAGCTTGAGGAAGACCTCCTGCGAAACATCCTGGGCATCCTCCAGCCTTCCGAGCAACCGGAGGGCGGTGACCAGCACCATGCGCTCGTACTGCCGGATGAGCTGTTCGAAGGCCGCCAGGTCGCCCGCTTTGGCGGCTTCGATTACACCCACCCGGCCGTCCTGCCCGTTGATCGCACCCGCCATCGCCAGGAACGCCAGGGTTCTCATCCTTTCATTAAATACAACTGCGGGGGGCGGGAAAACGTGTATGGGAATTTGGGGATTCGGTGTCTACACGGCGCCGGCGGTGCTACCCTGAGCTTTTCCGATGACCGACCGGCTCGCCCTTCCGACCGACGAGATCCTCGCGCTGGGCCGCGCCGCCCTGGAGCGGCTCGCCGCATTTTACGAATCCCTGCCCGGCCGGCCGGTGTTCGTGCCCACGACTTCGGCCGCGCTTCGGGAACAGCTCGACGAGCGGCTTCCGCAATCCGGCTCCGATTTCAGCGCGCTTCTCGACACGCTGGAAAACGTCGTCGTCCGCTACAACCGGCAGAGCGCCCATCCGCGCCTGTTCGGCTATCTCTGTTCGCCCGGAACGCCGGTCAACGCCGTGGCAGCGATGCTCCAGGCGGCGTGGAACATCAACGTGACGTGCTGGCGCTCGGCCCCATCGGCCACCGAGATGGAGCACGTCACCATCAACTGGCTCAAAGAAATGCTGGGGTACCCGGCGGAGGCAGTGGGCGTGCTCACCAGCGGCGGCTCCATGGCGAATTTTGCCGGGCTCGCGGCCGCGCGCAGCGCCAAGGCGCCGGGCAACGTGGTGCGCGACGGCCTGGCGGCGACGGGCAGGCGCATGTGCCTGTACGTCTCCGAAGAGGGCCACTTCTCGGTCCGCAAGGCCGCCGGGATGCTGGGCATCGGCGAGGCGAACGTGCGCGAAGTCGCGACCAACGAGCGCCTCGAGATCGACCTGGCCGCGCTCGAACAGGCCGTCCGACAGGACCTCGCAGCGGGCCACCTTCCGTTCTGCGTGGTGGCCAACGCCGGCACCACGGCCACGGGCGCCTTCGATCCCATCGGCGCGCTGGGGGCTCTCGCGCGGCGCTACGACCTCTGGCTCCACGTGGACGCGGCGTACGGGGGCTTCGCCGCTTTGGCGCCTTCCGCCCGCCCGTTGTTTGCGCGAATCGCCGAGGCCGACTCCATCGCGCTCGATCCGCACAAATGGCTGTATCTGCCGATGGGGTCCGGCTCGGTGCTATACAAGGATGCGGAGTGGGCGCGCGCGGCCTTCGGCCACGACGCCGACTACATCCGCCGCATCGGGCTGGAACGCGACGAAGCCTTTGCGTTTTGGGACTACGGGCCCGAGTTGTCGCGCCCCTTCCGGGCTCTGGACCTGTGGCTGTTGTTCAAGTACGCCGGGGCGCAACGCCTGGGCGAGGCCGTCGAGGGAAACATCGCCTGCGCGCGATACTTCGAAAGCCTGGTGGCCGCCGCGGACGATTTCGAGATGCTCGCACCGGCGGGCCTTTCGATCTTCTGTTTCCGCTGTGCCCCGCGCGGCTTCACCGGCGACCTCAACGCTTTGAACGAGCGCATCCTGGTGGAGTTGCAGCGCGCCGGCGGCAGTTATCTTTCGAACGCGAAGATCCGCGGAAAATTCGCCTTGCGCGGCTGTGTCCTGAATTACCGGACTACGCCGCGGGATATGGAGATACTGCTGGAAGACGTGCGCAGGGCCGCGCGGGCGGTAGTCAGCAGTGCTGAAACACTTCCTCGCGGGTGAGTTCAAGGCGCGGGTCGCCGGTGGCGATGACGTCGCCAGGGACTTCCTGAAGGGTGTTCCCTTGAAAGGTGAAAACTTGCCTGAGCCGCGGATCGATCACCCAGATGTTCGGTACGCCAGTGGCGGCGTACTCTTTGAGTTTTTCGATCATGCGGCTCATGCTGTCGTCTTCGGACAGGATCTCGATCGCCAAAAAGGCCGCTTCCAGCAAGTACTTCGTTTGGGGCGCGGCGAGCAGCACGGAGACGTCAGGGAGACGGTAGCGCGTGGTCCGGGTCTGCGATCTCAATTCCGGAACCGCGAAAATATCCGGGTATCTGCGACTCAAGGCGAGAATAATATTCCGCTGGATCAAACAGTGCAACCAGTCACCCACATTGCGCTCCAACAGTACGCCGTCCACGTATTCCACGTCAGGGTCGTATGACGTCTTCAGGTATTCCTCAACCGAAATCAGCGTCCCGGCGGCCATGACTACACGTCCAGATTCTTCACGTCGAGCGCGTTCTCTTCGATGAACTTGCGGCGGCTCTCCACGTCCTCGCCCATGAGGGTGGAGAAGATCTCCTCGCACTCGACGGCGTCCTCCTGGCGCACGGAGAGCAGCGTGCGTTTCTCCGGGTTCATGGTGGTTTCGGCCAACTGCTCGGCGTTCATTTCGCCCAGCCCCTTGTAGCGCTGCACGGATGCGTCTTTCTTGCCTTCCGCCTTGACGTATTCGAGCAAGTCGCTCCAGTTCGCCAGCGACTCGCGGCGCTCGTTCTTCACCACCAGGAAAGGCGGGGTGTTAAACCTGGCGATGGAGCGGGCCAGCGCGCGGAAGCGGCGGTACTCGGGCTGCGCCTGCAGGCCCACGCCGATGGCGCGCTCGGCGTTGGTCGAATCGTGGAAGACCACGGCGTACGAGGAGTGTTCCTCGTCGCGCCGCAGCTCGGGGTTGAGCCCCAGCTTGTTCAGCGACGCGAACACCGGTTTCAGGTTGGCCTCCTCCTGGAAGTCCGCCTTGGTGTCCACCCGCAGCTCGACATTGGCCAGCACTTCTACCACGCGCGGGTCGCGCAGCCGGCGCCCGACCTTGTGGAACATCTGCTCGTATTCGTCCAGGTTGAGCAGAAACGCGCGCAGTTCGCCGCCTTCGAGCACCGTCTTCGATTCCGCGCCGTTGGCGGCCCCCTGCGTCTCGAGCCGCAGATTCTCGGTGGCGCGGCGCATGATCTCCTTGGTGAATTCCTTTTCGTCCTTGATGTACTTCTCGCTCCTGCCCTTCTTGATGCGGTAGAGCGGCGGCTGCGCGATGAAGACGCGCTCCCGCAGGATCAACTCGTGCATGTGGCGGAAGAAGAAAGTCAGCAGGAGCGTGCGGATGTGCGAGCCGTCCACGTCGGCATCGGTCATGATGATGATCTTGCCGTAGCGCAGCTTGGTGGCGTCGAAATCGTCTTTGCCGATGCCCGTGCCCAGCGCCGTGATCATGGCGCGGATTTCCTCGTGGCCGAGCATCTTGTCGTAACGCGCCTTTTCCACGTTGAGGATCTTGCCCTTGAGCGGAAGAATCGCCTGGAACCGCCGGTCGCGGCCCTGTTTGGCGGTGCCGCCGGCCGATTCGCCCTCGACGAGGAACAACTCGCAACGCTCGGGGTCGCGCTCCTGGCAGTCGGCCAGCTTGTGCGGCATGCCGCCGGATTCGAGCGCGCCTTTGCGCCGGGTGAGGTCGCGCGCTTTTCGCGCCGCCTCGCGGGCCCGCGACGCCTCGATCGCCTTGCCCACGATCCGCCGGCCGATGGTGGAGTTCTTGTCGAAGTACTCCATCAGCTTGTCGTTGACGAACTGCGTCATGTAGCCGGCGATATCGCTGTTCAGCTTGCCCTTGGTCTGACCTTCAAACTGCGGCTGCGGCACCTTGACGCTGACCACGGCGGTCAATCCTTCGCGCACGTCGTCGCCGGTCAGGTTCTCCTTGACGTCCTTGAACAAGCCCTCGCGCTGGCCGAACGCATTGATGGTGCGGGTGAGCGCGGTCTTGAACCCGGTCAGATGCGTGCCGCCATCCACGGTGTTGATGTTGTTGGCGAAGCTGAAGACGTTTTCCGAGTACCCGTCGTTATATTGCAGCGCCACTTCCATGCTGAGGGTGCCGCCGTTGGGCAGCGGGCGATCCGCCTCGAAATAGATCGGCTTATCGTGCAACACCTGCTTGCCGCGATTGAGGTGGCGGATGAACTCGGCGATTCCGCCGCTGTAGAGGAACTCCGTGCGCTTTTCCGGATCGACGCGTTCGTCGGTGAGGGTGATTTTGAGACCCTTGTTCAAGAACGCCATCTCGCGCAGGCGCTGCGCCAGGGTGTCGTAGTTGAACACGGTCATTTCCATGATGGAGGGATCCGGCTTGAACGTCACGCGCGTGCCGGTTTTGCGGCCCGCCTTACCGGCCTTGGCCAGAGGCGCCTTGGGAATCCCCATGGCATATTCCTGTTGCCAGGTGTACCCGTCGCGCCAGATCTCCAGCTCCAGCCGCTCCGACAGCGCATTGACGCAGCTCACGCCGACGCCGTGGAGGCCACCCGATACCTTGTAGCTCTTGGAGTCGAACTTGCCGCCGGCGTGCAGCTTGGTCATCACTACCTGCGCCGCCGATACGCCCTCCTCTTCATGCAGGTCCACCGGTATTCCGCGGCCGTTATCGATGACGGTAACGGAATTGTCGTCGTGAATCGTGGCGCTGACTTCGGTGGCATAGCCCGCCAGAGCTTCGTCCACGGAGTTATCGACGACTTCATACACCAGGTGGTGCAGTCCCATTTCACCGGTCGAACCGATGTACATCGCCGGCCGCAGGCGCACCGCCTCCAATCCCTCGAGTACCTTAATACTGGTAGCGTCATAGACGCTGGCTGCATTTACATCATTTCCCATGGTTAGTCCGTGCTTATTCGATCGCGCAGGCGGCATCGCCCGCACTAACAACTCAAATTCTCATCGGCATCACGACATAGCGGTATTGGTCCGTTATGTTCTCGCCATCCGGCCGCAATTCACCCGCGCTTTTCTGATCCTTCAGCTCGAAGGCAACATGATCCTGCGGGATGACACGCAGAAAATCGAGCAGGTACTGCGCGTTGAATCCAATCTCCAGATCCGGTCCCTGATACTCGCTGACGACGCTTTCTTCGCTCTCTCCCATCTCCACCGATGAAGAGAATATTTGCACCTCGCCGCCCACGAATTTCACGCGAATGGCGCGAGAGCGCTCGTCGGCAAACTGCGCCACGCGCTCGATAGCCGCTCGAATCTCATCCTTCGGCAGCTTGACGATCAAGTTATGATCCTTCGGCAAGACGCGGTCATAGTCGGGGAAGTTACCGGTAAGCTTGCGCGTCTGCAACAGCCGATGGCCTACCTGAAAGAACAAGTGATTGTCGTCGGCGGCCAGCAGGACCTTACCATTCTCTCCGGCATCGTCCGCCAGCTTGGTCAATTCGGCCATCGCCTTCTTTGGCACCAGGGCCCGAAACGGCTGATGCACCTGCCCGCTGTCGGAAGCCGGCGACTGCACGAAAGCCAGCCTGTGACCGTCGGTTGCCACCATGGTGAGACCTTCCGGCCGGATCACCAAAAGCGCGCCATTCAGCGTGAACCGCGATTCCTCCATGGAAATCGCAAACGAGGTCCGCGCGATCATCGAAGCCAGCGTTTTTATCGGAATCTCGGCGATCGGCTCGGGCATCTGCGGCAGTTCCGGAAAGCTCTCCCGCGACATGCCGGCAATGCGCGTTTTGGAACGTCCGCTGGTGATCGTCGCCCAATGATTCTCCAGAAACTTCATGGCAAGATCGCCTTCCGGCAGCAACCGCACGAAATCCAGCAGTTTTCGGGCCGGCACGGTGCCGGAACCCTCTTTCTTTACGGTAGCCGGGCAAGAGCAGCGAATCCCCAACTCCAGGTCTGTAGCCGTGAGCGTCACCCGATCGCCTGAGGCCTCCAGGAGCACATTCGACAAGATCGGAATGGTGGTCTTCTTTTCAACCACACCCTGCGACAAGCTCAGCTCCCTTACCAAATCGCCTTTGCTGACGGTGAATTCCATGGCCACAGCTCCTATCTCTTTTGGGTTATAAAGATGTGTACTATAAGAACCGTATTCATCGGGCCTGTGCAAACTGTTGAAAGCTACCTAAATTATACTAAATTCAGCCACTTTTCGCTACACGAAGTTGAGGAAACCGGTGGCAAGGATTCTGTAAAAAGAGGTTAGTGTTACCGTTTTTGCACATTTTCCCTAAAGCTTGTTTGAAGCCCATTGTGAATAACTTGCTAACCTCCTTGTAATGAATCCATTAGACTGTGGAGGAGCCTGTTCAATTCCGGATCAACAGTACGCGCCTGCTCGATTTTGTTTACGGAGTGAATCACGGTGGTGTGGTGCTTGCCTCCAAACGCCCGTCCGATCTCCGGCAAGGACGCATTGGTCAGCTCCTTTACCAGGTACATGGCGACCTGCCGGGGGTAAACCACCTTATAGGTGTTGCTCTTCTCCTTTAACACCGATTGTTTGATCTGGAACCGTTCGGCAACCGCTTTTTGAATCGAGTCGATGGTGACCTTCCGGTCCTGCACGTGGACCAGGTGCTTTAAAACCTGCTGGGCCATCTGCAGGTGAATCGGCACACCGGTGAGCGAGGAGTAGGCGATCAACTTGACGAGCGCTCCTTCGAGTTCCCGCACGTTGGATTTGGTCTTCGAGGCCATGAACGACCGGACATCGTCGGGCAGTTTCACTCCGTCGGCATCGGCCTTTTTGTCCAGGATGGCCATCTTGGTTTCCAGGTCAGGGGGCTGCAAATCGGCCAGCAGGCCCCATTCGAACCGCGACCGGAGGCGCTCCACCAGGCCCGGAATTTCTTTCGGCGAGGAGTCGCTGGAGATCACGATCTGCTTCTGATGGTCGTGCAACTCGTTGAAAGTGTGGAAGAACTCTTCCTGCGTCCGCTCCTTATTACCCAGGATCTGGATGTCGTCGATCAGCAGGACATCGGCCGCGCGGTACCTTTGGTGGAACTGCGGCATGCGGTCCGTCCGGATGCAGGCGATCATCTCGTTCATGAAACGCTCGCTGGAAGTGTAGATCACGCGCATGGCGCCGAAGCTGTCCATCAACTCGCGTCCGATGGCATGCATCAGGTGAGTTTTTCCCATCCCCACGCCGCCATAAATAAAGAGCGGATTGTACGCCCGCGCGGGGTTGGTCGCGACCGACCGCGCGGCGGCATGCGCGAACTGATTGCACGCGCCCACGACAAAAGTCTCGAAGGTAAACTTCGGATTCAACGTGGAAGCGTTTGACTCCGGTTCGTACGGCTCGACGGCGGCAGCGGCCTGGTTCACCACGCCACGCGCCGGCTGCGCTTCGTAGTTCACGCTGCGCACCGGCAGGCCTAGTTCGCGGATTGCATTCCGAACCATGTTCGAGTAGTCGGTCTCCAGAAGCTGCCGCGTCTCCCGGTCCGGCACGGACACGTAGAGGGTATCCCCATCGAGGCCTGCGAAAGCGGTATTCTTCAGCCAGTTGTCGTAGTTCTCCTGACTCACCCTATGTTGCAGATAATTCCGGATTTGATCCCAATGATTCATCGCTTTTACACACTACTGGCACAACCTTTCCACAGCAATTTCCACAACGGCGTGGGATCGGTCAGTGCACGCTTCCGAGTCTTGCCTGCGAGGCCTCCGTTACGTCCTGGGTGGCAGCCTGTACCGCAAAGACCGAAGTGTAGTCTAGCACACCGAAACACAAAAGCCACAACTTTATAAATACCGGGGAATCAATAATTTATCCATAACGTTTGACACCGGTAATGTTTGTGAAGGAAAATGGAGTTTTCCAACGGGCGGGAGTAACTCAGTTGGTAGAGTGCGACCTTGCCAAGGTCGATGTCGCGGGTTCGAATCCCGTCTCCCGCTCCA
>Ga0209415_10003651_pt1 | contig 28633 bp, 30 predicted proteins | sample PeaSoiSIISIP2007_FD_187696 | JGI IMG/M metagenome (GOLD analysis project Ga0209415, IMG submission 187696) | Peat soil microbial communities from Weissenstadt, Germany - SII-SIP-2007 (SPAdes) (version 2) | ecosystem: Environmental > Terrestrial > Soil > Wetlands > Peat | place: Germany...
GCCGGTGCCGGCCGCCAGAGCGGGGAGCACGGTGTCGACGAAGAGCTCGAGCGACCGCCAGCCGAGCGCCGGGTCGAGCCCGGCGACGAGCGGCTTGAGCTTGAGCGCGGCGCGAGGGTCGAGGGTGCGCGCCAGCTCCACACACTGCTGCGGCGTCACCACGGCGTACAGCCCCCGGGCCCGGACCTCGCCGGTGTCGGCGGCCGGGGACCACGGGTTGGCCCCCGGGACGGCCGCGGCCCAGGCCCCGTAGGCGTTCGTCTCGTGCAGGGCGTGGGGGCCGAGCTGCGCCCAGGAGCGATCGGGGTCCTCGCTGACGAAGACCCACATGGGCCCCGCCGGCCACAACACGATGCCGTCGCCTTTCCCGAGCCGGCGGCACTCGGCCACGTAGGCGTCGGCCAGGGACTGGTCGGGCAGCGGGGGGAGATAGGCGTCCCCGAGGCGGGCGGCGCGCCTCGGGGCCGAACCGCCCAGCACCACGAAGGGCCGGGGTCGCTGGACCGGCGGCGGCGTGATCCGGATGGAGCGTCCCTGGTAGGTGAACGGCTCCTCGCGCCACATCTGCGGAATCATCTCTATCGCTTCGCGCCAGCGCGGCCGCGTCTCCTCCGGCATCATGCCGAAACCCAACATCTCGTCCATCGTGGTGGAGCGCCCGGTGCCGAACTCGACCCGGCCATTGGACATGATATCGAGCACCGCGACGCGCTCGGCCACGCGAATCGGATGATTGAACGGCAGCACCGCCACGCCGTGTCCGATCCGAATCCGGCTGGTGCGCTGACTGACGCAGCCGAGGAACACTTCCGGTGCGGACGAGTAGGAAAACTCGTTCAGGAAGTGATGCTCGACGGCCCACACGGAATCGAACCCGAGCCGGTCGGCGAGCTCGATCTGCGCCATCGTGTCCCAGAAGACACGGTACTCGTGGCCGGGCGCGTGGGGTTTGATCGATTCGATTTCGTAGATGAGCCCGACCTTCATCGTGCGGCGCCTCCCGCGACTCCGCTCGCGGACGGCTCGGTTTGCGAGGATACACCCGATCGGGTGTCAGAAGGGAGCCGGCATCGATGGTCCGCGGATGAGTTCCGGATGCGAGGCCGTCAATAGCTGCGCTGGATTTCGAAGCTGCCGCGCTCCTCGAGTCCGCCGCCCTGGTAGCAGGCGTAATAGCCCTTGATCTGATTAGCGCTGGCCGGCTCGCCGTCGAACAGGCAGCTCGAACCATCTTGCATCGCGATTCTTAGTGCGAGGTGCATCCCGGTCATCGCGCCGTAGGAGAACTTGCCGCTGTCATTCTGATTGAAGCAATCCATGGTGCCGAAAGAGCACTTGTAGAAGCCGCTGATTCCCGAGGGCGCGTCGATCATGGTGAGCGCGATACGGTTGACGGCGCTGCAGCGCGTGTTGACCATCAGCGGCCGGAAATGGAGGCATCCGGCCTTGATGGTTCCCTCCCACGAGCCCGTCGGATCGAAGGGCTTGGCGGCGGCGCTCTGGCTGGCGGGCGGCGGCGGAGATGCGGCGCATGCGCAGAGCGCGATCGCGAGCGTAGCGGCTGCGAACCTCCATGGAACCGAGCGATGCGCGCCGGGACACGGAGTCATGCGCATGTCCTTCGTGCGGCGAGCATAGCAGAACCCGCTTAACAGGCGGTTGCGATCGGCCGGGTGGGCTAAATCAGAAATCGACCATCAGGCAGTTTATTTTCGCGAGGGAGAGCCTTCGCACGTCAATCGCACCCCCCAGACAGTCATCGGGCGCGAAAATTTATCGGCCGCCGCACTGTGATCGCTCGCCTTTTCAGCCTGGGTCAGCCGGGATGAGGCGAAATTTTGGCAGCAGCTTACAGGCGTCGCGCGCGGGACTAACCGCGCGGGTTTCAAATGGGGGGGTTATCTCTTATTGCGACGGCGAGCGGGAACCGATGGACGGCGCCCGTCTTCAGCGACGAACGCTAGTTTTCTCGATCCGTAGCGTCGCTACCCCGTTTGAGGTTGCCTTCGAGGCACCAACGATCGATAACTTCCGCGTTGAATCGCCAGTCGGTGCCAATCCGGAACCCCGGCAGCTCGCCGCGCCGCAGGAGTTTGTAGATGGTCGAAGGATGTACCCGAAGGTACGAAGACAGTTCCTTGACCGTCATCACTTTAGGCATAGTGTAGTTGTTTTTGTCGGTCGCCATGACCTCACCCACTAAGACTGAGAATGTTTGCTACACACCACCCTTACGCTCACGCTGAAGCTAACCCTCACTAACTTACGCCCAGTATTGACTAAGCATCGGAACCAATCAAGTGGGGTGCTTAAAATCCAAATTGAAACAGGAGGGACCGTTGCGAGCCGCATCTGCAGCGAAGGTTTCCAGCAGGAGAGCCCAGCGATGATTTATATCCAAACTTCGCGCTTTACGTTGATTTTACTGACAATTCTGGGCCTTGGTCTATGGTTGCATAGCGCCGATGCGGCAGGATTTTCGCTCAGCAGCCCGGCCTTCGCCGATAATGGGAACATCCCGCTCCTGTACAGCTGCAGCGGCAAGAACCAATCGCCGCCGCTGGCCTGGCGCGATGCGCCGGCTAAGACACGCACCTTCGCCCTAATCATGCACGATCCCGATGCGCCCAATGGCGATTTCATCCATTGGGTAGTATTCGATCTCCCGGCCGACGCGCGCGAGCTCACGGCCGGCACCGGCCGCGGCGAGCCCCCTGTGCAGGGCACCAACAGCTTCGGACGCATCGGTTACGATGGACCTTGTCCGCCGCCCGGCCCGGCTCATCATTATGACTTTCAGTTAATCGCGCTCGATGCGAAGCTCGGCCTCGGCCACGGGGCGACCGCCGCCGAAGTCGAATCGCGAGCCGCGGTCCATCGGCTCGGCACCGCCGAATTGACGGGCCTGTTCGCCCGTCAGCAGTGAGATCGATGTTCAGAAAAGCAACCCGGCCCTTTCGGCGGCTCGCCTCGGCGGCGCCGCAGATCCGCTCATTCTGGGGCGGCTACTCGAACTGGCGCCGCTCTAGGATCTGGCCCGCCCGCGCCGAATCGAAATCGCCACCCGCTTCATCCTCGAACGACCTGATGAAGTTCTTCGAGGCCCGCAAAGAGGGCCGTGGCATCTGGAAGTGGCAGCACTATTTCGACATCTACGATCGGCACTTCAGCCGCTTTCGGGGAACCGATGTCCACGTCGTCGAAATTGGAATCTATAGCGGCGGCAGCCTCGAGATGTGGAAGGGCTACTTCGGCCCCAACGCTCGCATCTACGGCGTGGACATCCAGCCGGCCTGTCAAGCCTACGCGGACGAGTCGGTCAAGGTGTTCATCGCCGATCAGAAAGACCGTAGCTTCTGGAAGCGATTCAAAACCGATGTGCCGCAGGTAGATATCGTCATCGACGACGGCGGCCATCAGTTCGAACAGCAAGTCGCCAGCTTCGAAGAGCTGCTCCCATACATGCGGCCCGGCGGGGTTTATCTGTGCGAGGATCTACATGCCGCGGCGAGCAGGTTTGCCGGCTACATCTATGGCTTCGCCAGCAATCTTAACGCGAGCCAGGGATGGGAGCGGGATTTCAAGAACCGGGAAAGATGGTTGAGCTGCAAGGCGACGGCATTACAGTCCGCCGTGCGATCGGTTCATCTTTATCCCTTCGTTACCGTGGTCGAGAAGACCGACGCGCCAGTCGATGAATTTGTGTCGTCCAGGCACGGAACCCTATGGACGCCGTTCTGAAATAGCGCCCGGGGAGGTAGGCTCCTCGCGCGCTTGCGATTGCGGCTCAGCGGCCGGCCTGCCCTGGCGGTTATCGATTTGAGACGGCCGTAAGGAACCCGGGGGTTGCATCGGATTGGCAACTCGCGGAAGGATGGCGCCGGGGCGTCCGCCAGCTAAGCAGGCAGGGCGCGCGGAGCCACGATGAGCGATCGGCGCGCGATAAATCCGCTTTACAACGATCACCGGCTGAAGCTCGGGACGTTTTCGACCAATCTGAGCGGCGGTTGCGCGATCACCACGATCGACGGCGTGCTGCAGGCCACCTGGCCCGAGACGCTCGCGCTCGCGCAGATAGCCGACGAGATGGAATTCGAGGCGCTCGTTCCCGTCGGGCGCTGGAAGGGCTTCGGCGGCGTTACCGACTTCAATGGCGCCGGCTTCGAATGCCTGTCGTGGGCGGCCGGAATCGCGGCCTCGACCAAGCGCTGCGGAATCTTTTCCACCACCCACGTGCCCACCATTCATCCCGTGATGGCCGCGAAGCAGGTTACGACCATCGATCACATAAGCGGCGGACGCTTCGCGCTCAATATCGTGACCGGCTGGTACACGGGCGAGATCGACATGTTCGGCGAGACCCTGATGGATCACGATCAGCGTTACGATCGGGCGGTGGAATGGCTCGAAATCCTGAAACTGCTCTGGACCGCGGAGGAGGAGTTCGACTACCTCGGCCGCTTCTACCAGGTGCGCAAGGGATGGCTCGCGCCCAAGCCGCTGCAGCAGCCTTACCCGGTCGTGATGTGCGCCGGCGGTTCGGGCAAGGGACGCGACTTCGCCGCCCGCCATTGCGATGTCGCGTTCGTCGCCTGCAACACCCAGGACCTTGACGAGACCCGCGCGCGGATCGCCGACTATCGCCGCTACGCGCGCGAAGAGTACGGCCGCGAGCTGATGATCTGGAGCAATGCCTATATCGTCCAGGCGCTGACCGAAAAGGAGGCCCGCGACTTTCATCATCACTACATCTACGAGAAGGGCGATTGGGAGGCGGCCACCAACCTGGTTGAGACAATGGGCGCGGCGACCAAAATCATGACCCCCGAAATCTTACGCGCGATGAAGGCCAACTTCATCGGCGGATGGGGCGGCTATCCGCTGGTCGGCACGCGCGATCAGATCGTCGATGGGCTCCGCATGATGTCCGGGCTGGGCCTCGACGGCACGCTGCTCTCATGGCCGCGTTACATCGCCGGGATGCGCGAGTTTCAGAGCGAGACGTACCCGCTGCTCAAGCAGGCCGGGCTGCGCTGAGCGCCTGCGGGCGCCGTCGCCGGAGGTTGGCGATGTACTGGCCGGCCGGAATGACGCCTGCGGAATCTGCGCTCTTCGTTCATAACGAGATCGTGATTGATGCACCCGCGGAGCTGATCTGGCGCTGGCTGGTCCGGGCCGAGCGCTGGCCGGGATGGTACAGCAACTGCGCCGACGTGAAGATCGTGAGCGGCGGTGGACCCGACCTCAGCGTCGGCGCCGAATTCCAATGGCGGACCTTCGGCGGCCACCTGCAATCGCACGTACTGATCTTCGATTTCCCGCGCGAACTCGGATGGGACGCGGTCGGCAAGCTGCGCGCCTACCATGGCTGGCGTCTGGAGTCCGACCGTGTTGGATGCCGCGTCGTTACCGAGGAGACTCAGAACGGCATCCTGCCACGCGTGCTCGGCTGGTACCTGCGGCCGAAAATGCTGCGGGGCCATCAGCTCTGGCTTGAAAGCCTGCGCCGGATAGCCGAAAGCGGCGCGCCGCCCTGAGCGCAGGACCTGGCTACTGCAGGGCCAGCCCCATTTCGGGGCCGCTAAAGATGGGGCGAGCCATTTCCGTTTGTAAAACCACCCGCGCCCGCGTAGCCGCCGACGATCCCGCCTTCAAGCGCCGCCGCGACTGCCGTGGCGTAGAGTGCGATGGAGCCCATCCCGGGATTCGGCGGTAGCGCGGCCTTATCGCAGGCGACGGTCGTACTCTGATTCGGGCCTAGAGTGGCCGGTTGTGAAGGATTTCCGAGACCCGTTACCTGCACCTGGCCTGCGCGCGTAAAGACGTCGGTGAACTTGAGGCAATCCGGATAGTTCGAGCGATGTTCGTTGGGATGATACCCGGTGTCGAAATCGGTGCCGCGCGCCGCGGCGATCGCATTGGGCGTATGAACCTCGAAGCTCGGTGTGGCGCCCCCGGTCACGTGTACGATCGAGCGCATCACGCCGGAAAACAGGCTCACTCGCGTGGAGGCCGCGCCGGCGGATGCCAGCACCTGGTCGTTCACCACCAGATCGCTTGAATCGTAGAGATCGAGGCTGCTTTGATCATTGAGCAGGATCATCAGGCGTCCGTTGGCTCCGGTCGTGAAGTGATCGCCGCGCAGTACGCCCATCCCGGTCGCCACCGGCACCGCTTTGGAGGCGCGCTCAAGCCTGACGTCGCCCGCGTAGGTCTGCACCGTCCCCACCGCCTGCGCGCCCGCAACCGAAGTCCACAGCAAAACCAGTGGCAAAAGGAGAATCGCGGCCCCTCTTGTGGCGTTACTTATGAAACTGATGCGCCGGTACTGGTCAGTGAAGTGCAATGGCAAATCGCTCCCTCGCGGCCTGCTTTCGCCAAAACCGCGTCTACCTTTTAACATGTCAAAGCGTCCAGCCCAACACGAGGGGGCGAAAAAAGGGGCGGGTCCAGCCGGCGCCCGAGATTTGCTTTTCACGCCGCCATTTTGCACCGTAAAGCTTTGGGAGGTGACCGGACCATGAGTGTGAGCAACGGATTATCGCGATCGGCGAAGGTACGCGCCCAACTCTCCCATCCGATCATCGACGTCGACGGCCATTGCGCCGAGTTTGAGCCGGTGCTGTTCGATTACCTGCGCGAAATCGGCGGCCCCGGCATTGTCGAACGCTATAAATCGTTGCCGGAGAATCCGTTTTCTTACCGCTGGCACAAATTGACGCCTGCCGAGAGGCGCGCCGAACGCGTCCCGCGGCCCAATTGGTGGGGCCATCCGACCAGCAACACCCTCGATCGCGCCACCAGCGCGCTGCCGAAGCTGATGTACGAGCGGATCGGCGAGATGGGCCTCGATTTCTGCGTTCTCTATCCGAGCATCAACCTGAATTCCTCGCATATCGGCGATCCCGAGGTGCGCCGCGCCGCCTGCCGCGCCTTTAATCGCTATCAATCTGAGGTTTTCCGGGAGTTCGCCGACCGCCTGACGCCGGTCGCTGTCATCCCGATGCATACCCCGGCCGAGGCGCTGGAGGAGCTCGATTACGCGGTTGGCACGCTCGGCATGAAGGCGATCGTGATGCCGGCGTATGTGCGCCGGCCGATTCCTGCGCTCGCGGCCAAGGTGCCCGAGCTCGCAAATCAGCTCCAATGGCTCGATACCTACTGTCTCGACAGCGACTACGACTACGATCCGGTATGGGCGCGATGCGTTGAGCTGCGGGTCGCGCCGAGCTTTCATTCGCGCGGCACCGGCCTGGGCACCCGCGTCTCGATCTCGAATTTCACCTACAACCATATCGGCCATTTCGCCTACTCGGCCGAGGGTATCTGCAAGGCGATCTTCCTGGGCGGCGTGACGCGCCGCTTTCCGAAGCTGCGCTTCGCCTTTCAGGAGGGCGGTATCGGATGGGCGCGCGCGCTCTACGGCGAGCTCGTGAGCCATTGGAAGACGCGCAATCCAGCGGCCGTCGCGACGCGCAATCCCACCCGCCTCGACCATGAGATGTTCCGCGACCTCGCGCTGCGCTACGGCGGCCGGCGCTACGCCGACAAGTTTCCGATCCGGCCGGGCGACGTTTCGATGGTGATGTGGGGGACGCCGGAGCGCGACGAAGACCTCGACGAGTTCGCGCGCTGCCGGATCGAGCGCGACGAGGATATCCGCGATCTGTTCGTACCCAACTTTTTCTTCGGCTGCGAGGGCGATGACCCTCTGACCGGCCTCGCTTTCCGCCGCAAGTTGAATCCGTTCGGCGCGCGCCTCAACGCAATTTATGGCTCTGATCTCGGCCATTTCGATCTGCCCGATATGCGCGACGCCGCTTACGAAGCCTGGGAGCTGGTCGAGGACGGGGTCATCGATGAAGCCGAGTTCCGCGACTTCGTCTTCGCCAACCCGGTGCGCCTGCACGGTGGGATGAACCCCGATTTCTTCAGGGGCACGGCGGTCGAACGCGAGGCGGCGGCGGTGCTAGCCGAGGGCGGCGCGGAGGCGGGCGCCGTGCGCTAGTCTCGTCGTCTATGAAGCTGGCAGCCCGATTCGTTACCTCGGCCTTCGCAGCCGAGGGCAGCCCGCGATGGGAGCGGGTGGAAATCGCCTTCGCCGGCCGCTCGAACGTCGGCAAGAGCTCGCTGCTCAACGCGCTGGTGGGCGTGCGCGGTCTGGCGCGCATCAGCCGGACGCCCGGGCGTACGCGCTCGTTGAATTTCTTCGAAGTCGGCGACTCGCTGGCGCTAGTCGATTTGCCAGGCTACGGCTACGCGGCGATGGCCCACGCGGAGGCCGCCCGGATCGCGACGTTGCTCCGGAATTACCTGGCGGCGCGCCGCAACCTGGTGGCGCTGGTAATGCTGATCGACGCGCGGCGCGGCCCGGGCGCCGAGGAGCGCGAGCTTGCGGCGGCGGCCACCCGCCGCGGCGTCGATCTGATCGTCGTGGCGACCAAGTGCGACAAGCTCCGCGCCGCCGAGCGCGCCGCCGTGCCCGCACTCTTCGCGCCGCTCGCCGTCAAGCCGATGCTCGCCTCCGCGCGCGACGGCGAGGGGATCGATCAGCTCAGGCGGCGTCTCCTGCACTATGCCGGCCGCGCCGGGGCGGGCGATGCCGCCCGCGGCTAGCGCGCCCGGCGAAGCCGTGGCCCCCGCCGTCAGCGTAATCATTCCGACTTACAACCGGCGCGCGATGGTGCGCGAGGCGATCGCGTCGGTGCTCGCGCAGCATTGCGCCGATTATGAACTGATCGTCGTCGATGACGGCTCGACCGATGGAACCGCGGAGGAGCTGGCCGAACACGCGGCAGCGCACGGTTATCACCTAATATGCGCGGCGAATCGCGGGGTCGCGGCGGCGCGCAATCGCGGCGCCGCACAGGCGCGGGGCGAGTTCCTGGCCTTCCTCGATTCCGATGATCTCTGGACGCCGCCGAAGCTCGCGCGCCAGCTCGACTTCATGCGTGCGAATCCGGACCTGCGCATCGCCCAATGCGGCGAACGCTGGCTTCGGCGCAGCCGCGCCGTTAACCCCGGCCGGCGTCATCGCAAGCGCGCCGGCGATCTCTTCGAGGACTCGCTCCGTACCTGCCTGGTCAGCCCCTCGGCGACCATGATGCGAAGCGATTTTTTTCGCACCCTCGGCGGATTCGACGAAAGCCTGGCCGCCTGTGAGGATTATGACCTCTGGCTACGCGTACTCGTCGAGAGCAACATCGACCTGCTCGATGAGCCGCTGGTAATTCGCCGCGCTGGTCATCTGGATCAGCTTTCGGCGGCCGTTCCCGCGCTCGATCGCTTCCGCATCGTCGCGTTGATGAAAATTCTTGGTGAACCGCGGCTTACGGCCCCGCGCCGGATGGCGGCGTGCGAGATCCTGATCGAGAAGTGCGCGATTTACGCCGGTGGGCTTGCGCGGCGCGGACGGACCGACGCAGCGTGGCACTGCGATTCGATCGCGGAGGCGGCCCCGGCCTGGCGCGAGGGTTCGGACGGCTCGCTCGCGGAATCGATCGCGTGGATGCGCTCCGTGATTCAAGCCGATCACGCGCGCGGTGCATCCGCGATGGAAGAATTGCGATGAGCGCGGAGACCGAGGCCGCCATCCGGCGCTGGGCCGCCGCCAAGCATCTGCCCGGCCCCGCGCTCGCGCGATGGCTCGCGCTCGACGAAGCGGCGCGCGCCGCGCTGCTCGCGCTGGCGCAGGAACTGTGGCTTCGCACCGCTCAGCTCGCGAAAACGCTCGAGCTGCTCGACGAAATCGCGCTGCGCGAAGGGCGCAATACATTGTCAATCCTTGAGAGCGAAACGATAAAAAACGCGATCGCCTCCGGCGGTTCCGCCCCGGCACGCGCCAGCCGGATGCTCGAGGCGCTGCGGATGCTGCGCTTTCCGCGGCTCACCAGGCTTCGCAGTGAGCTCGAATCCGACCTACGCGCACTCGGCCTGCCGGCCGGCCTGCGGGTCCGGTTGCCCCGCGAGCTCGCCTCTGATGAGCTTACGCTCGAGTTGCGCGCTACAACCCGCGCCGAGCTGGAAGCGGGCTTGAGGACGCTGCAACGGATCGGGCCCGATCTCGCCCGGATTATCGAGCGGCTCGGTGGCGACGATGAAGTTTGAGCTGGATGCGATTCTGGTCGAGGAGGCGTGCTGCGAGAGCGCGCTCGCGCGGCGCATCCGCGCGCGCGCCGGCGCGACCATCGCGATCAGCTACGTCGACGACCCGCGCACGTTCGCGTTTGCGGATCGATCGGCGAGCGACGCGTTCGGTGCCGGCAAGCGCCGCCTGATCGTGTCGCGCAAGCGCGGCGGCTTCGTCGTCGCTTGTCCCGCGGCCTCCTCGAAATTCGCCTGCTGCGGCTATCTCGTGATGAACCTCGCGTCGAACTGCCCGATGGATTGCAGCTACTGCTTCCTGCAGGAGCACCTGGCCGATAATCCGGGCTTCCAGGTCTATGCGAATTATGCCGAAGCTTTCGACGAGCTTGAGCGTACCAGCCGCGCCGCCGCCGGCCGCAGCCTGCGCATCGGCACCGGCGAGCTGGCGGACTCGCTGGCCTTCGACAGCTTGACGGGCATCAGCCTCGAGCTGGTCGAATTTTTCGCGCGTCAATCGAACCTGGTGCTTGAACTCAAGACCAAGACCGACGAGATCGATAACCTGATGCGCGTCGATTCGCGCGGCCGCACGCTAGTTTCGTGGACGCTTTCGCCCGACGCCGTGTTTCGCGCCTCCGAGCGCGGCACCGCGGCGCCGGCCAATCGAATCGCGGCGGCGCGCCGCGTGCTCGAGGCCGGTTACCGCGTCGCGTTCCATCTCGATCCGATCATTGCCTATCCCGATGCGCCGGCCGATTACGCCGCGCTGCTCGAAGCGCTGTTCGACGCGATCGCGCCGGAAAAAATTTCGTTCATGAGCCTGGGCGGCCTTAGGATGACGCCGGCGCTGCGCCGGATCGTGCGGCGGCGCTTCCCCGCCGATCCGATGATGGTCGGCGAGGATGTCTTGTCGCCCGACGGCCGCTTCCGCGCTTTCACGCCGCTGCGGGTCGGGCTCTACCGTGCGCTGCACGATCGGATCCGGCGCGCCGGCCTCGCCGCGCCGCTCTACCTGTGCATGGAGCCCGCGAGCGTCCACGAACGGGTGTTCGGCAGCCGGCCGGTCTCGCCCGGCGCGATCGGCGAAGGCCTGCTCCAGGAGCGCGGATGACGCGGCGGACGCAAAGCGCGCGCGCCGGCGCGGCTGGCAATGGACGCCTAAGGTCGTCGGCGGCATGCCCGCTCCTGACGGACAATCGCGGCCGTCCGATCGGCGTGTTCGATTCCGGAATCGGCGGGCTGACGGTGCTGCAGGCGCTGGTCGAGCTGATGCCGTGCGAGGATTTCATCTACCTCGGCGATACGGCGCGGCTGCCCTATGGCACCAAGTCGAACGAGGTGATCGTCCGCTACTCGCGCGAGAACACCGAGTTCCTGCTGGCCAAGGGCATCAAGCTGCTGGTGGTGGCATGCAACACCTCGAGCGCCGTCGCGCTCGACGAGATCGCGCGCGCCTCCATCGTGCCGGTCATCGGCGTGATCGAGCCCGGCGCGCGGGCCGCGGTTAAGGCCTCGCGCAGCGGCAAGATTGGCGTGATCGGCACCGAGGCGACGATCGCGTCCGGCGCCTACACGCGCGCGATCCAGAAGCTGCGGCCGCGCGCCGAAATCTACACCCGCGCCTGTCCGCTGCTGGTGCCGCTGGTCGAGGAGGGCTGGACCGACAACCCGATCGCTGAGCAGACCGTGGCCCATTATCTCGGCAGCCTCAAGGACAGCGGGATCGATACGCTGCTGCTCGGATGCACCCACTATCCGTTGCTGAGCGGGCTCATCGGACGGGTCATCGGGCGCGGCGTGCGGCTGGTCGATTCGGCGACGGCGACCGCGGCGGCGGTCCGCGAACGCCTGACGGCGCTCCGGATCGCGCGGGGCGAGGGGGACGGGCGCCAGAGTTTCTTCGTCACCGAGACACCCGAGCGGTTTATCCGGGTCGGTCGGCGTTTCCTGGGTCCGCAGGTCGAGAGCGCGGTCAGGCTCGAGCGCTGAAAAATTCTTTCGCATGGGGTAAACTTGAGGCAACGCCCTCAGCGGTAGCGGCGTGTGCCGGGGAATCTCGATAAATCATGGCTGCATCCTTCAACTTGATCGCGCGCAAGGTCTTCGGCTCGAAGAACGATCGCGAGCTCAAGCGCCTGCGCCCCACCGTCGAAGCGATCAACCGGCTCGAAGAATCGACCGCGCAGCAGAGCGACGAACAACTCCGCGCGCGAATCGCCGAGTGGAAAGCGAAGCTCAGCGCGATCGAGGATCGCGAGGAGCGTGAAGAGGCGATGGAGGAGGTGCTGCCGGAGGTCTTCGCCGTGGTGCGCGAGGCCGCCAAGCGCGTGCTCGGCCAACGCCATTTCGATGTCCAGTTGATCGGCGGGATGGTGCTGCATCACGGCAAGATCGCCGAGATGAAGACAGGCGAGGGCAAGACCCTGGTCGCCACGCTGCCGGCGGTGCTCAATGCGCTCGGCGGCCGCGGCGTCCACGTCGTGACGGTCAACGATTACCTGGCGCGGCGCGACGCCGAATGGATGGGCCGCATCTACACGCGCCTGGGCCTGAGCGTCGGCGTGATCGTGCACGGCCTGACCGACGCCGAGCGCCAGGTGGCCTACAACTCGGACATCACCTACGGCCAGAACAACGAGTTCGGCTTCGATTACCTGCGCGATAACATGAAATTCAACCTCGCCGACTACGTACAGCGCGAGCATAACTTCGCAATCGTCGACGAGGTCGACTCGATCCTGATCGACGAGGCCCGCACCCCGCTCATCATTTCCGGCGCTTCGGAAGAATCGACCGACACCTATTACGTGGTCGACCGCGTCGTCCCGCGCCTGCGCGCCGAGGAGCATTACACCATTGATGAGAAGCTCAAAACCGCGGCACTCAGCGAAGAGGGCGTGGAGCGCGTCGAGGAGCTGCTCGGGGTCGAGAACCTCTACGACCCGCGCAACATCCTGCTGCTTCATCATGTGAACCAGGCCCTCAAGGCGCACACGCTTTTCAAGCGCGACGTCGAGTACGTGGTGAAGGACGGGCAGGTGGTGATCGTCGATGAGTTCACGGGGCGGCTAATGCCCGGGCGGCGCTGGAGTGACGGACTCCATCAGGCGATCGAGGCCAAGGAAAACGTCAAGATCGAATCCGAGAACCAGACCCTGGCGACCATCACGTTCCAGAACTACTTCCGGATGTACAAGAAGCTCTCCGGGATGACCGGCACGGCCGACACCGAGTCGGTCGAGTTCCGCGAGATCTACAATCTCGACGTAATGGTCATCCCGACCAACCAGCCGATGATCCGCGTCGACAACAACGATCTTGTCTACAAGAGCGAGGCCGAAAAGTTCGACGCAGTTATCGAGGAGATCCAGGATTGCCACGAGCGCGGACAGCCGGTGCTGGTCGGCACGGTTTCGATCGAGAAATCCGAGCGGGTCGCCAACCAGCTCAAGCGCACCGCCGTCAAGCATTACGTGCTTAACGCCAAGAACCACGAGCGCGAGGCCGAGATCGTCGCGCAAGCGGGTCGTCACAAGGCGGTCACGATCTCGACCAACATGGCGGGCCGCGGCACCGACATCGTGCTGGGCGGCAACGCCGAGTTCATGGCGGCGGCCGAAGCCGGCACCAAGGATCCGGCCGATCCCGGGTTTCAGGCCGCGCTGGCGAAGTATCGGGCGCAATGCGCCGCCGAGCGCGAGCTGGTGCTGAAGGCGGGCGGGCTGCACATTCTTGGCACCGAGCGCCACGAATCACGCCGCATCGATAATCAGCTCCGCGGGCGTTCCGGACGCCAGGGCGACCCCGGCTCGTCGCGCTTCTTCGTCTCGCTCGAGGACGACCTGATGCGCATCTTCGCCGCCGATCGGCTCAAGGGCCTGATGAACCGGATCGGGATGGAAGACGGCGTGCCGATCGAGCATCGGATGGTCTCGCGGGCGATCGAGAATGCGCAGAAGAAGGTCGAGTCGCACAACTTCGATATCCGCAAGCATCTGCTCGAATACGACGACGTGATGAACAAGCAGCGCGAGGTGGTCTACCATCGCCGCCGTGAGCTGCTGGGCGAGGCGCCGCTCAAGGACGACATTCTCGATATGTGCGACGCGCTGGTCGAGGGCATCGTCGAGGCCCACGCCGATCGTGAGGCCGACCCCGATCAGTGGGACTGGAAGGCGATCGAAGACGCGTTCTACAAGCAGTTCAAGTTCCGCTTTAACTTCATGCAGAACCTCAACGGCAAGGCGATCGACACGCCCGACGACCTGGCCGAGATCGCGAGCGAGCGCGTGCGCCGCCTCTACGATGAGCGCGAGCAGCAGTTCACGCCGGCGGTGATGCGCCAGGTCGAGAAGATCGTCTCGCTGCAGACCCTCGACTCGCTCTGGAAAGATCATCTGCTCGCAATGGATCACCTCAAGGAGGGCATCGGGCTGCGCGGCTACGCTCAGCAGAACCCGCTCGTGCAGTACCAGAAGGAAGGCTTCGCTATGTTCGAAGCCCTGATGGCAACCATGCAGAGCGACGTGGTCGAGAAGATCTTCTCGGTCCAGGTGACGCGCGAGCAGGACGTGCGGCAAATCCAGCCGCAGACTCAGCCCCAGCGCGTCGTAATGAGCCACGGCGGTGCGGTCGAAAGCGAGAGCGCGGCGACCGTCAAGCGCGAGGGCGACAAGGTCGGTCGCAACGATCCCTGCCCGTGCGGCTCGGGCAAGAAGTACAAACGCTGCCACGGCAAGTAATCTCCCTTCATCGCGCATAGCCGAACACGGTCGGAGCGCGCCGGCTTGCCTCCCGGCGCAGGCGCCGCGTATAGATCGGCGGCTGGAGGACGGCGATGGAGGTAACGACGGGCCCGGCCGCGGTGCGCGGATTTCGTTTCGCGGGCGTCAGCGCGGGACTCAAGACCAACCCCGGCGTCAGAGATCTCGGACTGATCGTCGCGGACTCGGACGCGGCGGCGGCGGGGGTCTTCACCACCAATCGCGTGCAGGCGGCGCCGGTCGTCGTCGCCCGGCAATGCCTGGCGCGTGGACGGCTCCGCGCGATCGTCGCCAACTCCGGCTCTGCCAACTGTTTCACCGGCGGCCCCGGCCGTAAGCTTGCGCGCGATTCTGCCGCCGCCGTGGCGCGCGAGCTGGGATGCGCTGCGGGGAGCGTCGCGCCCTGCTCGACCGGCGTTATCGGCCATCGCTACGATTTCGAGAAATACCGGCGCGGCGTCAGTGCGGCCGTCGCCGCGCTCTCACCTGACGGGCTCGAAGATTTCGCGCGCGCGATCATGACCACCGACACGCGCCCGAAGCTGGCTTCAGTCGCGCTCCGGCTCGGCGGCGTCGATGTGACCATCGCGGGTGCGGCCAAGGGCGCCGGCATGATCGAGCCGCACATGGCGACGATGCTGGCGTTCATCGTGACCGACGCGGCAGTGCCGGCGGCGGCCCTGCGCGCCATCCTAAGGCGCGTCCTGCCGGTCAGCTTCAACGCGATCACGGTCGATGGCGACATGTCGACCAACGATACGCTCATCCTGATGGCGGGCGGCGCGGCGAGTAATCGGCGGCTGTCGCCGAAAGAGGTCGCGTCGTTCGAAGCCGGAGTGCGCGCGGTCGCGCGTTCGCTGGCCTGGCAACTGGTTTACGGCGGCGAGGGGGCGACCCGGCTGGTCGCGATTGAGGTGCGCGGTGCGCGCACCGGCGCCGAGGCTTTCCGGGTGGCGCGCAAGATCGCAAACTCACCGCTGGTGAAGACCGCGTTCTTCGGCTGCGACCCCAACGTCGGCCGGATCATCGCCGCCGCCGGCGCAGCGGGCGTCGCGATCGATCCGGCGCGGCTCGATCTGCAGGTCGGCGGCGTGCGCATCGCGGCGCGCGGCGCGCTGATCGTCGAGGCGCTGCCCGCGGCGCAGGCGCGGATGCGCGAGCGCGAGTTCCGCGTGATTCTGGATCTGAGGCAGGGCCGCGCGCGCGCCGTGGTCCTGACCAGCGATCTCAGCTTCGACTATGTTAAGATCAACACTGAATACACCACCTGACTGGTTTAAGCGGAGGCGGACTTGGCGTTCATAAAAGTCGCGCGGCGCGACGAGGTCGCGGAAGGCAGCGGCCGCATAATCGAAATCGGCTCCGGCCGCTTTATCGCGCTGTTCAACCTGGCCGGAACCTTCTACGCGCTGGATAATGAATGTCCGCACGAGGGCGGACCGCTGGGCGAGGGCGAGCTCGATCGCGGCTGCGTAACCTGTCCGTGGCACGGCTTTCGATTCGATCTGGCGAGCGGCGCCTGCGTCAACGCGCCGCGGCTCAAGGCGGTGAGCTTCGCGGTGCAGGTCGAAGGCGACGAGGTACTGGTCGAGGCATGACGGCAGAGCCGCAGCGGACGCTCCCTGACGCTGCGACTATTCGCGGGCGTATCGAACGGCTGTACGCCGAGCGGCGCGTGCTGGACGAGCGCGGCGCCAGCCACGAAATCCTGCCCATCGCGGTTACCGCCGAGCGTGGCGCGTTCATCGCCGGCCTGTGCCGCACCGAGCGGCCGTCGGCGACGCTCGAGATCGGGATGGCATGGGGACTCTCGACGCTTCATATCCTGGCCGCGCTGGCCGAGGTCAACGGCGCGGCGGGCTTCAAGCCGCACGTCGTGGTCGATCCGTTCGAGGCCTCGCGCTTCGGCAATGCCGGCCTGCGGCTGATACGCGAGCTCGGGGCGGAAGCGATGGTCGAGTTCTACCCGGAGGGCTCCGAGATCGTGCTGCCACGGCTGCTCGCCGACGGCCGCCAATTCGAGCTGGTCTTTATCGACGGCGACCATCGCTTCGATCCGGGTTTTGTCGACTTCTTTTACGTCCATCGCCTGCTCAAGCCCGGCGGCCTGGTGATCTTCGATGACGTGCTGTTTGACGGCATTTGCCTGACTACGCGCTGGGCCGAAACCAACCTCGGCTACGAACCGATGGCGCAGTATCCGTCGGTCAGCGAGCGTTCGCGCTCCGCTCCGGGCCGACGCGCGGAAATCGGCGCGTGGCGAAAGCCGCTGCAGGAAGTCGAACGCGATCGTTTCCATTTCGTGCCGTTTTTCGACGGCTTCGTTCCGTTGAAAGACATCCCGAAGCCCGATCCGCGGCGCTTGGAACGCAACCGATTGAATCACGATGGCCTGCTCGCACTGCGTGCGGGCGATCGCGAGGCGGCGCGGCGCGCGTTCGCCGCCGCGCTCAGGACCGATCCCTTCTTTGCTTCGAGCTATCTGCGCTGGCTCCGGACTTTGCTGCCGGCGCGGCTCGCGGCGAGGCTGACCGGACGGACCCGCACCTGAGCTGGGCGCCGGTCGCGGTCGTCAGGCTTTGCGGGTGCGGCCGGTCAATGCGCGTGCGAGCGGTGTGGGCAGAAACGTGCGCATCATGCGGAGCGTGTTTTTCAGATTCAGCGGACTGTAGCCGAGTGCGCGGATGAAGTCGCGGCGTGCGTCGACGAGGCGCCCCTCGCGCATCGCAACCAGGCCGCGATGACCGAGCTGATTGGCGTGCGCGCGCCGATTATCTTCCTCGATCGAGCGCATCAGGCGCCGGCCGCGGGCGCCGTAACGCGCGACGACCATTTGGCCCAGCGCCTTGCGCCCCTCGTTATTGGTCTCGATGTAGTCGGGATAGGGCAGAATCCTGTAGCGCACGAGGATCTCGGGCACGTAGCGGAAATGACCGAGCTCGCGCAGACGCAGCCACATGTAAACGTCTTCGCAGGCTTTGAAGACGCCCGCCGCCTCGAAGAAGCCGCCCACCTGGTCGTATGCCGAGCGCCGGATCACCGCGAGGCTCGGCACGATCGGCCACCAATGCGCGAGCATTTCATCGAGCGTCGGCGCGTGATCGCGTCCGGCGAGCACGAACGGGCCGCGCTCCACGCCGCCGTCCTCGAACATCTGGCCGTTGGAGAAGACCAGCACGCACTCCGGATCGCTCTCGAGCGCGGGCAGCGCGCGCGCCAGTTTCCCGGGCATCCATTCGTCGTCGGCGTCGAGGAACGCGATGAACTCGCCGCGGGCGGCGCGGATACCGGTGTTCCACGCCGCGCTGCATCCGCCGCGCTCGCGCTTGACGACCCTGATCCGATCGCCGTAGCGGGCGAGAATCGCCGCGCTCCCATCGGTCGAGCCGTCGTCGACGGCGATCAGCTCGAAATCGCGCCAGGTCTGGCCGAGCCCGCTTTCGAGCGCGCGTTCCAGGGTGGGCTCGCTGTTGTAGACGGCCGTGATTATCGAGACGCGCGGCATCGCTCTCTCACGCGTATCGCGAACGCCCGGTCAGCCGCCGCGCGATGCCGGCGGGCAGGAAGGTCCTCATCAGGCGCAGCGCATTCTTGATGCTGGCCGGATTGCACTTGAGGGCGTGGGCGAAGTGACGGCGCGCCTCGGCGCTGCGCCCCTCGCGCATCGCACGCAGCCCCAGGTAGCCAAGCTGATTGACGTTGTAGCTGCGCTGCTGCGCGCGGACCGCGCGGGCCAGCCGGCGGCCTTTCGCACCGTAGTGCGCGACGATCCGCCGCAGCGCGTACTTCTGCCCGCCGCGGTATTGTCCGATATTTTCTGGAAAGGGGCGTGCGGAGTACCGCGCGAGTTTTTCCGGCACGTAATGGAAATGTCCGAGCTCGCGCAGGCGAATCCAGGTGTAGACATCGGAGCAGGTGTTATAGACGCCGCCGGGCACCGTAAGGAAGTATCCGACCTGTTCGAGCGCGCTGCGCCGCACGACGGTAGTGGTCGAGACGATCGGCCACAGATGGGTCAGCATTTCGTCGAGCGTCGGAGCGTGCGCCAGTTCGGGGCTGACGAAATCGTCGAGGGTCTCGCCGGTCTCGAGAAATTTCCCGGCGTTGGAAAAGACCAGCATGCAATCGCGATCGCGTTCGAGCGGCGGCACCGTCATCGCCAGCTTGTTGGGCATCCAGATGTCGTCGGCGTCGATCCAGGCGATGAACTCGCCGCGCGCCGCGCGGCATCCCGTGCTCGAGGCCGCTTCGCATCCGGCGCGCGCCTGCCGGATCACGCGGATCCGATCGCCATAGCCGGCCAGGATTTCGCCGGTCGCATCGGTCGAGCCGTCGTCGACGACGATCATTTCGAAGTCGTCGAAGTCTTGCGCGAGCGCGCTGTCGAGCGCGCGCCGCAGGGTCCGCGCGCCGTTATAGACCGGGGTGACGATCGATACCTTCATCGCAACGCCGCAGCGGCACAACTCTAGCGGACTCTCAGCCAGCGCGCGACCGCCCGGTCAGCGCACGCGCCATCGCGGCGGGCAGGAAGCTCCTGACCAGGCGCAGCGCGTTCTTGATGTCGGTGGGATCATGGCGCAGCGCCCGCAGGTAGAGCCGTCGCGCCTCAGCGGTCCGCCCCTCGCGCATCGCGACGAGTCCCAGATGGCCGAGATGATGGCGATGGTCGCGTTTGATCGAACGGCGCATTCCGCGCGCCAGCCGCCGGCTCGCCGCCGCGCCATAGCGTTCACGCACCAGCCGCGTGAAGACCTTCCGGCCGGCCGCGTTCTTGTCGATATAGTCGGGATAGCCGGACGCCTCGAGCATCACCAGCGGCTCGGGGACGAAGTGGAAATGGCCGAGCTCGCGCATCCGCATCCAGAGAAAGCCGACGCCGTTAGCGCGGTACGCGCCGGGCTCCTCCCAGAAGCCGCCCGCTCGGTCGAACGCCGCGCGGCGCATCACGGTCATGCTCTCCAGAATCGGCCAGTAATAGTTGAACATCTCCTCCAGCGCCGGCGCGTGTGCCGATTCGGGACCGACGTAGGGACCGAGCACACGCCCCGCGCGATCGATCAGCGTGGCGTTCGAGTAGACCAGCACGCAGCCGGGGTCGCGATCGAGCACCGGCGCCGTGCGCGCCAACTTGTCGGGCAACCAGACGTCGTCGGCGTCGAGGAAGGCAAGGTATTCGCCGTGCGCATCGACAATCGCGCGGTTGCGGGCCGGACCGTTGCCGCGGCGTTCGCCCGCGATCACCGTAATCCGTCCGGCGTAGCGCGCAAGGATCTCCGCGGTCGCATCGGTCGAGCCGTCGTTGGCCACGATGACCTCGAACTCAGGCGCGCCGCGCTGCGCGAAGGCGCTGTCGAGCGCGCGCGCAATCGTCGCGGCGCCGTTGTAGACCGCCATGATGACCGAGACTTTGATCACGTGCCGGGCCCCGGCTCGCGGTAGCCGGCGAGCTCGCACAGCCGTCGATACAGTTTGAGCGTCCCTTCCGGCACCGCGCCCGAGGCTTGCGAGCGCCGCAGTCCGGCGTCGGCGAAGCTACGGTCGAGCGCCGCATGGAGCGCCTGCTCGATTTCATCCAAGCGGCTGCCGTCCATGAGCTGATCGTAGTGCACGAAAATCCACTGTCCACCCGCGGGATATTGGACCCGGAGAATGTAGCGGTAGACGTCGCGCCAGATTCTGAGCGCCCACTCGCGATTCATCGCCACGTCGCTCAGGTAGCGGGCGGTGGCGCACTCGGTGACGATGCTGGCGGCGGTGATCGCGGGATGACGGAATGCGCAGATAAAGAACGCGTCCTTCAGCAACGGACGCCACACGCCGAGCGTGTAGGAAAAGCGCGGGTCCTTGAAGCAGAACGGCTCGCGCGCCGTGAGCGCCTCGATGCGCCGCGTAATCTCGGCATTACCCGTGATCTTCACGGAGGGCGGCAGCGCGGCGAGCCAGCGCTGCGGGTAGTGGATCTTCAAATCGCGGCGCCGCTGCGGCCACAGCAGCTTGGTGAGCACGCGGCGGCGATAGCTGCGCATCGGCGGAGCGATCAGGTCCTCGTTGATCGCGTTGATCTCGTGATCCTCGAACTGGCCCTTGGGATTGGCTGCCCGCAGACCGGCCTCGTCGACCAGGTCGCCCATGAAATAGTCGGCCCGCGCCAGCAGTCCCGCAGCCAGGCTGGTGCCGCTGCGGCCGCTCCCGAGGATCAGGCAGTTGCGCATCGCGATTGTCAGTGCGCCCCGAACATCCAGCCGGCCGCGTAGGTGACCACCGCGGCCGCCACGCCGATGGCCATGCTCTCGAGCCCGCTGCGCCACCACGAGCGCGAAACGAAGAGCGTCTTGAGCGCGCCGACCGCGAACAGCGCCGTGATGGTCACGCCCGCCGAAACGATCACCGCCACCGAGGGAGTGAGCAGCGTGTAGGGAATGATCGGGATCGCCGCGCCGAGCAGATAGGAGACGCCAACGCGTGCGGCCGAGCGATGGGGCACGTCGAGATGTTCATGATGGAGCCCCAGCTCCTCGCGCATCATCACGTCGGCCCAGCGTTCCGGTTCTGCCGTGATGTGTGCGACGATCTCATCGAGTAGCGGACCGCTGAAGCCCTTTTTTCGATAGATCGCGCGCACTTCCTCGCGCTCGCGTTCGGGCCAGCGCGCCATCTCGTCGCGTTCGCGCGCGATCTCGCTTTGATAAAATTCGACCTGCGAGCGCGACGAGAGGAAGGCCGCAGCGCCCATCGAAATTCCACCGCCGAGCATCTCGGCCATCCCCGCCATCACCACCACACGTGCGATGGAGAACGCGGCCGCCACGCCTGAGGTCACCGCGAACGACGCCACCAGGCCGTCGTTGAGCCCGAGCATCACATCGCGCATCCCGCCCGGCTCGGCGGCCTGTTCGTCCTCGGGATGCTGCAGATGATGCTCCTGCCTGCGCTTGCGGGTGGGGAGTCCCACGGCGGATTTTCTCCAGGCAGTGAGGATTTGCGGTCCCATCGTCATGGACCTCCGAGCGCCGAGCGCCATCTGCGGACCACGGTCGCGCCTTCGGCGCGCTCGCGTCGCGCCGCGCGCCGGTCAAGCCGCGCGCGCATCCGGATGAGCCGTCCGACCGAGCGGCGGGGTTCGGCGCGGTCCGCAGCATCAGGCGTCAAGTAGGCGCTGAGGAAACGGAGCCGCCCGGCGCGGCCCACGAAGCGGCCGACGCTGCGATCCAGATGCATCAGGTTGAGCAGCCGCCGGCGCATTGAGACCCGGCGCGCGCGCCCGAAGTCCTCGAGGTCGATAAAGTAGACCCGGAAGCCGGCGCCGTCGGATTCGAGCATCAGGTTGGTCTCCTGCAGGTCGCGGCTATAGAGGCTGCGGTCGTGCATCCGGCGCACAGCGGTCGCGACCGCCCGCGTGATCGCGATCCGCCGGCGCAAGTCGCGACGCAGCTCGCCGCGCCGTCCCAGCGCAAAGACGCTCAGCGTCTGCGCACCTTCCAGCGCCTCGCTCACCAAGTAAGCGAAGCGAACCGCGCCTGACGTCGAACGCATTTCGATCGCTGCCAGCGGTGCGGGATGCTCGATGCCGGCGGCCGCGAGCAGCGCCGCCCCGCGCAGCGCGCGGCGCGCGCGTGATCCGCGCAATCGCTCCACGAGCCCGCGCAGCGTCGAGCGCGTCTCGACCCGCTTGACGAAGACCCGGCCCCCCCCGGCCAGCTCGAGCAGGCCCGCGAGGACCCGTCCCTCGGCCTTGTGGACCGTGAAGCCGGCGCCCTGAACCAGTTCGTCGAGGTGCGCTGCGAGCTCAGCCCATCGGGGAGCGCGTGCGTAAAGCAAATGCTGGCGCATGCGCGTCATAGCTTAGCCGATCGCGGCGCCGTGAGCATCCGCGGCGGCTCCCAAGGCGAGCATGTGCTACCGTGGCATCGGACCATGCGCGTGTCGGTCATCATACCGGTCTACAATGGCGCGGCGACGCTCGCCGCCGCGATCGACAGCGCGCTCGCGCAGGAGGTGGCCGGCGGTTTTGAGGTGATCGTAGTCAACGACGGCTCGACCGACGCGACCGCGGCCGTAATCGATCATTACCGCGGACACATCAAGGCGGTGGATCGCGAAAACGGCGGGCTTTCGGCGGCGCGCAATTCGGGCGCCGCGCAGGCCGCGGGCGATTACCTTGCCTTCCTCGACGCCGACGACCTGTGGCGGCCCGAGAGGCTGAGCGCCGCCGTCGCGGCGCTCGAGCGCAACCCCGCCGCGGTGCTGGTCTATTGCGACGCCGTCCAGGTCGATGAAGCGGGCCGGGAGATGGCGCCGACCTTCGTCAGCCCGGCGCTGGCGCGGCCGCCCACGATGGCCGATCTGCTCGAACGCTGGTGGCCGATTCTGCCCAGCGCCGCGACGGTCCGCCGGCGCATCTTCGATCGGCTCGGCGGATTCTTCGCCCCGATGCGCTCGTACGAGGACATGGACTTCTGGATGCGGGCGCGCGAGCTGGGCGAGTTCGAGTATCTGCCGCGCGCGCTGGTCGTTTATCGCGTGACGCCGGCGGCGGAACGGCTGGTGAAATACGAGCAGAGCTACGCGCTATTCGTCGCGCGCGTGACCGAGCGCTACGGGGCCGCAGCGCGGCCGCTGCTGCGGGCGATTCGCCACGCCCATGCGACGGCGCTCGGATCGCGGGGACTCGGCGCGATGAATCGCGGCGAGATGGGCGAAGCGCGCCGCAGCTTCATCCGGGCGCTGCGCTATGAGCCGGCCGGCTTGCGCAACGGACTGCGGCTGGCGCGCACCTTTCTTCCGCGTTCGCTCGCCCGCGCGCTCACCGGCCGCACGGCGCGCATGCGCGCGGACTAGCGATTGAACTCGGCGTTGAGTTTCCGCCAGACGGCGTCGTCGACGCCGGCGCGATAGGGCATGTAGAAGGCGACGCGATCGAGCAAGCCGGCGTAGCGCTCTTTGACCCGATCGCCGATTTCCTCGAACGTGCCGCTGACCGAATAGGCATCGACCATCTGGTCGCTGATCTCCGCGGGCATCCCGTTCCAATCACCCTTGGCGGCGCGCTGATTGAGCCGTTCGCCGACCTCGCCCCAGCCGTGGGTCTCGAGCACCACGCGGTAGGTGCGGGTCGAAGCATAGAAGGCGATCTGACGGCGCACCTCCTCGCGGACCCGCTCGATTTTCGCGCGGTCGCGACCGGTGATCACGAACGCGATCGTGGCCAGCGTGACGTCATTGCGGGTCCGGCCGGCCTTCGCGAGCCCCGCCGCGAGGTTGGGCAGCACGACCTCGCGCAGATACTGCGGCGAATGGAACGGATGGACGTGCAGGCCCTCGCACAGCTCGCCCGCAAGCTGGATGATCTTCTGGTTGACGCCGGCGATGTAGATCGGGATGTCGCTGAACTCGTGCGGAGCCGGTGTGAAGAACGGGGTCATCAGCGAGAAATTGTAGAACCGGCCGCGGTAGGCGAGTTGATTGCCGCCGGCCGCCCAGCATTTGAAGATCGCGCGCAGCGACTCCACGTATTCGCGCAGGCGCGGCACCGGCGCCTCCCATTTCACGCTGTAGCGCCGCTCGTTGTGACCCTTGACCTGCGTGCCGAGCCCGAGGATGAAGCGGCCGCGCGACAGGCCAGCCAGATCCCACGCGATCTGCGCCGTGACCATGGGGCTGCGCGGGAAGGCCACCGCGATTGCGGTGCCCAGGCGCGGGCGCGCGGTATGCTCCGCGGCCATCACCAGCGGCAGGTAGGGATCATCGCCGGTCTCGAGCGTCCAGAGCGCGTCGAAGCCCGCCTCCTCGGCAGCTCTGGCAGCGGCCGGGACCAGACGCAAATCGCGCGTCACGAGAGCGGTATCGAGCTTCATCGTTCGCGGCTCAGTTCCAACCGTTCGATTCTGTCACATCCGTCCGCTGAATCGCACCTTGATCGAAGCCCAGCACCGAACCGAGCGAAGGCGGCGCGTCGCTCTGGTCGTCGGCGCTGAAAGTCTCGATCGAACCGGCATCCGGGAAGAAGTATCCGCCGACGGTTTGCTCAGGCCCCGTGTCCCATCCAAGCGGCCATCCGGCCTGCTCCGCCGAGGATTCGCTCCAGACCGCGGCCGCAGCGCCCTGATTCTGTAGTGAAGATTTCGCGAGCTGCCCGCCGCGGATCGAAAGTAACGCCAGCCCGCCCGTAATCGCGACGGCGGCGGCGATTGCGGCGCGCCGGCGATGCCGGCGGCGCTTGCGTTGGACGCGCACACGATCGATCACGCGCGCCGCGAAGTTCGGACTGAGCGCCGGCTCGTTCGCAGCGATACCGGCCATGGGGTCGTCAGGATTCATTGGCCTCGCCTCCATTGGCTAATTGCTTGAGCCGCGTGCGTGCCCGGAACAGCCGCGATTTCAGCGCGCCGACGCTCAGGTTGGTCAGACGCGCGAGCTCGCGATGACTCCGGCGCTGTGCGCGCGCAAGGTCCATAAGCTCGCGGTCCGGCTCCGGCAGCCGCGCGATGGCGCGATCGAGGTCTGCCTCTCTCCCATCGCTCGGCGGGGGCTCCGCCGCGACCGATTCATGTTCCATATCGTAGGCGACGAACATCCGCTGCCACCAGCGGCGATGCCGCAGATGATCGATGCAGACGTTGCGGGCGATGCGAAACAGCCAGGCCTCGAAGGTCACCGGCTGCTTGAGGCGGGGCAGCGCCAGCGCCATCTTGACGAAAATCGCCTGGCACAGATCCTCGTAATCCTGATGCTCGCCGGTCTGTGCGATCACGAATCTTGCGATGCGTCCCTGGTAGTTGCGAATCAGGTCCTCGAGCGCGCGTTCGTCGCCGGCGCGGGCGAGCGCAATTTTTTCGATCGGGATCTGCGGAGCATCGCGCAGCGGCGTGATGGATGCGGCCCGAGGTGCCATCGCCCGCATTATATTCAAGTCCGCCGCGGGGCGCGCTCCCGCCGCGCACCGGGGGAGGATGCGCAGGCGGGAGGCGCTTTCCGCCGGGCGTTCTTACGCGGGGCCGCCCGGCGGTCCCATGAGGGTGCGCATCTGCTCGAACAGGCCCTTGAGCTTCTGATGGGTCTGCGCGACCTTGTTCAACTGGTCGGCGGTGAGCAATGCGCGGATTTTGAGCGCGGTCTGCAATTGCTGGTTATCGATCTGATTCTGAAGCTGCGCCGCCTGCTGCTCGAGGGGCGCCAGGTCGGAGGCGGTGACGGCGCCGGGTGCGAGCAGCTTGTCGGCGATCTGTTCATGGATGTTGTGCAGCTGCTCGAAGTTGTTGCGAACCGTCGCGTGATCCGATTCCAATATCTGACGAACCTGCTTTAGCTGATCGGCGCTCAGGTTGGCGGACCTGAGCAGCATCATGAAGGGCGGCGGCCCGCCGGGTCCCATCATCATGTGGTGTCCGCCAAAAGCGAAGCCGGGTCCGGGTCGTCCCATCTCCTGGGTCAGCGCCACACCGGCGAGCGACAATGCAACGATCGCCGTGGCGGCAAAAATCCCAATCCTGCTGCGATCCATTCAGAACCTCCCGATTCGGCGGTCTGCCGCTTTGGTTGAACAGACGGAGAGACGGCTGAAAGGTTTCACCCGCTCGAAGCGCATCGCACACGAGAGATCAGAACAGAGGGCGGCGGGCGAGATTACTGGATTTCGTAGACCGCGTTCACGTCGGCGCTGAATCCGACGTCGCGGGGCATCGCCGTGATCCGCCGTGCCGGCTGCTCATCCTCGAAACTGGCGCTTGAAGAGTACCCAAGCCGGGATCCGGAAATGACCCGAGGCCGGAGCGCGCCATTAACCGAGACGCTGAGCAGGTTGCCGAGCTTCACACCCATCGAGTTGGCGACGACTTGCGCCTTGGTCAGCGCTTCGCGCGAGGCCGCAGCGATCGCCTCTGTGCGGGCAGCCGCATCGCTGCTGAGGGTGAATGTAACGGAGTTAACCCGCGCGGCGCCGGCCGTCACCCCGACATCGAGCAGCGCGCCGAGCAGGTCCATCTGATCGGTTTTGACGCGGATACTGGAGTGGGCGACGAAACTTTGTTTCGTCACGATTCGCGGCGCGATGAATTGACGACTCATCCCGTAAAACTGGTTCGGGTTGACCTGGTAGACATGGAAAGTAACGACTTGCAGCGCGCCGGTCTTTCCAAGCTTATCCCTGAGCGCCTGCTCGACACGATGCGAAAGTTTGGCGCCCTGGTTCACTGCCTCTGCGGCGGTGGCGCCGTTGGCCTGGATTTCGAAAGTGACCGATGGCACCTGCTTCATCTCATAACGCGGCTTGGACTTTCCGGAGGGCGAAGTTGTATTGCTGAGCGCGCCGATGGTCGAGCCGAGATATCTTTGACCGTACGGCGAGTTGAGTTCGATACGGCCCGTTAAGGTGTCGACCGGTGCGTCTTCGATGGTGGTTTGCGACACGCGGGTCGCGCCCGCGGCCATCGCCGCGTCGATCAGCGTGCCGACCGTTTCGAGCTTGTCGGTATCCGCCTTTATCAACTCGCTGAACTGCCAGCCGAGCGCGGACGGCTTTAAGATCGGGCCGGCTGGGCCTGCCGGGATCGATTCAGTTATCGCGCTGAGCGAAAAGTTGGAGGTAACGATTTCGCCCTTGCCGGCGAGCTTGCTTTTGAGCGCATCGACGATTTTGGCGGTTTTTTCCGACTGCAGCTTGGTGCACGCGTCGCCCGAGGCTGCCGTGCTCTCGACCGCGAATGAGATTGCGAGCTCATCGGGCTTGGCCTTGGCGTCGCCGTGGCCGCTGACCGAGATGGTGCGCGTGCCGGGAGTCAGCGGAGCCGCCTGCGCGGATGCCGGCGCGGCCTGCCATACGCTGAGAAGCAACACGAATGAAACGATCGCCGATTCCCGGAGCATCGTTCCCTTGTCCCCGGCGACTAAGGCGGTGGCCGATCGGCCGCGGGCTTGCCCATCACGCGCAGCAGGCGGTCAGGGAAATCAGTCAGGATTCCGTCGACGCCCATCGCGAGCAGCGCGCGCATCTCGGACTCTTCATTGATCGTCCAGACGTGAAGCTCGATTCCGAGCCGATGCGCCGCGGCGACGCTGGCCGGCGTGGCGAGTTCCATGCCCTGGTATCGCGGTGGAATTTGGAGCGCGTCGGCCGGTGGAAGATAATCATGCGCGCTCGAGTTCAATGCGGCGAAGAACCCCGCGATCTCGATGCTCGAAAAACTCGTGGGCAGGCCCGGCCGGAGCGCACGCACTTCGTCCAGCGGTGCCTGATGCTCGCTCGCGATCAGCACCCGCCGCGCCATCCCGAGTCGATCGATAACCGCGAGCATCGCCGACACCACGCTCGGCGTGGTCTGCTTGACCTCGACGATAAAGCGATTCTGTGGGCAGGCAGTAAGGACCTCGGCGAGGGTCGGGATCCTGAGTCCGCGGCCGCGAAAAGGAAATGTCCGGCCGTCGGAGGTGAAGGTGAAGCCGGCGTCGGCGTCGGCCAGCGCCCGCGCGTCGAGGGCGGAAATCAGGCCGTCGCGGCTGCAAGTGCGGCGCAGGTCGGGATCGTGCGCGACCACGACCACGCCGTCGCGCGTGGCATGCACATCGAGTTCGGCGTACGGCGCGCCAAGCGCAGCAGAGGCTTCGAAGGCCGCGAGCGTATTCTCCGGGAAGAGGCCGCCGCCACCTCGATGGGCGATCGGGCGCGGCGCGGGCGGCGCAAAGAAATCACTTTCCATCGCGCGCATCGTACGCCCCCGCCCGTTCTAGAGGAGAGGTGAAATCAATTTATCAGCGATGCGGTTGGTCCGCTGTACAATCAGAGGCCG
>Ga0209415_10003652_pt1 | contig 28628 bp, 25 predicted proteins | sample PeaSoiSIISIP2007_FD_187696 | JGI IMG/M metagenome (GOLD analysis project Ga0209415, IMG submission 187696) | Peat soil microbial communities from Weissenstadt, Germany - SII-SIP-2007 (SPAdes) (version 2) | ecosystem: Environmental > Terrestrial > Soil > Wetlands > Peat | place: Germany...
GCCCAGCTTGGTCAAAGGCGCCAGATTCAGGGTCTGGTCCCGTAGGGGTTCGTGGGTTCAAATCCCTCTCCCCGCACAGAACTTGTGAAAGAACATGTCCACAAAACACGGGGTATTCGAACCCATGGGCGGTTCAAATCCCCCCCCGACACCTAAGCATCCTAGGGAGTCGCGGAGCTCGAGCGTTGGGTGGTTCCTACCTACGGAGCGTCGCGATCGGATTCGTCCCGGCTCAAGGGGCCCGACGGCAGAAACGTTCGGTGACGATAATTATTAAGACCAGCGAAGCCATAGAACCCATCGCTATGTCCGCTGACGCGCTCACGACCATCTCGGTGCGCGCGTCGACGAGAGCTGAGCTCCAGCGCCTTAAATCCGGGGGCCAGAGCTACGATGAAGTCATTCGGGCGATCCTCGAAGAACTCGAGGAGCAGGATCCGTGGTTTCAGGAGATGGAACAACGCCTAAAGGACATCCATTCCGGAAAGGCCAAGCTCGAACCCATTGAGTCCCTGTACGCGAAGTATCCGCCCTCGAGAGCTCGTCGGTCCCCCCGATGAGCTATCGGGTCGTAGTCGGCCCGCTGTTCGAGAAGGATCTCGCCGTTCTCCCGCTGCGCGCGCGTACCGAAATGTGGCGACTAATCGCTAGGCTCCGGATGCGCCCGTTTGCCTCGGGGTTGGGCTACAGCGTAGGTCAACTTAGGCACATCACTCGCGAGGGGGTTCGAGTCGCACATTTCCTGAGCGATCGGTACCGGCTACTCTTCGAGGTCGACGGCGACTATCTTGTCTTGGTAGGGGTGGGGCCGAGACCTGGGTTCTATCGCCGCCTCGACCGACTTCGAGGCCCCCGCCTGGACCGAAAGCGGTGAATCGCCGTCCTTCTTCGTGACGGTGGATGGAAGCCGGGAAACAGCGGATTTAACCCCCCGGGCGGTTCAAATCCCTATCCCCGCACTCAATACTCGGACCCCCAGCGGGTTCCAATCTCTTTTTCGACCCCTGGCCAAAGGCGCGGGCTTCCCCCCGCCACGCACGGTGTCCGAGGTCCCGTTCGACCGACGACCCTACCGGGAATGGTTATCTGCCGCCAGAAGTGCCTCCGGACATGCGGTATCTCATTCGAGGAATCGTTCCCGCGGATGTCGGCAACAAGCTGGATGCATCGGGTGGCCCGGGGAAGCTCCTCGGTCACATGATGTCTCGATTCAAGCCCGAATGCGCGTACGCCAACTACGCGAGTCGCGAGATCATCCTCGTGGTGGACTTTGAGACTCCCGCGAAGCAAGCCGAGTTCATGCTCCTCTGGTCCCGGTGGTTCGGGAACTACGCTGAGATGACGTCCGTCCACCCCATGTCGAACACGCAGAAGGACGTCGAAGAAGCCATGGGCCACGTGAACAAGGCTCCTCCGGCGCTCTAAGGCTTCGAGGACTCCGAGCCTTCTCAGGCGAGGCAAAGGGATCCACCGGCCCGCGGTCGTGCCTCCGGGATTCAAGCCCTGTCAGTTCCCATCTGACGCAGGACCCGGGACGCCCCTTACCCGATGAGGCTTGGCCCCCGACCCAGCCCTCGGCGCAAGAACCCGGAGAATGCGGGAAAGGCACGCGCCCATCGACACGAACTGGTTCGGTCAAGGAGCGGCGCCGACGCATCATCCTCGGACTGGGTTCCTCCACTTCCATCGGGTTTTGACTCCGCGTTCGAACCCTCGGGCGATTCAAGCCCCTCTCCCCGCACCAACCCCCCAAGGAGGTTCGGAGGAGCGGGCCGACCCCCGGTTGGGCACAGGGCCACGCGAATAGGATTTCTCGTACCATGGTGTCGGTGGGACACGCACCGCGGAATCGAGGTCGGGTTGCATCTGAAGCCGGGGATGACCGACGAGAACTTCGTCGCCGAGGCGATCGGCAACCTGGCGGCCTTCGAGCTCCAGCAGAAACGAGGAGAGGCGCTCACCTGGCAGGTAGTGCGGGTCGAGAGTCAGTCCAGCCACCACATTCGTCTCGTGATCCGCCACCCAGAGCGCGTCCTTGACCTCGGGATCAAGGACGACCTCAAACCGATCCTTGATTCCCTCTCGGACGAAACGGTCGAGGAGCTGCGGCGCCGGTTCGACGATGCCCAACGGGAAGGGCTCACGCCCTCGCCGCTCCGGCACGTACACGAGGACGTGGATTTCTGGCGGGACGACCTCTGGAACTGGCTGGGGTAGTGCCGGTCGCTAGTCTGCGCACCGGAACCCAAAGAGACCGAGGCCGGTCCGGCGGACCGGGCGCGCGCCGCGGGTAGCGGCCCAGCGTCGAAGGGGGGCGCACAGGTCGCCCCCCGGCCCGTGGTCGGCGATCGCTACCGCGCCCTTCGGCAAGCGCCGGTCGAGGGCCGCGAATTCCCGGGCCGCCTGCGCTTCGACGTGGGGGACGTCGTAGACGAAGAGACCGACCGACTCGACCTCCTCCCCGAGCAGGGATACCACCTCTCGCTTGTCCCCCAGGCGCAGGTCCCATCGCTTGCGGAGGGGGAACGGAACCGCCCAGCCCGAGGACCGACCGGGAGGGAGGGCCCAAGAGGGGTAACGGCTCCGCTTTCCATCGGGTCGGGGAGATTCGGTTTTCGGCAGATCCACGGAGTGGAGGGTGCCCCGGCCGAGTCGGTCCATCGCCTGCAGGAGATAGGCCGAGGAAACCCCCGAAGAGACACCGACCTCGACGACGTGGGTCGGCCGGAGCAGTCGTACGAGCGCGTAGAGCTCGAGCGGGGCGTCGATCTCGACGTACGAACTCCGACCTCCCTCCCGATGCATCCGGTCGAGGTGCCGGAAGAGCGCACGTTCGCCCTGGGCCTCCTCCATGGCCCGGCTCGCCCGGCGGAGAGAGACGCTCGCGAGCGCCGCGACCCACGCCGGGTCGGCGTTGTCCTCGAGCTGCATCGGTGGGGCCGACGAGGGAGCTACCCCTCGAGGGGTTGGCAATGGCCAATCCACTCGCTCGCGGTCTCGACCTTCGGGCGGACCGAACGGATCTGGGCGTAGGCCTGGTCCAGCGGGAGCTTCTCGTACCGATGGAGGTACCACGCGACACCCAGTGGCGAGCGGCGAACGCCGTGGCCGCAGAAGACCAGGACCGGTTCGTTCGCGCGGCGGGCGGCGTGAACCTCGGCGGCCAGCCGGTCCAAGTTAGGGACGAGGGGAGCGTCCTTCCCTTCGTCGTAGATCGGGATGTGGGTCGCCGGAGGCATATCTTCGGGCGCCTCATCCAGGACGCAGAACCTCCGACCGGAGAACGTGAGGGCATCTTTCCATCCTCCGAGAAATACTCCGGGAACAATCTCCTGCGGGCTCGGGATCGTCTTCTGGGTCGTGGAGGCTCGGGCGGTGCGTCGGGTAGCGGGCATAGGGGCTCCACGTAACCCGACGATTATCAATCCGCCGGATGATGGAACATTTAGAGAGTGACTTATAGCGTTCGCGACACCGCAAATACTCTAAGACGGGACCGACGCATGTCTGGGCGTGCGGGTTGCGCCACCGGTGGTTCTCAGCCCCGAAGAAAGGGTCACTCTCGTTCGATGGGCCCGTGGGGACCCGCGTCGGAATGCCCGAGCACTGCGAGCCCGGATCGTGCTCGCGGCGGCCGAGGGGCAGCGGGACCTCGAGATCGGCGACCGACTCGCCGTCGGACGGTTGACCGTGGCCCGCTGGCGACGACGGTTCCTCGCCAGCCGACTTCGTGGGATCGAGCGACCCCTCGCCCGAACCCCCCGGAGCGGCGGGATCCCGGAACCCCGGGTCCGGGAGATCCTTCAGGCGTCCACTGCGGTCCCCGGGACGAGCACGGCCCGAGCGAGCACGCGGAACCTCGCCCGACGTTTCGGCCTCAGCCACACGACCGTCCAGCGGCTCCGGATCGAGGCGGGGGTCCGACCGATGGGCATCGCATCCGCTCCGTTCCGTCCCGACCCGGTGCGTCCGCTCGTGCCCCGAGATGTCGTAGGGGTATACCTCCGTCCTCCGGATCACGCCCTCGCCTTCACCCTCGATTCGCCCGCTGGCCGACCCCCGCCCTCGACGGGAGCCCACGAGGAGACGAACTTCTCCCCTCCCCCGAGGGTCCCTCGCGGTTTTCCCACTCCTTCGTCGGAACTATCTTCTCGCCTCGCGCCCCCTCCCTCCTCGAGTCAGCGGAGCCGGGAGTTCTTGAGGTTCCTCGTCGAGCTGGAGACGGCGACCGGAAGGAGCCGTCCGGTTCGAGTCATCGCGGCCGGACCCGGACTGGACCGCGGGCCGGAGCTCCGCGCTTGGCTGGTGCGTCGATCGAACCTGCGACTCGAGTGGGCCGAGGACCTCGACTCGTGGACCCGACGGGTTCACGGAGAACTCGAACGGGTGGGTCACGTCGTCGGTCCGGAGCACCGGCCCCGTGGTCAAGGGGAGACCTCCCGCGCCATCGGGTTGTTCCTCGCCTCGTACGTGGGTTCGAGCGACCCCTTCCAATGGGTCGCCTCCCCCACGGAGATCACCACGGATCACGCAGGGATCCGGTTGCGCTACGACCTGAGCGTTACCGGCCACCCCGGGTTCAAGAAGCCCCTCGCGGTCCGGACCGGGATGCGTTCGTCTCCCGCCCCCGATCCCCGGGCCCGCGCAATGGCTCGAATCGTCTTGCGCAAGTCTCTGCGCGTCCGCCGGGGCGAACACGTCGCCATCGAAAGCTGGTCGGAAACGCTCGAGTACGCGAACGCCTTCGTCCTCGAAACGCTTCAGCTCGGGGCGCGGCCGCTCCTGTTCTACCAGGACGAGCCGACCTACTGGGCCGCGGTCGCCGGAGCTCGCCCTGCGGACCTCGCCCGGATCGGTGACCACCTTCGCGCCGCGATTGCGAAGTCCGACGCGCTGGTCACGTTCTTCGGGCCGAGCGACCGGGAGCGGTTCCACGCGCTTCCCCCGGCAACCCGGTTCCGCCTAGGCGAATACAGTGACGCCCTGTACGGGGCCGCGGCCAAAGCCGGGACCCGGGCAGTCCAACTTGCGCTCGGACGGGCGTCACCCGGATCGGCGCGCATGTACGGCGTCAATCTCGGGGCCTGGAGGGATGAGCTGGTCGAGGGTACCTCGGTGGACCCGGAGCTGCTCCATCGCCGGGCCCGACGCATCGCGCGAATCCTCTTCAACGGGCGAAAGCTGGAGGTCTCCCATCCGAACGGGACCCGGCTCCGGCTCGGGCTGCGCCACCGTCGACCTCAGGTATCGGACGGACTCGTTCCGCCGGCGCGGCGGGGAGGCGATTGGAGCCTGGTTCAGCTTCCCGCCGGCCTGGTCGCGGTGGCGCTCGACGAGCGGGTCGCCGACGGGGTGCTCGTCTCGAACGTGGCCAACTCCGTCGGGGTGTTCGATACGGTCGGGGAGGTCGACGGAGGTCGCTGGACCTTCTCGGACGGCCGCCTCTCCCGGTTCACCTACGATCGAGGTCAGGAACTGTTCGCAGAGAGCTACGCACGTGGCGGCATCGGAAAGGACCGGATCGGGGTGCTGTCGGTCGGGCTCAACGACCGAATCTCTACCGCACCCCTCCTCCGGGACCAAGAGGTCGGGGTCCTCACGCTCCAGCTCGGCCGGAACGACACCGCCGGGGGAACGAACCATGTCGGATGGTGGGCCTGGCTCCTGCTCCGCGGTGCGGACCTGATCGTGGACGGGACGGCACTCGTGAAACGAGGGACGCTCGTCGAATGAAGGTCACCTGCGGTCGGTGACCCACTAGTTCGGGCCGAATTCAAGGCCCGCGCGAAACGGCATCGCACCGGCGTCCTGGTCCACACCGGCCCCCTCAAGGACGCTCCGCCGGGAATCACGGGGGCCTAACTCCCTCTAGAACCTGACCGGTGCCGGTCCGCCAACGCGGTCTTGCAGCCCGGAGTGAGTGGGGATGGTTTCTCGACCGCGCCCCAAAAACGGAACGGGTCGAGTTCGGAGCAATCCGCACTTATACGCATCTTGAAATAGTTTGGTCGCCGACAAACGTACACAGCCTCTACCCGCGAACCGCGGGGGTTCCTTTGATCGGCCATTCCTCTCCGAGGGCGACCGCAGGTTGGCTCGCGCTGACCCTGCTCATCGTGACCTCGCTCGCCGTCCTGGCGCCGTGCGGGGCGGCGGTCGTCCCTTCGGCCCCCCCATCCTCCGGCGCCGCTCCATCGGCTTCCCCCGTCACCGCGTTCTCCACGGCGGAAGCGACGCACCCGGATCCCGGTGCGGTCGCGACCCCCACGGCCTCGTCCCAGCATCCACCGGGCGAGATCACGTCCGGCATGGGGTGGGACGGGATCGACTACCGGGAAACCTGCTCCGGATGCGTTCTGGCCGACCCGCATCTCGCGGTCGGAGCCGGCTACGTGCTCGAACTCACCAACGGGACCGAGCGCGTATGGCTCATCAACGGCACGGAAGTTCTGAACGGGAGCCTCGACGACCTGTTCGGTGCGGGCACCGACCAGCTCGCGAGCCCGCAGGTCCAGTTCGACCTTTCCTCCCTTCGCTGGTTCATCGCGGCCGACGACCTCACCACCCACCGGCTCCTACTCGGGGCCAGTCTGTCGAGTGACCCGACCACCGACTGGAACCTCGAGGCGATCGGCCCGGTTCACGGGTCGGTCCCGAGACAGCCGCTGCTCGCCGTCGACGCCATGGACGTGGTCCTCACGGCCAACGACTTCAGCACCAAAGGTAGGTTCCTGGGGTCGCAGGTGTGGGCCGCCAACAAGACCGCCCTCCTCGAGGGGGGGACCGGGCTTCCCGTGGCGGTGGATGCTCCCGACCCCACCACCGAGGCGCTGGTCCCAGCGACCCCGCTCAGCGACTCTTCCACCCTCTACCTGGTGGATGACGAGCTCGGCGGGAACAACTCGTTGCATCTCTTCACCCTGAGCGGATCCCCACCGGGGAATGTCACGCTCTCCGGGCCCGCGAACTTCACGACGACCACCGCCGTCCCTCCGAATGCGCTCCAGCCCGGCACCCCGGACCTGCTCGGAGTCGGGGACGGGAGGGTCGACAGCGCCGCGTGGCGGTCGGACACCCTGTGGGCCGTGGCCACCGGAGCGTGCACTCCCGGCGGCGACGTCCAGGTCCGCTCGTGCCTCCATCTCTGGGAGGTGGACACGGCGACCGACCTGCTCACCCAGGACTTCACCTGGAGCAGCGGACCCGGGACCTACGATTTCGACCCCGCCCTCTCGATCGCGGCCCGCGGCGACGTGGCCCTCGTCTTCGGAGAATCCTCAGCGACTCACGACCCGGCCTTCCTCGCCACCGGGCAGGCGGTCACCGACCCGGCCGGGACCCTCGAGGTTCCCGTTCCGCTTCACAACGGGACCGGACCCTACCAGCCCACCGTCGGATGTTCGGCCGGGGTCTGCCCCTTCGGAAGCGATTTTTCGATCGCGTTCACGCCCTCGACCAACGTCCACTTCTGGGCGGTGGGGGAGTTCGCACCGCAAAACTCCACCTGGAACTACTGGAGGACCTGGGTCAACCAAGTCGCGGCGTGGGCAACGGTCCCGGTCATCTTCGTGGAATCCGGCCTCCCAGCCGGGACCCCCTGGTCCGTCACCGTGAACGGGCAGCAGGTGATGTCGACGAACTCCTCGTTCACGCTCGATGAGCAGAACGGGTCGTACACCTTCACTCTCCCCTCGCCCATCCCCGGAGGGCCAGGGATTCGCTACCTCGCGAGTTCGTCGGCGGGGACGTTCACCGTCGGCTCGACGGCCATCGAAGTGATCCTGACCTACCGTGCTCAATACCAGCTGTCCTCCTCGGCCGGCCCGCTCGGTGGCGGTTCCGTGTACCCCGACGGAAGTTGGTTCGACGCCGGGTCCCTGGTCTCCCTGAGCGCGCTCGCCCAGGCCGGATACGAGTTCGAATCATGGCACGGGAGCGGGGCGGGCTCTTATTCTGGTACGAACAACCCGGCGACGGTGACGATGGGCTCACCGATCGCCGAGCAGGCCCAGTTCTGGGCCTCCGCAACCTACCCCGTGACGTTCACCGCGAGCGGACTGCCCGGCGGAACGAACTGGACGGTGACGGTAAATGGCATCTCGAACGGCTCGTCGAGCTCCGCGATCCGCTTCAACGAACCGAACGGGAGCTTCACGTTCACCGTGCTGAACCCCGTTCCGGATACCCCTCAGACGCAGTACGTCGCGAACCCCGCTTCCGGGTCGTTCGACCTCGTCGGTGCGACCGCGAGCCTGAGCATCGCGTACATCCCAGAGTACCAGCTCGCAGCCTCTCCCGCGTCCCCCGGGACCGGGGTCGTGAACCCGTCCGGCGGCTGGTTCCTCTACGGCTCCTCGGTGAACCTGAGCGCCCTCGCCGCCCCGGGGGAGCTCTTCGTCGCGTGGACCGGGTCCGGCGATGGCTCCTATACCGGTTCAACGAACCCTGCCCCGGTGAAGGTCGACTCTCCGGTGAGCGAGCAGGCCCGTTTCGCTCCCGCGACGACCTACCCGGTCACCTACTCAGAATTGGGCTTGCCGACCGGCGCAGCCTGGTCGGTGACGACCAACGGGGTCGAAGCTTCGTCGACGGCGAGCGCCGTGGTGTTCAACGAACCGAACGGGAGCTATTCGTTCGGAGCCCAGACCTCGTTCACGGAGACGAACGGGACCACCTTCGCGGCGACCCCCACGTTCGGGGCGTTCGTCGTGGCCGGGCGCCCGGTCCATGAGCCGATACGGTTCACCCCGGTCGGCCCCACGGCGGCCTCCCCGGGAACCCTGGCCGGTGCCTCGGGCCCGACCGGGATCCCGTTCTGGGTGTTCGGTGCGGTGCTCGCGGCGCTCCTGTTCGTAGTGGGGATCCTGGCGGTTGCGGTGCGTCGTCCGCCCGACCCGCCGGTGGTGCCGGCGCTTACCGGTCCGCTGCCTCCGGCCGAGTGGGACGAGAGCCGCTGACGAGGGAACGGCGCGGGACCGTTTCCCCCGGCGGGCTCCTAAATACACGGGTGCGGTCCACGCCTCCGATGGCCCCCCGTCGCGCCCGTGGTAGTCGGCCCCGCCGTCGGCCCCTCCGTCGGCCTCCGCATCCCGCTCCCGAAGTCCCTGTATCCGTCCCTTCGCCCCCACGGGACGTTCCGATGCGGCTGGGCGAGCCGCCCCACTCTCACATCGTGTGCCGGAACTGCGGCCGAATTGCGTCGGTCGACCTGGAGGACGCGGAACGCGAACTGCTCGTCGCGCTGGCCTCCCGGCATCCCGAGGGGTGGAGCGTCGACGGGATCTCGTTCTCGCTCACGGGCGCGTGCGCCCGGTGCCGAGGGGGACCTCGCGCGTAGGCCACGGTAGAGGGCGGTGGGCGTCGAGTGAGCGGGTTCTTCCTGTCTCCCCGCATCGCGTGGGGTACCGGCGCCCTCGAGCAGCTGAGCGGCCTCGGGAGCACCCGGGCGTTCGTCCTGGTCGACCCGGCGGTCGCTCGCCAGGACGGGCAACGACGTATCGTCGAGGAGCTGGCGAAGTCGGACACGGTGACCACGGTCGAGGTGGCCTCGGATGCGCCTCACGAGGTGGCCGCGGTCGAGCGTCTCGTCGAAGCGCTCCGATCCACTCCGCCCGACACGCTGGTAGCGGTGGGCGGCGGTCGAACGATCGACGCGGCCAAGGCCCTGCGGTTGCGACTCGGCCACCCGGACCTCTCCCTCGCCGAGATGCCGCCCCTGCTCGACCCGACGACGGGACCACCCCTCGGGCTCGTGGCCGTGCCAACGACCAGCGGTAGCGGTGCGGAAGCCTCCTGGGCGTCCGACCTCCGCGGGCGGGATGGGGTCCCGATCGAGATCGCCGATCGGTCGTTCATCCCGGATTGGGCGATCGTCGACCCGGCGTTCGCGGCCTCCCTTCCGGTCGACCGGGTCCTGGACGGGGCCGCCGAGACGCTGGCGCTCGCTTGCGAGGCGTTCCTCTCCGCGTGGGCGAACCCGCTCTCCGACGCGCTGGCTCTGGATGCGGCTACGACCGTGGTCCAGCGTCTGCCGCGCGCCATCCGCTGGAGCGACGACCCGGAGGCGCGGGCCGCGCTCCATTACGCAGCCACCTCGGCCGGCCTCGCCGCGTCGAACGCGCAACGGGGCCTGGCCCATGCCCTAGCCCGAGCCCTCGAGGGGCCGACCGGCCTCTCCTACGGTCGCCTCCAGGGGATCGCGCTCCCCGGCGTGCTCGAGTTCGACCACCCCTCCGCCCGCGACCGTCTCGAGACCCTCGGCCACCGGGTCGCGGCTCCCGATGATCGCGGCGCGACTCCGTTCGCGCAGCGGGTCCGCCGGATGTTCGACCAGTTGCACTTCCCCTCGACGGTGCGCGCGGCCGGAGGGACGGTGGACGGGTGGGACGAACACCGGTCGCAGGCGGTGGCGCACGCGGTCCGCTCTCCGGCCATCCTCGCGAACCCCCGGGTACCCTCCGCCTCGGAGGTCGGGCAGCTCTTGGACACCCTGGTCGGTCGCTAAGGGGCGGTCAGGGGCCGGCGCTCGGCCGTCTCGGGGATCGACGGGGCGGTCGTTGGAGTCATGTCGATGGGACGGCCTGCTACCTCCACGGCCCGGTCGATCGCGATCTCGGCAAGGTCGCTGGCGTAGTACGCACTTCGCTCGAGGCTTTCGAGGACGTAGGCGAGACCGATCGCGAGGCGGCCAGGCTTGGTCGCTATCTCGTGGAGGACCTTGTCGCGAAGGCGGGTGAGTTCCTGCGCCGCGTCGAGGACCGCGTTCGCCTTGTCGATGTCGCGCGAGTCGAGGCTAATGAGCGCGTCGGCCAGCGCCGTCGCGGCGCCCTCGGCCATCCGGTCGAGCTCGGCTCCGAGCCGCGCGGGCGTGCGTTCCTTTCCGAGGATCGAGACGGTCTCGGCGATCCGCACGGCATGGTCGGCGATCCGCTCCAGGACGCGCGCCGCGAGGAGGTAGGTCGAGCACTCGGGCAGGGTGAGGTCGATCGTCGCGAGGACGCGGGCATCCCGCAGGGCGGTCGTGACCTGTTTTTCGAGGAACCAGTGGAGGCGGTCGACCTCCCAGTCCCGCTCGACGACGTCCTTGGCGATCGACTGGTCGCGCGCGCGGAACGCGGCCATCGCGTCGGTCTGCATCGCGCGGACCATCTGGTGCATCCGCCGGATGACCGACGGGATCGGGAGCGGGTTAGGGCCGACCACATCCTGGAGGACGACCGCCTCGGACGTCTCTTCGAGGATCTCGGGGCCGATCATGCGCTGGGCAAACCCGCGGATGACCTCGCGCGTCCGCGCGTTCATCCGGCCCTCGGTGCGGATCTCCAGCAGGGGGTACCCGGCGATATACTCGGCCACCAAGCGGCGGAAGAGGTGCTCCGGGTCGGCGCTGTTCGAGACCTGGACGACCCTCCGTTCTCCCTCGCCAGCGGTCGCGGCTTCCGGGAAGACGGTCATCGAACCGTCGGCGCGCGGCGTGAAGTAGAGGACATCGCCCGCGCGCAACCCCCGGGCCAGCACCCAGTTCTTCGGCAGCGAGACGATGAACGTCGACCCGCCGGTCTTCTGGATGCGCCGGCCGTGGAAACCCCCGCTCGCGCGCATGGTGTGGGCCCTCTCACCCGTCCGTATCTATATAGCACTCCCTAGGGAGGCCCGGGCTACGGTAGACAACCGGCCGGCCGGAGCGAGCCGGGAACCGCCGTGCGTTCCGGGTCTCTAAATACTCAGGGCGGGCGTGACGACCGATCGGGGAATGGTCGAGCGGTCGGCCCCGCGGTTCTGGTTCGAGGGCCGCTCCTACGAGGCCCGGCCCGGCGAGACGGTCCTCGACCGCCTCGTCCAGGGCGGGCTCCCGAATCTGCAGCGATCGCCGCGGTACCATCGTCCGCGGGCGCCGTTCTGCGGGATCGGACAGTGCACGGGGTGCCTGGTCGGGGTCAACGGCCGGCCGACGGTTCGTGCGTGTCGGTACGTGCCCAGCGACGGCGACCGAGTCGTCACCGAGCACGGGTGGCCGTCGCGCCGCTTCGACCTGTTCGGCGGCATCGACTACCTCTTCGGTCACGGCATCGACACCTTGCACGGATTCAGGAGACCGGCGTTCGCGACCCCCCTCTACCAGCGGGTAGTCCGCCGCCTCACCGGCTATGGGAAGCCACCGACCGCGGCAAGCGCCGCCGGCTTGGCCGTACCTCCGGAGATCCGGGACGTGGACCTCGTGATCGTGGGTGCCGGCCGGAGCGGCCGGGCCGCCGCCGCCGCGCTGGTCGCGGCCGGGATCCACCCCCTCCTGCTCGACCGGCGAGCCGACGCCACGCCGGTCCCCGGTGCGGAGCTCCTCCCCTCTACGACCGTGACGTTCCTCCCCGCGCGCGCCGGGACTCCGGAAGCCCCGTTCGAGCTTCTCGGGTACGCCGAACCAGCGCGAGGGGTTCTGGTCCGCGCGCGGCGGGTCGTCGTGGCCACGGGCAGCTACGACGCGTCCCTCCTCTTCGAGTCGAACGATAGCCCGGGGGTGCTTTCCGGGGACGGGGCCCTCGCACTCGCACGGTCAGCAGGGCGTCCCCCGTTCCGTCGGGCTGTCGTCTTTGGCGCCGGAGAGCGCGCCCGCACGATCGTCGAACGGTTGGGCGATTACATCGGCGCCGTAGTGGCCCCGGGGGACATCCCCCCCGACCTCGTGCGTGCGGCGTCCGCCGCCGGGATCCTGCTCTACCCACGCTCGTTGGTCCGTTCGGCCCGGGGGCGTACCCGGGTCCGCTCCGTCGAAATCCGGGCGCGGAGCGACGCGGCCGCGACCTCGATCGACTGCGACGGGCTCATCCTGGCCCATCGTCGACTGCCGAACGGCCAACTCTTCTTTCAGGCCGGCGCCCGTATGGGCTGGCGCGCGGGCACCGGAGCGTACTACCCCATCGTTGGGGACGACGGCACGACAAGTGTCCCGGGAGTGTGGGCGATCGGCTCGGCGTCCGGGACGCTCGGGACGGCCTCCGTCGGCAGCGGCGAACGGCTCGCTTCGGCGCTGACGGGCCGCTCTCTCCCCACGTCGCCGCTCGAACGGGTCCGGACGGACGGACCGAACGAACTCGAGGGCTACTATCGCGAACTGTTGCGGCCCCCACGGAGCGGACGATGGATCGCGTGCCCCTGCGAGGACGTGTTGCTGGACGAGGTCGAGAAGGCGACCCGTATCGGGTACCGGGGAATCGAGGTGGTGAAGCGCTACACGGGACTGGGGACCGGGCTCTGCCAGGGTCGGTACTGCCTCCCCGATGCGCTCCTCCTCCTCTCGATCGCCGAAGGTCGCCCGCCGTCGGAAGTCGGGTACACGACCCAGCGGCCGCCGGTGCACCCGACCCCGATCGCCGCTCTCGCGGCCTTGGATGGCGCGATAGGCCTGTCGGAGGGTCCGTGAGCGTCCCGAAGCGATCCGAGTACTCGGTCGTGATCCTCGGCGCCGGTATCATCGGACTGTACACCGCCTACCACCTCGCCCGGGCCGGGGTCGGACCCATCCTCGTCGTGGACCGTGGGTTCCTCTCCTCGGGTGCGAGCGGACGGAACGGCGGCGGGGTCCGTCAACAGTGGGAAACACGCGCCACGGTCCGTCTCGCCCGGGAGTCGGTGGAGGCCTACCGCCACTTCGGACGGGATTTCGGGTACAACATCTGGTTCCGCCAGTCGGGCTACCTCTTCCTCGCCGAGACGGAGGCGGAGCTCGCCCGACTCCGGCCGGTTCACGACCTCGTACGCTCGGAGGGACTCCCCTCCCGTGTGCTGGACGCGGAGGGAGTGGGCCGGCTCGTCGTCGGCATCGCCCCCGGCGCGGTGGTCGGAGGAACCTACCTCGCCACGGACGGAACCCTCTACCCGTTCCCGGCGGTCTGGGGCCTGTACGAGGCCGTCCGGGCGCAGGGAGTGGAGGTGGCGCTCGGGGTCGAAGCGCTCGGCCTCGAGACTCGCGACGGCCACGTCCGCGGCCTCGCTACCTCCCGCGGTCCGGTCGCCACATCCCGGGTGGTGAACGCGGCGGGGGGATGGTCCGGCGATTTCTCCCGCGCCGCCGGCCTGGACGTACCGAACCACGCGAGCCGACACGAGATCCTCGCGAGCGAACCGATGAAACCATTCCTCGACCCGATGGTGGTCCGGCCGTCCGACGGTCTCTACTTCAGCCAGACGATGCGGGGAGAGGTCGTGGGCGGGCTCACGCTGCCTCACCCACCCGGCACGGGTCAGGGCATGTCGAACTCGTCAGCGTTCCTGCCCCGGATGGCGGCGGCGCTCGTCCGCCTCATCCCGCGCTTCGGAGCGCTCCGCGTGCTGCGGGCCTGGTCCGGATTCTACGACGATACACCCGACGGCTTCCCCGTGATCGGCGAGGACCCCCGACTACCGGGGTTCTACCATGCCAACGGGTTCGGTGGCCACGGGTTCATGTTAGCCCCGTCGGCGACCCGACGGGTCGCCCGCGCCGTCATGGGGGAGACGACGGACCTCGACCCGTCCCTCTTCGGCCCGGGCCGGTTCCTCGTACCGGCCCGCCCGTCGACCGCCGAACGACTTCAGCTTGGCTGAGGCGGATGGCGGGGTTCCGCTAGCCTATTGTCCCCGGCGTCGGGTGGGCGCGGCGTGATCGGCCAATTCCCCTGGGACCCGTTCCCACCGGAAACCCCCGAACCCAAGGGGCCCGACCCGATCCACCGCACCGCCTACCAATCGGCCGTCACCGCTGCGGACGCCTACCGCTCCGTACGATTCGCGCTCCGCCGCGAGGAGGGCGTGCTCCGCATCGGCAACCGGTTCGTCGCGGACACGCGGTACCGCCAGGTGGCGTTCGTCGCCCTCGGGAACGCCGCCGGTTCGATGGCGCTGGCCGCGCTCCACGTGTTCGGGGACCGGCTCACGCAGGGGTTCCTCGCGGGACCCGAGGCGGTCCCGGACGAGCTGCCGTTCCGGGGCGTGATCGTGCCGCCGGGCCTCCCGGGGTATGCCGGGTCCGCGGAGGTGGTCCAGGCGGCGACCGAGATCGCCGAAGCGCTCGGACCTCAGGACCTTCTGTTGTTCTTCCTCTCACCCGGAGCGCTGAGGGTCCTCTGCCACCCGCCGGCCGGCGTCGCGGAGGACGAGTTCGCCCGGTTGCTGGGGACGGCAGCCTCGGCCGGGGCCACCGGTCGAGAGGTCTCTCTCCTCGCTCGGACCCTGGGGGAGGGCGGGGTGGGCGGCCGGATTGGCGCGGCGGCGCGTCAGGTCGACCTCGCCACGTTCGTGATCGACCGGGGGGACGGTCCGGGCCTGGTCGGCGGCGGACCGATCGACCCCACGTCGCCGGCGGAGCGGGTCGAGGCACGCCAGGTCCTCGACCGGTGCGGGTTGGCCGCATCGTTGCCGGGGCCGGTCCTCGACCGACTCACCCCGGGCGCGGATGGGCCGACGATCCCGGCTCGGGTCGCTCGGCCGGTCCTCGTGGCGGCCCCGACCGATGCCTTGCGCGCCGCGGCCGATGCGGTGTTCGACCGAGGGTGGACGAGCCGACTCGGTTACCTCGAGATCCGCGACCCTCCGGAAGCCGCGGCCGACACGTTCATGGCTCGGGCCGAGGAGCTCATCGCGGCCGAGCAGCTTACGGCTGAGAGCCGCACCAAGGGCGTCGCGGTGTTCGCGATGACGACGCTCGGCCTCCTCGAGGGGGTCGACGAGGGACCGGCATTGGGCGCCTTCCTCGGACGGGCGTCGTCGCTCCTTCGCCGACGCGAGATGAGCGTCGGCCTGTACCGCACCGCGGGAGCGATCGGTTCGCTCGCGTTCCCCCCGGCCGCGGTCTTCGGGCCGTCGACCGACCCCAAGGCGAAGGTCCGTGCGAATCGGGCCCGGGCGCTGCCCATGCGCGGGGGGATCACCGACGTCGGCCTGTTGGCCGTCGCCGTGTGCGGCCTCCCTCAGGCTCCGGTCCCCGGGACCTAGTGCGCCGGGGATCGCTCGGGCGGCCGACCGTCCGGGCCTGCGGGCGCGCCCTCGAAGTGGCGCTTGAGCGCCATATACTCCTCGAACGAGATCTGCCGTCGGGCGCGCACCGCGCCGGCCTGACGGAGCGTTTCGATCTGGAAGGTACGCAACAGTTCCGGCACGGGGCGAGCCCGGTCGGGGAGACGTTCCGCGACGATCGGCGCGGCGGCCAGGGGAGCGTCCACGACGCCGGGCAGCGGCACCGGAGGGGGCGGCGCGTTCCGTCCGACCGCCAGGTACCCGACGAGCCGGTCGTGTTCCGTCTCCGTCAACTCCCCTTCCTCCCGGAGAAGGTCGATGAGCTCGCGCTGGCGGGGATGGTACGTGACGACCAGCTCGGGCAGGTCGCGGTCCGGGCGGAACACCGGCGCGGCCGCGAGCGGAGCGCCCACGAGCACGTCGAGGTCCGCGCGCAGACGGTCGAGCGCTTGGGCGAGCTCCTGGGGGGATGGGCCGTCGGCGCCCTCCGCCACCTCGAACCGGGTCGCGAGGCGCACGCGCTCTCCGGACCCGTCGACTGACGTGGAGCGCTCGACGACCAGCTCCACCTCACGCGGTCGCAACGTCACGCGTTCGGACGGACGGGGTCGGAGAAAACGTACTCGCGCTTCTCGGTAACGACGGAGTGTGCCGAATCCGTTGGTAAGTTACCAATGTTAACTTACTTCCATACAGTAACTATAAGAGGGGCTGTGCCTTGCTCGCCCGAGGAGACATGGAGGGTACTCGAGTACGGCACCCGGCGGCCCATTCCGGGGCCGACTCCGACGATTGCGATACCTCGGAAAGCCACGGGCTGTGCCCGGTCCTCGCCGCGATCGGTGTCATCGGCACCGAATGGCGCCTCGCGATCGTGCACCGGCTCCTCGATGGACCGCAGCGATTCAGCGAGATCCTGAAGTCCAATACCCACCTCAACGCCAAGACGCTCAGCGCGACGCTCAAGTTTCTCGAGAACCAGGGCGTCGTCCAGCGCACCGTCGTGAGCACTCGGCCGTTCTCGGTCGTCTACTCGCTCACCGAAATGGGCCTCGGCCTCGCGCCGGCGGCCCGCGAGCTCCGCGCCTGGGGCGAGCGGTGGGTTCTCTCTCGCAATCAGGCGAGCGCCCGTGCCGCGGCGTCGACCCGTCGACCTCCCACTATCCAGGGGGAGCTGCCCCGGGTAGTCCTCGCGGAGTCCGCCCCCGGTCGCGCTCAGTAGACTCCCGGCGGAACGCCCGCCGAGGGGCCGTTCCACGGGCTCTCGTTCCGGCCCTCATATACCCCGTCCGCCGATTCATCAGTGCAACCACCCCGGAAGGGTCCCTCCATATCGCCGCAAGTGGGAGAGCACCGTCTCCCAGGCGTGCGAGGGTCCCTTCCATCCCGATTTCTGTTCGTCCCCTTTCCTCAGGGCATCGTTCACTTTCCACCGGCCCCGCCGAGGGATAGCTCAGGGACTCCGTCGCTAGGTCACCAAACCCATGGACATCGCACCGCCCCCCCGTCCAGGCTTCCCTAGGGTCCTCCGATCCGAGCGCGAGCTTCGACGCAACGCGACGCGAATTTCCACCATCCCTGGGCGACCTCGATCCCGACCCGAGCCGGACCTCTGGCCCCGCTCGACGTCGCGAAGAGCCGGCGTCGCCAAACCGCTCAGCGCCTGACGCCACCGCGAGGGAGGCAGGGTCCTTCGTGGTCGTCCCCCACGAGCGCACGCTCGGCCGGACCGGCGGAGCGGATCCATCGCGCGTAGGGACCGCCCGTCGACGCTGAGCGACTTCCCGGCCTTCGGCCGGACCTCCGCCTTCCCTCGGCTCACGGCGGTCCGGCCGCGAGCGCGGGCTCGGGGGGAGCGGTGACGGGACCTTCGGGCCCCGCGGGCCTGGTGTGCAACACCCACCTCTCGCCGGCCCGCCGGGGGGAGGGGGGATTTGTGGAAAAACTTGAACGCCCCAACGTCATCCGTCGAACTCGTTCCACGCCGACCGACCCGCAACGTCCGACTCCTCGGAACCGTACGCCTTCCGATCGCCGGACCGTATCGACCCGTCGCCCGTCTCTTCCGATTCCCGGACGGACGACTGCTCTGGCACGTCCGGCTCTGGGAGTACGATCACGCCGTCCCCCACGTCGTCGGCACCGCAGTCCTGACCGCGTTCGCCCGCGCCAACGGGCTGTCGGCGCTCGAACAGGAGATCGACCGACTCCTCCGAGAGGGCAACGGTGTCCGCGCGTGACGTCGCAACGGTCCGTGTCTCGGGGGGATTCTCGTCACGTCGCCTCCTCTACCGAGCGCTCGCCCATGCGCTCGCGGGCGCCGAACCTCCGGCCGGAGCGGTGTTCGAATCGACCCTCGCCGGACCCCCGCCGAGTATCTCCATCCGACCGGCCCGGCTGCTCGGGCGTCCCGGCGCGGTCGATCTCCTCGGCGTCCTCGCGACCGTCGGCGCGCCGCCCCCGGCTCCCACCGAACCTCCCATCAGCCTCACCACCGTGGGGCAGTTCGGCGTCCTCCTCCCCTCCCGTGGCGAGCCGCCGGACCGTGGGGCCATCTCGACCATCGCTGTGGCGCACCCCGCCCTATCCTGGGTCCACGAGGTCGGCGGATGGGCTGGGCTCCAGGTCCTCTGGAGCCAATCGGGAACCGGCCAGGTCCTCATCGCCGTTCGTTTCCGTGTGGCGGCCCGAACGCGCGACGACCAGCACTCCCTCTTCGGTGCGGTCGCCGCTCGACTGCTGGCGGACTGGTCGCGTGGAACTGGAATCCCCGCCAGGGTCGAACACGTTTCCGCCTGCGCCCGCCGGGACTGGCGACGGTTGGGGATCCGCTCACTTCCTCGAGCTGCGTGGTACCCGCTCGCCACCGGCCTCCTGGAGGAGACTCCAGAGCTCGGTTTCCGGGACCTGGAGACCCCGACGGCTCCTCCCGAGGGCCACACCGTCGTCTTCGGCGCCTCCGGCACCGGCAAGACGACGCTCCTCGCGGATCGCGCTTTGCACGCGATCGTCGGCGGACGCACGGTGGTCGTGCTCGATCTGCACGGCGACCTAGCACCGGCCATCCTCGGGGGGCTCCCGCGGAGGGAGCGCGACCGGGTCGTGGCGGTCGACGCCGGCACTCGGCCGGTCACCGGCATCTCGGGTCTCGTTAGTTCCGGATCGTCCGTGGACCGCGCCGCCGGTCACTTCGTCGCTGCGGTGAAGCGCTTGAGTCCGGACGGTGGTGACCTCGCGTGGGGATTCCGGCTCGAGAGGATCTTCGACACGTTCTCGCGCCTGGTCCTCGAGTCCGGCGGCACGCTCCTCGACCTCTATGCGCTCCTGACGGACGTTCGTCGGCGCGAGGCCGCGCTCCTCGAGGCGCACCGTCCAGCGGCGGCCCGCTTCCTGGAGGAGCTCGGACCCATCGTGCGCCGCAACCCCGAGTTTCTCTGGTCCGCGGCGACCCGCCTCTCCAAGATCGTCCTGATGCCCGAGCTGGCCGACCTGTTGGCCCCTTCGGATGGCGGCCTGGATGTCGAGGGGCTGATCCGGAACGGGCGATCCGTGCTCGTCCGGATTCCGGTTGCAACCCTCGGGCCGGAAGCCGCGGCGTTCGCGGCGACCTTGGTCCTCGGGCGCGTCTATCTAGGGCTCATCGGGACGGCTCCTCCGTTGCGCACCGGGCCACCGGTCCTGCTCGTCTTGGACGAGGTCCAGGGGTTTCCGCCGCGGTTGGTGTCGGAGATCCTTTCCGACAGCCGAAAGTTCGGGCTCGAGGCGATCGTCGCCACCCAGTACCCGGACCGGCTTTCCCCGGAGGTGCGCAACGCCGCCTCGGGGGCGGCGACCCACTTCATCACGTTCCGCACCCCGGCGGCCAGCGCCTCCCAGGTCGGACCGTGGGTCGGGCTCCCGTCGACCCAGAGTGCGGAGTTGCTCGCGTCCCTACCGGTGGGTCTGGCCGTCGCCCTCGATCCGGTTTCCGGTACCCCCCGGTGGCATCGCGGGACCGGGCCGACGCCCCGGTGGGATGGAGGGGCCTGGGAGGGCGCCATCGTACGGACCCGATCCGAGTTCGGGGTGGCATCGACCCCGCTTCCGGCGGGGCTCGACGAGGAGACGATCGAGCGTGTATTGCTCGCGATCCTCGCGGCCGACGAGTCGGGGCACCCCTTGGAACCCGACCAGGTCGTCGAGGCGGCCTCCCGACTGGCGGGAACGCCCGTGGACGTGGCCGAACTCGAACGCGCTTGGACTCGCCTCGAGCGCGGTCCGGAATGCGCGACCCATGGGCCGGCCGTACACCTCACGGCCGCCGGGGAGCAGCGGATCGGGCTCGGGTCATTCACGGGAGCTGTCTCGGAGAGCTCGGAACACCGGACCCTGCTGCTCCGGGCGTTCCGCGTGTTCGCTCGTAAGGGGTACGCGATCGAGATCGTGCGGCAGGGACGCTTCGACACCACGCTTCCCGACGCTCTATTTCGTCAACTGGGGACCCGCCCACGGACCGTACCGGTCGAGGTGGCCCGGGTCCTCGACCGCGCACGCTCCGGGTGGGCGTGGCGGTGCTTCTCGGGCCTCAACGTCCACCTGGAGGCCGAGGTGTCAGGGGCCCTGAGGCCGGAGCGCATCCGTCGGGGATGGTCGAAGGCGAAAGCTCGGGGAGCCTTCGCCCTCTTCCTGGTCGGGGACGCGGAGCGGGCGCGGCGCGTTCGTTCCACCCTCCGGACGCTCGGACTCCGGCCCGACCGGGCGCAGGTCTGGACCCTCGGGCCCTCCTGGACTCCGCGAGCTCGAGGAGCCCCCGACCCTTCGACCCGTGGGGAGGGCGTAAACCCACCCGGTGGGTAGGCCGCTCGTGCGGGCGTTCGTCGCCGTCGAGGTGCCGCGAGGGGAGATCGCAGAACCGGGGGACTCCCCTTCGGCTCCCGACCACCTCACCCTGCGCTTCCTGGGCGACATCGACGAACCGGCGGCGGACGAGCTGATGCAGACCCTAGCGTTGGCCGTGGCCCGCGTCCCGCCGTTCGAGTTCGTGCTGGAAGGGGTCGGCGCCTTCCCTTCCCGCGCGCGGCCTCGGGTGGTGTGGCGCGGGGTCACCCGCGGGGAGGGAGAGCTCCAGGCTCTGGCCCGCGTCGTACGGGACGCGATCGGGCCGGCCGGAGGACCGGAAGATCGTTCCCCCTTCGTACCCCATGTGACTCTGTTCCGGGTGCGCTCCCCTCGAGATCGGGAACGGGCGGCCCGACTGCTCGCTCCGAACGCTCCGGTCCCACCCTCGACGGTGGTTCCGGTGGCGGCCGTTCATTTCGTCGAGAGCCAGCTCACATCGACCGGCGCGCGGCACCGGACGAGAGCGCGCTTCCCTCTCGCCGGAACGGATCCCTAACCGGCGGACGCCCGCCGGTCGGCGACCAGCTTGCGCCAGAGGTAGAGCGTCGCGTAGCTGCCCCATCCGGGATACCACGTTTCCGCCCATGCTCGCACCGCGTCCTCCGAGGCACCCCGGGGGAGGACCCCGTTCTCGGCCAGCGCGACTCGGATGCCGAGGTCGCCGGCGACGAAAACGTCGGTCCGCCCGGTGCCCCGCAACAGCGAGTTCTCGGCGGTCCACCGTCCCACACCCCGCATCTGCACGAGTCGGTCGATCGCCCGGTCGAGCGGAAGCGTCGCGAGTTCCGGATCTCCGGGCGCCCCTCGAGACCCCGCTTCGGCGAGTTCCAGGATGGCGCGGCACTTCGCGCCGCTGAGGCCGGTCGCACGGAGTCCGTCCGCGCCCAAGCGGACCAGTGCGGCCGGCGGGGGGACCGACGGAACCTCGACCCGGCCCGCGGTGAGCACCGAGGCAGTCCGGTCGAACAGTCGACGCTGGATGGAGAGCGCGGCACGAACGGAGAGTTGCTGCCCTATGATGGCGTAGAGCAGGGATTCGTAGACCGAGGCATCGCGAGGGAGGCGGAGTCCCCGGAACCGCCGCTCGGTCCCGGCGAGGGTCGGTTCACGCCGCGTGAGTCGATAGAACTCGGGGAGCGCATGGTCGAGGGAGAAGATGTCCCGAACCGCCCGGCGAGCTTGGGGAGGGTCGGCGCCCCACGCTTCCACGGACCACCGTGCTCCGCGGGTCTGGACTGCGACGACCCACGGCCGCTCGGGGGGTCCCCATGCCCGCAGGATACGGGGCCCGTCCTCGGCGAACACGAGCGATCGGGAGGAGTACTCGAGTTGATCTCGCTCCACCGGGAGGGAGGCGAGTCGGGGGGGCGTCAGCCACGTGCGGGTGGGAGCGGCCACGTTCCCACCAGGCCGCCCGCCCTAAGACCCCCGCGCCCCCTAGTTTCACGGGCCGAGCGGTTTTCGATACGGTTATACGCCTCGACCTGAGTCCGGGCAAGCCTCTCGCCCTCACAGGCGACCGGACGGAGCGGGATTGTCCGTCCCACGGATTTTCCGACCTTTACGCCTCGGACTGTGGGGAGCCTTGGGCGTCCTTTTCCTATCGGCGCTGGCCCTGGGCACCGTCGCCGCGCTCCCCGGAGGGGCGAACGGGCCCTCGCCGGGGATCGTCGCGACCTGCCCCGGGTCCACCGTCTCATCGTCGTACTCCGGCAACGTCTCGATCGCGGGCGGACCGCTTCCGGCGAGCTACGCCGTCGGGATTTCCCTGAGCTACAACTACTCGGTCGAAGTGGAGATTTCGAACCGGACGACGGGGGCCCTCATCTCCGGCCATTGCGAACTTCTCCAGGAAACGACGAGCAGCGGAGCGAACGGTTCGTTTTCCTTCGCACTGACCCTGCCCGCGTCCCATTGTTACGGCGACGACTGCTCCCACGACCTGGGACCGTACGGACCGGTCGGCTTGGGCCTCGCAGGGGCGGCGCCCGCCGGATACGAGGCCGTCGCGCAGGCGAACGGCACGTCACTCGCCCTCACGATCGTCGCGGAACTTGGTGGGCTCGCACTCGACCCCGGCGGGAGCTCCCGGACGCTGAGCCCGAACGCGCCGGGGGCGTTCGTCGCCCGGCCGGTGACCGCCGTCGGATCGCCGAGCCCGCTCACGCCCACGTTCCTATGGAACCTCACGGGTCCGGGGTGGTCGTTCGACGGAACGAAGCGGGGCGCGAAGGTGACCGTCCAGGCGCTCCCGGGTGCCGGTCTCGCGGAGCTTTCGGTTGCCGCGTCGGCCGAGGTGGGGTCGAACCAATTCTCGGCCGGCCCGGTCCTCGTGGACCTCGAATCCATCCCCACCGCGTTCATCGGAGGGGATGCGAACCGCACCGACCTCGACGTCGGCGGCTCGGTCTCCTTCACGGTGGCGGGGAGTGGGGCCCCGGGATACGCGTACTCTGCGAGCGTCGCACCGGGCCTCGGACTCACTTCGGTCGTTTGGCCGTGCTCCTCGACCCCGTCGAACGGCGACGGGGTCACGATCTCGTGCACCGGTGAAATCGCCTACCCGGCCGCTGGTCTCGCCGACCCGACGGCGGAGCTCACCAACACCTACTCGACCGCCGAGGGGTCGCTCCCCTCGGTGACGGTGGCTCCGCTCCCCGCCATCGCGCTCACTCCCCAATCCCTGGTCGGATACACGGGGGATCCGCTCCCGATCCGGATCTCCGCGATCCCGGGTTCGGGCACGCCCCCCTACACGCTCGCGTGCCTCGAAGACGGGATAGGGGCCCCCATGTGCTCCACCTCGCCCGGGCCGAACTGGACGTTCTCGCCCGACTATCCGGCACCGGGCAACTACTCGGGCGTCGCCTGGCTCGTCGATAGCGATGGGACCAACCGGTCGGCGGACTTCCCCGTAACGATCGTTCTTCCCCTCGCGCTCTCCCCCATCGTACTCCCTCCCTCGATTCGGGCCGATGCGCCGATTCTGCTCTCCACGCGCCTATCGGGTGGCGACCTTCCGGTTCGGTACTGGTGGAACGTCTCGGGGGGTTCGGGCTCGGTCGCGGCGGGTCGTCTCTCTTCCGACGGGTTCCTGAACGCGACGTGGGTCCCGACCGCACCCGGAAGTGCCGTCGTAGCGCTCACCGTCGTCGACTCGTTCGGCACGCTGGTACAGACGACCGTCCTCGCGACCGTCGGACCGGCCGTCGCCGCGGGACTGGCCGAGGTCACGGTTCCCGGGGCCGGACCCGTCGTGGTGGGGACCGCGGTCTCCGTCGCCTGGCAGGCGGAGGATGTGCAGGGGGCCGCGGTCGCCGGCTTCTCCGCGGCGGGATCCTTCCAGATCGTCGGAAGCGACGGCGCTCCTCTGGACCGCGCCTACGTCAACGCGTCGGGGGTCGGTCCGCTCGACGAGACCGCTCCGGGGGCGTTCGCGATACCGGCCTCGGCCTGGGAGCTCGGCCGCCTTTCGCTGACGGCCTCCACGACGCTCGTCGGATCGTTCCAGTTCGGGCTCTCCGGTTCGAGTCTGCTCAGCCAGACCGGACCGTTCGAAGTCGACTTCGTGGCGGACCTCGGCCATCTGCGCTTCTACGACCCGACGATCGCGCTGGCGGGTGCCCGGGTGAACGACACCTTCTGGCTCGTCGCCGACGAGTACGGGAATCCGGCCCCCGGAGCCGCGGTCGACTTCATGTACTCGAGCGAGGGCACGTCGACGGAGGCGATCGTGCCCGTCCAGGCCGCGGGAGGTGGGGGCACGGGCGTGTGGGTGAACTTCACCGCCACGACCGCCGCGGGAGGGTCACGTGAGGTGACGGACGCCGCGGGGACGATCCTGCTCGGACCGATCGCGGTTCCCCCCGCCTCCTCCTCCGGCGCGAGCCTCAGCGCGTCGGTGCTCACCCTCGCCACCCTGGCCCCGGTCGGCGCGGTCGGACTGGGGCTCACCGCTTGGGTCCAGCACCGCCGCCGGGTCTCCCTGACGGACGACGACCGGCCGGCGGACGGGGACCTGCGGCGCATGGTCGAGGGCCGGGACCGGGTCATCTCACTCGTGCGCGACGCGCGGGCGCTCGACCTCTGCGGCATCGAGGCCGCGTGGGGGTCGACCCCGGTTCCGCGCGACCTCGCGGGCTGGGTCGCCTCGCTCGTCGCCGACGGGACCCTCGGCGCGCGGACCGGGCCGGACGGGATCGCCCGGTTTTGCCTCATCGCTTCGGCCGACGGACCCCCGATCGTCCTCCTCGACCCCGAGGCGCTCGCCCGCGTCACCGCGACGCGACGGGAGCTCACCGAGGACCTGGCACCGGCCGATCCAGAGTCCGAGCCGCGCGGTTAGGACGGGTCGCGCCCGACCAGGTCGTAGTAGCGGTACGCCGCCTCGCCCGCACCGAAGCAGAACTGGATCGTCGTGAACCCGCTCTTGAGCTCGGCGGCCGCGTCGGCGACCGTCGTCGGGTCCTTCCCTTTATGGAGCAGGTCGTCGAACAGCTCGGCGATGCGAACCATCTCCTTCGGTCCCATGCCCACGCGGGTGACCTCGGGGGTACCGAGCCGTACCCCGCCCGGGTTCTTCGGGCTCCGGTCGCCGGGGAGCAGGTTCTTGTTGGCGATGATCCCCGACGCCGCCAGCCGGAGGGCCACCGGCGCCCCTCCGCCCTCTTTCTCGACGCGGACGGCGAGGGTGTGCGACCGGGTGAAGGCGAGGTTGGGCGCGAGCACGTCGAATCCCCGCTCATACAGTGCCTGGCCGAGGGCTTGGGCGTTCTGGATCGTGCGACGGGCGTACTCCCGCCCGAACTCGAGGTGCTCGGCGAGGCTCACCGCGAGGGCCGCCATCGCGTGGAGGTGATGGTTGCTCGTGACGCCCGGGAACGCACCGCTCTCGAGCTTTTTGCGCAGCTCCGCATCCTCGATCTGTCCGAGGAGGATCCCGTGCTGGGGGCCCGGGAGGGTCTTGTGGGTAGAGGCCGAGAGGACCGTGCAGCCCTCGTGGAGCGGGTCCTGGAACTCCCCGCCCGCGATGAGGCCGAGGACGTGCGCCCCGTCGTACCAGCCGCGCGCGCCGATCTCCTCGAGCGTCGGCCGGAGCTCGTCGATCGGCATCGGGAACAGGAAGAGCGAGAGACCGAACAGGCAGGTCTTCGGACGGACCGCGCGCAGGACCTCGCGGGTCCGGGCGACGTCGATCGTCATCCGCTCTGCGTCCCAGGGATAGTACACGGGCTTCACGCCGCGGAGCCCGAACGCGCCAAATCCCGCGCTCGAGATGTGGGCGCCGTCGGCGAGACGGCTCGTCCCGACCAGGTCCCCGGTCTCGGTGAGGGCCTTCAGCACCGCGAGGTTTGCGACCGTGCCCGAGGTCGGGCGCACGTCGGCGAACGAGCACCGGAACAGGCGCTGGGCGAGGGCCAGGCAGACCCGCTCGATCTCGTCTACATCCTCGTTCCCTTCGTAATAGCGATCGCCCGGCAGGCCCTCGGCGTACCGGGAGTGGAGGTCGCTGATCATCAGCTCCTTGGCGTACGGCGAGAGCAGGTTCTCGCTCGCGATCAGCGGGATCGCCCGCTCGAAGCGGGCGCTGTGGTGTCGAGTCACCGCGCGCAGATGGGCCACCGTAGCGGCCATCTCGCCCGGTGCGGGAGCGGGCACCCCCACCCCCTCATTTCCAGTGGAACTTCCTCCCAGCCCAGGCATTCCCGCAACCCCACCGTACCGGCCGGAAGCCGTTCGACAGCCTACCCCATCGACCCCATATAGGAACCACGCCGGTGGAGCCGGCCGTGGTGGACCCGTTAACGCCGTCGCGCCCTTGGCCCGTCCAACGTACCTTCCACGTACCGTACCACGACGTGGACGTACTGAACCACCTCAACCACGCTGCCTACTTCCCCTACATGGAGACCCTTCGCTGCGACTACTATCTCCCTCTACTCCACACTCCGGAGCCCACCTCGATCGACATCATCATCGCCGAAGCGACCTGCCGTTACCTCGCTCCCGTTCCCTACGGCGCCACCTTGCTCGGGGAAGTAGCTCCCGCTCGACCGCTGGGACGCACTTCCTTCTCCCTCCTCTACCGCTTCACGCTCTCCGACACCCACACCCTCGCGGCCCGGGGCCGCACGGTCATCGTATCGTTCGATTATCGAGCCGGCGTAAAAAAGGAGATTCCCGCCGCCGTGCGCGCGGCCCTGGAAAGGGATGCGGTCGACCCTGCCGACGAGGGCTGGTAGGCGGCGAGCTCCAGTGGAAATGGGGGGGTGGGGGCCCCGCCCCTAGAACCCCGGGTGCGTCGGCGGGCTACGGGGTAGCAGCGGGGGCCAGGGGACCGGATCCACGAACGTCGGTTCCTCGGCGACGGTCTCTACCCGGTAGCTGACGCCCGTACCCTTGAGCGCGGTATGGATCTTCGCGAGAGTGGCGCGGAATTGATCGACGGTGTCCCACTCGAAGGCGAGGTCGTGGCTCCCGACCACGAACGATAGGCCCGCCATGGCGCGCAAGCGGTCGGAGACGTCGAGGGGCGACACCCCTTCCGGTGAGAAGTACAGGTCGATGTAGCTGTGCATCGGGATGAGTGGTGCTGAAACGCTCGAATCAACTACTTAAATCCCGTGCCACGGGCCGGGGGCTTAACGGGGGGCGCCCTCTAGGAACCGACGACCGTTCCGAGGGAGGAAGGGTGCGTGCGGTACGGAGAGCCGGTTCGAAGCGATACTGGAGGACGCGCAACCCCCCAGCGACCGTGACCGACCAGCGGCGCGCCCAGGCGGTCTTCGATTCGCTCGCGCGCCAGTTGGCCGACGAAGGGGCGATCGCGGTCGTCCTCGGCGGGAGCTGGGCAAGAGGAGAAGCCCACCGGACCTCGGACATCGACATGTGGGTGCTCGGACGGCGCTCGGGGCAGAAGACGCTCCTCCGCGACGGGTTCCCGATCAACATCGAGCGCACGACCGAGCGGCTCGAGCGAAGCCGGTTCCGGGACCCACGCCAGGTCGGGGGATGCGTGCCGGGATGGCGTTCGGCCCTGCTCGTCTACGACCCGCAGCGGGTCGCGGCCAAGCTTCAGGCCGAGGCCCGAGGGTTCCGCTGGTCGATGATCGCGCCCCGGTGCGACCGATGGGTGGCCGGTGAGGTCGCGGGGTTGGCCGAGGAGGTGGTGAAGCTCGTCCGCGCGTTGGGTGAAGGCAGCCTAGAGACCGCGGCTGTCCAGCGAAACCTCCTCGCCAATCGCCTCGTGTTCGTGATGGCCGTCCACCGTAGGATCCTCTGGGGATCGGAGAACGAGATGTGGGAGAGGGTCGGACGCCGGGTGGGGGGGAAATGGCGCACGTCCCAGCGGGTCGCGTTGGGCGTCTCGGGCGGTGACTTCGTTCGGAGCTGTTGCGCCGCCCTGACCCTCTACCTTCTCACCGCCGCGGCCGTTCGGACCACCTTGAGCTCCGAGCAGGCGAGGATGGTGAAGCACGTCCAGCGAGTGGTCGAGGGCCCGTAACCCCTCTCCGTCCCGATCGGAGGAACCGCGTTCGGGCGTTCACGTTCCCTGACCGCCCCGCGCCGACCTAGCCCCTGGATTCCGGGGCAGGTCCGCCATGCTAGGCCAGTAGGATTGCCGCCCGAACGGACCCCACGGAGACCCCGCGCGCCCCTCGGCCCCGTTGACCCGCCAGCGTCGATGAGTCACGGTAAGGCTGCTCCCGTCAGGACCTGACCCGGTGCCCGTGATGGATAACCGCTAGGGCGCTCCTCCGAGT
>Ga0209415_10003653_pt1 | contig 28625 bp, 23 predicted proteins | sample PeaSoiSIISIP2007_FD_187696 | JGI IMG/M metagenome (GOLD analysis project Ga0209415, IMG submission 187696) | Peat soil microbial communities from Weissenstadt, Germany - SII-SIP-2007 (SPAdes) (version 2) | ecosystem: Environmental > Terrestrial > Soil > Wetlands > Peat | place: Germany...
TGGCTCCCCGGCATGGATTCGAACCACGATTCACGGCTCCAAAGGCCGCTGTCCTACCATTAGACGACCGGGGAATTCCGGTGGAATTGGTTTCAGTGTAGCGTCTTCCGCTGCGTGCTGCAACGCGCGCCGGGGCTGCAGCGCCGCTCGCGAGTGGCGGGCCTGTGATAAAGTTACGGGAAGCTATGCGCACGATCCCCGGGTGGGACCAGTATTACCTCGACATCTGCAAAGTGGTCGCGGCCCGCAGCAAGGATCCGAATACCCAGATCGGCTGCGTTGTCGTCGGGCCCAACCATGAGATTCGCTCCACCGGTTACAACTCGTTTCCGCGCGGCATCCGCGACGACGTGCCGGAGCGGCTGGTGCGCCCCACCAAATACTTGTGGATCGAGCACGCCGAGCGTAACGCCATCTGCAATGCGGCGCGCGCCGGCACGGCCACCGAAGGCTGCACCATTTACGTCGAAATCATGCCGTGCATGGATTGCGCGCGCGCTGTCGTACAGGCGGGGATCATCCAGGTGGTGGTTTCGCGCGAACGCATGAACGAGTACTCCAGCCAGTATTACGACGAGCATTTCGGCATGGTGGAAGTGCTCTTCGGCGAAGCCGGCGTCGTCGTGCGGCGGGTTTAATCGGACCTAAGCGAGGGCCGCTCAGTTTCTGCTGTCGGTTTCGTGAGAGCGCCGCTTAGGAGTGACTTCGTGAGAGCGCCGCCTGCGGATGGCTTCGGGATACCGGCCTGCAGCTTCGCTGGCTTCCTCTTCGACGTATTGATAGAACCGGCGGGTGCATGCCCGGCAGCGAAATGGGAACTTGCCGAACTTGGACAAGAAGGCATCAAACAAGCCCCGCGAATGAGACCGCCGGACGTCGTGTCCTCCGCAACTGGGACAGTGCAGCATGCAACTGGCTCCAAGGACCCGTTCAGCCTACTGTCGCATTGTAACAATAACGAAGGTGACGTCATCGGAGATTCCGTGACGGCACGCGGGTCCGGCGCCTGGAGTGTCTCCCGGGGAGGAAGGAATACCGCGTGTGCGATGCAGCCATGGTGAAACCGCTTAGGCTACCGGCGGGCAAGCTTGCGGCCCGGCGACCCGTTCGCGGAATCGATCGCCAACCGGCCATTCCTCCGGGCCCGGCACAGCGGAAACCACGCGATCGAGGAGACACACTTACATCTGCGCGTCCCGCGCCATGCACAATTTGGCGGTGGCGTTGAAAAAACTGATCCCCGGCTACTACGAATTGCCCAGGTACATTACATGAACGTATGTACCCAAACGAACGTTGTAGGCCAGGTACCAGCCGACGTGGTCGGGATCGTCGTAAATCACGACTTCATCGGTTCCCCACATCCAGCCGTCACAAAAGGCGATGTCGGCGGGCGCCACGCTGAAAAAGAACCCGCTAAACCAGAATCGTTGCGGGCCCCCGCCCATGATGCGGAACACGTGCCCGCGGCCTATGCCCCCCGTGAAGCGGCCATGCTCCCACGGATGGTCCACGTGGTACGCGGCGTCGCCTGGGCCGGAAGCATGCCCGACCCACTGGCCGTTGGTGTGTACGTGCGGAGCTACCGGATGGCCGGCCTTATCGGCCGTTCGATTGCCTTGCGGCGGAGCCGGCGCTGCCTGACGCACTGGGGCGGGACCGTGTTTCGGGATGTAACCGCCGCCCACTTCCGGCTTGGCGCTTTTCTTGTCCTTCTGGGCCAGACCAACAACCGCGAGCCATAGCACCAGTGAGAGAATCGTCAGCACTTTTCTCATACGCTTCGATCATATCCCGAACCTGTGAGTGCTGGCGGGGGTGGGATGTGCTTGGTCGCACTTTGCCGGTGGCCGCCTATTGGGCGGTCCATCCACCGTCGATCACAATATCCGTTCCGGTGATGAACCCAGCGTCTGGGGAGCACAAGAACCGGGCGAGCTGGCCCACCTCACGCACCTGCCCCCAGCGGCCGGCCGGAATTCGCGCGATGAATTGGGCACTGAGAGTGGGGTCTTCCATCAGTGGCGTGTTCATCTCGGTGGCGAACGGCCCCGGGCTGATGGCGACCACGGCGATCCCCTCCGCGGCAAGCTCCAAGGCCAGGGCCCTGGTAAATCCCAGCAGTCCGGTCTTGCTGGCGGAGTACGCTGCCCGGCCGGGAAGAGAAACGTGGCTCATGATCGAAGTCAGGTTGAGAATGCGCCCGTATCCACGGCCTTTCATCTGCGGCACAAAGGACCGGCACAACAGAAACGCGCTCGTCAGATTGGTGGCGATCACCCGGTTCCAGTCCTCCAGGGTGAATTCTTCCACCGTGCGCCGCACATTGATGCCGGCGTTGTTCACCAGGATGTCGACGTGGCCGAACCGGGCCAGAACATCGCGCTCCAACTGCCGCACTTGCCGCTCATCGGTTACATCCGCTGGAAACACTTCCACCGCGGCTCCGGTGCTCCGGATTTCCGTTGCCGCGGCATCGAGCGCGTCCCTGTCTCTCGCAACCAGCGCCAACCGCGTGCCAGCCGACCCCAGCGCCGCGGCGATCGCTTTTCCCAACCCCCGGTTGCCGCCCGTGATGAGCGCCGTGCGTCCCTGCAAGAAATCGGTTTCCATAGTGACGCATTGTAGCCGACTCGCAGCCCCGATTTGCAAGCCGCGCCAGGGTTCGGTCACAATCGTAGCTGATGAAAATCACACTCGAACGAAACCCTTACGGCCAGATTTCCACCGGCGCGCTGATTGTGCCGGTCTTCGAAGGGGAGAAGGAATCGCGATTCGGCGCCGCCCCGCTGGTCGAATCCGGCGAGGTGGCGGGCAAGGCGGCGGAATTCACGCTGCTGCACAACCCGGCCGGAGCGGCCGCTGCGCGTGTGCTGCTGGCGGGCGGCGGCAAGGCGGAACGTTTCGACGCCGCCGAGCTGCGCAAGCTCGTGGCCGCCTCAGTGCGCTTCCTGAAGGAGAAGAACGTGCAGTCCGCGGCGGTGCTGTTAGAGGGAAACCGCACCGGCGGCGAATACGCCTCGGCTGCGGTTGAAGGCGCCATCCTGGGCGATTTCGAACCCGATCGCCACAAGACCGGCAGCGACAAGAAAACGCTCGCCTCTTTTGCCGTGGTGTGCCCGAACGGCGCTGCCACGCTCGACGCTGCGGTATCACGCGGCCAGGTGCTGGCGGAATCACAGAACTTCACGCGCGCGCTGGCGAATGAGCCAGCCAACCTGCTCACTCCGCTGAAAATGGCGGCCGCAGCGCGGCAGATGGCCCAGGAGCAGGGCCTGGAGTGCGAGGTGCTCGAACGCGGCGAACTCGAGCGGCTCGGCATGGGCGCGCTGCTGGGCGTGGCGCAGGGCAGCGCAGAACCGCCGGCGCTCGTCGTCATCCGCTACCGGCCGCAATCAGCCGCTTCGGCGGCTCACCTCGGGCTGGTCGGCAAAGGTGTCACCTTCGACACCGGCGGCATCTCCATCAAACCCTCCGAGGGCATGGAGAAGATGAAGTACGATATGTCCGGCGGCGCCGCCATGATCGGCGCCATGCGCGCCATCGCCCAATTGAAACCGCCGCTGGCGGTGACGGCCTTCATTCCCTGCGTGGAGAACATGCCCGGCAGCCGCGCACAGCGTCCCGGCGATATCGTCACCGCCATGTCCGGCAAGACGGTCGAAGTGCTGAATACCGATGCCGAGGGGCGTTTGATTCTGGCCGATGCGCTGGCGTACGCCAGGCGGCAGGGCTGCACACACCTGGTGGATGCGGCCACGCTCACCGGCGCGATTGTGGTGGCGCTCGGCCACATCCACGTGGGCCTGTTTTCCAACAACGACGCGATGCGCGACCGCGTGTTGCGCGCCGCGCGTGCCGAAGGAGAGCGCATGTGGCCGATGCCGCTCGACGACGACTACAAGGAAGGCCTGAAGAGCGCCTTCGCCGACATTGCCAACATCGGCTCGCGTTGGGGCGGCGCTATAACCGCGGCGATCTTCTTAAAGGAATTCGCCGAAGATACGCCCTGGGTGCACCTGGATATCGCCGGCACCGCCTGGCTTGACGAAGCCAAGCCCGACATGCCGAAAGGCCCCACCGGATTGCCCGTCCGCACCCTGGTGCGCCTGGCCACCGACTGGACCGACTGACACGGGCTCAAAGGCCGCCCTCCGATTACAATCGAGGAGTGACTGACGCGGCTCTGCTCGAACACATTGCCCGCCTGCCGCACGCCCGTGCGAACTTCAAGCAACTGGTGCGGGAGCTGGGCACCAAGGGCGATGGGCGCGCGGAACTCGAAACTGCGCTCGCCCGTCTCGCCGCCCGCGGCGAGCTCATCGAGCTTCGCTCCGGCCATTACACGGCTACTGCGTGCAGCCGCGAGTTTGCCGTCGGCCGGGTGAACATGCACCGCGACGGTTATGGCTTCCTGATTTCCGACCGTCCCCTGGAAGGCATCCAGGGCGATGTGTTCCTGCCGCCGGAAACGGCCGAAAAAGCCATGCACGGCGACCGCGTGGTAGTGCGCATCGGGCGCATCGAAGCCAGCGGCCGCGCCGATGGCGAGATCGTCAAGGTCTTGCAGCGCGCTCACCCGACGGTGGTCGGCGAGTTTCGCATCGGCAAGCGCGGGCAGTGGGTGGTGCCGCATGACGACCGCATCCGGCAGTGGATCGAGATTCCCGCAGGCATGGAACTGCCGCCGGCTGGCGGCGCTACGATTGACCGAATCGGCGTCACCCCGCGCCAGGTGAGTTCGCCCGAGGAACTGGCGGGCCTGATCGTCAACGTGGAACTGCTCGAATACGCGGAGCGGGGAGAGCACCCGGTAGGCCGTGTGATCGAGATTCTCGGGTCGCCGGACGATTTCGGAGTGGACGTCGAGGTCGTGATCCGCCAGCACCACCTGCCGCACCGCTTTCCGCCGGAAGTGGTGGAGCAGGCGCAAAGCGTTCCCAGCGAGATCTCGGCCTCCGAACTCGTGCAGCGCCGCGATTTCCGGGGACTCGACATCGTCACCATCGATGGCGAAACGGCGCGCGATTTTGACGACGCCGTGTGGGTGGAGCGCCTGGCGAACGGCAACTACGCGCTGCAGGTCCACATCGCCGACGTGAGCCATTACGTGCGTCCCGGCACGCCGATCGACGTCGAAGCCCGGCTGCGCGGCACCAGCGTCTACTTCCCCGACCGCGCGGTGCCGATGCTGCCGTTCGAGCTCTCCACCAACATCTGCTCGCTGATCCCGCAGGCGGACCGGCTGGTGCTTTCGGCGCTGCTCGAAATCGACCGGCATGGAGACACGGTGGCGCAGGAATTCACCGCCGGCGTGATCCGCAGCGCCGAGCGGATGACCTACACCGATATCCACCTGGTGCTCGAGGGCGACGCCGGCAAGCGCGAGCGCTACCAGCCGCTGGTGGAGCGCTTCGAGCTGATGCAGGAACTGGCGCTGGCGATGAATCGCAAGCGGGTGCGCCGCGGCTCGATCGATTTCGACATGCCCGAGCCGCTGATCGAGTTCGACGAATGGGGCGCCATGACGGGCGTCAGCCGCGCCGCGCGCAACATCGCGCACCGCATCATCGAAGAGTTCATGCTGGCCGCCAACGAGGCCGTGGCCGCGCACCTGGCGACCGCGGTGCCGGCCAGCATCTACCGTATCCACGAGAAGCCCGACCCCAAGCGCGTGATGGATTTCGAGGAAGTGGCGGCGCACTTCGGCTACTCGCTGGGCGTGGGGGCGATCCCCGTGCAGCGGTTTGGCGTCACCGACAAGCGGCGCGATGGCGGCAAGCGGCGGCACGATATCGAGCTGGCGGCGCCCGAGCTGAAGATCACCTCGCGCCAATACCAGAAGTTGGTAGCGAAGATCGAAGGCAAACCCGAGGAGCGCATCCTCAGCTACCTGATGCTGCGCTCGCTGAAGCAGGCGCGCTACTCGACCAACAACGTGGGCCACTTCGCACTGGCCGCCGAAACCTACACGCACTTCACATCGCCCATCCGGCGTTATCCTGACCTGGTGATCCACCGCCTGCTGCGCGCGGCGTTGAGCGGTGCAGCCGCGGACACACGCTCCGGCAACCGCTCCCTGACGGTCGCGGCTCCGATGCGCGTGCAGAGCCGCGACCGTGAGGGAGCGGAGGACACGGTCATGACGGAAGCGGAACTCTCCGCTATCGCCGGCGAGTGTTCGCAGTCCGAGCGGCGTGCCGCCGAAGCCGAGCGCGAACTGGTGGAGTGGAAGAAGGTGCGGTTTATGGCGGACCGGGTGGGTGAAGATTTTGACGCGCTCATCATCAGCACCGCCAAATACGGCATTTTCGTTGAGCTGACCGAGATGTTCATTGAAGGCCTGGTGCCGATCGACACGCTGCCCGGCGATGAATACGCCTATCGCGAAACCGTGCGCAAAGTAGTCGGCAAACGCACCCGCCGCGAGTTTTCGATCGGCGACCGCGTCCGCGTAGTGCTGGTCCGCATCGACGCCAACGAACGCAAGCTGCAATTCTCGGTCTACGAAGAACCGAAGCCCCGGCGAAAGAAGGGCCGCTAAACCGGCAGTGCCTGTGGCGCAGGCTGTCTAGCCTGCTGAGCCGAGAGTCATCTCGGCTTTTCTTCCCGCGCTCGACCACGGATAATCTTCGGCGCTCACCACCAGCCCGGCCCTCACCGGATTGTTTTCGATATATGCTTTGATCCGGTACGATTCCCGCTCATCGCGCACCCAATGATCGTATGATTCCGCTTGCCAGAATGGCTGGCCTTCGCGCGCGAGCAGCCGGTTCGCCGCTCGTGCGGTGTAGCCCTTCACGGTCTGCAGGAACCGGCTCGGACTGATCCGCGGCTGCACCAGCAGGTGCACGTGGTTTGCCATCACCACGAAGGCGTGCAGATCGTAGTAGCTCAGTTGTTCGTCGCAATGGCGGATAGAGTCCATTACGAGTTGTGCAATCGGCTCCTGCTTGAGATAGAGCGGTCCGTCGCGGGCTGAGTCGAGATAGCGGTCCAGCCAGACAAAGGCCTGGCCGGCGTTTTGCTTGCCAGGCGGGGGTAGAGATTGTGTGGAAGACTGCCGTGGAGGTGCCAGGTGAGGAACAAGGCTTTGCCTTCCGGATACACGTGGGGAAGACGACGACGGCGCAGTTCCATGACAAGTTAGTGCGGGCTGCTGGCTGGAATCTCTTGAGAAAAGCCCAAAAAGAATGTCGAGATGACTCTCGACACAGCAGGCTGGACAGCCCGCGCCACAGCGCAGGCTGCAGTTCTCAATGTCCGCCCGTGGCGCAGACTGTCAGTCTGATGAGCCGAGAGTCGTCTCGGCTTTTCTTCCGGCGCGGACGACTGTCGGCACCGCCACGCAACAAGAAATGTCGAGATGACTCTCGACACAGCAGGCTGGACAGCCCGCGCCACGAAGCTATTTTGTTCCGGGGACTACGTCGTATGGGCGCATCATTTCGTTGTCTTCGTGCTCCAGTACATGGCAGTGCCAGACATAGCGGCCGAGGTAGCCTTCGAAGCGAACGATGATGCGGGTCACCATTTTCGGGTCGGCGCGTACGGTGTCTTTCCAGCCGGCTTCCTCCGGCGCGGGCGGAGTCACGGGGCCGGTGTACCGTATTTCGCCGCTGGTCTGGTAGAAGAACGGCTCGAAACGGCGGCGATCGAGAATTTGAAAGCGCACCAGGTGCAGGTGGATGGGATGCGAATCGTCCGTGGTGTTGATGAAGCTCCAGATCTCGACGCTATCGAGGGCAGGGTTCTCCGTCACCGGCATATGCCAGGGCGTGTTGTTCAGCAGCATCGACATGGATTCGCCGGCCATCGTCTTGTTTTCGATCAAGGCGAGCGGACGCGTTTTGACGGCGGCGGACTCCGGCGTCTTCGGGACGGGACGCAGGGCTGGAGGCAGCGAACTGGAATCGGTAGACCTCGCAGGCCCGACGCGGAACTGCATGACCTGGAACGAATCGTTCATCAAGACAATTTGCTGGCCGGCGCGGCCCGTGAAATCGACGATCAGGTCGGCGCGTTCGCCGGGCGCGAGGCGCGAAACCTCCAGCGGGACCGGCGCCGGCAGCAACCCCTGGTCGGTACCGATCTGGTAAAAGGTCTGCGCGTTGGCGAGCAGCAGACGCAGGAAACGGCCGTTGGAGGCATTCAGCACGCGGAAGCGATACTGGCGCGCCTCCACATTCAGGAACGGGAATGCCTTCCCATTGACCACCATCACGTCGCCGAAAACCTCCGGCACCCAGGGGTGGTCAGGATCGCCGGACACGGGATAGTCGAGCTGGCCGTCCTGTCTCAGCAGCCGGTCGCAAATCAGGAGTGGAATCTCGAAGGCGCCCTTGGGAAGATTGAGCGCATCTTCGAAATCGTCACGAATCAGAAACAGCCCGAACATGCCGGCATAGATGTTCAGCCGGTTGATGCCCATGGTGTGGTCGTGATACCAGAGCGCGGCCGGCTCCTGCCGGTTGGGATAGAAATAGGTCCGCGATTTTCCCGGCACGTACCAATCCTCGGGATACCCGTCGCTCTCCGGCGGGGCCTTGGCGCCGTGGACGTGGACCACGCCGCGAACCTCCGGCGTACCGGCTTCGGCGCCATGCAGGCTGTGGTCGATCGGCAGGAAATGTTTGGCGGGGAGTTCGTTGGGCCACTCAATCAGCAGCGCCTGGCCGCTGCGCGTCTCGAACGTCGGGCCGGGGGACGAGGAGCCGTAACACCAGAGGCGGGCCGGCGGCAGGTCGCGATGCAGCTTGCGCTCTACTTGCCGCATCGGGACGCGGAAGTAAGGAACCTTGGCAGACGAATGGCCCGGCGCCGGGCGAAAGTCGACTGGCCTGGCAATCTCTGGGATGGGCAGAGGGTCGACAAACTTGGCGAGCGAGTTCGGGTTCAGGGCCGGCGCCTCGGAGGCGGCGCGGCCGGCCAATGCGGTCAAATAGGCGGCGTGGCGAACGAATGTCCGGCGGGTCACTATATATGAGTTTAGCCGCGCGCCGGCTAGCAACCGGCGCGCGGCTCCAGGGGGAATGCGGTGCGAATACTGCCTTACTTATTGCCTTCAGCGGGCTTGACCGAACGGAAATGCGCTGCCGTATGCGGCGAAGCTGCTTGCGACGGATTCGTCGGGAGGCCGCTGGTCTCCGAGAGCGTCAGCTTGGCTGTGTTGGGAGTCGCTTCGAAGTCGAACATGTTGTCCAAGGGGCCCGCAATCGCGTCAAACGAACCCTGGCCGATTCGCTGTCCATTGAGCCAGTTGTCTTCGATGAAGCGCGTGATGGAGCTTTGATCGGTGATGGTGTTGTCGACGTAATTCTGTTTGGCGTAGGGAGAGATCACCAGCAAGGGAAGCCGTGGGCCATATCCGCAGCGGCCCTGCGCGTGAGTCGTGCCGGATGCGACGCCGGCGAGGGCTCCGTTGGCGCCCCCGCAAGTGCCCGTTCCGGTGATGATGTCGGCGGTGGTTGCGGACTGGTTGATCAGCGGCGGCATCTGATGGTCGTACCAGCCGTCGGAATCGTCATAAGCGATGACCACGGCCGTGGATGACCAGGAGGCCGAGCTCTGCAGGTAATTGATCACGTGGACGACGAACTGCTGTTCGTCGAGCGGATCGGAGTAGCCGGCGTGTCCATCCTGGAAACCCGGAGCCTTCAGGAAGCTGACTGCCGGGAAGTTGGCGGCGTTCACTGCCGCGTAGAAATCGTTGATGTCATATTGATGGTTGGCGGCATCGCCGGCCCAGCCGATCATCGCCGTCGAGGTGGGGCGCACGTGAGTCAGGTTCGCCGTGGATTTGTAATATTGAAACGGCTGATGATGGGGAATGTAGTCGGCCTTCTTGGTCCTGGTGATGAGTGACGTGGTGCTGCGCGCGCAGCCGGTGGACCCGTTGGGATTGGTTTGCGTGAGGTCGAAGCCGCCCTCGAAGAATCCCCAGCTCACGCCCGCGGCATTCAGAAGGTCGCCGATATTCGTTCCGCTCATGCTGAATGTTTCACCGGTGGTGGTGGAACAGACGTCGCCGGCCGGATCGGCGTCGCTAATGTCGGTCATTCCGCCGGACCCATCCTCGATCAGCGAGCCGGTGCCATTGGAATTGTTGATGACACCGTTGGTCTGGCCGGAGACCAGATTGATGGCACCCGGGGTGGAGGGGCCAAAGGTGGTGTTGTACGAATTGTCACTCATGGCGTAATGTTGAGCGTAATTCCACAACGCCGTCACCGTGTTGCCATCGTAGTAGCCCATCACGAGGCCGGTCGTGGCAGCCTGCGGGAAATTGCTCGGGGGAGGTCCTGCAGTGCCCGTGGCCATCGGGAACAGATCCACGACGCCCGCGTGATAGGCAATCTGCTCAGCGGTATAGTCGTGGTCCTGGTCGGCCGTCGCGGCCTGCGACCGGTCCAGGCGGAAAGGCGGAGTTGCGCCGGAGCCATTCGCCGAATTGGCCAGCGTCGCACTGCCGTTAAGCATCGCAGGACTGAAGCCATTGACGCTCGGCGTGTTGGCAAAGGCGTAAAACGGCGGAGCGCCTTCCGGGTTTGAAGCAAATGGATACGTGCCGAAGTAGTGGTCGAACGACACGTTTTCCTGGAAGATCACTACCAGGTGTTGAATCGGCGTGGCCGCGCCCGCGGTGGGTGCGGGTGTTTGTGCGTTGGCCGCGCTCAGACCAATCACCGCTCCGGCGATCAACGCTTCGCCGAGGAAAGTTGACAGACGTCTTCTCATAATTCTCCCCTTCAGTTTTGGTGCTTGAAGTCCCCCTCCAAGTGCTTTGAGGCTGAACGACTGAGTATACGCAGGCTGTGTGAACGGCGAATGAAAACTCGGTGACGGATCGATAAGAGGATCGCGGCCTTGCCGCCGGCTGCTAAACTCGTTATTAGGTCGCCATGGATCGCCCTGCCGCCGCTACATCCGCCACTGCGCGGGACATCATTCTGGAGATCGTGCGCAACATGCGGGAGGGCCTCGAGCCTCTGCATTACACCACGCTTCCGCCGGCCATCTATCACGTCTACCTGCATCCGGACGATATGGAGCGGTTGCGCGGCATCGTCCCGCGCATTATCGATGAAGCGCGGCGTGCGCTGGATGCGGAGATGGAATCGCTCAACCGCGGCGGCCTGGCGGCGCGGCTGAAACTGGCGCGGCGCGGCGAACCGAAAGTGGTGGCGCCCGAGGGCGGATGGCAGATCCGCATTCTGGAGAACACCGACGACGAAGTGGACGCGGGCGACATCGTCATCTATTCCGAGCTCGCGCTGCCCGCCAAGGAGGAATTCGGCGCCGGCAGCATGACCAAACGCATTGCCACGCGCCGTATGGCGGGGGCATCGGCGAGTGCCGAATCGTCCTACCAGCCGGCACAAGCGGCGCCCGCGATACCGGTGGCCGCGCCAGAAAGCGCGTTCGCGTCGATTGAATACGACGATCGCGGCGAGCGCAAGACGTTTTACATGACCAAGAACGAAATCGTGGTGGGCCGCGGCGGACGCGATTATTGGACGGATCTCAAACTGGATACGCTGCCGGATGTTTCGCGCGAGCACTTCCGCCTGCGGCGCGATCCGGAAACGGGCAAATTCTTTTTGAAGGACCTGAGCCGCCTGGGCACCACCATCGACGGCGTGAGCGCGCCTTCGAGCATCGAAGTGATCGGCACCGAGAAACGCGATCGCAACGTGGAAGCGCCGGTGCCGGAAAAGGCGCGCCTCGGCCTGGCCGGCGTTTGCTTCCTGGAGTTCCGAAGCATCGCGCATGGATAGGAACCCGTTCCGCGGCAACTGCAATAACCGCTCCCTCCGGTCGCGGTTCCGATTCGTTCGATGCTCTCGGAGCCGGGCCCAGAGGGCACCCCAAAGGGAGCGGTGGCTGGCGATTGAACTGGCGATTTCATGACAGGTTCGAACACGATGCTGAAATGCGCGGGAGCCAGCGACCTGGGCCGCGTGCGCCGCAACAACGAGGACGCCTGGCACATCGACACCGAACGCGGCATCTTCCTGGTGGTGGATGGCATCGGCGGGCAGGCGGCGGGCGAGAAGGCGGCGGCCATCGCCGTGGACCGCATCCGCGCCCGCCTGGAACGCCAGACCGGAACCGTGGAGCAGCGCGTGCGCGAGGCCATCACCATGGCCAATAACGAAATTCTGCGCGCCGCGCGCGGCAATCCGCAATGGCAGGGCATGGCGTGCGTGCTGACGCTGGCGGTGGTGGACGAGGGCTCGGTGGTGGTGGGGCACGTCGGCGATTCGCGACTCTACGAGATCCGCCGCGGGGCGATCCGCAAGATCACCCACGACCATTCGCCGGTGGGTGCGCGCGAAGACACGGGCGAACTTTCCGAAATCGAGGCCATGCGCCATCCGCGCCGCAACGAAGTCTTTCGCGACGTGGGAAGCGAGGAGCATTCGCCCGAAGACGCGGATTTCATCGACATCGGACGCATGCCGTTCGAGCCGGACGCGGCGCTGCTGCTGTGCACCGACGGTCTCAGCGACCAGGTGACCTCGGATTACATCCGCCTGCTGGTGGAGCGCAACGCCGGCGACCCCGCCGCCGCGGCGCGCCAGTTGATTGAGGCGGCCAATACGGCCGCCGGCAAGGACAATGTCACCGTGGTGCTGGTGGAGGGCCCGCAATTCGCGGTTTCCGGGATGGCGGCTCCGCTGCAGCGGTTCCGCATGGGCAGCCTGCTGGCTTTGGCCGCCGGCGTGTTACTGCTGGCGCTGGTTGCCGCCGGAGTGATGCGCAGCGTGCAGCCATCCAAGGGCGTGCGTGCCCCTGGGCCGCGGGTGCTTCACGTCAGCGAGACCTCCGTCGGCGGGCCGCCTGGGGTTCTCGTCGAGTCTCTTTCCCAGGCGCTGGCCGAAGCCCAGGCCGGTGACATCATTCAATTCGCCGCCGGCAGAGAATACCACCAGCCGGTGCGCTTGAAATCGGGCATCACGTTTCGCGGCAGCCAGATGGGCGATGCGGCGAATGGTTCCCGTGCCATCCTCCGCCTCGCGCCTGGGGCGATGGGCCCGGCACTGCTCGCCGACAATGTTCGCGACGCGCGCATACAGGGCCTGCGCATCCTCGCCGATCCGCAGGCGCCGCTCCCCCAGGGCGTTCTCTTAATTGATTCCAGCGTCGAAATCGACGATACCGAAATCGAGGGCGCCACCATCGGCATCGAACTCCGCGGCGCCAGCCGCCTGGTGATGCGCGCCTCCACCGTCCGCGATTCGCTGGCCGAAGGGCTGCTGGCCTCCGGCCCCGGTTCGCTGTGGCTGTCGCACAATTCGTTTCTGCACAACCACAGCGCCAACCTCGCGGCGCGCGATGGCGCGCTCCCCTGGCTCACCGGCAATGTGTTCGACAAGAGCACGCTGCAACTGCCGCCTGAAGTCAAGATGGACAGCGTTCGCGAGCAGAATTTCCTGCTGGATGCGAAACCCGCCGCGGCGCGGCCTGGAGGCAGGAAGCAATGATCGCCCCCGCCGACCGGCGCATCGGCAAATACGAAATCCGCCGCAAGTTGGGCCGCGGCGGCATGGCGGATGTGTACCTGGCCGAGGACACGGAAAACGGCCACACGGTGGCGCTGAAGCTGATCGAGCACAGCCCCGATGCCGATTCGACCGATGCCATCGAAGCCGAACGCCGCGGCTCGGAACTGCAGGCGCGGCTGGCCGCGGTCGACCCCCGAGTGGTCCGCGTGTACGAAGCCGGCGACCTGGAGGGCTACTTCCACGTGGCCATGGAGTACATCGAGGGGCAGGACCTGGCCGAGTTGATGCGCCACGGTCCGCTGGCGGTCGAATTCGCCGCCGATACCGCCATCGCCGTGGCCGAGACGCTGGCCAACGCCCACAACCTGGAGGCGTCGATCGATGGCAAAGAATTCCGCGGCATAGTGCATGGCGACATCAAGCCCAAGAACATTCGCATCGACAGCCGGGGCGAAGTGCGCGTGCTCGATTTCGGCATTGCCAAGGCGCTTTCGCTTTCACGCCGGCTGACGCGCAACGAATTCGGCTCGGTGCCGTACGCATCGCCGGAACGGCTCGATCTGGGCGAAGTGGATGCGCTTTCCGATTTGTGGTCGCTGGCGGTGATGCTCTACGAAATGGTGACCGGCCTGCAACCGTATCACGCCGAATCGACCGAGCGTCTGGAGAGCATGATTCGCTCGCGCATTCCGCCGCCGCCCGCGCCCGATCCATGCCCGGAGCCGCTGCGGCGCATCCTCATGAAGGCCACCGCGCCGGACGCGGTGGTACGTTACCAGTCGGCGCGCGAATTCGCCGACGACCTGATCGCATTCCGCCAGGGCAAGCCGGTGCGCGCCGTGGCCGAGGACATGGATGCGACGCGGCGCACCGTGCGCACCGAAGCTGACGATACTACCCGCCGCACAGCGCCCCAGGGAGAAGAGACGCGAAGGAAGCCGCCGGCGCAGAAGTGGCCTGTGGCCGCCGCCCAGCTTCCCAAGCGGCCGCGCACGGTCTTCGGCTCGGTGATGCGCGGAGTCGGGCTTCTGGCCGTAGCCGCGGTCCTGTATGGCGGCTGGGAGATTCTTGCCAATTACCTGATGTACCAGCACGGCCAGCAGCTCAAGCGCGACATCCAGGCCGAACAGGTCACCGACCCCGACCAGATCTGGAACCGTTGGACGGAACTTTCCAAGCACAATCCTTCGTCTCTTCTCTTGTACTCGCCGCGCAAAGCGGTGAAGGAGAAGCTGGTGAATGCAGCCGATCGGGTGATTGCCGCCTACCGCAAGGCCGACGGCCAGCCGGTGTATGAAAAGGATTGGGAACGCGCTCGCAACGCCCTGGTGCGCGCCCTGGCGATGGATCCGGACGACCAGGTGCGCGGCAAGCTGCGCCTGGCGGAAGGGCATGTGGCCCGCATCAACGGCGCGGCTCACCATGACGCCAAGCAACTGCAGGCCGCCATCGACGATTTCAACGAGGCCGAACGCCTGCTGCCGCACGCGCCCGATCCCGAGCTGGGCATGGCCCGCGTTTACTACAGCCTGCGGGATATCGACAAAGCGGCGGCGGCGCTCGAAGAGGCCGAGCACCGCGGATACGAGCTGGCCAATCGCGACAAGCTCCAACTGGCCGACGGGTACCGCGACCGGGCCGACCGCACCTTCTGGGATTCCCGCAACGTTCGCGGCCTGCCGCAGGAGAAGGACGAAGTCGAGCGCGCTGCCGCGGATTACCGGCGCGCTCTCGATCTGTACCAGGGTGTCGCCCCTTACGGCAACGCCAGCATCGGCATCGTGCGCGTCGAAGCCAGCCTGCAAAGCGTCAATACCCGTCTGGACCAGATCGGGGATTCCGGAGGCTCGACCCAGAAATGAGTGCGGAAAGACACCGGCGGCAGAGACCGCCGGCGCTACGAAGAGATGCCGCAGCCGTAGCGCCAGCGGTCTCTGCCGCCGGTGTTTCCGCCAGAAACTCGGACCTACCGCGCTAACATGCCCGTCACCCGCAGCAGCGCCGCCAGCCGCCCCGCCACCGGGCGCGGCGCCTTTCGCCGGCCCGCGTGGCGCAGCCGGGAACTGCTGTGGATGCTCGCCGCCGGCCTCTTCGTCGCCGCCGCTTTGTGGCTCGTCTGGCGCGCCAAAACGGCCGGATTTCCCGCCGCGGAACAGGCGCTGGCCGCGAAGCAGATCGTCAGCCTGAACGCGCTTTCCGCCCGGGAGGATTTGCTGCCGGTGCTCACTATATATCCCGATCCGGCCGTGCGCGAATTCGTCGCCCGCAAGATCTATAACGTCGGCGGCGGGCTGGCCAACGTCGGCGCCATTGCCCGCATTCGCGTCACCCGCGAGGAAGTGGCCGGCCGCGGCTTGCAGACGCTGCGCGACCGGCTCAACGGCCGCGAGTCCATGCCGCTGGTGAGCGGCGACCAACTGCGGCTGCTCAAGCCCTCGCTGGTAGTGCGCCGGCCGGAGGAGTTCCGGCGCTCGTTTGGAATTTGGATCGCGGTTTTCTTCGCCGCTTTCCTGCTGGTCAACGTGATTTGGAGCTTGCGGGGTTTCGGCGGCGATCACACGCTCGCGCCGGCGCTGGTGCTGCTCACCGGCGTCGGCCTGGTGTTGATGATCAGCCTGCGCGATCCGCTGCGCGATCAGTTGCTGTTCGCCGATTTCGCCCAGGGCGCGGCGCTGGGGTGCGTGCTGATGGCTGCGGCCGCGCTGCTCGATTTCGAACGTCTCACCGGCGGTTTGAGCTTCGTGCCGCTGCTGGCGAGCTTCGCGTTGTCCGCGCTGCTCGTTGTCTTCGGCTCCGGTCCCGGTGTGAGCGACGCCAAGGTCAACCTGCTCGGCTTTCAGCCGGTGGAGATTATCCGCGTGCTGCTGGTGTTTTTTCTGGCGGGCTACTTTGCGCGCCGCTGGGATGTGCTGCGGCATGCGCGCGAAACCCGCGCCTCGGTGGCCGGGCTCACCCGTCATCTCGATATTCCGCCGCTCGAATACACGCTGCCGGCCGCCGCGTGCGTGGCGCTTTCGCTCCTGTTTTTCTTCCTGCAGAAGGATATGGGCCCGGCGCTGGTCTTCTGTTGCCTGTTTTTGATGCTGTATGGCATCGCGCGCGCCAGCGTGTTCGTGCCCGTGGTTGGCCTGTCGCTGGTGGTGCTGGGATTCGTGGCCGGCTTCTTTCTGGGAGTGCCGCACACGGTGGGCGAACGCGTTTCCATGTGGCTTTCGCCCTGGGACAACCTGGTGCATGGGGGCGATCAACTGGCGCATTCGCTGTGGGCCTTCTCCACCGGCCAGGTTTCCGGCATGGGCATCGGTTTGGGCGATCCGCAACTGGTTCCCGCGGCGCACACCGATCTGATCCTCTCTGCGCTTGGCGAGGAGTGGGGTTTCCTGGGAGTGGCGGCGGTCTTCGGCCTCTACGGATTCATCGTATGGCGGGCGCTGCGCATCGCCTTGCGCGCCTCGTCGGACTACTTATTCTTTTTGGCCGCCGGCCTGGGCGTGGTCACCGCGCTGCAAATTCTGCTCATCTCCGCCGGCGCCTTGGGCGTGGCGCCGCTCTCCGGCGTGGTGACGCCATTCCTGAGTTACGGCCGGACGGCGCTGCTGGCGAATTTTCTGGTGATCGGCATCCTCGAATCCATCTCCGCGCGCCGCGGCCCGGGGGATGGTCCCGCGCCATTTCGCGTGCCCGTCGCTGTGGCAGGCATCCTCATCGCCGTGGTGGGCGCGGCCGTGCTCGCCAAGGCCGCCTGGGTCCAGGTGCTGCACCCGGCCGCGGTGATGGGGGAAGGCGCGCTGGTGGTGGAGGCCGATGGCGCCCGCCGCTTCCAATACAACCCCCGCTTCCAGGAAGTGAGCGCCACGATTCCCAAAGGCGCCATTTACGATCGCAACGGCCTGCCGCTCGCCACCAGCGACTGGAGCGAGCTGGAAAAGCACCGCGCCGAATACAGCGCCCTGGGAGTCGATATCGATCGCGCCTGCTCCCGCACCGAGAGTCGCCACTACCCGTTCGGCGGCCTGATGTTCGACCTGCTGGGCGATCTGCGCACCCGAACCCGCTGGGCTGCGGGCAACACGGCCTTTGTGGAGCGCGATTCGGCGCGCCGCCTGCGCGGCTATGACGACCGTCCCACCCTGGTGGAGGTGAAAAACCCGAAAACCGGCCTGCGCGAGCGCGTGATCCGTTACGACTACCGCGAGCTGGTGCCGCTGGTTCGCCACCGCTACGATCCCAACAACGCCGAAGTGCGCCGCGTGCTCGACCGGCCGCGCGACATCCACATGTCGATCGATGCGCGCCTCAGCGTGCGCGTGGCGGCCATCCTGCGCGCCGCGCTGCAGAAGGCGGGCCTGGAGAAAGGCGCGGCCGTGGTGCTCGATCCAACCACCGGCGACCTGCTGGCCGCTGTCAGCCTGCCGCTGCCGCCCGACACGCCCCCGGCCGAATCTACCGGCCAGGAAGCGAACCCGTTCCTGGACCGCGCACGTTTCGGCCTCTACCCGCCTGGCTCCACTTTCAAGGTGGTCACGGCGATGGCGGCTCTGCGCAAGGACCCGCAACTGGTCGATAAGACTTACCAATGCATCCGCCTCGCCGATGGGCGCGTGGGCAACTTCATCAATGGCTCCAAGCGCCCCATCCGCGACGACATCCAGGACCAGGCGCCGCACGGCACCGTCAACATGGAGCGCGGGATCGTGGTTTCCTGCAATGCGTACTTCGCGCAGTTGGGCGCGTATGACGTGGGCGCGGAGCCGCTGCTCGAAACCGCCGGCCTGCTGGGCATTTCCGTTGCCGCTCCCGCCACCGCCGCGCAACTGCGCAAGGCGCTGCCGCAATCCTCTTACGGGCAGGGACAAGTGGTGGCGTCGCCGTTCCAGATGGCGCGCGTGGCCGCCACCGTGGCCACCGGCGGCGCCATGCCGCAAGGCCGCTGGATCACCGACGAGACCAACGCCCGCATTGCGCCGCCGCAGCCGGTGTTGAGCCCCGATGCCGCCGCCACGCTGGGCAAGTTCATGCGGGAAGTGGTCACCTCCGGCACCGGACGGCGCGCGGCGGCGTCCGTTCCCATCGCCGGCAAGACCGGCACCGCCGAGCTGGCCAACGCGCCGTCGCACGCCTGGTTCATCGGCTTCGCTCCTTATGGCGCCGGGCCGCGCAAGATCGCTTTCTCCATTCTGGTGGAGAATGGAGTGTACGGCGGAGCCGCCGCTGCGCCCGCCGCCGCCCAAATCGCCGAAGCGGCGCTGCAGCTGGGCCTGATTCAGCCATGAGACTGTTTTCCGAAATCGAAAAGACCATCGAACGCGGTTTCCGCAAATGGACCGAACACGTCTTCGGCGCCGCGCATTCCGATGAGCTGCTGCTGGTGCATCGCGCCATCCTCGAAGAAATCGAAACCAAAGTCCAGACTGCCAGTCGCGGCAAACGCATTTTCCCCTACTCGCTGGTGACGGTCACCCTGATTTCCGCCGATGCGGACCGGCGCGCGCTCTATGCGGCGGCCTTCGGCGACGAGGCCCGTCTGGCGAACGATGTGCGCCAGGCTCTGGAGGGCGCCGGTTGCCAGTTGCCGCGCGCCTTTTCGGTCGATGTCAAAACCGCCGAATCCGGCGACGGCACATTCGGGATTGCATACGGCACCGCGCCAGTGGCGATAACCGAGCCGCCCGCGCCGGCGAGCTTGGTGGTGGTGAAGGGTCATGCGGAGAGCGAAACCTACGCCATTTCCAAGCCGCGCACCAACATCGGCCGTCTGGCGGAGTTGACCGATGCCGAAGCGCGTGTCGTGCGCCGCAACGACGTGGTCTTTCTCGAAGGCAGCGACGAGGCCAATAGCACTGTGTCGCGCAAACACGCGCACATTCGTTTTGTGTCCGGCGAGTACCGCATCGCCGACGACGAGAGCGAATTCGGCACCCGCGTCTTCCGCGACGGGCGCTCGATTGACGTCCCCGCCGGCAACCGCCGCGGCGAGAAACTCCGCTCCGGCGACGAGATCTACCTGGGCCGCGCCTGCCTCCGCTTCGAACGGTAGGGCGCGCTTCAGCTTGCCCGAAAAACACCAAAAGTCCTGTTTGTCTTATCGTGTTCATCTGGGTTCATTTGTGGCTCCAACTTTGCCGGCGCCAACATCTTGCCGCGCGGCAAAGAAGTGCCGCGCCGGAAACGCACCGCGCGATGGCGCCAAGAGACTTGCCGTCTGGCCCCGTACTTGCCTGCTATCGAGCGTGACGCTAGGTCCGATGGCCGGTGAGTTGGAACGCTACATGGATCTGCTGAGTGCCCGGCAGAAGCTGGTGGCTTCCAACATCGCCAACGCGGATACGCCCGGTTACCAGACCCAGGACATCGACTTTCAGTCCGAATTCCAAAGCGCGCTGGGCGCTCCGCACGCGGCCGCTGTGGCCGGCCTCGCCAACAAGAACGACGGCAACAACGTCAGCATCGACCGCGAATCGCGCCTGCTGGCGGAGAACGCCCTGCGCTTTCAGGCGGCTTCCAGCCTGTTGCATTCCCAGATTCAGCAGGTGCGCTCGGCGATTAAAGAAGGACAAAGCTCATGAGCTTGTTCTCCGCGCTTTCGGTTGGCTCATCCGGCATGGCGGCGCAGCGCGCGCGTGCCGAGCTGCTGGTGGAGAATCTGGCCAATGCCGAAACCACGCGCACTCCCGAGGGAGGCCCCTACCGGCGCAAGGACGCCGTATTCGAAAGCACGCCCGTCGGTTCGCCGTTTTCCTCGGTATTCGGCCAGGAAATGGAAGCAGCCAACGGCGTCAGCGTGGCCTCGGTGGTGACCGATATGCGCGACCCCGAGAAGCGCTATATGCCGGGGCATCCGGATGCCGATGCTAACGGCTACGTGGCTTTTCCGTGGGTGAACCCGGCGGAAGATATGGTCGATCTGATGGGCGCTGCGCGCGGTTATGAAGCCAACGTGGCCGCGATCGGCGCGGTCAAGGACATGATCCAGCGCTCCATCGACCTGTTGAAGTGAGGATGAAGCATGGCGTCTCCCATTCTGCCCATCACCGCCCCGGCGCTGGCCGAGCCGCTCACGGCGGCAGGCAGCTCGGGCGGCGGTGGTTTTGGACAGGTATTCTCGAGCGCCATCCGCTCGGTAGAAGGTGCGGGCCAGGAGGCCCAGCGATCGGTGGAGCGCTTCCTCACCGGTGAGGGCGAGGATCTCCACAATACGGTGCTGGCCACTACCAGGGCTGAGATGGCCTTCGACATGTTCCTGCAGACGCGCAACAAAGTGGTCAGCGCCTATCAGGAAATCATGCGCATGCAGCTCTAGCGGCTGGGCTCAGGTGAGCCGGGCCTGGCATGCCGGGCCCTTACAAATGCGGCCGTTGTAGGGGCGAGGCATGCCTCGCCCGCGGCCCGCGGGCATATTACGCTATGGCAATCTCCGAATTGGCGCGCTGGGCAGGGGCCTCTGTTTTCTCTCTGCTTTCTCATGCTCCTTGGGCCTTAGGTTTTGGGCCTCCGCCACCGATCTAAGAGGCAGACCGGCAGTGCGCCGGTGCGACTTGCATGAAGAGGCTTTTTGCCAACCTCACTTTGCGCCAGCGCGTCACCATCGGCCTGATGGTCGCGGCGGCCGCGGCCAGCCTGTACGCTCTGGTCCATTGGCAAAAAGAGGCGGACTTCAAGCCGCTCTATACCGGCCTGGCCTCGGAAGACGCAGGCGCAATCGTGCAAAAGCTCAAGGAGAGCGGCGTGGAGTACCGTCTGCCGGAGTCGGGCGGGGCGGTGCTCGTGCCCTCGGCCCGGCTGGCGGAACTGCGTTTAGCCATGGCTACGGCGGGCCTGCCGAGATCGGGCCGTATCGGCTTCGAGCTGTTCGACAAGGCTAATCTGGGGGCCACCGAATTCACCGAACACGTCAACTACCGGCGTGCCCTCGAAGGCGAGCTCGAACGGTCGATCATCTCGCTGGCGGAAGTCGAGCAAGCCCGCGTTCACATCACCTTTCCCAAGGAATCGGTTTTTCTGGATTCGCAGGAGCCTGCCAAGGCCAGCGTGCTGGTCAAGATCCGGCCTGGCGCGCATCTGGCGCCGGAGAACGTCCAGGCCATCAACCACCTGGTGGCGAGCGCGGTGGAGGGACTGGCGCCGGACGCGGTGTCGGTCTTGGACATGAACGGCAATCTGTTGGGGCGGCCTGCGGCGGCGGGCGGGTTGGACGGTCCCGACTCCTCCGAAGCGGCGCTCGACTACCGGCACAAGGTGGAGGCGGACCTGCTGGCCAAAATCAGTTCCACGCTCGAGCCGCTGCTGGGCGCGGGGAAGTTCCGTGCCGGAGTTTCCGTGGAGTGTGACTTCGCTGCCGGCGAACAGAGTGAGGAGGTTTATGACCCGGCACACTCGGTGATGCTCAGTTCGCAACGCAGCGAGGACAGCTCCGGTTCCGCCGTCGCGTCCGGCGTGCCGGGAACCCCCTCCAGCCTGCCCAGGCCCACATCGCGTCCGGCCGGCGGGGCGGGGCGTAACTCGCGCGTGACCGAGAACATCACCTACCAGGCCAGCCGGACGGTGAAAAAGACGCGACTTCCGGCGGGAACCTTGCGCAAGATTTCGCTGGCAGTCCTGGTGGACCATGAGTTGAGCTGGCAAAAGGACAAGAGCGGCTACCAGCGCGTGCTGGTGCCCCCGAGCGCAGACAAACTGAAGGTGGTGCGCGACCTGGTGACGGGAGTCACCGGCTTCAACGCGGATCGGGGCGATCAGATCATCATCGAGTCGCTCCCGTTTGAGACTACGCTGACGTTGGAACCGCCGCAGCCTCCGGCGGCGCCCGCCAGGCCAGCCGGGCCCCTCGGCCTGCCCGCCGACCGCAGGACCCTGCTGGTTGGGGCGGGAGCAGCGCTGGGCCTGTTGGTCCTCGGCTTCGTGGCCGCGTCACTGTTGCGGGGTAAGAGCCATGCGCCGCCCGGGAAAGTGGCTATGCAGCAGGAGTTGCCCGCCGCGCAGGAGAGCGCACAGTCCGCCGCGCCCGCCATCGCGGCCTCTGGCGCCAGCGTGGAGCAACAGATCGAATCCCAGCTGGCCCAGCGCGACGCCTTGCAGCAGAAGATGGAGGCGCAGGCGCTGAATGCTTTGAAGTTGTCGCCGGTCATCACCAAAACCGCCGAAGTGCTGGCCAAGCACTTGCGGGAAAAAATCAAGCAGGAGCCGGAAACGCCGGCACAGGTCTTGCGGACATGGATCCGCGAAGAGGAGATATGACCCTGGGGGTTGATAGCCGATGATCGTCAACGCCGCCAAACCGGATTCCGACAAGCTGACGCCCTTGCGCAAAGCGGCCATGCTGCTGATTGTGCTGGGTGAGCAGACGGCGGCAGAGCTGTTGCAGCAGCTATCGGAGGACGATGTCCAGAAGGTCAGCCGTGAGGTGGCACGCATCACTTTTATCGCCACCGACCAGGCCGAGGGCGTCCTCAATGAGTTCCATCAGATGGCGGTGGCCGGCGATTATGTGGCGCGCGGCGGCGTCGACTTCGCGCGCAAGCTGCTGATGCGGACCTTCAGTCCGGAGACCGCCAAGCGGATGCTCGACCGCCTGACCAAGGCCCTGGGTTCGGATGCCGCCTCCATTGACGCGCTGCAAAAAGCCGACCCGCAGCAGCTCGCGAAATTCATCCACAACGAACATCCGCAGACCATCGCGCTGGTTCTGTCGCACCTCAATGCTTCGCAGGCCGCAGCTCTGTTGACCTCGCTGCCGGCCGGGTTGCGCTCCGACGTGGCGCAGCGTATGGCCAGCCTGGACCAGATCTCCCCGGAAATCATTCTCAAGATCGCCAATGTCATCGGTCAGAAGCTCCAGGCTCTTGGGGAATTCAGCCGCGAGTCCTACGGCGGCGTACGCGCCGTGGCCGAGGTGCTGAACCGGCTGGACTCGACTTCGAGCCGCGAAATCCTCGACCACATCGAACAGGCGGATACGAACCTGGCGCAGACCATCCGTCATCTGATGTTCGTGTTCGAGGACCTGCTGTTGATCGATCCCATGGGGCTCAAGGAGGTGCTCGCCAAGGTGGATCGCAAGCTGCTGACGGTCGCGCTCAAAGGCACCAGCGAACAACTGCGGGGGCAGATTCTGGGATGCATGTCGCAGCGCGGCGCCGAGATGTTGAAGGAAGACATGGAAGCGCTGGGACCGGTCAAGATCAAGGAGGTGGAGACGGCCCAGCAGTCGATCATCGCCGTCGTGCGGCAGCTCGAGTCGGAGGGTGTGATCAGCCTCAAGGGTACGGTTGGGGAACAGTATGTCGTCTAAGGTGCTGCCGCCGGACGATGCCTCCAGTGCTGTTCGGTTCGCCTGGAGGGAAGTGCCCTCGTCGGATGCGGCGGCGGGCAGGGGGGCCGCGGCAAGGGGGACGGATCTGGTTGAGGCAACGGCGTGCATGGAGCGCCAGGCCGAGCAGCGGGTGCGGGAGGCGCACGCCGCCGGGTTCCGTGAGGGTGAAGCGGCCGGGAAGAAGCGCGCCGCCGCCGAATTGGAACCGGTGCTCGAGCGCCTGGCCCGCTCCATCCACGAGATGGCGGGCCTGCGCGGCGAGATCCGGCGCGAGGCTGAGCTGGACATGCTGCGGTTGGCGCTCGAGATTGCGCGCCGCGTCCTGCGGCGCGAGCTGGCGGTGGATCCGGATGCCATTCGCGGGCTGGTGCTGGCGGCGCTTGAAAAGCTGCAGGGGCAGGAGGTTTCCCGTGTGAAGGTGCATCCGTCTCATGCCGTGCTGGTAGGCGACTTGCTGCGCAAGAGCGGCGCGGGCCAGCAGGTGGAAGTGATGGCGGATGCGTCGCGGGAGCCCGGCGCCGTAATCTTCGAAACCGAGCGCGGCAACCTGGACGCATCGGTGGGTGCGCAGCTTGGCGAAATTGAGCGCGGGCTGGCGGATTGTCTGCGGAGGCGCGCTTGATGGGTCGACTCTCGCTGGCGCCGTATTTCGCGGAACTCGGGCGCGTGTCTCCGATGCGCTGGACGGGGAGAGTAACCGAACTGGTGGGGCTGCTGGTCGAGTCGCACGGGCCGAACGTGGCAGTGGGCGATTTCTGCGAGCTCGAAACCGTCGGCGGGCGCCGGATTCGCGCCCAGGTGATCGGCTTCCGCAACGGGCGGGTGCTTTCCATGCCGCTCGAGGAGATCGATGGGCTCCAATTGAGCGATCTGGTGGCGGCGCGCGGCGAGGAGGCGCGGGTTCCGGTCTCGCCGGGGCTGCTGGGGCGGGTCATCGATGGTTTCGGGCTCCCCATGGATGGCGGCCCTCCCATCGCAGAGCAGGCGCAATACAGCCTCTATGGCACGCCCGGCAATCCGCTCGAGCGCGAGCACATCACCGAGCCGCTGGTGACGGGCGTGCGCGCCATTGACGGGCTTCTGCCGTGCGGCAAAGGGCAGCGCATCGGCATCTTCGGCGGCAGCGGCGTGGGGAAAAGCACCTTGCTCGGGGCCATGGCGCGCGACAATTCGGCAGACGTGACTGTGATCGGCATGATCGGCGAGCGCAACCGCGAGGTGCGTGCGTTCCTCGAACACGATCTGGGGCAAAAGGGCCGCGAACGGTCCGTCGTGGTGTGCGCCACATCGGAACGCCCGGCGCCGCTGCGCGTGCGCGCCTGCTTTGTCGCACTGGCTGTGGCCGAATACTTTCGCGACCAGGGGGCCAGTGTCCTGCTGGTGGTGGATTCGATTACGCGGCTGGCCATGGCGCAGCGGGAAATCGGCCTGGCCGCCGGCGAGCCGCCCAGTCAGAAAGGGTACACGCCTTCCGTTTTCAGCCTGCTGCCCAGGGTTTTGGAAAGGGCCGGGAATTTCCGCCGCGGCTCCATCACCGGCTTCTTCACCGTGCTGGTGGAAGGCGACGATTTCAACGAGCCGATTTGCGACGCGGCCCGCGGCATCCTGGACGGCCACTTCATTCTGTCGCGCCAACTGGCCGGCCAGGGGCATTACCCGGCCATCGACATCCTGCACTCGGTCAGCCGGCTGTCCTCGGCGCTCTCCACTCCGGCGCAGATGGCTGCGGCGCGGAAGATGCGCCAGGCCCTGGCCTCGTACCGTGACGCGGAGGACCTGATTCAACTCGGCGCTTACGTGGCCGGCTCCAATCCGCAGCTCGACGCCAGCATACGGCTGCGGCCCGAGCTGATCGACTTTCTGCGGCAGGACCAGGGCGTGAGCGTGCCGCTCGCAGAAACCCTGTCGCGGATGGAAGAACTGGCCCGCGGCCTGGAAGCCGGCGAGGGAACGCTGGTCTCGAAGCCGGCGAAATCCTAGACCGATGATTGAAATAGTCCAATCCGCGCCGCCGAACGGAGGTCGCATCGGCTGGCCGTCGCCTGTTGCCGTGGCCCATTTTGTCACTGGCGGGCAGCCATGAGCGCGTTTCGCTTTCCTCTCGAAAAAGTGCTCGACTGGCGGCGCAGCGAGCTCGAACTGGCGGAACTCAAGTTCCAGCAGTTGACAGCCGCGCTGGCGGCGGTCGACAAGGCGCGTGCGGAATTGGAGACGGCCGGCATCCGGGCGGAAATTCTAGTACGCGACTGGAGTCCCGTGTGCGGGCGCGACCTGGCCGCGCTGGGCAGCTTCCGCCTTCACGTGCGGAAGAAAGACGCAGAACTGGCCGCGCGGCGCGCCGAATGCGCCGCGAGCGTGGCTGCCGGCCGCAGCGCCATGCTCGAGGCGCGCCGCCGTTTCCGCCTGCTGGAGCGACTGAAAGAGCGTCGCCTGGAAGATTGGCGTGCGGCGCGCGATCGGGAGATGGAGAACCTGGCCTCCGAATCCTACCTGGCGCGGTGGACCATGTTGTATGGGCCGGGCGCGCCCACCGCGGTCACTCATCCGTCTTCCACCGGATCGCCGTTCTTGTGCCCCTCCCAACCGCTGGCTTCGAGGCTTTCATAGCGTTACACTCATCCTCCATGCGCAGACTTTTTCCGCTCGTCTTGATTCTGCTGGCCGCGTTGCCGGTGAGGCCGCAGGCCCGCGTCGAAACCGGACTCGATACCGATCGACTCAAGCTCATCCCGGTTCGCCTCCGGGAGTTGGTGGACGCCCAAACCATTCCGGGCGCGGTCGCGCTGGTGGCGCGGCATGGCGAAATCGCGTCCCTCGATGCCGCGGGCTGGCGCGACATCGAAGGCGGCAAGCCCATGACCACGGATTCCATTTTCCAGATCATGTCCATGACGAAGCAGTTCACCGGCGTGGGCGCCATGATGCTGGTCGAGGAAGGGAAACTCGAGCTGCGCCGACCGATTGAAGACTACCTTCCCGAGTTCCGGGGCCAGGTGGTGGAAGAGCGCCTGCCCAACGGCAACCTGACCACGCATCCTCCCGGGCGCCCGCCCATGGTCTGGCAGTTGATGTGCCACACCTCCGGCCTCGGCGAGAATCCGGACGGCGAGCTGAGCGACAACCTTCGCACCATGCGGGTGCCCCTGGATGAGGCGGTTCGCTTTTACGCCACGCGCCATTTGCAGTTCGAACCCGGCACGCGCTGGCGTTACAGCAACATGGGAATCGCCACCCTGGGCCGCATTATTGAGAGAGTCAGCGGCGAAGAATACGTCCACTTCATCGAGAGCCGCATCTTGAAGCCGCTCGGGATGGCCGACACCTTTTTCTTTGCGCCGCAGGATAAGAGAGACCGCATCGCGCTGGTCTACAAGCACGCTGGCGGCAAACTGGTGCGCGCAGGCGATGAGATTCTCGCCGGCGACCCAACCAAGTTCCGTACCGGTGCCCGCTATCCCGGGCCTGAATTCGGCCTTTACTCCACTGCCGGCGACCTGGTGAAGTTTTACCAGATGCTGCTCTCGGGCGGAGAATACAAAGGCCGCCGCTATCTCTCCCGCCAGGCGATCGACACCATGACGCGAGTCTTTACGCCCGCCGTCGATCCGTCCGGATGGCTGGGTGGCACGGGCTACGGATTGACGTTCGAGATTGTCGACAAGCCGGAAGGAACGCTGCTGCTGCACACGCCCGGCACCTTCGGCCACGGCGGAGCGTTCGGCACCGAGGGCTGGGTCGACGCCCACAACGACCTCATCCGCATCCTGCTGGTCCAGGTTTCCGATGGTTCCGGCGGCCCCGCGCGCGCCGCCGTCATGCAACTGGGCGAAGCCGCCGTGCGGTAGCCGCCTGCAGACCGCAAAATGCGGGTGTAGACTTCAGGTGGAGGGCGTATGGATAAGCCGCGTCACCCTCAGGTGATCCGGACCTGGCTCCTGGACCGCACCAGGTCGCGCCGCAAGCCGCCGCCCCCTGTCAGGAATTCCGGTAGCCGGCGGCCGAGTCCAGGGCCGCGCGGAACGCGCACGCCGGGCCCGAAGGACGCGGGAACCGGCTAGCGTCGCTGGAGGTGACCATGGTGCTCGCATCGCAGTTACGGGCGGGAATGGCTATCCAATATGAAGGCCAGCCGTACAAGGTGCTGGCGGCGGACTACCATCCCGGGCAGGGCCGAATGGGCGGTTCGTCCCACGCGCGGTTGCGCAACCTCGACACGGGAACGCTTTGGGAGCACAGCTTTCGCTCCGAAATGAAGCTCGAAGAGATACCGCTCTCCAGGCAGCCCCTCGAGTTTCTGTATACCGACGGCGAGAGTTGTTGCTTCATGCATCCCGAGACGTACGAGCAGGTGGAAGTTCCCCAGGCGCTGATCGGCCAGCAGGCGGCGTTCCTGGAAGCGGGCATGAAACTCGCGGTGGAGTTCGCCGGCTCGCGCCCGGTAAGCGTTCTGCTGCCGGACGTCCTCGAAGTCAGGATCGCCGACACCGCGCCGGCCACTCACCAGCAGCAGGACAGCACGCTCAAGGCCGCAAAGCTCGAAAACGGGGTGGCTGTCATGGTGCCGCAGTTCGTCAAGACCGGCGACATGATCCGGATCGACCTGGCAACTCTGAAATACATCGACCGCGCGCGCGGCGACGCCAAGAGCCGCGGGGCATAGCTATTGAAAGGTCTGGGATTGGGGTTAGAGCCCGTTGAGCTCGAAAATCGTCTGCAAACTGTTGAAAAGGCTGGTCGGGCCGCCGAGATTTGAACTCGGGACCTCTTGCACCCCAAGCAAGCGCGCTAGCCAGGCTGCGCCACGGCCC
>Ga0209415_10003654_pt1 | contig 28621 bp, 29 predicted proteins | sample PeaSoiSIISIP2007_FD_187696 | JGI IMG/M metagenome (GOLD analysis project Ga0209415, IMG submission 187696) | Peat soil microbial communities from Weissenstadt, Germany - SII-SIP-2007 (SPAdes) (version 2) | ecosystem: Environmental > Terrestrial > Soil > Wetlands > Peat | place: Germany...
GAGCGAGCCGATCTCGGTATCGCGGCCGAGGAAGCGCGCGCCGTTGATCGTATACGCCTCGAGCACCTCACGAATGGTAATCGCCTCGCTTGGATTTAACGCAGGTTGCCCCGGAATTCGGCGTGTCACGGCGATCGCCATGTTGACGAAAGGCTGGGGATCGCGCGTGTTCACCGGCGCATCCGAGCCCGCCACGAGGATCGCGCCCGCATTCTTGGTGCTGCGGACCGGGTAGGTGTTTTTCTCGTAGTAGCTTCCCGGGACATGCCGGCTTTCGTAGCTGTTCCCGATCATCTTTTGCAGGAATGGAATGACTGTCATGTCGTAGTCGAGATCGACGTTCGCCCAGGAATAGGTATAGGCGAGGTACAGATGATCTCGGCCAATGCGCACGATGTCATCGGGGTGGGCGAGTTGCACGTGCGCCAGACTGTCATGCGTCGTCGTGACACCGTCCGCGGCGCGTGCCGCTTCGATTGCATCGAGCGCCGTTCTCAGGGCGCGATCTCCGATCACGTGGATGTGCAGGTTGAAGCCGGCGAGGTGCATGCGCTTCACGTACTCGAGCTCGACCGCGCGTTCATGCTGCAGCTGGCCGTTCGAAATCAGGCATTGGCCCGGATGGAAGCCGTTCGCCTGCATGAACTGCGCTGCTTGCTCCGCAACCTGATAACGGTCCGCGTGGGCGCGGGCGTCGATGCAGACCGGCGATGCGCTGTCCACATATCCCGTGACGGTCGCATGACCGGCGGCGTCGGTCGTGAAAATCGGCCGCAGATACGGCTCGAGCACCGCCGCGTTGCCGAGGGTCGGCGGCACGGCGAACGGATTCGCTTCCATGACCCCGTCTGCAAACAGTTTGATGAAGTCCGCGCGCAGCAGGGGATTCGACGCGTACTTCGCCCGGACCGCCGTGGCCTTGGCGACCATGCCGTCGTAATCGATCTGCCCGTCCGGCGTGCGCGTGCGGCTCGGGTCGTAGAATTGCGCGAGCGTCGCGCGAACCGTGAGCTTGCCGCTGCTCAGAAGTTTATCCCAGATCGGAAGGCCCGTCGGGTCGGCCATCGCGTCCATGATCGCGGTGATCCCCGCGCTGTTGAGGCGCTCGGGGATCCGCTCGGGATTCTTGAGAACCGCTTCATAATCGACGTAGTTCATGCTGCGCGGATTGATTAAGTAGCGGGCGTCCTCATTGACCGTGCCGCTCGGCTCGCCGCGCGTATCGACGCCGATCAGCGACGCATACGGCGCGAAATCGGCGGTAAGACTCGCCTTCGAGATGCCGACGATCTCGCCGCGCGCGTTTTTGGCGCTCGCGAGCCCAAGGCTATTGAACGCGCCATGGTGCCCGTCATTGCCCAGCAGCTGGATCGGGTTACGCGTCGACGCTTTGTCGAGCGCCGCGCGCAGCGTCGGGTATTGGGCATCCGGCTGATTGCCGTCGGTGGGGTTCCACTGATGCACCAGCAAGCGCTTGCCCGGTGGGATGTGGTAGCGGACCACGCAATCACGCACGAATACCGAGAGCTCCGTCAGGCTCAGCGGCTTGCTGTCGATGTCGCAGAAGTCGAGATCAACGATATCCACGGGATGCACGTGCGAATCCACGAGTCCCGGAATCACGAGCCGTCCATGCGCATTCTCGACTTGCGTCTTCGGGCCGATGTAAGCCTTGACGCCATCGGTGCTGCCGACATAGACGATCCGATCGCCGCGGGTCGCCAGCGCCTCGCTGAGCTCGGGAGTCGCAGCGGTATATATTCGGGCGTTCGTGATCACCCGGTCGGCAGGTGCGATCGTCGCGTCCGCGATCGCCCACGCTGGTCCGATCGCGAGCAGCGCCACCATGACTGTCGCCGCGCCGGCCAAAATCTCCACATGATATGGTTGCCGCATCGTTTGCCTCGTCATTGGGGTCCTCTTGCTATTCGAGTGGAAACCCGCACTATGCGCGCCGGTCAATGGCCGCCGGCCTTGCACTGGAAATCGCGCACCGCCGGGCGGAGCATGTCGATCACGGCGGGCGTATAGGGCTTGCCGTCGAGGATGCGCCACGCGGTCACAACGGCCACGAGTTCATCCTCCGGGAACACGAGCAGGAGCTGGCCGCCGATACCGCGCGCAGCCCAGGCGTAACGAGGGCCCTCGCCATAGGGCGCGAGCCACCATTGATAGCCATACTTCCAGTTCGCGGCGAGTGCCACGTGCGCAGCCATCGAGTCCACGATCCACTGTTCGGTAAGCAGCCTCCGCCCATCCCACACGCCGCCGTGCAAATAGAGGTAACCGATTTTTGCGAGGTCCCCGGCGCTCAAGTACAGGCCTCCCTCGGTGTCGACGACGCCGAGCGGGGTGCGCTTCCAGTAGTAGTGGTGGATACCGAGCGGCGTGAACAGGTAGCGAAGCGCGTATTTCTCGATGTCCTGACCGGTTTCGCGCTTGAAGATGTGCGCGAGCAGCTCGGTCGCCCCGCTGCTGTAGGCGAAGGTTGAGCCCGGTTCGTGCGCCATCGGCTGATCGATGACGAAGCGGACCCAATCGCGGGTGGCCTCCATCAGGCTTGAACCGTTGCGCGGATCGTCGTACGGAACGTCCTCATCCCAGTCGAGCCCCGTGGTCATCGTCAGCACGTGGCGCAGCGTCATGCGCTGCTTCCGGTCGTCGACGTTGCGCACCGACTTCGCGTCGAAGTAATTCAGCACCGGAGTGTCGAGCGAGGCTTTGAAGTCGCCGCGCGCCATCGCGACGCCAATCGTCGCGGAGGTCACCGACTTCGAGACCGATTGCATCGTGTGCTCATCGGTACCCTGGTAAAACGGATGCCAGGCCGGATCGAAATAGTTGTAGCGGCCGGTCAGATGGGCGTTCAGCGGCCCGCGCTCGTGCGCTTCCTTGTGGTAGATCGATCCGTAGTCATGGCTGTATTTGCGCTCGAAGGCCACGCGGCCGCAGCGAACGACGAGAAAGTTGTCGACGAGCGGCACCTTGCCGGCGGCGAAGGCGGCGTCCATCGCAAGCAGTGGCTCGGAGGAGAGGCCGACATCCTCGGGCGCGGCCTGCGGCCAGCCGTGCGTGGGCCAGCTCGGGGGCGCCGCGGCGGCGGGCAGCATCGCGATCAGCAGCAGCGCGGGCCATGGTTTCATCGGTGCGGCTCGCTTTCGCATACGACCGTCCCACCGACCACGGTTTGCAGCACGCGTGTTTTTGCGATGCGCTCCGCGGGCCCGGCGGCGAATGACGCCGGGTCTTCCGGCGCCCGGGTCGCCGGCTCGAGTTGCCTCATGGTGCGATCAGTAGCGATAGGTCGCCGTGACTCCAATGGTTCGCGGGCGGACTCCGCGGCCGAAGTAGAGCGTATCGGTCGTGGGCCCAGTGGCGCCACCGGTGCCTGGCCCCAAGGAATACGGTGCGATGTCGCGCGATTCGAACATCAACGGATGGGCATTCGTCAGGTTGTCGGCGTACGCCGAAATATCGAACCCGTTGAAGCGCATTCCGGCCCGAGCCGACAGGTTGCTGAGCACCGGTAATCCCGGAACCGTTTTGTCGAACAGAGCGTTGTTCGTGTCCTGTACGGGTAGCAGCGATTTTTGGGCGGTCGAATACTGCCAGTCGACACGCGCGTAGGGCTTGCGCCCGGCCCACGCGGGCAAATGATATTCCATCGAGGCGGTGAACGACCATGGCGCGCCGAGCAGTGCATCGCCGCTCGTGGCGATCGGGCTGGACGGCGTCGCTCCGGGCGCAGTGCAGCTCTCGCTGGCGGCGGCATAAGTCAAGGTGCCGGCACAGGACGTTTTGGTCAATCGAGCGTCGGTGTAGGCCGCCGTCAGATCGAACGTCAGCGCTTCGACCGGTCGGTAGAGCACCTCGATATCGCCGCCCACGCTCTTGGCCTTGCCGAGATTGGCGGTGAACTGCTCGCCGCAAACCGGCAGATAGACGTTCTGCTGGATATTGTTCCAATCGATATAGAACGCGCTCGCGTTGATTTGCAGCGTGTGATCGAGGAAGGTGTTCTTGCTGCCAATTTCGTAGCTCCACAAGCTGTCGGACGAATATTGCCCGGGAACCTGGGTCAGTCCGAGAGACGTAAGATTGCTTTGGCAGATGTTGCCGACGCCCACATTCGGGCCGCCCGGCCGGAAACCCTTCGAGCCGCTGACATAGACGAGATCGTCGCGATCCGGTTGCCACGACAACACGACCTTCGGCGTCACCGGATCCTCGGTGGCGCTCGATTGCGTGATGATCGTCGTGCCGAGGAACGGTCCCGTCTCATTGACCGACCCGGTGTATTCGAGCCTCGAGACGCGCAAGCCCGCCGTTGCCTTGAAGGTGTCCGTGATTTTGTAGCTGAGTTCGCCGAACGCCGCGATCTGCTGGTCGACGACGCGATCGATCGGGCCGTTGAAGATAACCCCATTGGGGCAGGGCAGGGTGGGCGGCGCGCACACCGGTACCGGGGGGTTGGGACCGAAGTAGCTCAGCACCTCGGCGTTCAGCGTCTGGTCGATGATGCTCTCGGGCACGTTCTCGCTCAAGTGCGAGTAGAACAGTCCGGCGTTCCAGACGATCGGCGCGTTCGTGTCGCTCGAGGCCAGCCGGAACTCCTGGTAGAAGTTGCGCTGATCGTCCTGAAATAGCGCATAGCCGTTGTCGCCCGCCGACGGAAAGACGTTGGCCAACTCACCGAAGGAATTCCAAGTTGCGCGCAGATATTGCGTGTAATCGGAGGTCGCCTGTTGGTTGCGGTCATAAAACGACGTGTTCGAGAACAGCGACGCGAATCCCAGATCCCATCGGATCTTGAGGGCACTCAATGTAAACGGATCGTCGCTGGGATTGGTCCCAAAATTGCCGTTGCGGTAGACATTCGAGGCGGGATCCGAAAGCGCGACCCAGTAGGCCGCGGTGTCATTGATCAGCAGGCGTTGGTAGTAAATCGACGGCGAGATCTCGAGCGCATCGCTGACCTTCCACTTGACGGCGAGACGCGCAGTCGTGGTGTCCGAATGATTCGCGTTCGCCTCCGTCGTGTCGCCGTTGTAGATCGGAGTGGGCAGCGCTGCCAAGCTGTTCGGGGACAGCATATAGCCGACCCGGTCGACCCAACCACCGTCGCGGCGGAACGAAACGCTCGCGCGAAAGGCAAGCACGTCGTCGATGATGGGCGCGCCGAATGCGGCGCCGCCCTCGTAGCTCGCGGCGCCACCGTCGGTGCTCGCAACGTCGGCACGCGCATAGCCCGCCGGCTTGTCGAGATCGGGCTCGGGCGATATGAAACGCACCACGCCGCCCTCGGCACCGGCGCCGAATAATGTGCCCTGTGGGCCGCGCAGGACCTCGACGCGGTCGAGGTCAAAGAGCGCCGGAAAGGCATTGATCGAGCCGAAACCGATATGGCGCGTCTGGATCGGCGAGTCGTCGATATAAATGCCGGTCGTCGAGGTGCCGGCGGCCGAGTCGACTCCGCGGATGTTGATGTCGGAGCCTTCGTCGTTGTAGTTCCCCGCCGAACTCATGCCGTTGCGCTGGAAGGTGAGACCCGGTGAGAGGCGCGACAGATCGTCGATATTGTGCAGGCCCTCCGCATCCAGCTTTTCCTGACTGAACGCCATGACGCTGATTGGCACGTCCTGCAGTCGCTCGCTGCGTCGGGTGGCGGTGACGACGATCTCTTCAAGCGCGCCGCTCGACTCGGTGTCGGCGGCGCCTGTCGCCGCCACGGAAATGGCGGGCCACATCAGTTGGCCTGCCGCTGTAATTGCCCACAGGCATTGCTTGATCGAATCCGAACGCATTGCGCACCCCCTTCAGACGTAGCCTTTTCCCCACATTCGAGACCAGGTATTTTTTAAGTCCTTCAGGCTATCCGTTGCGCAAAGAAGTCGGTCCCACGTGGAGCTTAATACCTTTGTTGACCGCCGTTCAAGAAAATTACCTGTCAAGAAACGCAGCGGAGCGCGTGGCCGCAGCGAAATAGGGCCATTTGGATCGCCAAAAGGCCTTACCGCGCTTGAAACTGCTTTGCCGGGTCTTCTGCGTAGTTTGTAAGGCTCGCGCAGTTGCTCAGACTCGGTTTGCCGGCGAACCGATCGGCAACCCAAGCGAGTTGGTCCGGGGTCGACTGATCCATGGTCGGATCGTGATCGAGGCCCGGATAGGAGCGAAAGGTAAGCGCCGCACCGTTGTCGCAGGCGTACTTGGCCATTGCCCGCAGCGGCCCGAACGGCACCGTTTCATCTGCCTCGCCGCCGATCACGAGCAGCGGGCCACCGACCGGGGCTCGGCCCAACTCATTCTCCTTGAAGAAACGCTGCGCTGCCGCCCCCTGATCCCAGCCGGGCTTCAGCACCGGCCCGAGCGGGGCGTGGATGAACGCGGCATAGGCGTAGTTCCAGCAGCCTTTCATCGTCACGTCCGCATAATGTTTCAGAGCCTCGCCGGTCAGCATGTCGGACGGCTGGAACGACGGCGTGCGCGCGCGCATCGCATACGCCATGTAGCCGAGGTAGTAGGAGGCGGTGCTGCCAGGCTTGCCCATCGCGGCTAGGATCGATTTGAGATCGGCGGCCCCGGCGACGGAGATCGCGCCAAGATAATCCGGGTCGTGCAGTGTCGCCTGCATCTCGGCGACGCTCCAGGCCGCGAGTCCGCCTTGCGAGTGGCCGATGACGACCCAGCGGTGCCCGAGCGCCGGCACGGCGGTGCGTGCCGCGGGAATCGAATAAATCACGTCGCGACCCTGCGCGGTCTTGTTGACGTACTCATGGGGACCTTGCGTGCCCAGCCCGTGATAGTCGGTGGCGACCACCGCAAATCCGGCCCTGACCATGGGCATGAGTCCTTCCTCGCCGTATTCCATGTCCTTCTGCAGCGAGGGTGCGCACTGCCTGGCAACACCGCTCGTGCCATGGGCCCACGCAATTACGGGCCAGCCGCCCTGGGGTGCCTTGCCGGCCGGGATCAGTACAACGCCGGAAGTCGCGACATCCGTGCCATCGGCACTGAGCGAATGATAGAGGATCCGTACCGCGGTGGCGCCGCTCGGCACGGCGTACCCACGCCCGAGCTCCTGGCGCAAGAGATCGCCGGGCTTGCTCGAAGTCAGTGCAGGCGTAGCGTAGAACGCGGTGCGGGGTAACGCATCGGCGCGTTCCATGCGTATCGCGTCGCCCACCGACTTCGGCATCACCGGTTCGTCCGACATCGAGGCAAACGACCACAACGACAACAGGCCGATGCTACTTACGGCGGCCATACGCGAATTCACAATTCCCGAAGCGGCGAGTCGACGCATGCTGGGGCTCCCTGGTGATCACCTTCATCGGAGGCTGAGTGTGACGTTTCTCCGCGTCTAATGCCACGACGGAATTCGTACCACCGCTATGGCAACCGAGGTGCGCGCGCATCCCAATCGATTTGGCGCAGTTCCGGCAGCATGCCGAGCCAGCCGACGAGTCCCAACAGACTCATCGCGGCCGCAACCACGCACGCGAGCGTGAATTCTTTGGTCAGATCGATGATGACGCCCGTGAGCGCGGGTGCCACGATGCCGGGGATGTTGCCGATCGAATTTTGGATGCTGACCCAGCGGCCGGCCGCCTTCACGCCGCCGAGAATTTGCGGGATCGCGTAGACGCCCGGCGATGAGGCGCCGCACAGCGCTTGGAATACGAAGATGCACGCGAGTGCGAGCAGTCGCGGACCGAAGGCCATCCCCAGCATGCAAAGCACGGCGCCGCCGTGCGCCGCGGCCATGATCGCCTTGTAGGCAAAGTTCGCCGACCCGCCGGCCTTGATGTAGCGATCGATCGCCCAACCGGCGCCAAATGCGCAGACCGCCATCACCAAATACGACGAGCCCGCGAGGTACGACATCTCGACGTTGGAGAAGCCACGCTCGCGCACGAGGTAGATCGGCAGCCATGCCAAGATGAAATAGAACGTGTAATTGCTCGAGAACAGCCCCAAGGTCGTGCCCCAGAGCGCGCGGCTCTTGAGCAAGGTCGCCAGCGTCGGCGTCACGATCTCGGTGCGCACGACGCTGCGCTGCGCCCGCACGACGCGCGACCAGGGCAGCAGCCACAGCAGCGAGAGGCCGCCGAACACGAAGAACGCGCTGCGCCAGCCGAAGTTCGCCATCAGCAGGCCGCCCGCAAACGTGCCGACCGCGGGGCCGAATAGATAGGCGAAGCCGACGATGCCGTTGGCGGTGCCGAGACTCTGGGTGGGCACGGCCGCCGCGAGCAGTTTCGAGACGCTCGGGAAGCCGGTGCTCTCGCCGATGCCGAGCAGCAGGCGCAGCGCGAACAGCACCGTGAATGCCGAGGACAGGCCGATCAAGAGCGTCGCCGAGGCCCAGACGATCAGGCCGGCCGCGAGGATCCGGTGCGCGCCGTAGCGCTCGGCGAGCCAGCCGACCGGAATCTGGAACAAGACATAGGTCCAGGAGAACGCCGAGATCAGCAAGCCGAATTGCGTATTGCTCAAGTGAAGGTCGGTGAGCATCATCGGACCCGCGGTCGGCATCGCGCCGCGGTCGACGTAGTTGATGAACAGCACGGCCGCGAGCAGATAGACGAACAGGCTGTGCGCGGAGCGCACCATGCCCGGCGCGGCGGTCTCGGCGGGCTCGGGAGTCTCGGCGGCCTTCAGGTCGCGTAGTCCGGTTCGCTGCGATCGAGCAGGCGCTTCAAGGCCGCGAAGTGCAGCTCGGGGCGCTCGCGGCCGCCGATCGCGGCGCTAGCCTTGAATTGCGCGACCGTGGCCTGCGCCACGGCGTCCGGAATCAGGCGCAGCTTGCGGCCCGTCGAGAGCGCGAGCACCTGCGCTTGCGCCGCGCGTTCGAGAAAATACAGGCGCTCGAAGGCCTCGGGCACCGACGCGCCGATCACCAGTGCGCCGTGGTTGCCGAGCATCAGCACCGACTTTTGGCCGAGTGCCCGCGCCATGCGCTCGCCCTCGGCGTCGTCGAGCGCGAGGCCGTTGTAGTGCGTGTCGTAGGCGATGTCGTCGTAGAAACCCAGCGCGCTCTGTACCGCCATCTCCAGGCGCGGATTCTCGAGCATCGAGAGCGCGGTCGCATACGGCATATGGGTATGAAACACGCAGGCCGCGTGCGGCGCCAGGCGATGCAACGGCAAATGGATATGCAGCGCCGTATCCTCGATCGGGCCCAATCCGGCGACCAGCCGGCCGTCGAAGTCGATCTCCATGAAGGCGCTCGCCTTGACCTCGGACCAATGCAGCCCGAACGGCGCGAGATAGAACCGGTCGCGATGACCCGGCACGAGCAGCGTCAGGTGGTTGTCGATGCCTTCGTTCAAACCGAGGCGAAACCCAAGCCGGTGGCAGGCCGCAAGATCGATTTTCGCTTGCCGCTGCGCCTCGGAGGGCTTGGCGAAGGTCCGGGGACTGGCGCTCATGGGCTCGGAGTATAGCCTTAGGCAAGACCCGCTTGCGATGTGATTCCTATCACGCTTGCATCGCCGATTCTCCAGATTGGCGGCCGCCGGCCGACACCATGGCAGCAGCAAAGGAAGCGCGTTGATGACTGTCATTCAGCAAGGGATCGGCGCCCGAGCGCGCGGCTACACGCTCATCGAGCTCGTGCTGGTCATCGTGATCGCCGGCATATTGGCCGCGATCGTGGGCCCGCATTTTTTCGACCAGGGCGCATTCGCGCAACGCGGCTATGCCGACGCGATCGCTGCGGCGCTGCGCATGGCGCAGAAGGCCGCGGTCGCCAGCGATTGCCCCGCCGAAGTCAACATCTCGAGCGGCGCCTACGCGGTGCAACAGCAGGCCGCCGCGGGCAATACCTGCAATCCGACCGACGCGACCTGGAGCACCCCGGTCGTCGGTCTCGACGGCGCGGCCGTGCAAGGCAGTGCGCCCGCCAACGTATCGGCGAGCCCGATCGGCGCGTACGTATTCAGCGGCAGCGGCGCCTTGAGTTCGGCTCCCGCGACGAGTTTGAGCGTCGGCACCGCGACGATCACGATCGATGCCCAGACCGGCTTCGTGCAGGTGCAGTAGCCATGTCACGCCACATCGGCGCTCGCGCCGCCCGCGGCCTCACGCTGATCGAGCTCGTCGTTGCGATCACGATCGTCGCGATCGCGGCGACCGCCGTGCTCGGGGCGCTCTCGACGATCACCTCACGCGGCGCCAATACCATGGTCCGGCAGCAGGCGGTCGCGATTGCCGAAGCCTATTTGGAGGAGGTTCTGCTGCAGCCGGTCGCCGCGCCGGTCGGCGTCCCGACGCCGACGCTGCGCGCCAACTTCAACGACGTCGATGAATACAACGGCCTCCTCGACGTCGGCGCCTGCGATCAGTTCGGCAATCCCCTGCCGGGCCTTTCCGGCTATACGGTCAGCGTCGCCGTCGTGCAGACATCGGCGCTGTCCGGAATTGCGCCGGCCAATGCGCGGCGCATCGATGTCTCCGTGACCGATCCTACCGGCGTGCTCGTGACCTTGTCCGGCTACCGAGCGAATTTCTGACGATGAAGCGCAACAGAGCCGCCGGCATGACCTTGATCGAGCTCGTGATCGTCATCACCTTGAGCGCGATCTGCGTGACCTTCATGACGATGTTCATCGTCACGCCGATCAATGCCTACAACGCGCAGACGCAGCGCGCGCAATTGGTCGATGCCGCGGACAGCGCGCTGCGGCTGCTGTCGCGCGATCTGCGCGCGGCCTTGCCGAACGGCGTGCGCGTCACGACCAGCGGCAACGTCGCCGCCTTGGAGCTCATCGAGACCATCGATGGTGCGCGCTACCGCGACAACGGGCCGCTGACCGATCCCGCCCAGTGGCTGGATTTCACGACCGCCGACACCGCATTCGCGACGACCGTGCCGTTCTCCGAAGTGACGCTGCCGTTCAGCTCGACCAGCGATTATCTGGCGATCTACAACGTCGGCGTGCCGGGCGCGAACGCCTACGCGCTCGCCAACGTCATCACGCCGCCCGGGACTGCGATCACGATCAAGGCGGGAGCGACGCCCAATGCGCAGCTCGTGACGATGAACCCCGGATTTCAATTCAGCTGGGGTTCGCCGGGCAAGCGCGTCTACCTGGTGTCCGGCCCGATCACGTATTTATGCGACCTGTCGATCGGCATGCTGACCCGATACACCGGTTACTCGATCGGTGCGACCCAGCTGACGAGCGACGCCTCGCTGCTCGCGGCCGGCGCGACTTCGGGCCGCGTCTCGGCCAACGTCTCGGCCTGCGCATTCACCTATGCGCCGGGTACTGCCGCGCGCGGCGGCATGGCGACGCTGTCGCTGACGCTCACGAGCAGCCTGCCGTCCACGAGCGCGCAGACCGTGCAACTCGTGCACCAAGTGCATTTGGTCAACGCGCCATGAGGGAATGCGCAGCATGAGAGCGGACACACCATGAGAGCGCACGCACCACGAGGGCGGACGCGCCACGAGCGCGAGTGCGTCGTGCGCGCGCATCCGCGATCGCCGCTGCGCTCGCGGGGCTTCGCGCTCGTACCCGTCGTATTCCTGATCGTCGTCGTGGCGCTGCTCGCGACCATCGCACTGCGTGTTTCGATCGGCCAGCAGCAAACCGTGACGGTCGCTCTGCAGCAGGCGCGCGCGCTCGCCGCGGCGCGCGCCGGCATCGATTGGGCCGCATATTCGGCGCTGAACGGGACTTGCACGGGCGCCACCTTGAACCTGACCGAGGCCTCGCTCAACGGCTACACCGTCACCGTGACCTGTTCGGCGACCGCGTTTACCGAGGGCAACGCCTCGTATCAGTCGTATTCGATCGCCGCGACTGCGACCTCGGGTAGCTATGGAACGGCCGACTTCGTGCAACGCGTCGTGCGTGCGACTTTCACGAGCGCGACCTGAGGCTGCATCCGCACCCGCGAGCGCGGGCGGCGGCCGATAAAAATGTGATCCATTCGACGTTTTCCGCTGGGTGTCCCTGCAAAGCGCGCATGCCCGCAGGTTTTTCATCGGCCGTCGCCCCCGATTCTCCAATTTTCATTTGACCTAATGCGCCGCGGGCCGCCGCGTCGCGTTGTCGCCGATGCTTCACGTCGCGCCGTGCCGACAGCCGGTGCTTGCCTCGGCTTGCTCTATGCTGCCGGTCATGAGTAATCCGCCGGTGCTGAACGCGGTCGAGACGCCGAACCGCACGCTCGAGGCCTTTGCGCAGATCGTGCGCGCGCTCGCGTCCGAGGTCTTGAGCGTTTCCTTTCACGATGCCGCCGGCGAAACGCTGTGGCTCAGCGAGGATTTTCTGCTGCCCGAAGATCATGAACTCGTCGAGGACGCGCTCGTCAACGGCCGCGGCGGCGTCGCGGCGATCGAGTCCGAGGACAAGGACGATCGGCGCTACGTCGTCGTCATTCCGGTGCGCCTCACGAGCGGCGAGATTTGCGGCGCGGTGCGCTTGGGCGTGGATCCCGACAGCGCCGAGCGGGAGGGCCTGGAGCCGCTCGAGTTGCGCCTCGCTCCGCTGTTCTTGTGTTTGGCGGCCGAATTCGAACGCTCGAATCAAACTCCGCGCTGGCCGGTACGCACTGCACGCCAGCGCGCCCAGATCGAGCAGGCGCTGCGCGACGAGCATTTCGAGTTGTTCCTGCAACCCATGCATCAACTGCGCCTCGCCGAAAGCGCCGCGCGATACGAGGTGCTGCTGCGTTTGCGGTTGCCGGACGACAGTCTGATCGAACCCGCCGCATTCCTGCCGCTCGCCGCGCAACTCAATCTGATGTCGTCGATCGATCGCTGGGTCGTGCGTACGCTGCTCGTGTGGCTGCTCAATCACCGCGCCTACTGGATACGCACGCCGACCGTGTTCGCCGTCAACGTCTCGGTACAGGCGCTCATCGACCCGCATTTCGTCAGTTACGTCGAATCCTGCCTCGAGAAGAGCGCAATTCCGCCGCAGGCGCTGTGCTTCGAGATCGCCGAGCGCTCCGCGGCGTCCGGCAACACGGGTATCGCGGAGGCGATGAATCGTCTCGAGGCGCTGGGCTGCGAAGTCGCCCTCGACCAGTTCGGTGCGAGTGCGCCGAGCTACGGGTACCTGCGCGACGTGCCGGCCGATTATTTCAAGATCGACGGCTCGCTCGTGACCGCCGCGCCGCGCGACCGCGTCGCGAATGCGATGATCTCGGCGATCGTCAAAATGGCGAGCTCGCTCGGCGTGCAAACGGTCGCGGGCTCGGTCGAGCTCGACACGGAACTCGATACGCTGCGACTACTCGGCGTCGACTACGCGCAAGGCTACTTGTTGGGCCGGCCGCAGGCGCTCATGCATTTCGAGTAGGCCGGTTCGCCGCGGCCGCGCCGCATCCAGCGGCACGCGTTGCTGCGCCGTCGAACTGGGCATTTGGAAAGCAAGCGCGGTCAAGGCCTTGCGCATCGCGACGAACACGTGGCTGCCGTCCGCGTCATCGAGCATCCCGAACGGCGGCAAATTGTCCGCGGGCAAGCTGCGCGCCGACGCGGGCCTGCCATGAAACCCGCTATCCGCTGCGGCGTGGGTCCCGGCGCCGGCAGCGAGCGCAGCGGCGGCACCCAGCAAGGTTAAGGCGGCCTTGTTCACGGTGTGGTGCTCGAGTGGCAGCGCCGGACGCGGCTCTGCGCGGTGCGCCACGCGGCTTCGCTCGTGGGGCCGATCGTAACTCATCGCAATGCTGATAAGCTCGGCCGTATGGCGCAAGAGGTCTCGCACGATGCACTCGGCACCCATTTCGATTCGAGCCTCGACGGGTCAGCGCGCGCATGATCGATTGGTTCTGGAGCAACATGGAGAAGGGATTCATTCTGTGGCATCCGGAGCAGCACGAACCCCTCGAATGGCCGGTGCCGCCAAACACCGGCAATCCGCTCGGCGCGATTCACAACGCGCCGCAGACCTGGGACGACGGCCGGCGCCAGAATCTCTATATCCGGTTCGAGCGATTCGCCGATGTCGCGCCGGAAATCCGCGACGTGATCGTCTACGGCGACGTCATCATCGCCGCGGGCGCGACGCGGTCTATCGATGGATCCAATAAGGCCCGAGGCAGCCCACGTGCACCGATGAGCAAGCGACAATCGCTGTTGCTGTTGTCCGGCCTGATTTGCGACGAAACGATTTGGCAGGACATTGCGCCGCGTCTGGCTGGAGTCGCGGACCTGCGCATGCACTCGTTCCCGGGATTCGATTCGATCAGCGCGATGGCGAAACACGTGCTGCAGACGGCGCCCGAGCATTTTGCGCTGGCCGGTCATTCGATGGGCGGGCGCGTCGCGCTCGAAATCATGCGGACCGCACCCTCGCGCGTGCTGCGCCTCGCGTTGCTCAACACCGGTGCGCGCGCCGCGCCGGAATCCGAGGCGCAGACGCGCAGGCGCCTCGTCGCGATCGCGCGCGAGCAGGGCATGACGGCGCTCGCGCCGCAGTGGCTGCCGCCGATGATGGGCGCACCGCGGGCCCGCATCGATGCGGTCACGCCGCGCCTCACGCGCATGGTCGAACGTTCCACGCCGGAGAGCTTCGCGGCGCAGGTCACGGCGCTGCTGGAACGTCCCGACGCGCTCGACGTGCTGCCGACGATCCGCGTACCGACGCTGCTGCTCAGCGGCGCCGAGGACAACTGGTCGCCCTTGGCGCAGCACGCCGAAATGCACCGGCTGATCCCGCGATCGATGCTTGTCGCGATCCCGGATGCCGGTCACATGGCGCCCGTCGAGCAGCCCGCCGCCGTGGCCACGGCGTTGCTCACGTGGCTCGCGCTAGGATAACGAGCGCATGACGGCGCAGGATCCGCGCGAGCTGCTGTCTCGCAGCCCGATGAGCGGCATCCAGATTGCGGCCGTTGCGATCACGGTCGGGCTTACCGCGCTCGACGGCTTTGACGTGCTCTCGATCAGCTTCGCATCTCCGGGCATCGCCAAGGAATGGGGCATTGACCGCGCGGCGCTCGGCTTCGTGCTCGCGATGGAGTTGATCGGCATGGGGCTCGGCTCGATTTTGCTGGGCGGCCTCGCCGACCACATCGGCCGACGCCGCACGCTGATCGGCTGTCTGCTGATCATGACGACCGGCATGGCGCTCGCGAGCCAGGCGGGCAGCGTCGTGGACTTGTGCATCTGGCGCGTGATCACGGGCGTCGGCATCGGCGGCATGTTGGCGACGACCAATGCGGTCGCGGCCGAGTTCTCGAACGCGCGCCGCCGTAGCCTCAGCGTCTCGCTGATGGCCATCGGTTACCCACTCGGCGCGGTCGCCGGCGGATCGATCGCGGCGCTGCTGCTGCATCAGGGCGATTGGCGCCTGGTCTTCTGGTTCGGCGCCGCGGCCACGGCCGCGTTCATCCCCATCGTGATCTTCTTGGTGCCGGAGTCGATTGCCTGGCTCTGTCACCGGCAGCCCGCGAACGCGCTCGCGGCGGTCAATCGCGGTCTCGCGCGCATGCGCCACGCGCCGATCGGCGAATTGCCGGTCGTTGCGGCGACGGCGCGCAATCGACCGGTCGCCGCGATCTTCAGTCCGCAATTGCTGCGTGTCACGGTGCTGTTGTCGCTCGCCTTGTTCCTGCACTTCACGAGCTTCTATTTCGTGATCAAGTGGGTCCCGAAGATCGTCGTCGACATGGGATTTACGCCGGCCGCGGCCGCCGGCGTTCTGGTCTGGACCAATGTCGGCGGCGCGAGCGGCGGCGCAATGCTGGGACTGCTGTCGCTGCGCTTTGGTCTGCGCGCGCTCACCGTCGGCGTGCTCGCGCTATCGACCGCGATGCTCGCGCTCTTCGGCGCCGGACAGGCGACGCTCGCGCAGCTCTCGGCGATCTGCGCACTCGCGGGCTTGTTCACGAATGCCGGAATCGTCGGTCTCTATGGAACGCTCGCGCAGGCGTATCCGACCGAATTGCGCGCCACCGGCACCGGATTCGCGATCGGAGCGGGTCGGGTCGGCGCGATGCTCGCGCCGATCACCGCCGGCTTTTTGTTTCGCGCGGGCTACGGCCTGCAATTCGTCGCGCTGCTCATGGGCACGGGTTCGCTCGCGGCGGCCGTCGCGGTGTGGCTGATCCCGTTCACCAATTCGGATCCGGCAGCTCGCTGAACACCTCGCGCAGCGCGAAGCCCCAGCGCGTGCGGATTTTGTTGAAGTACTCGTTGTCCAAATCGATGCTGATATGCGTGTGGAGCTTGAATTCGTCGCGGCGGATCACCGCGAGATCGAGCGGCGGGCCCACCGACAGATTCGAGCGGATCGTCGAGTCCATGGAGATCAGCGCGCATTTGGCGGCTTGCGCGAGGCTGCTGCTGCGCGAGATCACCCGATCGATGATGGGCTTGCCGTACTTGGACTCGCCGATTTGGAAATACGGCGTATCCATCGAGGACTCGATGAAATTGCCGGCGGCGTAAACGTTGAAGAGGCGCGGCGGCTCGCCCGCGATCTGGCCGCCGAGGATGAACGTCGCATTGAATTCGTGGCCCTGATCCTTGAGCATTTGCGCATCGCGGCCGTGCACTTCGCGCAAGGCGTCGCCGACCACGCGCGCCGCGTCGAACATATCGACCGCGCCGAATATGCCGCCCGGCCGCTCGGGTTCGCCGGGTAACTCTTGCAGCGTGTGAACCACGGCCTGGGTAATCGCCAGATTGCCCGCGGACAGCAGCACCAGGATCCGGTCGCCGGGCCGCTGAAACGTCACCATCTTGCGAAAGGTGTTGATCTGGTCGACGCCGGCGTTGGTGCGTGAGTCCGACAGCATCACGAGGCCGGTGTCAACGAGTAAGCCGACGCAGTAGGTCATACGCGCGAATTCTACCCTTAACTATTGCTGCCGTTGGGCCGAGTCGGCGACCAATACGTTGGCTTCCATTTTCTCGCCGCCGCCGCCATGGCGCATGCCGCGCACCGGCGCGGCGTCGAGATAGTCGCGGCCGACCGCGAGCCGGCAATAGCTGCGCACGGCCGCGCATTGGTGGGTTACGTCGACGCTTTGCCAACCGATTTCGGCACCCAGCCACACATCCACCCAGGCGTGGCTCGCGACGTCCTCGGAATCTCCGGTAAACAGGTAACCGCTGACGTAGCGCGCCGGAATCCCCAGCGTGCGCGCGGCGGCCAGATAGACGTGGGCGTGATCCTGGCAAACGCCTTCGCCGCTCTTGAACGCCACGGCCGCGCTGTCCTGGACGTCGCTCGTTCCGGACTTGTAGCGGACCGCGCCGCAGACGGCGTCCGCCAAGACCTGGGTACGCATGCGCGGGTCGGCAAACTCCTGCACGGCCGCCTGCGCGAAGCGGCGCAGCTCCTCGCTCGGCGTCGTCAGCGCGGTCGGCGCGAGAAAGGCGAGCGGCGACAAGGGGCCGTCGTCCTGGCGCACCTCGCTGTCGGCCGTCTCGACGACGCCGTGCACGACGATGCGGATCTCGCGGTGCGGCTCCTCGAGGGTCAGCAAGTGCGCGATATTGCCGTAGGCGTCGATCTGCTCGAGGCGCCTACCCGGCGCGTGGATCGTCCACGCGAGCGCGCGCTGGCTGGGGTCGCGCCGCGGCGTCAAATGCAGGCTCTGCACGCTGTACTTGACGGGGCGGTCGTAGCGATAAATCGTTTCGTGGCGAATGTGCAATTGCATCGCTTTACGCCTCTGCCGGTGGTACCAAGAAGTCCGATGCAACCCGATCGCCGAGATCGCGCAGCCGCGCGAGGAATTGCTCCAGAAACAGCGGTACGCCGAGTGCCGTGAGCTCCTCCATGCGCGAGAAATGCAGCGTGGCATGCATTTCACCCGCGCGGCGCAGAGTCTCGGCCGATTGTTGATTCGAGACGGCGCGCAAGTTTTGATAGACCTCTTTGCAGCAGCGCAGCAAGGAGCGCGGCATGTCGTCGCGCAGAATCAGCAATTGCGCGACCTTGAACGGCGTGATGACGTCGCGGTAGACGCGACGATAGACCTCGAAGGCCGACAGCGCGCGCAACAGCACGCTCCATTGGTAGGGGTCGGGCACGGCGATCGCATCGGCGCCCGGTTGCAAGTCGTTCTGATGCGCGGTCAGGATGCGCGCGGTGCTGTCGGCGCGCTCGAGAAATGCGCCGATGCGCGTGAAATGAAACGCTTCGTCGCGCAGCATCGTGCCGATCGTCACGCCGCGCGTCAGATGCGAGCGCTCCTTGACCCACTCGACGAACTGGCCGATGTCGGCGTGCGCCTCGCCGTGCGCCGTGAACGCGCGCGCGTCGAGCCACGTGGAGTTCAGCGTGACCCAGAGCTCCGAGGTCAGCGAACCGCGCACCGCGCGCGCGTTCTCGCGCGCCGCGCGCAGGCAGCTGAAGATGCTGCCGCTGTGATCGCGGTCGAGACTCACGAACTCGAATACCGCGCGCGGTTCGATCTCGGCGTGCTTCTCGGCATAGGCGTCCGCCATGTGCAACGCGGTCATCGTCGATTTCAGCGACTCGGTCAAGGTATCGCCGGAATGCGGCAACAGCGACATGCGGTAATGGGCATCGACGAGGCGCGCGAGGCTTTCCGCGCGCTCGATATAGCGCGACATCCAATACAGATGATCGGCGGTACGGCTCAGCATCTAAGTTTCCAGCACCCAGGTATCCTTGGTGCCTCCGCCTTGCGAGGAGTTGACGACCAGCGAACCTTCGCGCAGCGCGACGCGCGTCAGGCCCCCGGGAACGATGCTGACGTCGCGGCCCGACAAGACGAAGGGGCGCAAGTCGATATGCCGCGGCGCCAAACCCGATTCGGCAAACGTCGGGCAGGTCGACAAGGCCAAGGTCGGCTGCGCGATGTAGCGCTCCGGTGTCGCCAAGATCAGCGCCCGGAATATCTCGATCTGCTCCTTGGTGGCCGAGGGCCCGATCAACATGCCGTAGCCGCCCGCGCCATGGACTTCCTTGACGACCAGATCGGGCAAATGGGCGAGCACGTAGTCCTGGTCTTCTTTGCGGCGCAGTTGCCAGGTATGCACGTTGGCGATGATCGGCGCTTGGCCGAGATAGAAGCGGATCATGTCCGGCACATAGGGGTAGATCGATTTGTCGTCGGCGATGCCCGTGCCGATCGCGTTCGCGATCGTGATGCGCCCCGCGCGATAGGCGGTCAGCAGTCCCGGCACGCCCAGCATGGAATCGGGCCGAAACACCAGCGGGTCGAGGAAATCGTCATCGATGCGCCGATAGATCACGTCGACGTGCTGCGGGCCTTGCGTCGTGCGCATGAACACGGCCTCGTCGCGCACGAACAGATCCTGGCCCTCGACGAGTTCGATGCCCATCTGTTGCGCGAGGAACGCGTGCTCGAAGTAGGCGCTGTTGTGGGCGCCGGCCGTCAGCAGCACGACCGTGGGATCGGCAACGCCGGTCGGCGCGACGCTGCGCAGATTGTCGAGCAGCACGTCCGGATAATGGTCGACCGGCGCGATGCGGTGCTCGGAGAACAGCTCCGGGAACAGCCGCATCATCATCTTGCGGTTCTCGAGCATGTACGAGACGCCGGACGGGACGCGCAGATTGTCCTCGAGCACGCGGAACTCGCCGGCGTCGTCGCGCACGATGTCGATGCCGGCGATGTGCGCGTAGATACCGCCGGGCACATCGACGCCCTGCATCTCCGGGCGGTATTGCGAGTTGCAGAGAACCTGTTCGGACGGGATCACGCCGGCTTTCAATATTTGTTGATCGTGATAGATGTCATGGATGAACGCGTTGAGCGCGCGCACGCGCTGCTTGAGTCCGGCCTCCAGCCGGATCCACTCGTCGAGCGGCAAGACGCGCGGCACGATATCGAAGGGGATCAGCCGCTCGGAGCCTTCTTCCTGGCCGTAAACCGCAAACGTAATGCCGACCCGATGGAACAACACGTCGGCTTCCGCGCGCTTTTGCGCGAGCCGCTCGGCCGCTTGGCTCGTCAGCCAATGCGCGTAACGCCGGTAATGCGAGCGCGCCTCGCCGCTCGCGAGATACATTTCGTTGTACGGTGTATTGGCCAAAAGTCCCCCGTTCTCCCCTTGCGTCGAGCGAAATTCATGCCAAGCGGTGCAGCGCACATTTAATCATGGACTTAAGCCTAAAATCGCTGTGGCGCTGCACCAAGTGGATGCACGTGTCGGCACGCGGCCAACCCGTGTTGGTGCATCAGCCGTTCAGTTCGTCCGCGAGCCGCCGCGCGCGGGCCGGATCAGGTATCGGACGAAGGCGGCGTTGGCGCGCGCGCTCAAGCAGAGGAAACGCCGGCTTCGATCGAGGCCGCGGTCTTTACATACTGAGCCAGACGTCGATCCCGCCGTGCTTGCTGCAGGCGCGACTACGATCGCTCGTCCTCGTGAAGAATCCATCATGACAGCGCGCCGAGGAATGCGGGTGATCGTGACGGTATTGGGCTACGGGATCAGCCCGCCCGGCATCGGGGTGGTCGGCGCGCGGCGCATCCCGGTGCTCCTGCGCATTCTGATCGTGGTGATCCTCGGGCCGGTCCTGGGCGGGCAGACTGGATGCGCTGATCGCGTAGAGCGCGAGCGCGCAAAACGCAGCGGTCAAGGGCTTCAATAGGTACTGGCGCATGATCTCGCTCCTTACTATAGAGGGATGGGCTCAGCAACCCAAAGAGACTAGCACCACCGGCGGTTCGACGCGAACCGCGGCGCCCGGCGTGGAGCGCGTCCCCACGGGGGCTCGCCCCGCGGCGCACCGCCGCTATAGTCAGCCGACGCTGTGCCGCGAGGCGAAGGGTCCGGTCTAGTCGTTGAATATCCGGCGCGCCGCCTGAATCGCAGCGTCGATATGCCCGATCGCGCGATCACGCAAGCCGTTGGCATAGCCGTTATCCTCTTCGCGCGCGAGATCGGCGCGGCTCTTGCGGAGAATTCTCAAGGCCTCATGGATGCGACCGCGTTGATCCATGCGCGCATCGACCGGCGGATGATCGGCGAGGTTCTTGCCGTCGTCGATCGCCGCTTGCTTGATGTCATTGATCGCCGCGTCAATCTGACGCACCGACTCGGCTTCATCGGCCATTTGTGCGGCGTCTCCGGGGCGATGTTCGATGAGCCAGCGCGCGGCGCGCAGATCCGACAGCGCATGTAAATAGGCCGGGTGATGCGCCGGCGGCGGCGCGGTGACGCAGCCCGCGGCCACGGCGAACCCGGCGGCGATCAGCAGAGGTGCGAATTTCGATCTCAAGATATGCAACATAGTGTTCTCCCGACTCCAGTTAACGTTTATTGAAATTCCCTGTCGTGCAACGCCCGTAGGCGCAAGTCCCCAAGCAGCGTTGCCGTTCTCATCCCAGCCATAACGCCCATGCCTGATTCGCGTTTATTTTGATTAAGCAAATGTAACGCCGCGAGATTACGCCGTGCGCCGTGACTCGCGCAATCCGTCAACCGCCGGCCGGCTGCGCCGTTGCCTAGCTTACAGCATGGGCGTACGCACGGCCGAGGGAGCGCCGCCCCCGATGGGAGTCGTCGATGAACTCGAAACGCCTTTTGCACCGATTTGCCGCGGATTTCGCTGCGGTGATTTCCTGGGCGCTCGGCATGCGGCACATTCTCGAGAGCCCGGCGCTCGGCGTTGCGCTCATGAGCGCGCTATCGGTCTGACGCGGCGTTGCGCGCGCGCCGACGATGAATCGATTGGCGCCGCAAATCCCCGAGGGTTTACACTACACTGCAAGGACGCGGGTCGCGCGCAGGTCGCGGCGCGCGGCCCATCGTCAATCGTCATCGGGAGCAAGCGCCCGTCATGAGGCGCGCAGTATGAACATTCAATTCGCGGTAACTCGATTTCGGCGCGCGCGGGCCTATGGCATGCGTTGGAAATACGCCGCGCTCGCAAGTCTCGGCGCGCTGCTCGCGGCATTACACGCGGCGGCGGCGCCGGTGTCGATCGGCGTGCCGCACGAGGTCGATGAGTGGCGCGCCAAGTTCGTCGCCCAACAACACACGTTCGACCACCGGCGCGCGTTGTACTCGCCCGACGCGACCCAGTTCGTGCTCGGCCGGCTCGCCGACAAACCGGTCGCGGTCATGCTGTTCACGGTCGAAGGCGTGCGCGGCAGCGACGACTGGCTGCAATACGTCGCCACATTCTGGTTTCGCGGCGGAAATTATCTGTTTTGCTGCGTGCATCGGGTCGGCGCCAAGGGCTTGCAATTGTTCAACGAGCTCAGCGTCGAGCCGGATCGCGTGATACTCAACGGCAACGCCTACCGCAGCACCGATGCGCTTTGCTGCCCCAGCAAGCCCGTGACGCTGCGCCTCGAACTCGCGCGCCGCAAGCTCGTCGAGCTGCACGGCGCGAACTGAAGCGCAGCGCTTGGACGATGCCGGACTTCGCGCAGCGCATTCGGGCGTTGCGGCTCAAATCGGGCCGCAGCGAGAGCGAGCTGGCCGATGCGCTCGGCGTGACGCGGCAAGCCTATGCGGATCTGGAGCGCTTCGACTCGGAAGTCGATTCGGTGATCAGCATCCGTCAGGCGCTGCAGCTTGCGCGCCTCCTCGACACCGATATCGCGGCACTGCTCGGGGAAAGCGCGGAGGCCGCGCCCGTGCCGATTGCCGCGGTTCGCGCTGCGCTGATCGCGCAGCTCGAGCGCTCGCCCGACTCTCGCGAAGCACTGGAGGATGCAATCGATTGGGATATCGGCCCGTTCTTGGAGGCGGGCGCCGATTGGTCCACGGTCTACACGCTCGAGTTCCTGCGGCGACTCGCGACGCTCGTGGATCTCGACTGGCGCCGTCTGTTGGCGGGGCTCGATCACGCTTGAGCAGCGTTCTTTTGAGCGGCGTCGCGGCGCCTGCGCAGCGGGGCATAACGCATTGGGCGTGTCTGCCATTCGCCGCGTTCGTGACCAAAGTCGCAGCAGCGCGGCCGCGCTACACCGCAAGATGCGCCATTGCCGGGTAACTGAGATCGTACCGATGGCGACGCGCCAGGGTTTGAACAACGATTGGATCAACACCGGCCACGAGCTTCCGTGGCGAGTGGCAGCGCTCGAGACGCGGGTCGGCGTCCTCGGTATCCATGCCACTGCGCGCGAGACCGCGTCACTCGCTACGGGAACCAAACGGACTGACTCCACCGCAGGCCGCAGTCGAAATCGACCGTCGGTAGCCTCGGCGTGACGGCGGCGTCGGTGCGTCAATCGCGCCCGAAGCGGGCCGGCGCCGCCGGCGTCCGCGCCTCGGCCCGTCGCGCATTGGCATCGCTAGGCTGGCGCGATTTCGAACGATTGGTCGGTGAATCCTTCCGCCAACGCGGCTACAAGGTCAGCGGCTTCGGCGGCAGCACCGCCAACGCGAGCGTGGATTTGGGATTGACGAAAGACGGCGAGCGCTTCCTCGTCCAGTTCCGGCACTGGCAGAAGCAGCAGGTCGGCATCGCCGTCATCTGGGAATTGAATGCCGCGGTGGCCGCTCAGGGCGCAAGCGGCGGTTTCGTGCTCACCGCGGGTGAGTTCACGCACGAGGCACGCAAATTCGCCGAGGCCTGCGCGATCACGCTGATCGACGGCGATGCCTTGGCGCAGTTCACGGGCGCGATCGAATCGGCCGCAAAATCCCCGTGCCTCGCGATGCAAAGCGCCTAAATGAGGCCCGTGAATGCCGCCGGCCGCTCGCGGTCCAGCATTTGTGATTTTTTGCGGTAGAAACTCACCTTGAGTGTCTTTGCGCAGTTGCAGTAGATTGCGCGAATGTCGATGAAGCCGATGACCACCGAAGCGACGACGTGCATACGCACGCTGCGCCTGAAGGTCAAGACGGAAAGCTACCCCTGGCTCAACTCCGCAGCGGTCGAAGTCAATCAAGTCTGGAATTGGGCCAATGCGACGAGCGCCAAGGCGGCTCGGCCGTTTGCGGGACCTGGGAAGTGGTTGACGGGATTTGATTTGGACAAGCTCAGCGCCGGCGCTTCCCAGTGCTTCGAGCATATCGACTCAGAGACGATTCAGCGCGTGAACGCGGAGTTTGCCACGCGTCGCCGGCAATTTAAGAAGCTCCAGCTGCGCTGGCGGGTCAGCCGGGGCTCGAAGCGCTCACTCGGGTGGATTCCTTTCAAAGCGGTGCAGTTGAAGCGCAAAGGCAAGTCCTTGCGCTTCGCGGGCAAAGCGATTCGGGTGTTCGAACACGCTCAGCTCGAGGCAGCGAAATGGAAGTGCGGATGTTTCGCCGAGGATTCGGTCGGTGACTGGTGGCTGTGTATTCCGGTCGAGCGCTCGCTCGCTCCCGCTATGCCTAAGCACCAGGATGTCGGGCTCGATCTGGGTCTGAAAGATACGGTCGCGACGAGCGACGGGCAGAAGCTCGAGGCGGGTCATTTCTATCGGGACCTCGAATGCAAAATCGCCCAAGCTCAGCGCCGCGGCCATCGGCGTCAGGCGAAGCGCCTGCACCGTACGGCGGCGCGCCGACGCCAAGATGTCTTGCATAAATTCTCGACCCAGATTATCAGTCGGTATCAGAATATCTTCGTAGGCGATGTGAGCAGCGCCAAGCTGGTCAAGACACGGATGGCCAAATCCGTGCTCGATGCCGGCTGGGGGATGCTCAAGACGCAGTTGCAGTATAAGGGCCAGCAGGCCGGCAGGAGCGTTCGAATCGTCGAGGAAAGGAACACAACGCGAGCGTGCAGCAGCTGCGGAGCCCTCACGGGACCCACGGGTCTGGACATGCTCGATGTAAGGACCTGGAAGTGTCGTGAATGTGGTGACATTCACGATCGGGACGTAAATGCGGCCCGCAACATCCTGTCCGCGGGGAGGTGTCCCCCGTCCGTCAGCGGAAACGAGCCATCGCCGTCAAGTGCGCCGCCGAGCCCGGCATCTCGCCGATGCGAGGCTAAGGACCAGCGCGCTGACGGCAGCGGCATGAGCACCGGCCATCGTGGATATCGAGACCGGCACCACGCGATTCACACCGTGCATAGCATGGAGTCGCAGGATCCGTCCGATTCGGCGCCGGCGCGGCCGTGAGGCTCAGCCATACAGGCTTGCTGCGACGCCAGTACTGGATGGACGCGCGCGGCGCGCATCGTAACAATTCGCGATATGCCGCCCGCATTTCGCATCGAACGCCTCAGCGATGAGTTTGGCCAGTACACGCTCGTTCTGACTTGCGGCGAGTGCCGCCACGAACGTAAAGCCGATCCGCAGCTACTCGGCCGGCTGTGCGGCTGGGATGCACGGCTCGACGATATCGCGATGCGCTTGCGCTGTTCAAAATGCGGCAAAAAGGCCTGCACGATCCGCGCGATTCCGCCGCACAAGCCGCGCGGCTATTCCTCCTTGCCGAAATAGCGCAGCGAGCGCGCAGTACACTATGCGCATGACCCGACCGCGCGCATGGCTCGCCCTGCTGCTAGTTTCATCGCTCCTTAGCGGCCGCGCCGGCGCCGACCCGCCCGCCGATGAAATCATCGTCAACGCCACGCGCATGGGACCGCGCTTATGGCACGTACAGCAGGGCGGCGCGCAGTTATGGATTTTGGGAACCGTATCGCCGTTGCCGATCGGCGTCACGTGGCGCGCCGGCGAAGTCGAACGGCTGCTCGGCAGCGCGAGCGTGGTGCTCGCCGCAAAGCCGCTCGAGATCAGTCTGCCGCGGGTGCTGTGGATTCTGATCGCGCAGCGCGACCTCGTCATGATCAAGGGCGGGGCCAAGCTCCGCGACGTCTTGCCGCCCGATCTCTATGCGCGCTTTGCCGTACAACGCGCCAAATACGCCGGCCGCAGCGACAAGTGGGAGCGCTATCGTCCGATCATCGCCGCCGCCCTGCTCGAGGACGCGGCGCTGCAGAAAAATGGGCTATCGGCGCGTCTCGACGTCTCGCTCGCCGTGCGCCGGCTCGCGCGCAAACATCACGTGCGCATCGATGAGGTCAAGATACCGGGCGCGCCGGACCTGCTCGATGCGCTCAAGGGCGTGGCCCCGGAAGCCGAGAGCCGCTGCGTAGCCTCGATCGTCGGCACCGTCGAGAGCGGCTTACCGCTGCTCGCACAGCGTGCGGATGCCTGGTCGAGCGGCGATCTCGAGCGCATGCAGTCGCTGCCCGAATCGACCGAGGCGAGCTGCGGCGCGTCGTTGAGCGCCGATGCGGGCGCGGCCGGCGTGCTTGCACAGATTCACCGCCGCTGGCTCGAGGCGCTTGAAGCGCGGCTGCACGGCACCGCAACGTCGGTCGCCGTTCTCGACGTGGACTTACTGCTGGGATCCGGCGGCCTGCTCGAGGCGCTGCGCGCCCAGGGCTTTGCGGTCGACGCGCCCTGAAATCACCGGCGGCGCAGAGCGCCGCCGCGGGCCGTCGGCCGATTCAGGCGACCGCGCGCCTCCGCAGCGCGGTCCAGGCGGCCGCGGAAAACACCAGCAGATTGGCGACCACGACCGGGGACGCGCTGATCAGTACGCCGTAGGTCACCCACAGCAGCGCTCCGGCCATCTGTACCGCGCGCAGCACCGCCGGGCGCGCAAAGAAATACGATCCGACGAACACCGCGGTCGCGGCCCAGCCCAACAACTCGATTCCCGAATGACTCATACCGCGACCGCCGCCATTTCCGGATCGTTCGGCGGGATTGCGGTGATCGTCACACGATCGGTTCGCTCCTTTTCCCATTCGTTCAGCGTCAAGCCGTAGGATTCGAACAATCCCCGAATCTCGCCCGTTTGCCAGTGCAGCAGCTGATCGAGAATCGGCACGACGATGCTGAACGCGTTATCGCTGAGCACCGTGCTCTTCGCAATCCGCGCGAGCTGCCTGTTCTCGGAAACGGCGATCGTAAACCCGTCACGGTTGTTGACGTGCAACATCACGTGAACGTCGGAGCTGCCGTCGCCGACGTAGATCATGCGGTCGGGCGTAATCCCCAAGCGCTGCTCGAGTTCCTCGATCACTGCGACCTTGCCGTAGCCGGCGGGCACGCGCTTCACGGCACGCACCTCGCCTGAACGGGCGTCGAACTCCAGTTCGGTGCCGTAAATGTGATCGGCAGGCACGACCCCGTCGAGCGCCGAGATCACGATCTCGCGCGGTGCGGCGGAGACCACGAAAAACTGAAAGCGATACCCGCCCGTGCCGTGCGCCAAGAAATCCATGAGCGCCGGAATCGCGCTCTTGAGGCGCACGAGACGCCCAGCCTCCACGAGATGTTCACGGCGAACGCCGCGAAACTCAGGATCGTGGCGGATCAAATAGGCGAGCTCGCCGCCTTGGTTCACAAGATTGCTGCGGGCAAGCCCTGCCACGCGTTCTTCAAATCCTGATATGCCCAGCAACTCACTCAACACCAGTCCCGAATCATTGAAGCTCAAGGTCTGGTCAAAGTCGGAGGCCAACAGGAATGTCTTTATCGGTGTTTCGTTCACGACAGAGATTCTCCTTTTGGTGATTCATCATCCATCGACGGGCGCCATCATCAAGCAATGAGGCGGGCCTGTCAGATGATAAAGGCTCTCGTTCCGTGCAATTTTTCTCATCCGCCGCGAACAGGGCCCTAGTAGCGCTGTTCCGCATCGCGGGGGGGCCGAAATCCGTCAAAATGCCCCCAAAATACCCCTTTCGGGTTCGGAAACGATCAGCTATTAATGGAGCTCATCGCCGCCATTACAAGGCAGACCGGGCGGCGTCTCGGGGGTCAGGCGAACAGGCAGCGCGTGGGTCGGCCGCTAGGCGCCCGCCGCGCCCATGTGACATATTATGATCCGGCTTGTATCGTCGGGATCGCAGCGCGGACAATTGCACCGTGCCGGTGCCGCCCCTAAGCGCGTGCCGATCAGCGCAGGAGACTCGACATGACCGCTGTGAGCTACGCCTGCTTCGAGGGCCAGAAACAAGGTGCCCTATCCGCCGGCTCCAAGGACAACGCCTCGCACGGCAATCAGCGCAGTAACCAATGGATAGAGATCGAGTCGTTCGAGCTCAATCCCGAGCCTCCCGAGGATGCCGATCCGGTACAGCTCTTGGGTTCTCGCAAGCGTTATCCGCTGGTGCTCACCAAGGAGTTCGGTCCCGCCTCGCCTCAGTTACATACAGCGGCGCGCGACGGCGAGATATTCAATACGATCATCATCGAAACCGTGGGCGTCGATCGTCATGGATTTGAATACGTTGAGCAGCGGATCACGGTGACCGACGCGCTCATCGCCGACGTCAGAGCACATACCGGCAAGGCGGCCGTCCTCGGCCGAGTGTTCAGCGATTTCAGTTTCACGTTCCAAACAATCGTCATCGAACAATGGTGAATAGCGATCCGCAATGAAGGGGGAATCATGATCGGATACGTCACTCTCGGAACCAACGATCTGCCGCGCGCCGCGGCCTTTTACGACGCATTACTCGGCGGAATCGGCGCCAAGCGAATCATGGAAAACGAGCAATTCATCGCGTGGGCCGTCGATCCCCGCCGACCCGGGCTCAGCGTGACGAAGCCATTCGACCAGAAGACGGCCACCGTCGGCAACGGCGTCATGGTGGGTTTGGTGGTCAACAGCAATGCGAAGGTCGACTCCCTGCACCGCATGGCCTTGCAACTCGGCGGCACGGATGAAGGCGCCCCCGGTCCGCGAGGCGAGGGCTTCTATGCCGGCTACTTTCGTGATCTGGATGGCAACAAGCTCAAT
>Ga0209415_10003655_pt1 | contig 28616 bp, 23 predicted proteins | sample PeaSoiSIISIP2007_FD_187696 | JGI IMG/M metagenome (GOLD analysis project Ga0209415, IMG submission 187696) | Peat soil microbial communities from Weissenstadt, Germany - SII-SIP-2007 (SPAdes) (version 2) | ecosystem: Environmental > Terrestrial > Soil > Wetlands > Peat | place: Germany...
TGAACTCCTGAATGGCGTCCGGGTTCGGGATGGCAATGCCGGGGAAGTTTCCCGACTGCGCCGCGCCGCCGCTGCCGTAGTTGGTGAGCGTCGCGCCGTCCATCATGTAGTTGTTCTGATCGGAGCCATTTCCGTTGACGTTGATATCCTGCGTGCCATTGCCAACCGCAGCGGCGCTGGCGACGTTCGCAACAACGCCCGGCGAAAGATCGATGATGTTCGTATAATTGCGCGAGCTCAGGGGCAGGGTAGTTACCGTCTGCGATCCCACCAGAGTTCCCACCGTGGCGTTCTGCGTCTGGACGGTTTCGACCGTGGACTCGACGGTTACTTGCTCGGTTTGCGCGCCGACCTCGAGCTTCTGATTCAGCACCGGCGTCTCCGTGACGTTCACGGTGACAGACTGGATTTGGGCAGTCTTAAAGCCGGCGGCAGCAATCTTCACTGAGTAATTGCCCGGCTGTAGCAGCGAGAACTTGTACACGCCGCTTGAGTCCGTGGTGACCGATCGCTCCTGGCCCGTGCCAACGTTGGTCGCGGTCACGGTCGCGCCGACGATAACGCCTCCGGACGGGTCCGTGACGGTTCCCGTCAGTCCTCCTGTCGTGCCGGATTGTGCCCAGATTGGAGAGCCGCAGAGGAACAACACCGCGAGACAAACGAACAGAGAGAAGACAAACGTACGCACAGAAATTCGATTCATAACCCACCCCCATAAATTTGTTTCAACTTCCACCCAAATTCAGTGCCAAAACCAGCCAGTACGATCAAGCACGAGACCCCGAATCACGCAAAACTAAGCCCCCATGTAGGCCAAAGTTCAGAACGTGAATCGGATTAGGTAGTCGCCGAATATCACATCCTCAAATAGCTGTCAAGAAAGAATTGGCTTTGCTTTGAAAAGAAGGAGTTCCAGTACTTTGGGCAGGCGGGAGTGCGTACCTGGTCTTAGCGCTTCTGTCCGACCAAACCCGCGATCGTGTCCATCAAGTCGAACTTCGTGAGGACTTCCAGGTTGCCCGTCTCCATTTCGACGAATACGGCCGGGCTCTCGTGGCTCAGCAGGTGCGTGACTCGCTCGACCGGCGCGTTCGACGGCACCTGCGGCAGCGGCGGACCCATCACTTCGCGGACGATCAGCTTGCGGAGATCTTTTCCCTGCAACGCGAGGTTCAGAATCTTGTCCTCGAACATGGTGCCGATGGATCGCTCGTCCTCGAAGACGGGAATCTGCGAAATGTCCTGCTGCTGCATCGTTTGCAGCGCCTGATAAACCGTGCGGTTTGGTCCGACGAACATCAGATCGCGGGTCTTGCCGTTTTGCCGTTTCACCCGGATCACATCGGCGGCCGTGAGCGTTACCTCCGTGTCCGCATATCCCAGCTCGCGCATCCAGCCATCGTTATATATCTTGCTCAGGTAGCGCGCTCCGGAGTCCGGCAGAAACGCGACCACGAGATCGCCTCTGCGGCAATCCTTCGCGACGCGCAGCGCCGCGGAAACGCAGCCCCCGCCGGAGCCGCCCGTGAAAATTCCTTCGCGTTTCGTGAGCCGCCGCGCCCAGAGGAAGCATTCCTCGTCGTTGACCTGTATCACGTCGTCCAGCACCGAAAAATCCATGGTCCCCGGCAAAATGTCTTCGCCGATTCCTTCCACCACGTAGGTCCGTGCCTTTCCGATGTTGCCGGTCTTCCAGTACTCGTAATAGAGCGACCCGTGCGGATCCACGCCGATGACTTTCACTTTCGGATTTTGTTCCTTCAGGAAGCGTCCCGCGCCGGTGGCCGTGCCGCCCGTTCCGAGGCCGCACACAAAGTGCGTGATTTTGCCTTCGGTGTCCTTCCAGATTTCGGGGCCGCTGGTGCGGTAGTGTGCCTCCGGATTCGCCGGATTCTCGTACTGATTCGGGTAATACGCGTTGGGAATTTCGCGTGCCAGTTTTTTCGCCACGGAATAGTAGCTGCGCGGATCTTCCGGTTCGACGGCTGTCGGACAGACGATCACCTCGGCGCCGAAAGCCTTCAATTGGTCGATTTTTTCGCGCGACTGTTTGTCCGTGATCGTGAAGACAACCTTGTATCCGCGCACCGCCGCCACCAGCGCGAGCCCCATTCCCGTGTTGCCGGAGGTTCCCTCGACAATCGTCCCGCCAGGCCTCAACAGGCCCTTGCGCTCGGCTTCGTCAATCATCCAGACGGCGATGCGGTCCTTCATCGAGCCGCCGGGATTCAGATAATCCGCCTTCACGTAGACCTCGGCGGCGAGATCCTTGGTCACGCGGTTCAGCCGGATGAGGGGCGTATGGCCGATGGCCTCGAGGACGTTATTGCACTTCACGGAGGAGCATTTCTCCTGGAACGGTTACGACTCGAAGTAGCTTAGAGGCTTCCCGAAACTCTGTCCAGCAGCAGTTTGCGCTACGCGAACGCCTGCGGGGGCCGCATCGCGCCGCCGTGCTATGCTTTTGCAAGCGTGTCGCCGGCCGCCTCCCAAACCGAGATTATTTTCTACGATGGGCACTGCGCCCTTTGCCACGGCGCGGTAAAGTTTGTTCTGAAGCACGACCGCTCGGGCAACGCGTTTCGATTTGCTCCGCTGCAGGGCGCCACATTTCAGTCGCGGGTGCCTCCCGGCCGGCGCGCGAGCTTGCCCGATAGCGTGATCGTGCTCACCGAGGACGGGACGCTGCTGTTGCGCTCGGACGCATTCCTTCACATTCTGCGGCGGCTGGGCGGCGGCTGGAAAGCATTCGGGAGCGTCCTTAATGTAATTCCCCGGCCGCTCCGCGATGTGGTTTACGATTTCGTCGCGCGGGTCCGCTACCGCGTGTTCGGCACGCGCGAGGACGTCTGCCCGATCGTGCCGCCCGATTGGCGCGCTCGCTTTGATCCATAAATTGCAATAGGAGGAAACATGGAACGGAAGAACATTTCATCCGGTGCGCCGTGGGAGCCGATCATCGGTTACTCGCGCGCGGTGCGCGTCGGTCCGCATATTTTCGTTTCGGGCACGACGGCTACCGGCGACGAAGGTCAGATCGTCGGCGTGGGCGATCCCTACGCGCAGACGATCCAAGCCTTGCGGAACATCGAATCGGCGCTGGACAAAGCCGGCGCGAAGCTGTCGGATGTCGTGCGCACGCGCCTGTTCGTCACGCACATTGCCGACTGGGAAAACATCGGCCGCGCCCACGGCGAGGTCTTCGGCACGATTCGCCCGGCGACGGCGATGGTTGAGGTGAGCCGCTTGATCGCCCCGAACATGCTCGTCGAAATCGAAGCCGACGCGATTGTGACAATCTGATCAAGATTGTCACCCAGAGGGCGGCGCCCTGAATCCTTGCGGTCCGAAGCGTGTCTCTTCAATCTGACCAAGATTGTCACCCAGAGGACGGCGCCCTGAATTCTTGCCGTCCGAAGGGTCTCTCTTCAATCCGACACGCAGCAGTCGCCGCATCGTAGCTTCTCCGCGCGACCGTGCAAAAATTACCCGCCTACCGGCGGGCTCCTGGCATAAAGCTTTCACATTCAGTCCGTTACAGCCGCCGAGTTTGGAATCCACCTTGCCTTAATGAAAGCGTGACTTAATTCCTCGATACGTGCGAGACCCGACCACCCCCTAATACACGCACGGGTCTCGCACGCCCACCCCTCATGAGTCGACAATGGGAACATGAGTTCGAGGAATGCGCACAGGCAGGATTGTCTGTGCGGGCCCCTCACACCAATCACGAGTTACAAGTCCCCGGTTCGGTTCACGAACCGGGATCCCGGCGCACGGTGTGAGTGCGTTGCCGGGACACGAATCACCGCACTTTAACCGTCACACCATGCCGAGTCATTTTCGACCTATCTCATTGAAAACAAACGATCGGCACCCCAACGAAGTGTCACACTTTTTCGGGCCGGCTCTCTTGCCTTGTAGGGCGGGATTTCAATCCCGCCGTAAGCGGAGTAGTCAAAACATTACTTTGCTGCCGCAGGCCTTCGCGGCGCGCCGTCTGCGTCCCGGCCGCAGCTTCGGGAAGGCCGAACGCCGCAGCGAATCCGGATCCGTGCAGTGGGATTTGGCGGGCGGCCCGCCAGGAACCGGCGCGGCAGGCGCTACACGCGCCGAGAAAGAAGACTCTGCCAATCGGTACGCGCCTTGGCGCGATCCCTCTGATGTCGCGGCTTCAGCCGCGACCTACAAAACGAGGAACCCAGCCCAATTCGCGTCGGAGAAACTGAGAATTAAGTGCGACACCGTCACACTTAATTTTCGGCGTAACTCGCAGAAAACAAACGATGGGAACCCTAACAAAGCGAAACACTTTTTCGAGCCGGGGCGCGCGTGGTCCGAGGCGGTGGACACCGATACGAAGGCAACGGCTGCCGGTCTGAAGACCCCGGCGCTACGGGATATTCAAAAATGGAAAAACCGAAATCGGAGAAGCCAAAACGCCCGCCTGAAAGGCGGCCGCTACAAGTGCAACGTCATGAAGACGCGTCTACGCTGGCGCGGATTTCCTGCCAGCGCTTGGGGCGCTTCTTGGCGTCGAGGACTTTCTTGCGCAGGCGGATCGATTTGGGCGTGACCTCGACGTACTCGTCGTCGGCGATGAACTCGATGGCTTTTTCCAGCGTCATATCGCGCGGCGGGATCAGGCGGATGGCTTCGTCGGCGGAAGACGAGCGCATGTTCGTCTGTTTCTTTTCCTTGGTGATGTTGACGTTCATGTCGTCTTCGCGCGCGTTTTCGCCGACGACCATTCCTTCGTACACTTCGATGCCCGGCCCGACGAACATTTCGCCGCGCTCCTGGATTCCCCAGATCGCGTAGGCGACCGATACTCCCGCCCGGTCGCACACCAGCGCGCCGGTGGGACGCATGGCCATGTCGCCGGCGTAATCGGTCCAGCCCTCCAGCAGGGAATGGATCAGCGCGGTGCCGCGCGTGTCCGTGAGCAACTGGCTGCGCAGGCCGATCAATCCGCGCGAGGGAATGCTGAACTCCATGCGCACGCGGCCCGAATGGTGGTTCACCATTTTCTTCATTTCGCCGCGGCGGCTGCCAAGCAATTCCATCACGATGCCGATGAAATTTTCAGGGCAGTCCACGATCAGCAATTCGAGAGGCTCGATCCGGCGGCCGTTTTCCGTGCGCACCACGATCTCCGGCTTGCCCACCATTAGCTCGTAACCTTCGCGCCGCATCGTCTCGATCAGAATCGCGAGTTGAAGTTCGCCGCGGCCGAGAACGCGAAACGCGTCCGTGGCTCCGAAGTCCTCCACGCGCAGGGACACGTTGGTCAGCAGCTCTTTTTCCAGCCGCGCGCGCAGATCCCTCGAGGTCACGTACTGTCCTTCGCGGCCGGCGAACGGAGAGGTATTGATCGTGAATACCATCGTGAGCGTTGGCTCATCGATGGTCAGGGGTTCGAGCGGCGCGGGATTCGCGAGGTCGGTGATGCTCTCGCCGATCTGAATTCCCTCCACGCCGGCGATCGCCACGATGTCTCCGGCGGCGACTTGCTCGGCTTCGTCGCGGTCCAGGCCGCGAAACGTGAAAAGCTTCGTAATCTTGGTGGGCTGAATCGTTTTGTCGAGCTTCGAGATGGCCACTTCCGTCCCGCGCTTCAGGGTTCCGTTAAACACGCGCGCAATCGCCAGACGCCCCAGGAAATCGCTGTAGTCGAGGTTGGTGACCTGAATTTGCAGGACGCCCTCGGGATCGCCCGCCGGGGGCGGAATCGAAGCGACTATTTGTTCGAAGAGCGGCTGGAGGTTGGTCGAGTCGTCGCCGATCTTCAGGTGCGCGACTCCGGTTTTTGCATTCGTGTAAATGACCGGAAAATCGAGCTGATCTTCGGTGGCATCGAGATCGATAAAGAGGTCGTAGATTTCATCGAGCACCGCGGCGGGGCGGGCGTCGGGCCGGTCGATTTTATTCAACACCATGATCGGCTGCAGCTTCGCGGCCAGCGCTTTCTGCAGGACGTAGCGCGTCTGCGGCAGCGGGCCTTCGCTTGCGTCCACCAGGACGAGCACGCCATCCACCATGCGCAGCGCGCGCTCGACTTCACCGCCGAAATCGCTGTGACCGGGCGTGTCCACGATATTGATCTTGGTGTCGTGGTAGGTGATCGCGGTATTTTTCGCGAGAATGGTGATGCCGCGCTCGCGTTCGAGATCGTTCGAGTCCATCACGCGCGTGACGAGTTCCTCGTTCGCGCGAAAAATTCCGCTCTGGCGCAGCATCGCGTCCACGAGCGTCGTCTTCCCATGGTCCACATGGGCGATGATGGCGATATTGCGAATCGGCGTCGTCATGAGTTTTTCCGGCGTCCCTGCGGCCAAACGGAATGGGCGGCAAGCGCGGTCTTGCGGCCCCAGTGAACTCCAAAGAAGAACTTGCGGGAGCAACAAACGCACGTTCATTTTAGCATGCGCGGGCCCAAGCCGCCATCCCGCCATCTCGGGCTTGACGCAATGCGCGATGCGGTGCCGCAAAGGCGGAACTTCGCTCACCTGGTCGCGCATGCGGCACACGCCGGAAAAGAAAAAGCCCCGTCCTCCCTTTCGGGAGAACGGGGCCTGGCTGTCTCTCCCGGCTGCGTTGCGCCTAGAAGAGTAACTTCAAAGCGAACTGGAATACGCGTGCCGTGTTCGCCGTGGATTGGATCAGACCGAACGTTGCAGGAGAGTTGACATTGTTTCCAGGCGGATTGAACTGGGGGTGGTTGAAGATGTTGAACCCTTCCGCTCGGAATTCCAGCGTCTTGCCCTCCCAAATCTTCGTGTCCTTGGCGAGAGCCATGTCGAAGTTAACCTGGCCGGGGCCGAAGACACTGCCTACTGGAGAGTTTCCGAAACCGGTGCCAGCACCAGGCTTTGTTGAACCGGCTGCGCCACATGGCAAAGCGCCGTTGCCTCCGGGATTCGACAAGCCGCCGATGCAGTAGGGCGATGAGGCCGGAAGCGCATTCCCGCAACTTGCCGACAGCGTGCCGAACGAGCCAACCGTGCACATCTGCTCGAAAGCGTTTGTGTTCAACCAACCCGTGAGCACACGCTGGGTGGTGCTGCCGCTGGTGGCAATGGGCACGTCCGACTGGCAATTGCCCAGCGAGTCGCACTTGCCGGTGGTAGCTGGATTTAGCAGGGCCCTGGAGTCCGTGAGACCATAAATCGATCCGCCAGCGCTGTCGGTGATTGTAAAGGGCTGGCCGTCCTGGATGGTGCCCACGCCTGAGAGGCTCCAACCCGATAGCAGCTTGCCCGTGACCCCTTCGGTGTGTTTCCAGGGCAAGTCGTACACCCCGGTGATCACGACGCGCTGAGGCCGTTCGAATGCGGCAAGTCCGTAAGACTGCCTCAGATCGAGAGGATTGTTGGTATTTGAAGAGCCATTGAGCACGCCTCCGTTGGGCTGGAGGAACCCTCCGGATTGTGCAGAATCGATGTTCGTAAACTCCTTGCTCCAGGTGTACGCCAACTGAAAGAGGAAACCTTGGGAGAACTGATGCCGGATTTGCGCCTGCAAGCTGTTGTAGAGCGCATCGCCATTCGTGGTTGTAGTGGCGAGACCTCCGTTGAAGCCGAGAAACTGAGAGCGAACGTCCGCGTTGCTCGTAGAATTCGGCAGGAAGATGCCGCAGGGGTAGCACTGCAGCACGTTCGCGGCGACGGGCGTGGCGTTTCCAGAGTCGTTAAACGGCACTTGTTGGACCATCGCCGTGTTCTGTGGTCCGGCGGCGGCGGTCGGATTGTTCGGAGCGCCGGGCACCAGCAAACCGAAGTTGCTGTTCTGGCCGTAGTTGTAAAGGTGGATGCTGTGGGTGCCGACGTAACCGATGTCAAAGACCCAGCCGTGTACAAGCTCATACTGGAGATCCAAGCTGTACTGCTGGACCAAGGGAAGCCGGTGGCCCATGACCGGCGAATCCGACGTGTACGTCAGGTCGGAGTTCGCGAAGCCGCAGACCAACCCACCCGGGCAGAGGGCCGCCGGTCCCGAAACCGTTCGCGGCACCCACGCGAGAGGCGTCTGTGCGGCGGCATACCATGGGTTGTGCAACGTGTCGCCCAGTGTGAACGGAGCCACACCGCCCGCCGTGCCAGCGTACGGGGGCAGGTTGAGTTGGTTGTCGATGAGCAGGTTGCCGTAAACGCGGTCGTAGAACATGCCGTAACCCGCACGGACGACGAACTTGCTACCAAGCGGCTGCCAGGCCACGCCGATGCGCGGCGCAAAGTTATGCCACGGCGATCCGGGAAGCAGGGTCTTATTGCTGTTCACGAAGACTCCGCTTGCGCCATTGGGTGCCGTCAAGCCGGCGGCCTTGTCGAAATTGGAGGGCACAACGAAGCCGTCTAGCGTACCCGTCGAACCGCTCGCCAAGAACGCCGACCCGGTGTTGAACTTCTGCAACAGCGGAAGCCAGATATTTGCGAACTGGCCGCTGACGTCGTCCGGGAACCCGTCATACTCCCAGCGAACTCCCAAGTTGACAGTGAGCTTCCGATTGACCTTGATATCGTCCTGCACGTACGAGTTGAACGCATTGATGCGGTTGTAGTGGATGAGTGGCCCCTTCAATCCGAATCCGGCGAGGATCGAAAAGCTCGTGGCCGGCGTCCCGTCGTTGTAGCCACCAGGATTCGACGGAGAGGCCGTAGTTCCGGCGCTGCTCGTCAGGAAGTCAGCCGTGCTCGGGAGAAGGAGTTCGCCTCGTCCGGAGGCCGGAATCGTGTTGTTATACTGAACGCGTTCCGCTTCAAACCCGCCGCGAATCGTCTGTTTGCCGTGCGTCCAGGAAATCTGATCGGCCCACTGGAAGGTGTTGATGTAGTTGGTGGAGATCATGGCGAAGTTGCCGCCCTGGCTCCATGCAGCACCGCCAAAAATCGCGACATTGTCCAAAATCGGGATCACGTTCATTTCCGGGAACTTCTTGGCCAGCGCCCCGTTCGCGCCGCTCGAAGCGAGCGGGCAAGGCGCTCCGTTGTTTACCAACGGAATCACATTCGCCGTGCTCGAAAGATCGCAGGACAGCACGGGAGTCGGATCGGTGTTGTTTTCGATGTCCCGGTGGAACGAGAACCGCGCTTCGTTGACGAAGTTGCTCGTCAGTACTGAGGTTAGTTTTAGTTGGCCGACGTGATTGATGTAAAGCCCGTTTATGGGTGCTCCCGGGTTGCACATCGTCCCGTTGATGAAGCAGTTGAAGGTCTGGCTTTGAGGGTCCGTCGAATACATGTACTTTTCCGACAGCGTATGCTTGCTCGAGAGGACGTAGTCAGCGTTGATCAGGTACTGATTCTCAGTCGCATGAATCGGCTCGGAAATGGGCGTCTCGCAACCCAATAAGCCAATTGCCGCCGCTGAAGGCGCGTTGAGGCAAGAAGAAGTAGGAGATTGAAACTGGTTTTGCGTCATACTCGGGAAGTAGAAGCCCTGGTTGTAGGGTCCCTTGTCGAGCCCCTTCGCCTGCAAGTAGGCAATGGCCGTATTGCTGATGTTCGAGCCATTGGCCGCGACTGCCTGCCCGTCAAGGGCCGGAAAACCGTTAAAAACGCTTCCCAAGTAGGCGCGGTATGCCGCGGGGTTGTTCGTGCAGCGGGGGTCGCTGCAAGCACCGCTTGCCTTGTCACCGTAGTCATTCCAAGGCATCAGAAACGTATTGGGCGTATAGCCGAACGCAAAGCCGCTGGTTCCGATTCCGTTGATTTGGCGGATGCCCTGGTAGGAACCAAAGAAGAACAACTTGTCCTTCTTGATGGGACCGCCAAACGTGCCACCGAAAGTATTTTGCTTCAGCGTCTGCGGATGGTTCGTCGGCGTAGCCTGGCTCTCTTGGAAGCGCTTGTAAAAGAAGTCGTTCGCGTTGAAAAAGTTATTGCGGTTAAACTCCCAGACGTCGCCGTGGAAGCTATTCGTCCCGCTCTTGGTAATGACCTCGACGTTGGCGCCCGGGTTTCTTCCCGAGCTCGCATCGTACTGCGAAGTCTGAACCTTGAACTCCTGAATCGTATCTGGATTCGGAATCGCAATGCCGGGGAAGCTGCCGCTTTGAGAGCCCGTGCCGCTCACGTAGTTGACAACCGACGAGCCATCCATCAAGTAGTTGTTCTGGTCACCGCGCGAACCATTGGCGCTCACATCCTCCGTCCCGTTTCCTACGGAGGAGGCGCTAGTCGCATTCGCCACGACGCCCGGGGAAAGATTAATGATCTGCGTGTAGTTGCGGGAGACTAGCGGAAGGCTGGTTACCTCTTGTGAGGTGACAAGGCCGCCATTCGTGGCGTTCTGCGTTTGAATCGTTTCGGCCGCCGCCTCGACGGTCACCTGGATGGACTGCCCGCCGACCTCGAGCTTCTGATTAAGCACCGGGGTTTCCGTAACGTTGACGGCTACGGACGGGACTGTAGCGGTCTTGAAGCCGCTCGCAGAGAATTTTACGGAATAGTTGCCGGGATTCAGCAGAGAGAACTTATACGAACCGTTGCTATCGGTCGTTGTGTCGCGCGATTGGCTGGTACCAATGTTGGTAATCGTGACGGTGGCGCCGCCGACGACTCCGCCGGACTGATCGATGACGGTCCCGGTCAGCGCTCCGGTCGAGCCCGTCTGGGCCCAAACCGCCGAGGTGCCTGCAAGCAAGACCATCAAGCAAAGGAACAGCGCAGACGCAAATCTCGTTGCTGAAAATCGTGAGTTCATTTTTTGTTTCCCCCCGAGTCAATTTCACTTCCCACCCCTGCGCGAAAAGCCGCGCCCCGCACTTGAAGACTGACAAACGATTTACGAAAGGGGATGCCGCGCGAGGGATTGTTTCGAGGCCTGCTCGGACCCGCCCAGAACGAGCACATGCCGCAAAACGGTTCGCAAGGAACTCAAAATACGCAAGCACCACCCGCCTGCTTGTACTATTCACTTTTCGCCTTGTCAAGAGAAAAGGGCATACAGCATCTCTTTATATAGACATATGTCCCCTCAATTGGGAATTCGATTTACGTGACATTTTCATCAACATCAAAAGTTTTTTGTGCCGCGTTTTCGGTGTACCCTGCGCGCAGATCGCGGGCCCCCGTGCCCGGCTGTCGGATGTGGTTCGCTGGTTTCCCGTGACCCAAGCAGGTAAAGACCGTTCGCTTCGGGGATGAATCGCCGCGCCGCATTCATTCTAGTAAGCACACATCCGGCCATGGGCAGGGCCGACGAACTGCAAGGAGAGCAAAGAAATGACGATTGCGCGAAACCCGGGGCTTGGGACGAATGCGAGACCAGGACTGAACACGTACACGTGGAATGCGAGGAAGCGTTCCGCTGGAGCGGAAACGGCCGGAAAGAACGTCAGGCTCAACAGCCCACTGAATGAACGACCCGGTTACCTGCTGTGGCGCGCGCGGCACATTGCGGATTCGATCTTCACCTACGAATGCCGCGAGTTCGGTGTCACGTCTTCCCAGTACGTGGTCCTGGCCGTGGTGAAGGAGACTCCAGGCACCGACCAGGTGAGTGTTTCACGAATCGCGGGCCTGGACCGGTTTACCACCGCGCTGGTTTTGACCAATTTGATCAAGCGCAAGCTGATCATGCGCGAGCGCAGCGCGAGCGACCGCCGGCGCTACAGTCTCCGGCTCAGCGCGCAGGGATTCGAAATGCTGAAACGCATTCTACCCTGCGCGGCTCGTGCGCGGGCGCGTCTGCTGTCGCCATTTGCGCGCCCCGAACAAAGGGCTTTCATCCGCATGCTTCAACAGCTTGTCACCACGCTGAACGACGACGCGCGCGCGCCGGTCGACGAAGACGCGCTGCCCCACAAGCGGCGCCGGTCGGATCGAACCACCAAGAAGAAATAACGGAGCGATCGAGCGCCCGTTGACCGCGACGGGCGCCTCACCAGGCGGCGCTGCTATTTTTCCGATGGGCTGAAGGAGACGCGATGCGCCTCCGGCCCCAGGGCAATCACGATCGCGCCGAGCGCAAATGCGATAGCAGCAAACGCACCCATGGCCTGTCCGTAACCCATGCGGCGGCTCATCACCGCTTCGATGTACGGAGCGCTCGCGGCGATGAGGACGCCGAGCTGGTAAGCAAAGCCGGGGAAAAATCCACGCAGCCGGCCCGGAGAGAGCTCGTTGACGTGCACGGGAACCACGCCCCACGCGCCCTGCACCATGAACTGCATCAGGAAGGCGCCCGTGGCGATCAATGCAACGACACGCGGCCCAAAGACCCACAGCGGGACCAAGAGAATCGCCAGTAAGGAAGACGTGATCATCGCGCGGCGCCTGCCGCGGCGATCGGAGTAAAGCCCGACCACAATTCCGCCCGCAATTGCACCCAGCATCGAGACCACGCTGACGATCGCCGTTGTGCGCGGATCACAATGGAGCTGACGCTGGAGGAACGTCGGGTAAAGATCCTGCGTGCCGTGCGACATGAAACTGAGCGCAGCCATCAGCAGCACCAGGTAAAGGAAGCGCTTCCCATTGGCGGCGACGGCGCGGAAATAGTCGCCCCAGGTTGTCCGCGCAGCGGCGGTCGCCTTCCACGCGTCGCTCTCTTTTACTTTCGCGCGGATGAAAAGCGTCAGCAGGGCAGGCAACCCGCCGATGAAGAACATGGGCCGCCAGCCCCAGTGCGGGAAGATCGTCCAGAACGCGACGGCGGCAAGCAGATTGCCGAGGGCGTAGCCCTCCTGCAACACGCCGGAAAGAATTCCGCGCCATTTTGCGGGCACCGATTCCATCGCCAGCGACGCGCCCACGCCCCATTCGCCGCCCATGCCGATCCCGTAGAGCAGCCGCAAAATGAGGAACACCCGATAGCTGGGCGCGAATCCGGAAAGCACTTCGACAATGGAATAGAAGATGACGTCGATCATCAGCGGGAGGCGGCGGCCATAGCGGTCCGCCATCAAGCCGAAAAGAAACGCGCCGACGGGGCGCATCATGAGGCTGGCCGTGATAGTCAGCGTCATTTCAGCGACCGATTTGTGGAACTCCGCCGCCACCTGCGTGAGGACATAAGTGAGGATGAAGAAATCGAAGGCGTCGAGCGTCCAGCCGAGGAAGCCGGCGATCAGGGCATTGCGCGAGTTGGCGCGCTCGGCGGGGGACATCGAGGGCACGGCGGTGGCGTTCATTTCGCCCCGGACCGCACGGCGATCGAGGCGGGATGTAACACGGCATCGGTGACGCGCGCGACTTGCACCATTTCGGCGACGTCGTGAACGCGAACGATGTGCGCGCCACCGAGGATGCTTGCGGCCACCGCGGCTGCGGTGCCCCAGGCGCGCTCGCCTTCGGGCACGCCGCCAAGCGCTCTGCCGATAAACCCTTTTCGCGACACGCCGACCAGCAACGGAAAGCCGAGGCGCGCGAGTTCAGGCAGTTTTTGCAGCAGCACGAAATTCTGCGCGACGCTCTTGCCGAATCCGATGCCGGGGTCGAGTACGATCTGCGATTTCGCAACGCCGGCACGCCGGGCGATGGCCACGGCACGGCACAGGCCGACGGAGACGTCGCGCAGCACGCTGCGCGCGAACGGTTTCTTCTGCATGGTGCGCGGATCGCCCCGCATGTGCATCAGGATGAGCGGGAGTTTCCGGCGGCGCGCGATGTCCGCGAGACGCGGGTCCGCGCGGAGCGCCGTCACGTCGTTGAGGATCTCCGCGCCTTGATACGCGGCGGCTTCGGCGACTTCCGATTTGCTCGTGTCCACGGAGATGGGAATCCTGAGACGCCCGCGGAGTTTTTCGAGCACCGGGATGATCCGGCGCATTTCTTCGGCCGCGGAAATGCCTTGCGAACCCGGCCGCGTGGATTCGCCGCCGATGTCGAGAATGTCCGCGCCGGCACGCTCGATATCGAGCGCGCGAGTGACGGCCGCATCAGCGTCAAGATAAACGCCGCCATCGGAAAAGCTGTCCGGCGTGACGTTCAGCACGCCCATTACCAGAGTGCGCTCGCCAAGCAAGAGCGTCCGGGAGGGAAGCCGCAGCCGGAATTTCTTGCGCTCGAACATGGAGCGCTATTGAATCACGGTTTCGGCAAAACGATAAGGAGATCGAGGTGGGGGCTGAGCGGAAGTTCGACTTCAGAAGATCAAGTTTCCAATGACGAGCACTGCGAGGGCCAGAATGGTTCCCGTCACGATAGCGAAGACGCACCAGTTCCCAAGCCCTGGATGCGATTTCGGCAGCCCCAGCATGTGAATGGAAGGGTCGGCCGGGTCGAAATGGTTGCGGCGGTGTCCGTGTCTGGTTCCGTGCGCCATGGGAAAATGCTAGCGATAAGAGCCGCAGATTTTCCGGCAGGGAACGTCCTGCTTACAATACAAAACAGTACTTATAAGACACATATCCGGTCATACCGATCAAGTACGAATGTGGTCCTAGGGCGTGGCAGGGACGTAATACGCGGCGCGGTGGAAGATCCGCGTTCCGGGATCGCTTGGGACTTCGACACGCAGCGAATGCCAGCCGGGCCGCGCGCCCATGCCGCTCGTGCCCGGGGCGGGATAGAAACCCAGAGTGTATTCCGCGCGGATCTTCTCGGCGATTTTGCGAAAGGTATCCGCCATGGTTTCGGCCTCGCGAAGGAAATAGAGCTGGCCGCCGGAGCGGCGCACCAGCTCCGCCAGGTACAGCGTGTACGGAGGAATAGCGAGCGTGCGCGCGGCGGGCGATATCAGCGTCGCGACGCTGTGCTCGTCGAGCCATTCCGGCGTCATGACCCTTGGGCGATTTTCCGTCGAGACCACAAAAACTTGAATGTCCTCGGCCGCCAGCTTTCGAGCGAGGTCGTCGAACGTCAGCCGGTCAGCGGGCTGGCCGGGCCGCGGCGCCATGCTGGCGGGATCGTACGTGAGTCCCATGCCGCTGTCCTGCCCATCGGTAAGGAGCAGGATAGCCTTGCGTCCGGAGCGGCCGCGGAAGAGTTCCCCCGCAGCCAGATAGACCGATTGATAGATGTTCGAGCCGCCGGTGTCGCCCAGGAGGGCGCGCACATCCACGCGATCGACTGCGCGGCGAATCTGTTCGCGCACGTCGGAAAACGGGAGCTGCAAGTAGGTGTGCGCGGAGAAATCCACGACGGCGGCTTGGTCGAGCGGCGCGAGCGCGGCGATCAACGCATCCGCCGCCTGCTTCATCGCTTCCGAATCGCGCAACACGCTGGGGCTGGCGTCAATGACCAGCGCGACGCTCGCGGGCGATGTGGAAGCGTCGAAGTAGGCAATCGGCCGTGCCACGCCGTCTTCGAAAACGTGGAAATCTTCGCGCGCAAGCCCCGGCAGAGCGGAGCCGTCCGCGGCCGAGACAACGCAGGTTACGGGAACCATTTGCGTGACGACTTGCATCGGAGGCGAGCCGGGTGCCGCATCGCTGCCCTTGGCGCCGTTCGGTGAAACGGCTGCCGCAATCGTGGTCAGTTCACCGGTGGCCGGGTCGCGCTGCCACCGGATTCCGCGATCGAGCTGGCGTGGCTGTTTGGTTGATTTGGGCTGCTGCGCGTCGAGGGCGCTCGCAGCGGCTGACGTCCATAACGCCGCGAGCAGAAGCATAAGCGGAAAGCTGTGCGCCCGTGCCGTCCTGCGTTCATTCAGCCGGCAGCGAGGATTCGAGCGCATCGGGAAATTCAATCGAGGTCGAAATCGCGGATAGGCTTCTCGACGGGCGCGTCTTTCGCCTTCTTCAAGCCCTCGGCGAACTTGCGGGCCAGCACGTCTTCCTTGGTTCGCTCGGCTTCGATCGAAGCGCGGAATTTCGCTTCGACGGAATTTTCGTGCTCGCGGAGATGGCGGGCGGTGTCGTCCAGATCGATGGAAGGCGGCCGCACCGGTGCGACGTGCGCTAACACCACTCCGAGATGCCGGTCCACGGTCAGCTTCGCGCTGCAGCAGGGGCAATCGATTTCGAATGTGTCATGGGTCTGCTTCGCCATGGCGGTATTCTACGCCGATTTTTATTCTGTCAAGTGATTTGCGCCGGTAAGAAGCCTGTCCGGGTGATCCGGGCTTTAAGCGGGTGCCGGCTTTTCGCCTTTGGCGAGGCCCGGAATAGGCCGAGGCTCGGGACGCAGCGTCATCTGCGGCTCGCGGGTCGCGACAGGCGGCGCGGTCGGAGGCGGAATCTTGTCCGGCAGCGGCTTGCCGTCCATGAGGAGCTTGAGTTCGGTGGCATCCAGGACTTCGCGGTCGAGCAGGCCGCGCGCAACGCGTTCGAGGGCGTCGCTGTGGCTTTCGAGAATCCGGCGCGCTTGCGAGTACCCCAGGTTGACGATGCCGCGAACCTCCACGTCAATCTTGATCGCGGTGTCTTCGGAATAATCGCGGTGCTGCGCGATTTCGCGGCCCAGGAAAATCGCTTCTTCCTTCCGGCCGAAAGTAAGCGGACCGAGCGAGCTCATTCCCCACTCGCACACCATCTGTCGCGCAATTTCCGTGGCGCGTTCGATGTCGTTGCCGGCGCCGGTGGTGATGTGGTTCAGGAAAATTTCCTCCGCGGCGCGCCCACCCATCAGCACGGCAAGTTGCGATTCGAGGAATTCCTTGGTGTAGGTGTGCTTGTCGTCGATGGGGAGCTGCATGGTGACGCCCAGCGCCATGCCGCGCGGGATGATCGTCACTTTGTGCAACGGATCGGCTCCCGGCGTCATTGCGGCAACCAGAGCGTGGCCCGCCTCGTGATACGCCGTGTTTTTCTTTTCCTCGTCCGACAGAATCATGGACCTGCGCTCGGCGCCCATCAGGACTTTGTCCTTGGACATTTCGAAGTCCACCATGGCGACGAATTTCCGGTTCATCCGGGCCGCCCACAGCGCGGCCTCGTTGACCAAATTCGCCACATCGGCGCCCGAGAATCCCGGCGTGCCGCGCGCGATCACGGAGAGATCCACGTCTTCCGAAAGAGGGACTTTGCGCGTGTGGACGCGCAGGATTTCCTCGCGGCCCCGCACGTCCGGTCGCGGCACCACGACGCGGCGGTCAAAACGGCCCGGGCGCAACAGCGCAGGGTCGAGCACGTCCGGCCGGTTGGTGGCCGCAATCAGGATGACGCCTTCGTTCGATTCGAAGCCGTCCATTTCGACGAGCAGGGCGTTCAGCGTCTGCTCGCGCTCATCGTGGCCGCCGCCCAAGCCGGCGCCTCGATGGCGGCCGACGGCGTCAATTTCATCAATGAAAATGATGCAAGGCGCGTTCTTCTTGCCCTGCTCGAAGAGATCGCGGACGCGGCTCGCGCCGACGCCGACGAACATCTCGACGAAATCCGAACCCGAGATCGAGAAGAACGGAACGTTTGCCTCGCCGGCAATGGCGCGGGCCAGCAAAGTCTTGCCCGTGCCCGGAGGCCCGACGAGCAGCACGCCCTTGGGAATGCGCCCGCCGAGTTTTTGAAACTTTTGGGGATCTTTCAAGAAGTCGATGATTTCGTAGAGTTCTTCCTTGGCTTCATCGATTCCGGCGACATCCTTGAAGGTGGCTTTTTTCTGCTGCGCGGTCAACAAACGCGCGCGGGATTTGCCGAAGCTGAGAGCCTTGTTACCGCCGGCCTGCATCTGGCGCATCATGAAGATCCAGATGCCCACGATCAGCAGAATGGGAGAGAAATTGATGAGCAGGCTGACCCAGTTCGCTTCCTTTACTTCCTTGTAGTTGTACAGGACGCCCTTATCCTGGAGCGCCTTGGTGACGTCGGGAATCGCCGTGTTGGCGACGGTCACGCCGCGGAACTTGCCGCCGTCCCGGTATTCGCCCTGGAGCTCGGCGCTATTCGGCGATAGCAAGATGGAGACGTCCTTGACGTTTCCGCTATCCACTTTGGCGAGGAAGTTGGAGTAATTCGGCTCATCCTCTTTCGTGGTCGGGCCGGTCTTCGAAGCCATCTGCCACAACACGACCGCCAGCGCGATCATCATGACCCAGAATAAAACTGTGCGTACAGTTGAGTTCACCGGATTACCTCACCCTCAGGATGCTTTCTTGCGAGCGCTCGAACGCCGTGCCCTGCCGCTCGCGCGGACGCCCCTCGATGCGACGTAAGGCAGATTCCGAAACAACCCGCCCTCGCCGCTCAGTCCATATCCTACCCATTCTTTAGATGCAGCCGCGAAGCCAGTGTATTCAGCTTTTAGATTGACCTTGCGCGAGGCCGGCTTATCAAATAGCACCGCCATGCGGAGCGTGCGAGGCCGGCCTTCCTCAAGCCGCTTCAGCAGGAAATCCTGCGTGACGCCGGTATTGAGCACGGCATCCACCACCAGCACGTCGCGGCCGCGAAGCGCCGGCGCCGCGCTGAAAAAAATCTCGCGGTACTCCTGCCCGCCGAAGCGGACGTCGCGCATTTCCGAGCGCACAAAGTGGCACGAGACCGGCCTCGAAATCTCGCGTACCAGGTCAGCAGCGAATAGAAACGAATTCTCGAGCACCACGACCACGTCCACGGTCCGCCCGGCGTAATCCTTCGAGATGGCGCGGCCCAATTGGCCGACCCGAGTCGCCAGACGCTGTCGAGTAAACGCGACCTTCATCGTCCCCTTCAAAGCTGAATTTCCTCGATTACCACGCCGGACTGCGTGTCGTCGCGGACGCAGAACTCTTCCGCCGGAGGCATCCCGCGCGCCCAAGCCACGCGTCCTCCGCTCTCAAGCACGGGCCAGCAGGCACGGTCGCGGCTTGGAACACGTCCCGCCAGGAACATCTCCTTCAGTTTCTTCGTCTGACGCCGCCCCCGGGGCCGAAAGGCGTCTCCCGGCCGCCAGCTTCGCAGAATCAACGGTTCGCGAAGCAAATCCGCATCCAAAGCTGCACTATCCCCTTTAGTGTCGCGCTCTGAGATGGACCAGTCAATCACTTTCAGGTAGAAGCGGCTATTCAATTCTGGAACGGAAACGGTCGCGACACCTTGGGTCGGAAGTGTGACTACGTATAGATACGCATTGGCTTCCGACAGAGTTTTCCGAGAGCGCGAACGCCGCCCGATGCGCTGCGTGCGCGAGAAGATCAGGTCGCCGAAATTTCGCTGGACCAGAATGCCGCCGGGCAGCTCGGCGCGCCTGCCGCTCGCGGATTCCGACGCCAGGCGAATCACTTGTTCGACGTGTACCGCAGTGAGGCCGCCCAGGCCGCCGCGCAGCTCCCGATAGATACGGCGAATCAAGCGTTCGGTCACCGTGCGCAGCGCAGCCGCTTCTCCGCCGGCCGACAGGTCCATCGGCGCGAGCAGGTCATGAATGCGAATTCCAAATGTTCCTTGGTCCGCCCGAACCAGGGCGCGGAAGCGATCTTCCACCAGCGCGTTCCAGAAGATTTCTTCCTCGCGTGCGAGCGTGGCCAGCCCGGCCAGATGATTTACGGCGCGCGGAGAAAAATCGCGTTCGAGCACAGGCACGAGTTGCTCGCGAATCCGCGCGCGCTGTTTGCTCAGATCGCGGTTGGTCGCATCTTCGCGCCAGGTTTGCCCCAAATCTCGCAAATACTTTCGTAGATCTTCCCGGCGCTCGCGGAGAAGGGGCCGCACAATCGAACCCACCGCGGGATAGATTCCCGCGAGGCCCGCCGGGCCCGTCCCGCGAAGAATGTGCGCGAGAACCGTCTCGGCCTGATCGTCCGCCGTATGCGCCACGACGATGCGCGTGGCCCGGCCTTCCGCGACCACGCGCTCGAAAAACGCGTAGCGGAGACGCCGGGCGGCGTCCTCGAGATTCCATTTGTTAGACGCCGCCGCGGCGGAAACGTCTTCGCACCCGACGATGCATTCCAGTCCGCGCGCGCGGGCGAGGTCTTCGACAAACCGAGCGTCCGCGTCCGATTCCGCTCCTCGAAGTCTGTGATTGAAGTGAACGATGAGCAGAGCGATCCCCAACCGGTCACGCAAGCCTTCGAGGATTCGCAGAAGCGCGACGGAATCCGCGCCTCCTGAAACGGCAATACCCGCGCGATCGCCGGGCGCCAGCATCCGCGCCTGACGGATGGTTTCGAACACGCGATTTGCGAGTGATCTCACGGACCGCTGCCTTAGGGCCGGCACTACCGGCCTCGATCCATGGTAGCAGCCGGCTGGGGTAGGGTCGAGCGACCCGAGTTTACAGGCGGTCGCCGGCCTGCTGGGTAAACAGGCTGCGGCTGGACGAGATGGATCGCTCAAGCACGACGGCGGCAAAATGCGAGCAGTTCTGGCGCTCGTGTTCCGTCCAGACAGCCAGGCCCGAAATGAGTCCGCCGAGCAGGCGGCCGACGATATTCAGCAAGCGGTAGTAGGTGAGAATCGCGCGGACGCCCGCCCGATCGGAATTGTGCTCCGGACAGAGGTGGACGAGTTGCATAAATCGGTCGAAATCATCCGCGGATAGGCTCCTGCCGCCAACGTCGGCCACCTGCAGCAGGCGCTCCGACAGCTCCACGTTCCCGGCGGTGGCCAGGACCGAGCGGCAGTAAGAGACGAAAACCTGCACGAGGGCCGCGAGCGACACGACGCAAATGAGTGCTGCAATCATCCAGATTTCACACGACTCCCGCCGCGCGCGGAAATGGCATCACCAATTTGAGCCGGTGATGGCCCGAACCAGGCCAAGGACGCCGTCCCTGCGCTATAACTGCTCGCGACACACGCACGCGCCGATGCATTTTCCGGCTTCATACCGAGCCGGAGCTTCGCCGAATGGTTAATCGTAAGGTAGCCTTTCGATTCGTGTCGGGTCAATGTTACCTAGGTACCACTGGTTGACAGCGGCGCGGCGGGCTCGATGGCCTCAATCGAGATATTTCACAAAGACGACTTCGTTCTGCGCCTCATTATAGAGCAGCTCGTCAACCTTGGCCTGCACCAGCACGAGTCCGAATCCGCCGGGGCGCAATCCCTTCTTCTCGCGAATCAAGCCGTGCTCGATGGGCGATTCGCCATGCGTGATCGCGGCATGATCCAGCCCGGCGAACTTGAACCCTGGGCCGGGATCGGCGATGCGGTAGAGCAACATTCGCTTGGCGCGCAGGTAGGAGATGCGGACTCTGCGTTTGGGATCGAGCTTGCCGCCCCATTCGATCGCGTTCATCAGGAGCTCGTGGAATGCCTGCGCCAGGTCGTTGCGCACCTCGTCGGGCAGCCCGGTTTCGAGATGCATCATGAAGGCTTCCAGGCGCGCTGCCGTCTGGAGCGAGCAGGGCACCAGCAGCTCCACCCATTCCGGCCGCGCGGAAACAACCTCGATCGGGGGCGTCCGCGAATTCTGGCCCAGTGATTCGTGCACCAGGGCGATCAGCGTCTCCCGTTCGATCGGTTTTGGGATGTAGTGATAGGCGCGTTCGCGTATTGCGGCCAGAAGCGTTCCGGGCGTGTCGTCGGACGTGATTACGATCACTTTCGGCCGCGCTCTTTTTCCGCGCAGGGCCGCTAGCACGTCGAGGCCGTTCATTTTCGGCATCCAGACGTCGAGCACGACCAGATCGAATTTCGTTTTCTGGAGTTTTTTCCAGGCGGCGCGGCCATCGGCCACCATGGTGACCGCGAATTTCTCGGCGCGGAGGATTTGGGAAATCCATTGCCGGGTCGTGCGATCGTCGTCCGCCACCAAAATGCGCTTCATCGTTCCTCCCGAAAATCACACGCCGGCGGCGCTCCGGAATTGACGCGCGCTTCCACCTGACCGACACGCCGGGTCGGAAAGGGAGAACAAATCATCCGGCCGTCGCAATAAGTGTACCTTCCGGCGGGGCCGTTTTTGTGCTCAAGAATCGCCCGTGACACGCAGTTGTAAGGGGCGGTGTTGCCATCATTGCAGCGCCGCGGGACAATGTCCTGCGCCGCCGGGATGGCGATTGCCGGATGAATCGCGGGCGCGTTTGGTGGAGGATCCATGGATCGGCGAATGCGATTGCTTGCGGGAACATTCTTGTGTTCGATTCTTGGCGCGTCTCCGATTGCAGCGCAATCGCACACCTGGAAGTTCGCAGTATCCGGAGATTCCCGAAACTGTGGCGACGTCGTCATGCCGGCCATTGCCGCGGGCGTGAAGCGGAGCGGCGCCGCCTTCTACTGGCACCTCGGTGATCTCCGCGCGATATTCCAGGCGGATGAAGACATTCTCCACCAGCCCGAGCACCTCGGGAAGCCGATGTCCAAGACCGAATATCAGGACATGGCCTGGAACGACTTCATCCAGAATCAGATCGCGCCCTTCGGAAGCGTTCCTTTTTATCTCGGAATCGGAAACCACGAAACCAGCGCCCCAAAAGATCACGCCGCCTTCCTCGCGCAATTCTCCAGCCAGCTTGATTTGCCAAACCTGCGCGCCCAGCGCCTGCGCGACGACCCCGCCGCCCTCCAGCCGAAGACGTATTACCGCTGGATCGAGCGCGGCGTGGACTTCATCAACCTCGACAACGCAACCAACAGTCAGTTTGACGGGGGTCAGATTGCCTGGCTTGAAAGAATACTGCGCTCCGATTCCGCGAATGCGCGCATTCGCACGATTGTAGTGGGAATGCACGAAGCCCTGCCGGAAAGTCTTTCCAAGAGTCACAGCATGGACCAATCGGAGGGTGGAACGGAAACTGGCCTGCGCGTTTATTCCGACCTTTTGAAGGTGCAGAACGAAAAACACAAGCGCGTCTACGTTCTCGCCAGCCATTCGCACTACTTCATGGACGGCATCTTCGAAACGGAATATTGGCGAGCGCACGGCGGCGTCCTGGCGGGATGGATTGTGGGCACGGCCGGAGCGGTGCGCTACGCGCTGCCGCCGGAAGCTGTCTTCGCGAATGCGGCGCTGACCGACGTCTATGGATTCCTGGCCGGAACTGTACATCCGGATGGCCGGATCCAATTTGATTTCCAGCGCCTGAACGAGACCGATGTGCCGGCCGCGATCACCGCACGCTACACGCCCGAATTTGTGCACTGGTGCTTCGCCGAGAATTCGCAAGCGCATTGACGCGAAATCGCAGCATTATTGAAGAGGAGTCGTCGAACGAACTGCGGCCCGTGATGGTCAGCGGCCGCAGCCTGATCTTGTCGCGGGTCTGAGCGAAAATCGCGGCGGGAACACCGGCTACTTTCCGAACGCGAGAGCGAGGAGCGTCTTCTGCTCCATTTCGTGAGCCTTGTGCGAACCCGTAGCGGCGCTCGCGCTCGCCGAGCGATTCACCGAAAGGACCGCGCGGCCGCGGGCCAGCCGCTCGAGTTCCGGAATCACGAATTCGTGCGCGCCCATATTGCCCGGTTCTTCCTGTACCCACACAAATTCCCGCGCATTCGCGTGGCGATCCATCTCGGCCGCGAGCTCCGCTTCCGGGAAGGGATACATCTGCTCGACAAAAATGATCGCCGGAGGATTCTCCTGATGCCGCTTTCGTTCGGCGGCGAGCTCGTGGCCGATCTTGCCGGTGCAGAGCAATACGCGCCCGGCGGAGCCGTCGCCCAAATCGGGAATCACGTTCTGAAAGCGACCGCTCGTGAGATCGGTGAGCCGCGAAGAAGCCGCCGGATTCCGTAGCATGCTCTTCGGCGTGAAGACGACCAGAGGTTTCCGCCACTTGCGTAGCGCCTGGCGCCGCAGAAGATGAAAATACTGCGCGGCGGTCGAGGGCTGGCAAATCTGTATGTTGTCGCGCGCCGCGAGTTGCAGGAATCGCTCGATTCGTGCGCTGGAGTGTTCCGGCCCCTGGCCCTCGTAGCCGTGCGGGAGCAGCAGCACGATGCCCGAGAGCAAGTTCCACTTGTCCTCGCTCGCCGCGATGAATTGGTCGATGATGATCTGCGCGCCGTTCGCGAAATCGCCGAATTGCGCTTCCCACAGGACCAGCGCCTCGGGATAGTCGCGGCTGAAGCCGTATTCGAATCCAAGCACGGCCGCCTCGGAAAGAGGCGAATTGTAGATTTCGCAAAAAGCCGAATCCTGCGCCAGCCCCGCCAGCGGGACGTATTCTTCCTCGGTTTCGATATCGATCAGCGCCGAGTGCCGCTGATTGAAAGTACCGCGCCGGCTGTCCTGCCCCGTGAGCCTCACCGGGACGCCCTGTTTCAACAGCGAGCCGAATGCCAAAGCCTCGGCCATTCCGAAATCTATCGCGCGTTTGCCGCGCGCCATTTCCAGCCGCTGCTCGAGCAGTTTCTTCACTTTGGCGTGGATGTGGAATCCGTCGGGGTAGCGGACCAGAGCTTCGCCCACGTTCGTCAGCGAATCCGCGGCGACAGCCGTTTCCACTTCGAAAGAGGCGTCGTATCGCCCGCCCTGAAACGCGCCCCAATAGCGCGGCAGACGGCGCATCGGCGGGCTCTTCTCGATTTCCTGCGCTTCCTTCTGCGCGGCGTCCAATTCTTCGCGCACGCGCTGCACGATCGGCTCGGGGTCCGCGCCGGTTGTCTCCGCGTAAATCTGCCACATCGGCGAGTGCGCTTCGATCTTGCGGTAGCGCACCGGCTGGGTGATCGTGGGATCGTCCACTTCGCTGTGGCCGTGGCGGCGATAACCGATCAAGTCGACGAACACCGGCGTCCCGAATTCGTAGCGATAATCGAGCGCCATCCGGCCCACCCGCACCACCGCATCCGGGTCTTCCGCGTTCACGTGGAAGATCGGAATGGGCAGGCGCTTGGCCAGGTCGGAAGAGTAGCGCGAAGATCCGCCGTCCTTCGGTGCGGTCGTGAATCCGATCAGGTTGTTGACGATGATGTGAACCGAGCCGCCCACCGCAAAGCCCTCGACACCCGCCATGTTCAGCGTCTCGGCGCAAATGCCCTGCCCGGCGAACGCGGCGTCGCCGTGCATCATGATGGGAACCACCAGCCGCCGGCCGTTCTCGCCCCGGCGCATCTGCTTTGCGCGCGTGCGGCCGATCACCACCGGATCCACGGCTTCCAGATGGCTGGGGTTGGACACCAGATGGATTCCCACTTCCTGGCCGTTCGCGGCGTGAAATGTCCCGGTCGCGCCCAAGTGGTATTTCACGTCGCCGCTGCCCAGAGTGCTTCGCGGGTCCACATCTTCAAATCGCGCGAACACGTCGGCAGCCGCCCGCCCGACAGTGTGCACCATTACGTTGAGCCGTCCGCGATGGCTCATCGCCAGCATGGCTTTTTCGGCGCCTTGCTCGGCGGCGGCGCTCAGGATCGAATCGAGCAGCGGGATCAGCGCCGACTCGCCCTCGAGCGAATAGCGCTTCGTGCCCAGATACCGCGTTTGCAGCACCTGCTCGAAAATATCCGCGCGAATCAGCAGATCGAGAATTCGTGCGCGATCGGGCTCTGCGGCCTCCGATTCCATGCGCTCCTGGACCCATATTCGGCGCTCGCGATCCGGGATGTGCATGAATTCAGCGCCAATGCTGCTGCAATAAACGCGGCGCGCCGCTTCGGCTTCCGGACCAGAGACATCCAGTTCGGGCATCGGCGCCGGCTCGATGTCGCCCAGCGGATCGAGATTTGCCTGCAGGTATCCCCAGCGGCGAAACGATTCCCAGATGCGCTCCAGCGCGTCCTTCGACGATGCCGATTCCGCGATGGCTTGTTCCCGGCTCATTCTGTGCGTGCCCCTTGGATTGCGTTATGTCCCGCCATTATTGTATCAATTTTAGGAGGCCAAACTGGGTGCGCGACGTGCGAAGTGCGTCTCAGTTTTCCGGCCAGCAACCCAGCAGGCGGCGGACCAGGACGAGCTGTCCGAGGTGATAGGAATTGTGGTCGGCGATCAGCAGGACCTCGCGCAGGATGGTCTGGCCTGAGCCGTGGGGGATCGGCGCGAGCAGGTCCGTCTTCGGATTGGTCACAAGTTTCCCCATCGCTTCCAGGTCTTGTTCGAGCGAGTGGACGCTCTTGTCCCATGCGGCGGCATTCGGCGGCGCTGGTTTCTTAGGCCAGTATCCCGAGGGCCAGTCGGGCGACGCGTGCTTCCCATCGCGGCAAAATTCGAAGATGTCCCACGTGGCGATGCGCATGTGCTCGAGCAATTCCCACGCCGAATGTCCCGCGCCCTTCGGCCGCACGCCGCGCTTCTTTTCCGGGATTCCGGAAACAGCCTTGATCCAATCCACGTGAGATTCATGCCAATTCAAAGAGCGCCGCAAATAGTCGCGCAGCAGTTTCTCGTCCATCGAAGCAAGACCTCCAACCCCAATTGATTTTAGGATGCCGTTGGCGAGCGGTCAAATCACCGGTCCGCAACACGGTCACTTCTGTAGCCAATTGTGCCACCTGCGAGCAGAAACTCCTGTCCTCTAAGAGACATTAATGAATTGCCTCTCGGCGCATAGTAAACTTGAATTCGGGTATCCGTCGGAACGCAAAGAGGCCGCAGCGATGACTGGAGTGCGAGGGAGTGGTCCTAAAATGTGGTTGGCGAAAGCTTGCGCGCTGCTGCTGGCGCTTTTCTTGTCGATCGGCTGGCCGGCCCAAAGCGCAGCCTATGCTGTCCTTGCGCACGAAGCCATTATCGACAGCGCGTGGGACACCAACATACGCCCGTTACTCTTGAAGCGATTTCCCGCGGCCACGGCGGAAGAACTCAAGGAAGCGCACGGGTATGCATATGGCGGCGCAATTATCCAGGACATGGGTTATTACCCGCATGGAAGCAAACTCTTCAGCGACTTGACGCACTATGTGCGGACCGGAGACTTTATCCTGGCCCTCCTGCGGGACTCCAAGGACCTTGACGGCTACGCCTTTGCGCTCGGGGCTCTCTCTCACTACGCCGCGGACAACGACGGTCACCTTATCGGCGTGAATCGCGCGGTCCCCGTTCTATATCCCAAGTTGAAAAAGAAGTACGGTGACTTGGTTACGTATGAACAAGACCCGCTGGCACACGTAAAGACGGAATTTGGGTTCGACGTTCTGGAGATAGCCCAGGGACGTTATGCCCCGGATAGTTACCACGACTTTATCGGTTTTGGGGTTTCCGTTCCTCTCCTGGAGCAGGCCTTTCAGGAAACATACGGCTTGGATCTCAAGAGCGTTCTCTCTGACGAAGACAAAGTGCTCGGTTCCTACCGTCATGACGTCAGCCAGCTTCTTCCCAAAGCGACGCGCATTGCCTGGAGCTTGAAGAAAGACGACATAATGAAGGACCAGCCTGGCATGACGAAAAGGAAGTTTCTCTACAATCTGTCGCGCGCGAGTTATCAAAAAAGTTGGGGAAAGATATATAATCCGCCCACCTTTTGGGAAAGATTTCTCGCCTTTCTTGCGAGGATTGTCCCGAAGATCGGTCCGCTAAGTGTGCTGCGGTTCCGGACGCCTACGCCGGATACGGAACGCATGTTCGAAGCCAGCTTCAACGCAACTCTGGATCGCTACCGGAAACTGCTAGGCCAGGCAGGCGCCGGTCAGCCGGACTTGCCAAACGACAATTTTGACACCGGTGAAGCAACCGGTCCTGGAAAATATCGGCTAGACGATGAGACGCAGGCAAACTTGCTCGACGCGCTCGCGAAACAGAACTTCAGTGGTGTTTCGCCTGACCTTCGGGCCGAACTCCTTGAATTCTTCAGTCATCCCGAAATGCCCTACGCGACGAAACGCAAGCCGAAAGCGTGGGCGAAAGTTCAGTCCGAGCTCGTGCAATTGAAGGCGGCAGCGCCGCCGTTGGTTGCCGGCGACTCGGTTGATGCTTCTCGACCCGGCACTGGCGAAAATCAGGGATTGTCGCAGCCCTCTGAGTAATCGACTCGTTGAAGTACCTATAAACAAAAGGCCCCTTCCAGCGCAACCAAGCTTGCGTTGAAAAGGGCCAGCAGTTCGAACTCATGTTGCGCCGGGATGATTCGCAGCTCGCGCGAACGGCTCTCGTCCTCCACCCTTCCATCCGGCGGACGGCCCAGCTTCTTTCAGATCCGCCACGCGCCTATCTTCAGGCTACGCCGTTGCGCTCGGAGCTCCGGCTGTCCGCCGGTGCTGAAAGCATTCGCGGCAATACACCGGACGCCCTTGCGTCGGCTTGAAAGGAACGGTCGTCTCTTTCCCGCACTGCGAGCAGACCGTTTTCGTCTCTACGCGCTGAACGCTTCCCGAACCCGTCTCATTTCCCTGCGCGCGATTCGCTTTGCAGGCTTTGCAACGCTTGGGTTCGTTCTTGAATCCCTTGTCCGCGAAAAAGATCTGTTCGCCGGCGGTGAAAACGAATTCCGCCCCGCAATCGGCGCACTTCAGGACCTTGTCTTCGTATTCCATGCTCTGCTCCGGGGGCCGGGTTCGCATGGGGCGGGCAGCGGCGCAGTCCGTAGCCAGCGGACGAATAAGATTCCGCATGTGATTGCGGCCTTGTTTCGCCCGCTGGCCCGAAGCTGATTGGAAAGACTGAAATGTTGCGGTTGCCTAGTCTTGCTCACGCCGTTGCTTTTTACGGAGACGCTTACGCGAGAGAGCCTGCTTGGCTCGACGCTTTTCCCCCGGCTTCATGTAGTAGCTGTGCTTCTTGATTTCCTTGATGATGTCTTCCGACTGCACCTTCCTCTTGAAGCGCCGGAGAGCGTTTTCCAAAGACTCGCCCTCTTGAATTACAACTTCTGCCACGCGTATTCACCCCCGTCCCTTTGTCTTGTCTTGGATCATTGAATTCCAGCAAGTGTAACCGGCATCAACGCGAACCGGCTATTGCCCACTTCTTCTATCGGAGGCTATCCTCCAAGTCAAG
>Ga0209415_10003656_pt1 | contig 28616 bp, 26 predicted proteins | sample PeaSoiSIISIP2007_FD_187696 | JGI IMG/M metagenome (GOLD analysis project Ga0209415, IMG submission 187696) | Peat soil microbial communities from Weissenstadt, Germany - SII-SIP-2007 (SPAdes) (version 2) | ecosystem: Environmental > Terrestrial > Soil > Wetlands > Peat | place: Germany...
CCCTTCAGCGTGCCATCATCTCGGGAATATTTTCATGGCCTTTTGCGGGCCGAAGGCCCCCGACAAACAGGGCACGGTTTCAGCCGTGCCGGCCCGGGCCCGCTTAAGCATGGTCTTTAGGCCCTGTAAGCCAGCGACAGCCTCGTGGGAGTTTTGTCCACGAACTTCGGAGGCGTTGGTGCCGTGCCCGGCTTTGTGCGCGCGATCGCTGGCTTATGAGTCAGATGACGGAACTGCCCTACTGCGTCAGCGCCGTGTATTCCTTAAATCCGTTGCCCGCGAAGCTGGTCGTGCTGCCGTTGATCGATACCGAGCCTGTGTAGCTGGCGGTCTGCTCGTAAATGATCGCGTTGGGCACCGATGGAGGCAGGGGAGCACTCAGCGGATCGGTGCTCTGAACATTCATCGCGAGCGCCAAAGCCGCCGTCCCGTTATTTGCCTGAAAGACCGACTGCGTTGGGTAGTTGATGTTATGCACCGGATCGTACGCCCACGCCGTGTGTGTCAGGGTGTATTGGCCGTTTTGGAACACATAGCGCTGGCCATTAACGTCGATGCTGGCGACACCGCCCGGCTTATTCGGGAAATCGCCTAAGTCAAAAGTCAGGCCGGGCTGCGAATACTGCGCCCAGTTCCACGGCACTCCGGTGAGGTCCCACTCTCCCCAATTGTGGTCGTGGTAGCCGGGTGCGCTGACGCTGTAAGAAACACCATCTACTGTCAAGGTCCCGGAAACGGAAGCTGCCGGCATGTAGAGCAGCCAGCTCATCAGTTCCCAAGAATCGGAAGCCACGTTGAATCGTTGCCCTGCGAACCAGGATGGCGCGGTTCGGCCGTAAGTGAGGTTCCAGGAGATTCGGCCGTCGCGTGTGGCGCCGGTTATCTGGTACGTATCCGGATCGATCACGATGACTGCGTTGCTGCCGATCTGGACGTTCGCCTTATCGTACGCCGCGGAAAACGCGTGGGCCGCGTAAACATCCTCCTCGGTAACGATACCGCCGCTCGTGTAGGCAACCACCGCCATCTCCGAGATTCCCAGCGGAAACACTCCACCCGGCTGGCTGGCCGGATTGTTAACCAGATAGCTGAAGATCGCTTGCACGTTGTTCGACGAGTCGTAGACGTTGAAATACCACCATTCCGTGTAGTCCGCGAGGTGCCCCGTCCCCAGCCAGTCAAGAAAATGGTAGCCGTCGGCCGCTTCTGGAATATTTTGCGATTGCCCGCGGGCATTGAGGCCCAGCAGGAACAGTGCCGTCGCTGCGAGTGTAGTCCGGACGCGCATGGGGACATTATGTCATCAACGCAAGCCAGGCCGCGTGACTGGCCGACAGGCTGGGCTTCACGGTCGCCAGGCGTCGAGAAGAGTCTCGACGCGGCACGCACGAGTGCGTGCGCCACAGCTTCGCTATCCTGAGAATCGCGAGGCCCTATGGCTACCCGGCGTATCGAAGAGGTTCTGGAACGGCTGTCCGCTCTCCGCGAATGTCCGCCCGCCGAAGCCCTGCCCGCGCTGCGCACCGCCCTGGCGGATCGCGTCAACGTAGTGATGGCCAAGGCGGCGAAGATCGGCGCCGAGCGCCAGATGAAGGAACTCATTCCCGACCTGCTGATTGCCTTCAACCGTTTATTCGAGGACCCGGCAGATCGCGATCCGCAGTGTTGGGGCAAGAACGCCATCGCCAGTGCGCTGCGCGACCTGGAATATCGCGAATCTGCGCCGTTCCTTCGCGGCATGCGCCACGTGCAGATGGAGCCGGTTTGGGGAAGGCACGAGGACGCCGCACAACCGCTGCGGGGAATCTGTGTGCTGGCGCTGGTCGCCTGTACCGACGTCAGGCGCGGCGAGGTTTTCCGCTGCCTGGTGGAGGCGTTGACCGAACCCGAGGCGGTGGTGCGGGACGAAGCCGTCCGCGGGCTGGCCGAGATGGAGGGCGATGAGGCCGCCTTATTGCTGCGCATGAAAGCGCGCGTGGGCGATGAAGAACCGCAGATCGTCGGCCAGGTGTTTGATGCGTTATGGAAGGTGGAAGGCGAGGCGGCCATGCCGTTTGTCGCCGGCTTTCTGCAATCCGCGAACGAAGAGATCCGCGAGGAAGCCGCTCTCGCCCTCGGCGTCTCGCGATCCGCCGGCGCCGTGGTTCTCTTGCGAAAGGCTTGTGCCGCCAGCCGCGATGCTCGATTCCGCGAAGTGCTGTTTCGCGCCCTCAGCCTCTCGCGCCGCCCCGAGGCGTTGGAGTTCTTGAAAAGCATCCTGAAAACCGGCCGCCGGGCTGACGCGAAAGCGGTCATCGAAGCCCTGGAGCTGCACAAAGAGAACCCCGAGATCCGCCGCCTGATTGAAGGGGTTTAATTCGGGGACAGGCTACGAAACTCCGAAATTGGAGATCTGCCGAATATGGTGTTTTAGTAGCCTGTCCCCGAAAAGGCGCGATGGACTCCGCTCCGTAGCCTATACCTCCGCCCGCGCCACTGGATCGAATTGCCAAATGCGGACGACAGCAAGACAGCCAGCCACAACCACGTGGCTACCGGCACCAGCACCGAATGCGTCCAGCCCCAGCGGCGGAACCAGGCCTCGCAGGAAGGCAGCACCGCGCGGGCCAGGCGCGCGCGGCCGAGGCCTTTCACCATGCCGGGCAGAAGCTGGACGGCGAGCAACCATGCAGCGAGCGTCGAGCCGTGGCACCACGCGGCAACCGCGGCCGCCATGCCGGCGCAGTAGATGATGTGCCCTGCTAACGCAGCACGCCAGAGGGCCGGGCTGTAGACGCGCGTCAGCAGCAACTGGCGGCGCGACCACGCGAAGAAGCGGCGCGCTGTGATGCCCTCCGGGCTGGGCGCCAGCGCGCCGGGGGCAAATGCAATGCGCAGGCCGGCGCGGTGCACGGCGTCCGAAAGCGCGTAGTCGTCGCTGATCGCCGTTTTCCAGGCTTCTGGGATGCCTGCATCGAAGAACACATCCCTGCGGATAGCCATGGAGCCGCCCCAGGCGAAGGAGTTGTCGCCGGGGCCGAGCACGCCGAGGGATACGCCGTCCCAAACCGCCCGCAGCAGGCTCCACAGCCCGGCCGGTTCGGGCATGAACCAGCGATAGCCGGTCGACGCGCCCACGCCCGGCTCATCGAGCGGCGCCACCAGTGCGCGCAGCCAGCCAGCGGTGACCCGCACGTCGGAATCGGCAAAGGCGTAGACCGTGCTTATCTGTCGCGCCTCGGCGGCCGCGGCTGCGAGGTTCTGCACTTTCTCGCTGGCCTCCGCGCTGCCGCCGTGAGACAGCACCACCTTCACCCGCGGCGGCAGCACGCCAGGGGGAATATCGGCAGCGGATTGCGCGGCCACAAGCAGCTCGCAATCCGGATAGTCGAGCGAGGCCAGCGCCGCCAGATTCTCGCGTAGCCCCGGATCTTCACCCTTCACGGGTACGATAACCGTGACGGGCGGCAATGCGCCGGCGCGTGCCGCGAGGCGGGCCTTGACATAAGCGGCTCGACGGCGCTCTCCGCGGAGCGAGGCTACGGCGAGCAGCGCCGCAGATCCCGCTATCAACCAGCACCAGAGCACAGGGCAGCCTCACTTCACGGTCAGCTCGAAATCCACCACCAGCACCAGGGCATCGTCGGTGACCCGGATTTCGGCCACGCGGAACTGGCGCAGCTCGCGCCGGTAGTCCGGCTGCATGCCGGGATCTTCCAGCGCCCGTTGCGCCTCGGCCGCCAGCGGGTAATGGAAATCGCGCCCCAGGCTGGAAGAAAGCGCCGTGCAGACGCGGCGGATGTAGAAGCCGGTCTTGCCGTCGCCCGCCGCAGTCACGCCCGTCAGCGCGACGTTGCCCTGCTGGAAGACGGGCGCGGCGGTGATGATCACGGTAAAGGCGTCGCCCAGGCCGACGCACTGGCCGAACATGTTCAGCGACGAACGGCCACTGAACCGCGCGCGGATCACCAGCCGGCCATCCTTGCCTTGAAACTGCGGATGCTCCAGATAGGCGAAATTGCAGGGCGTCTTGGCGCTGCCCTTCACATACTTGCGGCCGTCCTGGGTGAAGACCTGCTTGGCCAGCATGCGCTCCAGCGCACCAAACTGGAGGTGAACCTCAACTGCGCCGGCATCGAACGCGGCGAGCAACAGCAGCGCCAAAAGTGTGGAGACCCCACTCAGTTTGCCCAAGAGTGAGAACGCGGCCGAAGTGGTGGGGCGGACCCCAATTGGCGCTAACGTAAGACTGACCGGGCAAGCCCGGAGGGCGAAAGAAAGTAGCCCAAGGCGTGAGCCTTGGGACTGGCAGGAACGGTTGGAAAGCCCCAGAACGGGGCGACAGGTTTTCTCGCCAGTAGAATTCTTACGCCCCGTTCCGGGGCTGTGTTCGGGCACTTCGGACACACGGCTCGCGCCGTGGGCTACTGTCTTTCGCCCGCCGGGGTTAATCAATGCGCTAAGACGAGACGTTCCGGGTCCGGATGCTCCTAAGTCAGCGCTTATGGGGCGGACCCCCAGGTCCGGGCTGGCCCCGTCTTGCCGCGGAATCAGGTGCTCGGCGAGCATAAAGAGCCGGCCAGGGGGCCGGCCGCGGACGGGGGCGTCCGCCCCACCATTCATGCGGGCGCCAAGGTGCACGCGCCAAGTCCTCATCGCTCCGCCTCGTGGAATAGAGCGAACTCGGTCAGCGCCGGGCTGGCCGAAGCCTGGGTTATGCGCAGGCGCAGACGCGCAGCGGTGACCGGCTGGTCCAACCGGATCAAGCGGCGCGGGCCGATACTGGTTGCGGCGGCGAATTCGCGCCAATCGCCGTCTTGAAAGCGGTCAACAGCGATGGCGTCGATGCGCTGGCCGAAGCGGATGGCTTCGCGGATGCGAATCACGGTGAACGCGATTGCGCGCGGCAGCTCCAACGTGATCGCCGCGGTGCGCGCCGAACCTGGCGCGGCCCAATATGTTTCCGGGCGGCCATCCAGCAGGTTGCCGGCGGGGTGGGCGGCAAGCGTGCTCGATGCGTGCGCACGGCCGTCCCCGGCGAGGTTGGCGGCGAACGTGGTGCGGCGATAAGCGCCGAAACCGCGCAACTTGGCGATGTCCTCCGACGCCAGCAGCCCATCGCGATTGGGCGGCACGTTCAACAACAGCGAGGCGCCGCGTCCCACGGATTGATAGTAGAGGGCGATCAACTCCTCCGGCGTTTTCACCTGCGCGTTTTGATCGGCGTGCCAGAACCAGCCGGGGCGGATGGAGACGTCGCACTCCGCCGGCAGCCAGTGGGCGCCGTGGCGATGGCCGGCGGGCGACTCGCTTTCGCGCACATTGCCGGGCGCGGCCGGGCCGCCATCGGCGCCCACCGGATCGTATGCGGCCCAGCAAGGGTCGCCGGCGATGCCGCGTTCGTTGCCCACCCAGCGAACGTCGGGGCCCACGTCGCTGAAAATCACCGCGCCAGGTTGCAGCTTGCGCACCAGCTCCCAGGTGCGCGGCCAGTCATAGTAGACGTTCTTGTCGATGAGACGTTTCTCTCTTGCGCCGCCGTAAAAACCGTCGCCGCCGTTGGCGCCGTCGTGCCACACTTCGAAGATCGGCCCGTAGCCGGTGAGCAGTTCGGTGAGTTGCCGCCGGTAGATGTCGATGTATTCCGCGCGGCCGTACTGCGGGCTGCTGCGGTCCCAAGGCGAAAGGTAGACGCCGAAAGCTAGACCGTGGCGGCGGGCGGCTTCCGCGATTTCGCGCACCACGTCGCCGCGGCCGCCGCGCCAAGCGCTCGAACGCACCGAGTGTTGCGTGGTCGCGGTGGGCCACAGGCAGAAACCGTCATGATGTTTGGCGGTGAGGATGACGCCCTTCATGCCGGCCTGCGCCAGCGGTTCTACGATCGCATCCGCGTCGAATCGCGCGGGAGCGAAAATGTTTGGGTCCTCGTCGCCGTAGCCCCATTCCTTATCGGTGAACGTATTCACCGTGAAGTGCAGAAACGCGGTGGTTTCGAGTTCATGCCAGCGAAGCTGCCGCGGGGAAGGGATGGCGCCGTAGGGTGCGGGCGCCGCTGCGCCGAGCGAGCCAACCGCGACGCCGGCCGAAGCGGCTGCCAGAAACGCCCGGCGGTTCATGTCTACTTGCGGGCCTTGGTCTTGGCTTTGACTTTGGCCGTAGTCTTAGGCGCGGCTTTGGCCTTCGGCGCAGCCGCGGCTGCCGGCGCAACCGCCTTCGCCAGCGGCTTCTCGGCGACTGCGGCGGCCACGGCGTCCGCCTTCGGTGGCTCCGCCGGCGGATCCTCGGCAGCGACTGCAACTTCCGCGGCCAGCGGGTTCGCCTTCTTGAGCACTTCGTTGAACAGCGCGGCCTTGCGCGGATCCACCTTGGGCGGGGGCGCCTGCTCGTGGCGAAAATCGTGATCGCTGTGGCAAATGCGGCAGCGCACTTTGGCGGGCTCGGCGTTGATCACCGACACCACCGAGTGATTCATGATGCGCTTGCAGCGCACACAATAATCGTCGATATCGTCGCCGAGCCTGGGTTCGCGCATGATGTCTCCTCGTGCCTAAGCCGTAGTGGGCTGGGCCGATTGCTCAGGCTCTGCGGCTTGCTTGGGTTCGGGAAGCGCCCACTCGGCCGGTTCGAATCCAACGAACTTGCAGATGCGCAGCCGGCCGTCCTCGGCCTCCAGCAGATCGCCCACCTGGAGCGAATCGCCCGATTCGCGCGCCGCGCGCCAGGCATCGTACTCATTCAGCCCTTCCACCTGGCCGAGCTGTTCGAAATCCTTCGGCTTCACCGAAACCGCGCCGCTCAAATGAGGCGCCAGGCGGAAGTGCTGGCGCGGAGCATCCTTCATGCGGTAGATCCGATAGAGCGCCATAGCCCTACATTGTAATCGATGTAATCGATCGAAGCGCGTGCGTCCCGTCCCGTTCGCCCAACGCGAGCCAGCGCGCGATCGCCGGCCCGCTCCAAACAACCGCGTCGCGCAAGCTGCCCAGCGGGAGTGACGGCTCAATGCGAATCACTTCGAGCGCCGGGCTGGCGCGCGGCGGGCGGAACAGCGCATGCGCGGCGCGGAATGGCCACGCGGTGAGCGAATTCACCGCAATCGCGCGCGTGGCTCCCATGGCCTCGGCCGCCCACAGCGGCAGCGCGCCCAGCAGGCCGCCATCCACATAGAATCTGCCGCCGATGCGCACCGGCGGAAAGCACATGGGGATGCTGCAAGACGCCGCCAGGTGTTGCCAGGTGATTTCGGAATCGCGCACCAGGCGCACGCGCAGCCGGGGCACCTCCGCCACGGTCAGGCCGAATGGAATGCGCGGCCGGTAGCGCGCGTAGAGATCGCGAGCTTTGCGGTGGAGCGCCTCGGGCCGAAGCAGGCCTTTGAAATGCGGACCCCACGTGAGGATGCGGCGGGTCGCCGGATCGAGCCAGTCGGACTCGAGCTCGTCGACCGTGGCGCCGCCGGCGATGGCCCATCCATTCCAGGCGCCAGCCGATGCGCCCACCACAAGATCGATGGCGATGTGGTCCCGCAGCGCCTTCCAGACGCCCACTTCCCAAGCCGCGTACATGCCGCCGGCGGAAAGCACGAGTGCGGTGGCCACGATCTCATCGTAGCTTAGGCGCATTTCGGAAACTCGGATACGCAATTCCAGGCTGCTCCTCAGTGCCCGCCCGAACCGGGCCGGGCGTGCCCGGCCCCTACGAGTCCGTTGTAGGGGCGAGGCATGCCTCGCCCGCGCGCGCGCAGACCGAACGACCGTGGGGCAAGCGCTTCCGCCTGCCAACTGCTGCGGCACACGGGGTTGGCAGGCGAAAGCAACTGCCCCACTGCCCCTTACCGGTTATCCGGCGCGATCCAGTATCCGGGGCGAACCTGGATGCGCCGGGCGAGCGGCGAATTCACGTAAACCGCGATCTCGTGGAAACCGCCCTCCAGCTTGTTGTTGGGGCTGTAGCTGATCAGGTATTCGCTGTGCAATTGCTCGCCGACGCGCTGGATGGCCTCTTCCAGGCCGTTGCGCCGGTAGTAGCTAAACTGGCTGCCGCCGGTGCCGCTGCTGAAGACCTCCACCGGGTTGCGCTTAAAGATGGCCTTGGCGTCCCGATAGATCTCGATCAGAAGGGGCACGAACTGCGCGCTGCCCCCGTCGGTACCGTAGGTCTGCATCACCGTGGTGGGCGTGGCCGGGACGTTCGACGGCATGGGGTGCATGGCGGGCGGCAGCGGGTCGGGCCGCGGAATCTCCTGCGGCGCGGTGAGTTTCTCGATCAGCCGCGACATGTCCACCGCATAGAACGCAATGTTGGACAACTGCATGGTGATCAGCGTCTCGCGCCCGCGAGCTTCGCTGCCGACGTCGCGCGTTTCGCCGATCAGGAGGATGATGCGCCGCCGGTTCTGCGGGCGGCTGCGCAACATGCGAATCGCCTGTTCCGTGGCATCGATCATGTGGCTGGAACTGCTGCCGGGCTGAATCTTCCGCACCGCCTGGGTGATTTTGTCGGCGTCGGAAGTAAACTCCTGCAGGGTCCGGATGCGATGATCGAAAGCAATCACGGCGGCTTCGCCCTGCTGGCCCAGAATAATCGGCTGGATCAGGTTGCCGATCTTGTTGATGGAGGGCAGCATCTTTTCCACGGCCCCGTTGGCCTGCACCAGGATCACCATGGAAATCGGCTGAAAGGCCACGTCCACGTGGATGTTCTGTTCCTTGTTGTTGTCCATCAGGTGGAACTGGTCGGGCTGCAGTCCGTTGACGAAATTGCCGTCGCGGTCGTAAACCAGCACCGGCGCCAGCACGTTTTGCACGTGGACCGTGATGGTGGGAAGAGTTCCCTCTTCCTGAGCGGGCGGCGGGTTCTGCGCGGGCTCTTGCGCGAGCAGTAGTCCCGCGAGCAACATCAAAATCGACGATCGAAGCATGTTAATCCTGCGCGGCGGCGGTGTGGCCGGTTTGCCCCGCTAGCAATTCCAGCACGTGAGGCACCAATTCCACGATAGCATTCAGGCTCTCGACCGCGCCTCTGGGAGAGCCGGGTAGAGTGACTATGAGCACGCTTCCGCGCGTTCCGGCGAGGGAACGGGAGAGCGAGGCAAGCGGGGTGGATTCGCGGCCGCGGGCGCGCATGAGCTCGCCAAAGCCCGGTATTTCGCGGTCCAGCACGGCGCGCGCGGCCTCCGGGGTGACATCGCGGGCAGCGATGCCGGTGCCGCCGGTGGTGAAGATGGCGGCCACCGCGCCCGCGTCGGCCAGTGCCGCCAGACGGGCGCTGATGACGGCCGGTTCATCGGGGATCGCTTCCGTCACCGAGACCTTCCAGCCCAGCTGTTCCAGGCGTTCACGGACGGCGGGGCCGGAGCGATCGGCGCGCGTGCCGGCGCTGGCGGAATCGCTGATGGTGACGACGGCGGCGTGAATCATGGTTTTGGTTTGCGGCGGGCCTCTGGTTTGCGGTGGAAAGCACCGCTTTTGCCGCCGGTTTTTTCGAGCAGATAAATCTCGCCGATTTCGATGGATCGGTCGAGCGCTTTGGTCATGTCGTACACGGTGAGAGCGGCCACCGCGGCGGCGGTGAGCGCTTCCATTTCCACGCCGGTTGGCGCGGTGGTGACGGCGCTCGCCTCAATGCGGACGCCGCGCTTTTCGATCCGCACCTCCACATCGGCGTGCGCCAGCGGCAGCGGATGGCAAAGGGGGATCAACTCGGCGGTGCGCTTGGCGGCGGCGATGCCGGCGATGCGGGCGATTTCGAGCGGGTTGCCCTTAGGATTCTCCGGCAGCTTCCGCAGCACCGCCGCGCGAATGCGCACGAAAGCGTGGGCGCGCGCCGTGCGGCGTGTTTCCGGCTTGCCGCTGACATCCACCATGCGCGCGGCGCCTTTTGAATCGTAATGCGAAAGCTTCTTCATAGGGGCCCGTTCCGTAATAACTGCACCAGCCGGCGATTCAACTGGTTATTACATCACATGCCCTCGGCCCGCAATCGTCATTTGAGCAGCACCCGGATCCATTCGCCCGCCGCGTACATGGCACGGGCGGGGTCGGCCACCAGAAATGCGTTGGCGCGGGTGAGCGCGGGAACATCGCCCGAACCGTGCCATTCCACCGGCGTAACCTCGGCGCCATCGGCTGTGAGCAGCGCGGGAAGAAAACGCGTCAGGCCGGGCCGATGGCGAAACTCGCGCGTGAGCCGCGCCCAGGGCATCGCCAACGCCGTTTCCGTCTGCCCGCCGAGCAATTCCAACGCGGCGCGCGCGAAGACTTCGAATGTCAACATGGTAGACGAGGGGTTGCCCGGCAGGCCGAAAAAAAACTTCCCGCAGGCGCGCCCGAAGACCAGCGGCTGGCCGGGCTGGATGAGCACCCGGTCGAAGTAGAACTCGGCGCCGAAGCCAGCGAGCACTTCTTCGACGACGTCGTACTTGCCCGCCGAGACGCCGCCGGAAAGCAGCAGCAGGTCGGCCTCAAGGCCGCGGCCCACCATCTGGCGCGTGTGCTCGACCGTGTCGCGCGCCAGCGGCAGAATTACGGGCGCGCCGCCGGCGCGCGCCACCTGCGCCGCCAGCGAATGGGCGTTGGAATTGCGAATCTGGAAGTCGGCGGGCGTTTCGTCCACTTCGACGATTTCATCCCCGGTGGCGACGATAGCGACGCTGGGCAGACGGTAGACCAGGACGCGCGAGTGGCCGAACGCCGCCAGCGCGGCGATACCGGTATAGTCGAGCCGCGTGCCGGCCCGCAGCACGATCTCGCCGGCGGCGGCTTCCACGCCGCGCCGATTGATCGCCTGCGCCGGCTCTGCGCTGCGATCGATGTGCACCCGGCCGTTGGCGGCGCGCGTGTCTTCCACCATGACGACGGCGTCCGCGCCCGCGGGAACGGGAGCGCCGGTCATGATCTCGACCGCCTGGCCGGGCCCCACCGCGCCGGAGAATCGCTGGCCCGCGCGGACTTCGCCGATGACTTCGAGGTCGCCCGGAAGGTCCGCGGCGCGCACCGCATAGCCATCCCGCATCGAGCGATCGAGCGCCGGTGAGTCGCGGTCGGCCGCCACATCCGCGGCGAGCACGCGCCCCGCCGCAGCGTCCAGCGCCACCTCTTCCACCGGTGGAACCCTGCGCGCCTGCCGGACCATGTCGATGACTTTCGCGCGCGCTTCGAGGAAATCGAGCGGAACCACCTCACTATTCTATGCCGGAGGCGGAGCGGGAACTCTGACCCCGGGCAGCGCGCCGGAGGCCCGCGGCGTCTCAACATTCTTTCGCAATTGTTCTTTCGTCGACGCACTACAAAGTGGGGCAGGCGCTTTCGCCTGCCAACTCCGAAATGTTCTACCGCAGACGGCTCCCCCACTGGCATCCCGATATCACCAAGGGAAACTTCCTGTTTGTGACTTGGCGTTTGGCTGGCTCCCTGCCGCGGACCCGGCCACTGAAGAGGTTGGCAGGCGAAAGCGCCTGCCCCACTTTGTCGGCGGGCCGGGCTTTCGTCGCCTGGGACCGCGAAATGGACAAGGCCGCTTTCGGACCGGTTTGGTTGCGAGACGCCCGCCTGGCGCGCGTGGTGGCCGATGCCCTCCTGCGTGGCGAACGCGAAAGGCACTTTTATCAGCTCCGAGCCTGGGTGGTCATGCCCAATCACGTGCATGTACTGCTGCGGCCTGAGACTGGGCTGCCGCTGATTACCCGCTGGCTGAAAGGCTTCACGGCGCGACAAGCCAACCTGATCCTGGACCGGACGGGAGAGGCTTTCTGGCAGGATGAGTCGTTCGACCATCGTGTGCGGGATGAAGTGGAACTGGAGCGGATTGTCCGTTATGTGGAATGCAACCCGGTGAGCGCCGGTCTGTCGGCGGATCCGCGCAATTGGCAGTGGTCGAGTGCGGGGTTGGCAGGCGGAATCGCCTGCCCCACCTCACCCTTACTGCAAACACTCCGCGATTGACTTTTCGTCGACCGCGCCGGGTTTGATGAGGCGCCAGTAAGGCTCGGTGATATCGACTGTCGTGGAGCCGAGGCCGGTGCAGGGGCCGCCATCGAGCACCAGGTCCACGCGGCCATCCATCAGCGCGAAGACGTCGATGCCGCTGGCACAGGTGGGGCTGCCGGAGATGTTGGCGCTGGTGGCGATGAGCGGCTGGTTGGTGAGCGTGAGAAGCTGGCTGGCGATGACGGAGCGCGGCTGGCGCAGCGCCAGGCGGCCGGTGTTGCCGGTAACCTTCAACGGCACCCGGGCCGACGCCGGCACGATGATGGTGAGGGGGCCCGGCCAGAAGCGCCGCGCCAGCAGGAAGAAGCGGTTGTTCAGCTCGCTCGCCAGTTCTTCGGCCATCAGGGTATCGCGGATCAGGATGGGCAGCGACAGGTGCGGCTCGCGTCCTTTGGCCTTGAATACCTGGGTAACGGCCCGCAGGTTGTACGGGTCGGCCACCAGCGTATAGAGGGCATCGGTGGGGATGGCCACCACCTGGCCGCGGCGAATGGCGGCGGCGGCGCGCTCCAGCACTTCCGGCTGGGGCGACTCGGGATCGATTTCGACCAGGTCGGTTGCCATGAATCTTCAGCGCGGCCCGATGGCCTCGGCCACGTCGAGCGCCATCTGGTAGCGGCCGAACGGCGCGCTCAGCTGCACGCCCTCGACCATTGTACGGATGCGCTCCACCATCTGGCGCGCAATGGCCACGCCTTCGGCGCGGGCCTTGTCGGCGTCATCCACGCGCCGCATCCGCTCCATGAATTCTTCCGGAACCGGCACGCGCAGCTCATTCACCATGAACTCGGCGTTGCGATAGCTGGTGAGCGGCCAGACACCGCAGATCACCGGCAGCTTGGCGTGCTCGATCCGCCTCAGGAAAGCTTCGAGCAGATTCAAGTCGAATACCGGTTGGGTGACCACGTACTCGGCGCCGGCTTCGGTTTTCCAATCGAAGCGGCGGATCTCCTCGTCCATATTCAGCGCGCCCGGATTGGCGCCAACGCCGGTGAGCAGGGCGGTCTGCGAGCCCATCGGGTTGCCGCCGATATCCAGGCCGTGATTCAAATTGCGGACGATGTTGACCAGGCCGATGGCGTCCACATCGAAGACCGCTGTGGCATCCGGATAGGCGCCCATGCGCGGCGGATCGCCGGTGATGCAGATGAGGTTGCGGACGCCCGCGGTGTGCGCGCCCAGCAACTCCGATTGGATGCCCAAGATGTTTCGGTCGCGGCAACAAAAGTGAAGCACGGCCTCGATGCCGGCGTGCTGCTGGATAAGCTGGCAGGTGACCTGGGCGCTCATGCGCGCGCTGGCGCGAGGCCCGTCGGGAACGTTGATGGCGTCGATGCCGGCTTCGGCACAACGGCGGGCGCCTTCGATTTCGCGCGAGGCTTCCACGCCACGCGGGGGCAGAATCTCGACGAAGGCCACGAATTGGCGGGCGGCCAGTTTGGCGCCGAGCTTGGATTTCCGCGCCATCGGCACCGGATCGAGTGCCTGCGACCGCGCTTCGCGCTCATCCACCGTTACCGCCAGCGTCTTTTGCCCCGGCTGCAAGGAGCGGGTCTCGGAGCGAATCAGCTTGATGTGATCCGGGGTGGTGCCGCAGCAGCCGCCGACGATCTTCACGCCGGCAAACAGCATGCGGCGCGCGTACTGGGCCATGTACTCGGGCGAGCAGAGATAGATATTGCGGCCCTCCACGCGCATCGGCAGGCCGGCGTTGGGCATGGCGCTCATCGGCTTGGAGGAGACCGCCAGCATGCGCTCGATGGTTTCGAAGGCAGCCTTCGGGCCCACCGAGCAATTGAGGCCGATCACGTCCACCGGCCACGAATCCATCTCGCGGGTGAAGGTTTCCGGATCGGTGCCGCCGGGCAGGTGGCCGAAATCGTCGATGGTGACCTGGGCGATGATCGGAATCGCCTGGCCTACGGCATCGCGTCCGGCGAGGACGGCTTCGCGCAGCTCATCCAGGTTGCCGAAGGTCTCGAAGATCAGAACGTCCACGCCGGCTTCCACCAGCGCATCTACCTGCTCGCGGAACACGGCCCGCGCTTCGGCAAATGAGGTGGGGCCGAGCGGTTCAATGCGCACGCCCAGCGGACCCACGGCGCCGGCCACGAAGGCCGTTTCGTGGGCCGCCTCGCGCGCCAGCCGCACTCCGGCGCAGTTGATATCCTTCAACTTCTCGGCCATCCCGAAAGCCGACAGGCGCACCCGGTTGGCGCCGAACGTGTTCGTTTCCAGGATCTCCGCGCCCGCCTTGATGTAGTCCTGGTGGATGCCGCGCACCAGGTCCGGCGCAGACAGATTCAGCTCATCGAACGAACGATTGAGAAACACGCCGCGGGCGTACAGCATGGTGCCCATGGCGCCATCCGCCACCAATACGCGGCGCGACAATTGGTCGCGAAACTCCTGAGCGCGTGTGCCAGTGGCTGCCATCATTGGGAGACTCGGAGCCGCACAGGCCATTTGCGGCCCGAAATGCGACATTTGTGATTGTAGCGCATTGGGCCAAAATGAAGAAATTTCAGGGGATCTCAGAGGTGGACCCCTTGGTGTGCAGTCGGTTCAACCAAGGGCTGCCGGGAGATCGAGCGTTCCTTGCACGGGCTGTTGCTCGACGGCGCGCCGCATTTGAACTTCCCGCTCACCCGCGCGCGCCACGACTACCCTGGTGAAACTGCCAAAGATCCGCCATCCAACCAGCGACAGGGAGGCGATTCGACGTGCCAGCAGAAGATCACCACATCTGATTTGACAGATCCCATCAAACTGCACGGCGTTTAGTGCGGTGCCTTCGCCATCGCACGGTAACACCGGCAGGTACATGGATTCCTTTTTCTTGAACCTGAGAAGCAGATCAAGTACGGTTTTCATATTCGCATCATCCTTCTGAATTTCCACGATCCGAAGAAGTGATGCGTATTGCCTCCGGTCTGGGACAAGATCGCACGAAGAGTTGAGCGCCATGTACTTTGGGTTGCCAGTCACGCGCTCGCCGAGAAAGAACGCAGATTCGGTTGAAACAACGTCGCCCTGTAATAGAGTGAAGGTATCTTCCTGGCGGTTAAATCCGAGGGCACTCGTCTCGGCGCACGAGATCGGCGAGCGCACCAATGCCTTGTCGGCGTTGAAGACCCGGATTCTAGTTGCTGTGTTTCTTAGTTGCTCGGAAAATAGCTGTATCTTCTTAAGTACCTCTTCGGTATGCGAGAGCTCGCTCAGTTCTTGTTCGAGTTCGGCTAGATCTTCCAATGTGGCTAGCCGATCGACGGACGCGGTATTTTGTCCAGGTCGATTTCCCCCGCATCTGAGCTGTTCACGAGATCCTCCGGCGTTAACTCAAACTGGCCGTGCCCGTCTCGCTCTGGAAGTACTCTCGACGCACCCAACATGGATGCATATTCGACAAGCAGGTTGATGCTTTCCTCGTCCTTGTGTTTTGCAACCACTCTAGCGGCCTGCATGATGAAGGTGACGCCAGACTTAAGCCGATGCACTTCCGACGCAAGGCCAACCAGCCTTTGAAAGTCGTCATCTCGCAAAATGCGAAATTGACCGGATTTACTCCAGAGAGTCGCGACCGTTCCTGGGTTGATTGACTCAAGGCCCGTACCTCCAGCCACCCGGAACTGCTCAAACGAAGACCATTGTGGTCCCGGAACCAAGGCCGATGGGCTCCAATTTGTGAGCCCCGTGGTAGAGCTGGACGCTAGAGGCCGTTCAATTCTAGGGGCGGACATAACGCTTTAGCTACCCTCCATCAACAGAGTAGAGGATTTCCAACGAAATATCAACTAAAATCGTTGTAAAGACAGTTCCCATTGATTCTAAAGCGAATTCATCAGTTCAGCGTACACTCATGCTGCCGTAGCACGTCCCCAACAGCAACTGGCCGACAATTGAACGATTGCACCCGGCATGCGGGCCGGGGCCAGCGCCACCGCCCTCAGAATCCCGCGCGCGGCATGGCGAGGCGGCCCCCGGGGCGGCTGGCGGGCTGATTTTCTCCTTGCGCCTTGCGCCAGTCGTCCTGGGAAATCACCGAAATGGGGCTGAGCTTCTTGGCCTGCAACTCCTGATTGATGCCCGGCAACCTGCTGCCGGTCAGCTCCGTAAATTCGCGGACGACGTCGTCCAGCTCGCGAGTCAGCGCGTCGGCACGCGCCACCTGGGAATCGGTGGGGCGGCCGTCGTAGCCGTTCACATCGCCATAGAGACCGCCCAGAAACTCGCGCAGGCGTTCTTCGCCGGTGATCATGCCGCCTTCCTTGGTGGCGACGATTTTGGTGCGCATCTGGTCCACATCGCCGGACAGCTTCTGCAAGCGCTGCCGCAGAGCGTCGTTCTGGGGAAAGCCAGCCGCGCGCGCCAGTGCATCGTCGCGCACGCCGATCATGGCGTCCACCACCCAGCTCATACGGTTCAGTACGTCGGCGAGGCGGTTCACCAGCTCGAACTGGGCCTTGCGGTCTTCGAAAGTATAGGTGGCGCGCGGATCGATCACAACTTTGAGGCTCGTGGTATACACCTTGTCGCCTTTGGTCATCTTCACCGTGTAGGTTCCGGGCAGGACGCGCGGCCCGATAATGGTGCCGCCCAGCGCGCTGGCAGCCGGCGGGACGCGCGGCGGCTTCAAATGCATCGACCAGGTGGCGCGGCTGACACCGCGGCGCTTGCTGCTGGCTACGGTATCCACCAGGCGCCCCTGCGCGTCGAAGATCTCCAGCTTCAGATCGCCATAAATGTGGCGTGACCGCTGGTAGTAAGGGATGAACGCCGCGGTGGGGCGGTTGGGGCCGCTGAACGAGGCGTCCCCTTCGGACCAGCCGCCGAAAGTCTCCATCAACTCGACCGCCGCGGGAACCGGCAGGAACGCCGCTGCTTCGCTCATCAGCGCCGGCGTGAGCGCCCGCAGCGGAGAAATGTCGTCGATGATCCAGATACCGCGGCCGTGCGTGGCCAGAACCAGGTCCGACGTCCGCGGGTGCACCACCAGATCGCGCACGGCGACCGCCGGGAAACCGCTGCCCTTGTACTGGGCCCAATTCTGGCCGCCATCGATGCTGATCCACAAACCGAACTCGGTCCCGAGGAAGAGCAGGTTCGGATCCACCGTATCTTCCTTGATCACGTGGGCGTATCCGCGCACGCCGCTCTGCTCGGCCGGCAGCGCCAGCCAGGTGGCGCCGAAGTCGGAGGTCCTGTAAACGTGCGGCGTCATGTCGCCGTACGTGTGGCGATCGATCGCGGCGTAGGCCGTGCCCTCGGCAAAACGGCCGGCCTCGACCCATGAAATCCAGGGTGCGCGGCCCGCTCCCGGCAGTCCGCCGGCGGTGTTGGTCCAATGCTTGCCGCCATCGCGCGTCACCTGCAGGTTGCCGTCATCGGTACCGGCCCAGATCACCTGTCCGCTGCGGGGCGATTCCGAGATCGAATAAATGGTGGTGTGCATCTCCGCCGACGAGTTGTCCACGGTGACGCCGCCCGATTCCTCCTGCTTCTGCTTCTCCGGGTCGTTGCTGGTGAGGTCCGGCGAAATTCGTTCCCACGATTGGCCGTGGTCGCGCGAGCGGAAGAGGAACTGTGCGCCGATATAGATGGTGCCCTTTTCGTTCGGGCTGATCTGGATGGGCGTGTTCCAGTTAAAGCGGAGTTTCTTTTCGCCATAGCTGGCGTACGGTTTGATGGCGCGGATTTCGTGAGTGTAGCGGTTGACGCGCCCGATCTCGCCGCCCTGCGTTTCGGCGTAAATGTACGCCGGATCGGCCGGGTCCTCCCACATCCAGAAACCATCGCCGCCGAACATGTTCTCCCAGCGTGAATTACTGATGCCGCCAGGATAGGAAGAGTCGCCCACCCAGGAACTGTTGTCCTGCAAGCCGCCGTAAACGCGGTAGGGATCGGCCTGGTCCACACTGACGTGGTAGAACTGCGAGACCGGCAGATTCATGAGGTGCTCCCAGCGCGTGCCGCCATCCAGGCTGCGCCACAATCCTCCGTCGTCGCCGGAGAGCATCGAATTGGGATTGCGCGGGTCGATCCAGACATCGTGAAAATCGCCGTGGGCTCCGCCCGAGACCACGCTGAAGCTGCGCCCGCCGTCGACGCTGAGCAGCAGAGGGCCATCGACCTTGAAAACCTTTTTGTCGTCCTTCGGGTCGACGATGAGGTTGCCGAAATAGAACGGCCGCCAGACCTGGTACTGGCTGGCATCCAGGCGGGTCCAGCTCTGGCCTCCATCGGCGGAGCGATAGAGCGCGCTGTCTTTGGATTCGATCGTCGCGTAGACCACCTGCGGCTGGGACGGGGCCACCGCCACCGCAATCCGGCCATACGGTTTTTCGGGCAGGCCCTTGGCGTGGGCCGCGGTGAGCTCGGTCCAGTGCTCGCCGCCGTCGGTCGATTTGAACAGGCCGCTGCCGGGGCCGCCGGATCGGAACGTCCAGCCCTGCCGGCGGAAATCCCACAACGAAGCGTAAATTGTGCCCGGGTCGGCCGGGCTCATCGCCAGCATGCCGCAACCGGTGGAGGCGTTGGCGCCGGCCAATACTTTTCGCCACGTCTTGCCGCCGTCGCTGGTTTTGTAAACGCCGCGCTCCTGGTTGTCGTCCCACAAATGGCCCGTGGCGCACGCAAACACCGTGTCGCTGTGCTTGGGATCGATCAGGATCTTGGCGATATGCTCGGAGTCCTTGAGGCCGGCATTGTTCCAGGTTTCGCCGCCATCGGTGGATTTGTAAACGCCGTCGCCAATCGAGACGCTATTCCGCACCCAGCTTTCGCCGGTGCCCACCCAGACGATTTTCGGGTCCTGCGGATCGATCGCCACGGCGCCGATGGATTGGACGCTGGTCGAGTCGAACACGGACTTGAAGGTCGTCCCACCGTTGACCGACTTCCACACACCGCCGCTGGCCGAGCCGACATACACCGTCAGCCGCCCCTCGTCGCCGGTGGCCGCAACGGCGGCAACCCGGCCGCTCATCTCAGCCGAGCCAATATTGCGCGCGGGCAGCCCGGAAATGGCGCCGGCATCAAAGCGGGCCGGCCGCTGCGCGCACAGAAAACTCATCGGCAGCAAAGCACACAGCAAAGCGCGAACCAGCATGTCCGTTACTCCTTCGCCCCGCCGGGCGCCGCCGGCATTTTGAATTCCGCGGCATCGATCGCGACGTTGGCTTCGATCTTATCGATGGTGATTCTGGCGGCATCCTCAGGACTCCGCCGGGCGCCCATTTCGATGGAGAAAGGAAAATAGACGCCATTGACCAACTTGTAGGAACCGAGGTTGGTAAAGCTCTCGCGCACCGAGCCGCGGATGAACTGCATCTTCTCGGTTCGAATCTCCAGGTAAGTATCCGGATCCAGGTAATAGTAAATGACGTCGCCGTTGGCAAGCGTCGCCTTCAGCCGATAGGCGTCATCGCCATCCACCGTGTCGTGGCCCAGGTATTCGATGCGGTTGTCCTTGGTTTTGTAGTCGACCAGCGGGCCGTAAAAGTCGGCATCTTCCACCAGTCCGCGCAGGTCGTCCTCTCCGATCAGCTCGGCGGTCTTGCGGCCTTCGAAGGGAGAAATCTGCCAGCCGGTGGCGCCGTCGTAGGCTTGAATCTGCGCCATTCCCTGAATGGTGGCCGTCTGGCGCAAGAGCTTGGGCAGCATGGAGTCGCTCGCGACCAGCGCGCTGAAACTCCCCTGCTGGACGCGGCCGGTCATGCGCAGCGTTTTGATGGCTTTGATTTTTTCGATCCCGCCTCGGGCCTCGAGATTCCTCGCCACCAGTTCTTCGGCGGTCTGCGCTGCCAGGGCGGAGGAAAACGCAGCGGCGACGATCATAGCTGTCGAATGACGCATAGGTACTCCTGACTTCTTGCCAATAGGGCGCGCGATTGAGTGGAGATCGATGGGCCGAGCCGCGTGCGCCCGTTTAGACATTCTACTCGATCTTGCATAAGCCAGCACTCTCGGGTGGTGCGGCGCCGGGCGGGCGCCCTTAGCGGCGGACTTGCGACCGGCAGGCAGCGCCGAGGTTTTGTCGTGCGCCGTATGCTATGTCAATAATCAGGGTATTCAGACCTGCAAGGCTGAATATCTACGGAGGAACTTACTTTTGTGAAGCTGGTCTACAAGCTTTTTCCACTCGTCTTGTTGGCGCTGGCTGCCAGGCCGATGCTGGCGCAAAGGATCGACATTCACCTGGACTCCGAGCCCGCCATCTCGGCGGGATGCCCGGCAAGACTGCACTTCCAGGGAGAAATCCGCACTTTCGAACCGCTGCACGTGACTTACCAGTGGCTGCGCAGCGACGGTTCCCACACGGAACACGGTCTGACGTTCGGCCGCCCCGGGCCGCATCCCATCAGTGAGTCGTGGACGCTTTCCGGGAACTACGACGGGTGGATGCAATTGGTGATTCTGGAACCGAAGCACCTGCAAACGATCAAGGCGCACTTCTCGGTGCATTGCGGCAGATAGCGGACCCGGAGTCACCGCCTGGCTGTCTTACGTGCTGCCTAAACCGGCGCCCGCGGCAGGCGTCGCATCAATCAAGTGGTCCGCCTCGCGGAAATCGGGGCGGCCGGCATAGTAGCTGGCGATGAGGCTGCGGCGCAGCGCCGGCAAATCGGCCTTGCGAGTCGCCGCGACGATGGCGCCACCGAAGCCCGCGCCCGTGAGCCGTGCACCCAATGCGCCGCTGGCCAGGGCGGCATCCACCAGCCGGTCGAGCGCGGGGGAGCTGACGCGCAGGCGGTCGCGCAGGCTGCATTGCGATTGGTTCAGCAGCCGGCCGAAGGCGTCGGCATCGCCAGCCTCCATCGCGGCCACGGCTTCGGCCACGCGCACGCCTTCCGAGGTGGTGTGCAGGAAGGCATCTCGTTCCTCCGCGCTGGCGAGGCGCGCCAGGAACTCATCATGCCGCTGTGGCTCGGCGATTACGTCGCGGTAACCGGCCACGCCCAGCCGGGCGAGCGCGGCTGTGCCCGCCTGGCGGCGCGCATTGTAGGCGGCGCGCACGCTTCCCGATTTTTCGGCGGTGTCGAGGCTGTGCGCCACCAGAAAAGCCCAATCGGCGGGCACCGCGATGTGGCGCACGGCGAGCGGCGCGAATTCGATCAGTGAAGCACAGCCGGCCCGGGACGCCAGGATGGCGGCGTGATCCATGCCGCCGCCGCGCGTGCCCACGAAGTGCTCGCCCTCAGGCAGAATCGCCATCAGCTCTTCGAACCCGGCTTCGATCCCGTTGGCGGCAAGCAGGCACAGCGTAAACGCCACCAGGAGCGCGGAGGAGGAGGAAAGCCCGGCCGCCGGCGGCAGGTCGGAGGCGATCCATGCGTCCACGCCCGCGCACAAGCCCCACCGCGAGGCCACAGCGCTGGCGGCGGCGCGCAGGTAATTCTCCCAATCGCCTGCGGCCACGGGCTGCAGATCGCCGGTCCAGGTAAACTCGCGCCGGCCGAAAGGCGCCGCGCTGGCGGCACAGATGCGCCGGTCGCCGCGGGCGCGGAAGCGAATGCGGACGCGGCGGTCAATGGCGATGGGCAGCACCGGCAGGCCGTGATAGTCGATGTGCTCGCCGATCAGGTTCACCCGCCCGGGCGCCTGCGCTTCCCCGGCGAGCACTATTTTGCCTTCTGCAGCAGCTTCACATTGGCCGGCAAGGTGAAGAGATCGTCGCCGAGTCCCCGGTTGATCTCCACGGTTTCCGAATACATCTCGAAGATCTTGTCCCCGTTGCGCTCGCGGCGGATGTCGTCGGGCCATAGAACACCGCCGCCGGCCGAGTGGTACTTGGCGAAGGCCGTTACTTCGGTATCGAAGTCGCCGTAGACCGGGTTGCGGCGCCGAAAACTCTGGCGCAACGGGAGCTTGTTGAACCGGCTGAAATAGACAGTGACGGTGCGGCCGTCGCCGTCGGTGATATCGACCAGCTCCACCGGCTGATTCTCCAAAACGTCGGAGCCTTGCGAGTAAAACGAAAGGCCGGGCTCGGAGAGCCGCTGGCGCAGGATGTAAAAGATGTTCAGCAGCCCGCTCTCCTGATAGTTCTTGAAGCGCTGGTCCTCGAGCGGCGTAGCGCCATGATAGTTCACTTCCCAGGCGCCGGTCTCGCTGAACAGCAGAAAGCCCTCGTCCTGCTTTTTGCCGAAGTTCTCGCGCTCGCGCATGGCCAGCTTGCCGGCCGCCGGGGCCAGGTAGCGGGTGTAAATGGTAGCCACCGAGAGCCCCGCCAGCTGCGCGTTGTAGAAGGAGTAGGCACGGCCGGTTTCCACGCGGTCCTGCATGCGCAGAAAAGCATCGCCGCCGAGCGCAGCCAGAGCTTCGTTGACGACGCGCTTGCCGCGCTCCTGGCGCGTTTCCTGCTGTGCCCACAGGCCGCCAGCCAGCGCAGCCGAGACCAGCAGGCACAAGAGCCATTTGCTGCCACGGCGCACGCACTCGTCTTGCGCGGTAGGACAGACCATCGTCTTTCGTGGCCTGTCAGCGCTCGCCAGAGCACGACGCATTGACAGACGACATAAACCGATCGTCTGTCCTACCTCGCCCGCGGCAGCGCTGACGCGGCACGCAAGAGTGCGTGCGCGCGGCGGATAACCTGAAGCCATTTTCATGGGCGCCGCTCCAGGTCAGCCAGTTGGAGGCCGGTGTTGATCTGGAACTGGCTGACCGTGGACTCGGCCAGGGGTTTGCCGCCCTGATGATAGGTCACTAAGAAAGGCACCTTGATTCCATTCACCTCGCGAAAATCGGAATATTCCTCTTCCACCGGCTGCGGCGGACCATTGGGCTGCGGCGAGTCGTAGAGCAGTTGATGCGGCAGGCCGGTGGCCGGGTCGATCACCAGGCGAGCGATTTCGTCCCCGGCGGAGATCTCGACCGTGTGGTCGTCCACCGCCGCCACGCGCGCGTCACCGCCGGCCAGCAACAGGTTGAAGTAGACGTGGAACACTTCGTCGCGCATCACCTTCAGGGTTGCGCCTCTCAACGCCCTGGCGCCCTGAGGAGTGGAAACCCAACCGAGCGTGCCGTCGCAGTATATGTTGATTGGCCCGCTCGAAATCCGGCTGTCCTGCCGCAGGTGGCTGGGAGCGATCCATCGGTCGGTCTGGGTGGCGTCCGGCCGGCCGGCACTGGCATCGAACCGGTTGTTCTCGGTCAGGGTGAAATCCTTCACGGCCGCCAGTTTGTCGGCGCCTCCCACGGCACGTTGCACGCGCGCCAGCATCTCACGCCCTTTCGCCAGGCTGGCCGCATCGGACTGGGCCGTTTCCTTCTTGGGTTCGGGAATGGTGAGGTCGATGGCGGTGACGGGCCGCCCGAGCCTGGCGAGCGGCTGGCCAAACTGCTCGGGGTTGCCCACCGCAACGATGGTGAACTCCGCTGGGGCGAGATACTGTTTGGCGACGCGCAGCACGTCGGCACGGGTCACGGCTTCGAGCGCCCGCTGATATTGCTGGATGAAATCTCGCGGGTATCCATAATATTCATAATTGAGGATGCGGCCGAGCGTTTTGGCTTTGGTATCGAAGGCGAAAACCAGGCTGTTGAGCGCCGTGCTTTTGGCGGTCTTGATCTCCTCTTCGCTCACTTCGGCGGCGCGGATACGCTCCACTTCCTGGAGGATGGCCTGCAGCGTTTCCACGGTGGAGATCGACTTGGTGCTGCCCGCGATGCCGAACAATCCGGGGTGGTCGTAGTTGGCTCCCCAGTCGGCTTCAATCTCGTACGCGTTCCCCATCTCGGTGCGGACCCTGCGGAAGAGGCGGCTCTGAAATCCGCCGCCCAGAATGTCGGCCATAATTTCGAGCGCGGGGTAGTCCTTGTCCTTGAGCACGCCGCCCAGATGCCCCAGGGAGAAGAAGGTCTGCGTCACATCGGACTTGGCTGCCAGGTATGTGCCCGCAGCGGGTTTGGCGGCAACCGGCGGAAAGGCCGGCACGGGCGCCTGCTCCACCGTCCAATCGGCGAACAGCTTCTCCAGCCGGGCCTTCATTTCGGGCGCGCTGAAATCGCCCCAGACCGCCAGCATCGTGTTGGCGGGGAAAAAATAGCGGCGGTAGAAGTCGACCAGGTCGGCACGGGAGACACGGTTGATGGTGTCGTACTCATCGTCCCATCCATAAGGCGTGTTCTTGCCGTATACGATATTCGTGAACTCGCGCTCGGCGATGCCGTGGGGCTCGTCGTTGCGGCGGGCGACTGCGCCGCTTAACTCGGTCTTCGCCAGGTCGAGCTTGTCCTGACGGAATTCCGGCGCAGTGAGGACGTCATGGAAAGCAGTCAGCACATCGCCCAGGTTTTCCTTGAGGCACGAGAAGCCCACCGACCCCAGGGTTTCGTCGATGCTGCTTTCGACGCTGGCGGCGATGTCTTCCAGTTCCACGTCGAGTTGGTCGCCAGTCTTGGTTCTGGTTCCGCCGGTACGCAGCACCATGCCGGTCATGGTGGCCAGGCCGATCTTGTCCGGGGGATCGAACAGGTTGCCCGTGCGGATGCGCGCCGCGCCGTGGACCAGCGGCAACTCGTGGTCCTCGAGAAGATAGAGCTTCATGCCGTTGGGCAGGGTGAAGGTTTCCACGTTGGGGATGGCGACGGCGTGGAGCGGCGGGTAAATGAGTTCCTTCCAGGACGGCACGGGCGCGGCCGCGGCCTTCGACGGCGGAGCGGCGGCGCTTTTTCGCGGCGTGACCGGGGGCTGCTGAGGCAGCGGCACCTGGGCGGCCGCACAACTGGCGGCCAGCAGCGCCCACACAGTGAGCCTGGTCATTGTTTGCCCTCCCCGGCGCCGGCGGGGGCCGGCTTGAGCGAGCGCGGCGACACAGTGAAAGCCACGGTGCGGTTTTGCAGTTCGAAACAGCTCCGCGCCACTCGCCGGACATCTTCAGCCGTCACCTTGTTCATGTCGTCGATCTGGGTGAACAGCTTCCGCCAGTCCCCGTAGCTGGCGTAATTCGACGCCAGCAGCGCTGCCAGGCCGGAGTTGCTGTCCAGCCGGCGAATCATCGCGGCGCGGGCCTTGGTTTTCACCCGCTGCAACGTCTGCTCGTCGATTCTCTGGGCCGCAAACCGCGCCAGCAGGTCGTCCAACGCCTTCTGGCTTTCTTCCACGGTGCGTCCCACCGCGGGTGCGATGAGAATGACGAACAGGTTCGGATAGCGGGACGACGGGTAGGACGGCGACGCCTCCACGTCGAGCGCTATCTTCTTCTGCAGTACCAGGTCCTTGTAGAGCAGGCTGGTGCGGCCGCTGGAGAGAATCAGCGAGATGACTTCATACACCGGATCGTCCTTGTCATCCTGGCCGGGCCGTTTGAAACCGGCGACGAACAGCGGCTGGCTTTGCGATTCCACCAGGGCCGTTTTGGGCCCGTCCTGGGCCGGCTCGATGGTGTGAATCAGGGGCGGCAGCGGACGCGCCGGAATGGCGCCGAAGTAACGCTCCGCCAGGCGCCGGGCCTGGGCCGGATCAACATCGCCCACAATGGCGAGATTGATATTGGCAGGCACGTAGTATTTGTCGAAGAAAGCCTGGGCCATACCGCGCCGCAGGTTATCCACGTCGCTGGGCCAGCCGCCGGGTGGATTCCGATACGGGAAGGCAGCGAATGCGGTGGCCACGAAATCCCGCATCAGCTCGCCCGACGAGCCAGGCTGGTTGCGCATACGGTTCTCCTCCTGCACCACGTCGCGTTCCTTATAAAACTCGCGGAACACCGGGCGCAAGAAGCGCTGCGACTCCAGCAGAAACCAAAGCTCGATGCGGTTGGAGGGCAAGCTGTAAAAGTACTCGGTGTAGTCGAAGGAGGTGTCTGCATTCAGGCCGGCACCGCCATTTTCTTCAATGATGCGCGTGTACTCGTTGGATTCCGCCTGGGATTGCGCGGTGTTAATCGCCATTTTGAGCTGCATGCCGAAGTAGTCGATCTTGCTCTGGTCGGCCTTGGGACCCTTGTTGCGTTCCGCCTCCATCTGGTCGTAGATGTCCTCCACATCTTGCAGGGCTTTCTTTTCGGCGGCCCAATTCTTGGTACCGATGCTTTCGGTTCCCTTGAAAGCCATGTGCTCGAACATGTGGGCGAGGCCGGTTTCGCCCGCGGGGTCGTCCGCTGAGCCCACATTTACGATAGTGTGGAAGGATACAACAGGCGCCTCGTGCCGCTCCACCACGGTGAAATGCAGGCCATTGGATAAGGTAAATTCCGTTACCTTTCGCTCGAACTGCTTCAGATCTTGCGCGGGTAGGAATGCGGCCGCGAGCAGCAATACCAGGGTGCAACGTGGTCCAATCACAGTTTATCGCTCCTGCACTTCCTTTGAGGATAGCAGGGGTCCAACTAACTGATAGGCAGGAGGGTTAAGGGGTAACGTTGTAGAACCGCTGTTACCCCGTACGTACTTGCATGACTTTAGAGGACCAGCGGGGGCCCGCATAATGGAGAGGATTTAATGATTCGACCGAGAAAACCATGATGGGTGCCGTGATGGATTGGGACGAAACCATTCAGGAATTCGATACGATCGCTGGAGACCGGCGCCGGGACAAGCGCTATGAGCTGGAACTGGAGCTGCGCTGGAAGCTGATTCGGCGCCGCCGCGTGCTGGAAAGCGGCGAGGGACGGACGGTGGATCTGTCCAGCGGCGGAATTCTCTTCGATGCCGGGCGTCCGCTGCCGGCAGGCCTCAACGTGGAGCTTTCGGTCAGTTGGCCGGTGATGCTGCACAACGTAGCCCCGCTACAGCTAGTGATATATGGCAAGATCGTCCGTTCGGCCGGCCGGCGCACGGCCATCCGCATGGTGCAGCATGAATTCCGCACGGCCGGGGCGGTGATGGAGCGGCGTTTGGCCCTGGCCAGCGGCACACGGCCGGCGCTGCCGCTTTTCTCCCGCGTGGCCGGTGGCGCGGGCCTCACCAAGCCGCACTAAAGGCCAACGCCAAAATACTCGCCTCGCAGGTTGGACAGACCATCGCCTTTCGTGGTCTGCCTCGCGAAAACACGCAGCTTGACACTTGACCTACCGGCCGCGGCGCGCCATGGCAGGCTCGGGGACAGGCGGTGGCGGAGGAGGAGGCGGTTTGCGCGGCGCGCGGCGATCCAGCCGGTTGGCGATGAATTCCTCTCGCGCCTTCTGCTGGCGCGACGGCTTGGCTTCCACCGTGGCCCATTCCTCGGGCGTGATTTCCTGTATCGCCGGCAGATACTTCTGGAAATAGGCCCGCAGGCGGTCTTGCACCGGCTTCAGAGGCGAAGCATACAGCAGGAACATCACCTGGTCCGGCGCGGCGGTGGAAATCAACTGGTACACCTGCGAGGGCTTGCGGATGCGCGGCGAACGCAGCGCCGCCGCCAGCTTCTTCGAACGCGCTTCCACCTGCAGCCAGCGATTGGTATCCGCCCTGGACATCTCGAGGTGCTTGGCCAGAGCCTGCTTCTCCCGTGCGCTCAGCTTCTCGGTTAACGCGAACATGAATGGTCCGAAGCGGGCTGCGCGGACCTGGGTTTCGTCAGGCAGCATGCGCGCGATCTTCTCGAATTTCGCCAGCCCGGCGCGGTGCGGGTGAGGGCCCGCCAGCGCCGGAGAAAACAGCTCCAGCAATCCGGCTTGGGCGAGCGCCTCGATGATGCCGGCGGCGCTATCCTCTGCGCTGATGAGTTTCAATTCTGCCCCGAGCGCGCGCGGCGGGATCGCCTTTTCCACCTCGGCTTCGCGGGCGTTGGCAACCTGCATCGCGGTGCGCTCCTCGGTCGCGAAGCCCAGCCGTACGCCCAGCCGCACCAGCCGCAGCAGGCGCGTGGGGTCATCGTAGAATCCATAAGAGCTGACCGCGCGCAGCTCGCGGCGCTCGATGTCCGCCAGGCCATTCAAAGGATCCAGCAGCAGCCCGCGCGAGGTCTTGTTGAGGGAAAGCGCCACCGCGTTGCAGGTGAAGTCGCGGCCCCGCAAATCCTCCTGGATGGTGGCCGGCGTCACTTGCGGCTTGCCGCCGCCGCGCGGGTATTTCTCCTGCCGGGACATGGCGATCTGCGCGGTGGCGCCGCTGCGGAATTCGAGCTCCGCGCTTTTGCGGTTCTCATCGGCGGACACAATGGTTGCGCCGGAGTGGCCGGCCACCGCTTTGGCGAGTTTGAGAGCTGCGCCCTCCACCACGAAATCGAGATCGCGAATCTGGAAACCGGCCAGCATATCGCGCATCGCGCCGCCGGTCAGGAACAGGTTGAGGTTGGCCTGTCCCGCGGCGGCCATCACCTCGCCCAGAACCTGATTCTGGTCCGGGCTGAGGTGGCTTTCCAGAATGTAGATGTAGTCGCTCATCGAAGTGCGCTCTCGAATTTACCAATCAGTTTCGCGCCGGATTCGCCTAGTGATCCTCAAGCGCGGGGATGATGCTTTTGAACCGTTTCCCGCAGTCTCGACCGCATGACGTGAGTATAAATTTGGGTTGTCGAGATATCGGCGTGACCCAGCATGACCTGAACACTTCGCAGGTCCGCTCCACCGTCGAGCAGGTGGGTGGCGAAGCTGTGGCGCAGGACATGGGGCGTCAGCCCGCGGAAGATTTGCACTTTCCGACCGTAACCGGCGAGCAGCTTCCAGAATGCCTGCCGGGTGAGGCAGCCGCCGCGTGCGGTCACGAACAGGTAGCGGCTGG
>Ga0209415_10003657_pt1 | contig 28613 bp, 26 predicted proteins | sample PeaSoiSIISIP2007_FD_187696 | JGI IMG/M metagenome (GOLD analysis project Ga0209415, IMG submission 187696) | Peat soil microbial communities from Weissenstadt, Germany - SII-SIP-2007 (SPAdes) (version 2) | ecosystem: Environmental > Terrestrial > Soil > Wetlands > Peat | place: Germany...
GGGACGTAGCTCAGATGGATAGAGCGGTCGCCTCCTAAGCGACAGGTCGGCAGTTCGAATCTGCCCGTCCCTACCATGCCCGCCAACCCCGTGCCCTCCCTACCTCTCCATTTCCCGCAACTTCTGCACGCGGCGCCGGAGGTCGGGGTCGCTGGCGTCGAACCGCGCTTTGAGCCATGCACTGAGGACCTCTTCGGCGAGCTTCGGCCCGATGATCCAGGCGCCCAGGCAGAGCACATTCACGTCGTCATGTTCCACGCACTGATGGGCGCAGAATGTATCGTGGCATAGCGCGGCGCGCATGCCGCGCATTTTGTTGACGGCGATCGCGGCGCCTACACCGGTGCCGCAGACCATAATGCCTCGCTGGACGCGGCCGGAGAGAATCTCGGCGCAGAGTGTTTGGGCGATGTCCGGGAAATCCACCGGATCGGTGCTGTAGGTCCCGACGTCCTTAACGGAGTGTCCCCACGATTGGAGCGTTTTCACCAGCGGGCCCTTCAGCGGAAACCCCGCGTGATCGCAGCCCACGGCCAGCTTCCATGGGGCCGGCCCCGTATCTGCCGGCGAAGGTTCCGCGAGGACCAATGGAGCCGCGGCCACGCCGCTCAGAAACCGGCGTCGTGCGAGAATCCGATCTTCCATTTCGAGTCTCCTCAACTCTCAGCCCGCGCTCAGTGGGCCGGTGCGTGCGGCGCCGGGCCTGCATACTCCAGGCGCAGACCCCAGTCCGAGTCGCCGGGGAACGGCGGCAGGGGAACGACTCCAATCGCATTGGACTCCAGAAAGCCGCCGCCAATGTCGATCCATTGGCCGATGCGGGGATCGAACCATTGGGCACGCCAGGCGCTTGACGGCACGAGCGCCCGAACGATGCTCTGCGGGCAGCCCTTTTCAAAATACGCCAGCAGGACCTGTCTGTCCCCGGTGTGCGCTGCGTAGGCCCATCCTTCATAGCCGCGCGTGGTCTGCGTCTTGCTGGGTGAAACCCAATCCGCATCCGGAGTCAGGTCCCGATACCGCCGGCCCACGGAAAAGGCGAACGTACGCAGGTGTTTCATCTGGGTGGCGGAACTCCATTGGAACGCTTCCCACATCTTGACCGGGGCCTGTGGCTGTATGTCAGCGCCCCAGATGCCCTCGGCTCCGTAAATGTGGCCCGCGAAACCGCCGGAAAGGAAACTGCCGTACATGGCGGAGCGCACGAACTGATCGTCCTTTTCGGTGTTGCCCGGCGCTCCGAACTTGTAGCCGCCGGCGCGCGCGTCGTTGTATCCGGAGTAGTACGGTTCCCCGTTCAGCGCCGGCTGCGGAAAACGGGCGTGGAATATTTGCGTAAGGTACCAGTAGAAATCGTGTTCTCGTGAGTTGCCGATCTGGTGGAGCGTAACCCAGGACCCATCGCCCCAATTCAGCAGGGTGGACGGCGCCGGGTTGCCGGTCAGCAGGGTACCGAACGGAGGCGGGCCATGTTGCCGCAGCGCCATCTCGATGGCCGGCCTGAACTCGGCGGCGGGGATGGATTCACTCGCGGTGTCAAAGTGAATCGGGCTCAGCAGGACGTGATTGGCTTGATACCGCGCGAAGATGTATTCGATAAAGCGGGCGTACGAGTCGGGCCAGGCGTAATACTTCTTCCAAACCTGGCTCGCGTCGCGCCGGGAGACCTCGATGAACGCGAGGAAGCCCTGTTCATTGAGGTAGTCGATCTTGCGATCCAGGTAGTCGAAGTATTTGGGGTTGACGCGGTCGACATCGGCGAAGACGTTTTCGTAACCGGGAACCCTGCCGGGGTAGAGAAACGGCCGGCCGCCCTCGTTGTCCATGTTTTTGGCGCTCGCGGCGCCGAACTCCAGCCACGCGGACCGGATCACGGTCTTTTCGGGATCGTCCATCACGATGTGCGCAGGCTTTCCGTCCGCGGCCCAGTTGGGGAAAGCGGCGATGATTCCCACCAGGTTGAAGCCTTGCGCTTTGCGGTAGCGGACGTAGTCCTTGAATCCGGCGGTGGGGCCGATGGGGCGCGGCTCATCATCGTCATACCATTTGAAGCAGTTCGTGCCGGCGGCCCACCACGTGTCACCCAGGAGGAAGAAGGGCGTTCCGTCCGCCGATTCCAGCGCGTGATGGTTCGAAGTCGACCGCAGGAATCCGCGGCGGAGGGGGTTCTGCTGCTTCTGTGCCTCGGTCCAGGCGACGGCCTCGAAAGAGCCGTTCTTGCCGGCGAGGCCCTCGTCCGGCGGGTTGGATCCGCTGCGCCAGCTCCAAATGCCAGGTTCCGTGGCCACCAGGCGGACCTTGAAGGTGCGGCCGCCATCCCAGAATCCGTAAACACGCTTCTTGAAATTGGGCCCTGTAAGGTCCACCCAGACCGTGGTCTCGGTGTAGGGGTTGACGGTTTCGTGCGCCGTGGTGAACGTCAGTTCCTGCTTTTCCCAGACATGTACCGGCTCTGCAGCCGCCAGCCGGAAGGCCATCGCGACCACCAATACGAGGATCGATCCCGGCCTGCATCTCACACACATTCGCTTGCCAACAAGTGTATCCTCCTGAGCGGCGCCTGGGTGGAAACCGGTGGACAATACAAGGATGCGGATGGGTAGATGGAATTTGGGCGTGATTTTGGCGTTGGCGGTTTCGGCTACCGCTTTGGCGCAGAACAATCCCGCGGCGCTGGCCGCACGGCAATGGCGCCAGCAGCATGAACGAGCGATTGTCGATGAGTTCATCGCGCTGCTGGCGATTCCCGACATCGCGCGCGACCACGACAACATTCAGCGCAATGCCGAAAGCATTGCGCGCATGATGGAGCAACGCGGCGTTGCGTCGAGGCTGGTGAGCGTGCCGGGCGCCAACCCGGTGGTCTTTGGTGAAATCCGCACTCCGAGCGCGACGCGCACCATCGTCTTCTACGCACACTACGACGGCCAACCCCTCGACCCGAAGGAGTGGGCCAACCCGCCGTTCGAACCTGTGCTGCGCGATAAAGCCATCCAGGACGGCGGCAAGGTGATTCCGCTCCCGGCCGCCGGCCAGCCCTTCGACCCGGAATCGCGTCTGTACGCGCGGGCGTCGGGCGACGACAAAGCTCCCATCATCGCCATGCTGACTGCGCTCGACGCCATCCGAGCGGCGGGGATCAAGACCCGTTCGAATATCAAGTTCGCGTTTGAGGGAGAGGAAGAAGCCGGGTCGCCGAACCTGGAGAAGATCCTGGAAGCCAACAAGGAACTGTTTGCCGGCGATTTATGGCTCATGTGCGACGGCCCGGTCTACCAGACGCGCCAGCAGCAGATCGTCTTCGGCGCCCGGGGAGACACTGGTCTGGATGTGACGCTCTACGGGCCGCGCACTGAGTTGCACAGCGGACATTATGGAAACTGGGCGCTCAACCCGGCGATGATGCTGGCCCAATTGCTGGCGTCGATGAAGGACGCGCAAGGGCGCGTGCTGGTGGACCACTTCTACGATGGCATCACGCCGCTGACGGCGCTGGAGAGACGCGCCATCGCCGAAGCGCCCGCGATCGATGCCAGCTTGATGCGCGAGTTCTGGCTGGGGTCCACGGAGGGATCGCCCGCCAGGCTCAACGAACTGGTTACGCTGCCGGCACTGAATGTCCGCGGGATGGCCAGTTCGCGCACAGGCAACCAGGCGTCCAACGTGATTCCTGCCACTGCCACGGCATCGATCGACATTCGACTGGTGCCGGGCATGGACGCGCGCCAGACCGCCAGCCGCGTGGTGGAACACATTCGGAAACAGGGATTCTTCGTTGTGGACTCGGAACCGGACGCAGACGTGCGGCGGTCTCATCGGAAGGTCGCCTTAGTGGTAGTGCGCGGCGGCGATAACGCCGTACGCACGCCCATGGACTTGCCCGTCGCGCAGGAAGTGATCCGTGTGGTCGAGAGCGTACGCGGCACTACGATAAAACTTCCCAACATGGGCGGGAGCCTGCCGCTTACGAGCATCGTGCGGCCGCTCGGTACGCATGTGATCGTAGTTCCGATTGCCAATCACGACGACAATCAGCACAGCTTCAATGAGAATCTGCGGCTGCAAAATCTCTGGGACGGCATCGAGCTGATGGCGGCGCTGTTAACGATGTAGGGTCACACAGTCGCTTGCGAGCGGGTCCGGGAACCCAGAATCTTCATCAGCCGAAGGTGGGCGCTTTCGCAAGGCTCTCGCTGGCAAAGTGCAGAACGGCTTTTACTTCGTCCCGCGTAACATCGAAGACTTCCGTGATCTCGTCATCCGACATCCCGGCCTCAAGATTTTCGAACACCGTCTGAACCGGCATCCGCGTTCCCCGAAAGACCCACGCGCCGCTGACCTTGCCGGGTATGCTCTCCACGGCGGGGCACTGTGACCAATCGAGAGTTGGTGTCGCCATAATCTGCGCTCCTTCCCTGAGGATACCCTGTACCCTACCGCGGCGGGACCCCGAGGGTCCACCGTTTTCCCCCTCGCAACCCCGGCACCTGCGGACGGCGTCGGGGCAGATCAACCATCAGCCGGCCACCCGCTCCAGGCACTCGGTGCCGCAGATGGCTTCGAGGGCGGCGCGAAATTCTTTATCCGGGCGGACCTTGACCGGGACGTCGAGCAGGACGGAAAAGTCGCGCGGGGCTTCCAGGCGCAGCCGCACCTGGGTTTCGCCAGGCTTGCGCTTGAAGAGCTCGTCAAGGGCGGCGGCTTTATCGGTCCCGCCGTTGCGGCCGATCCAGACGCGGATGGAAATCACCGACGGCATGTCGACGCGCGCGACATCCAGCGGGATGATGTCCTGCACCGACACCTTGGGCGGCGCGTTCTCTTCGGGCAAAATGAGACCGCGCACCAGGACAGCCTGGTCTTCCACGACTTGCGGCGCGAGGCGTTCATAACTGGAGGCGAAAACCATGGCTTCCACCGAGCCGTGCAGGTCCTCGATCGTCAGCGCCACCCAGGGTTTGCCTTCCTTATTGCGTTTGCGCGTGATGCCGCGCAGCACGCCGCACAGGGCAACCTCGGCGTTCTTGTTGAGGCCTTCCAGGCTCCCAGTGTCAAAAGTAGCCAGCTCGCTGATCTTGTCCTGGTAGCGATCCAGCGGGTGGCCGGTCACCCAGAAGCCGAGGAGCTCTTTCTCGCCGGCCAGCTTGTCCTTTTCAATCCAGTCGGGAACGTTGGGCAGTGGCGGGTCGTGCGGTTCGGCGCCGCCCACCATTTCACCGAACAAGCCGGTCTGGCCGCTCTCGCGGTCGCGGTGAGCGCGCTGGCCCGCCTCCATGGCGCCTTCGACGGCGGCGAATTTCTGCGCGCGCGTGCCTTCCAGCGAGTCCATGGCGCCGGCGCGAATCAGGCTCTCGATCATGCGCCGGTTCACGGCACCCAGGTCGACTGATTCGGCGAACTGGTGGATGGTGCGGAAGCGGCCCAATTGCTCGCGGGCGCGGCCGATGGCCTCCACCGCGGATTGGCCGAGATTTTTCACCGCGCCCATGCCGAAGCGGATGCCGGTTCCACCGGGCGCGTTGGCGTCGGGCGTGAAGCTCCACTCGGAATGATTCACGTCCGGCGGCAGGATGGTGATGCCCATGGCGCGGCATTCATTGATGTACTTCACCACCTTGGCGGTGTTGCCGGTTTCCGAAGTGAGCAGCGCGGCCATGAAATCCACGGGGTAGTGAGCCTTCAGGTACGCCGTCACGAACGCCAGGAAGGCGTATGCGGCGGAGTGCGACTTGTTGAATCCGTATCCGGCGAATTGCTCCATCAGGTCGAAGATCTTTTCGATCTTGCGCTGGGCGAAGCCGCGGGCCACGGCGCCTTCGACGAAGTGCTTGCGCTCCTTGGCCATTTCCTCGAGCTTCTTCTTGCCCATGGCGCGGCGCAGCAGATCCGCCTCGCCCAGCGAATAGCCTGCCAGGCGATTGGAGATCTGCATCACCTGTTCCTGGTAGACGATGACGCCGTAGGTCTCTTCGAGCAACTCTTTCAGCTCCGGCAGATCGTACTGGACGGCGCGGCGGCCCCACTTGCGCTCGATAAAATCGTCCACCATGCCGCCTTGCAGCGGACCCGGGCGGTAAAGGGCGTTGAGCGCGGTCAAATCCTCGAGCCGGCTCGGCTTGTAGCGGAGCAGGATGTCACGCATCCCCTGGGATTCGAACTGGAACACGCCGCTGGTGAAACCCTTGCAGAAGATTTCGTAGGTGGCCGCATCGTCGAGCGGCAGGTCCTCGGGGACCAGGTCCACGCCGTGCCGCTTCTTGATGAGGCGGAGGGCGTCTTCGATGAGTGTCAGCGTGGTCAGCCCAAGGAAATCCATCTTGAGCAGCGACAGCTTCTCGAGGCCGTTCATATCGAACTGCGTGACAATTTCATCGCGGTTCGTTTTATAGAGCGGGACCAATTCCTTGAGCGGCTGCGGCGAAATGACTACGCCAGCCGCGTGGACCGAGCAGTTGCGCGAAAGGCCCTCAAGGCGCAGCGCCACTGTCAGCACCTCATCGATGCGCGGATCTTTGCGGGCTTCGGCGAAGCCCGGCTCCAGCTTCATGGCGTCGCTGAGCGAAATATTGAGCACGCCGGGGACGAGCTTGGTGAGCTTGTCTACGTCCGCGTACGGTATTTCGAGCACCCGGCCCACGTCCTTGATCGCCGCGCGCGCGCCCAGCGTGTTGAAGGTGATGATCTGCGCCACCTGCTCGCGGCCGTACTTTTCGGTGACGTACTGGATCACTTCGCCGCGGCGGTTCATGCAGAAGTCGATGTCGATATCGGGCAGGCTGATGCGCTCCGGGTTGAGAAAGCGCTCAAACAGCAGCCCGTATTGGAGCGGATCGATATCGGTGATCGCCATCGCGTATCCGACCAGGCTGCCCGCCGCCGAGCCGCGCCCCGGCCCAACCGGAATGCCTTTCGAGCGGGCGTAGCGGATGAAGTCCCAGACGATCAGAAAATAGCCGGAGAACTTCATTTTCTGGATCATCTGAATTTCGCGGTCCAGGCGCTCGGCGTAATCCGCCAGGTCGTGTTTGAGGATTCCCTTGGCGCGCAGCGCTTCCAGGCGCGAGCGGCGCTTCTCAAACCCCTGGCGCGCGACGTATTCGAAATACGTGTCGGTGGTGTGCTCGTCGGGAACGTCGAACTTGGGGAACGGCTCCTTGACCTTTTCCAGCGTCACGTTGCAGCGCTGGGCGATCTCCCACGTGCGATCGACCGCGTCTTCCAGCTCGCCGAACAGCTCCATCATTTCGTCGCGCGATTTCAGGTAAAAGTCCGGCGTGTTCCAGCGCATCCGGTTCGGATCGCTCATCATCTTGCCGGTCTGGATGCAGAGCAGGATCTCGTGCGCGCGGGCGTCGTCGCGGCGCAGATAGTGGGAATCGTTGGTGACCACCAGCGGGAGGCCGGTCTCCTGCGAGAGCCGGTTCACCTGCGGGTTGAGCCGCTTGTCCTGATCGAGGTGATGGTCCTGGACTTCGAGAAAGTAATTGTTCTTCCCGAAGATATCGGCGTAGGTGAAGGCCAGCCGCTTGGCTTCGTCGTACTGGTCGGAAAGAATGGTCTCCGCGATGTGGCCCTTGAGGCAGGCGGAGAGCGCGATCAGCCCCTTGGAATGCTGCGCCAGCAGGTCCAGATCGACGCGCGGCTTGTAGTAGAAGCCGTCGAGGTAGCCTGTCGAAACCAGCTTGATGAGGTTGCGATAGCCCTCCTGGTTTTCGCACAGCAGCACCAGGTGGTTGTAGTCGCCGTCGGAGCGCGACTTGTGCCCCCCCCGCGCCACGTACATCTCGCAGCCGATGACGGGATGCACGCCGGCCTTTTTGGCGGCGTTATAGAATTTCACGGCGCCGAACAGGTTGCCGTGATCGGTCATGGCCACAGCCGGCATCTTTTGCTCGACGGCGAGCTGCATCAACTGGTCGATATCGCACGCCCCGTCGAGCAGCGAATAATCGGTGTGGCAATGCAGGTGGACGAAGGACATTCTTTCCTTTTCGGCTCCTCGAACCCGGGCACACGCCCGGCTCTCGGGGGAAGCAGGAATAGTCTTATTCTAGCGCCGCGCAGAGTGCGGGGCGCATGTGGTGCGCGACATAGAAAGGGAGCACCCTTTTGGCTTCGTGGCACATCGCCCGTGCCTGGGTATAGCCGACAGGCTAATTGCTCTCTGCCTCCGCCTGTACTGTCCAGCACATGCCCGCGCCGAACGGCGCGCCACGGCCGCGCTGCACTTGATAGGCTAATCCTCATGTCTTGGAGACTTGCCGCCGGCCAGGTGCTGCTGGCAGCCGTGGGAGCGCTGGCCGCGACCCCGACGCACCGAAAAGTGCTGCCCGTTCCCGCGGTGGCTCCTGCCGGCCCCGGCACGATCACCGTCGGCACGCTGCAGTTGACGCGGTGCGGCCTCGCGTATTGCGGCGTGCTGCCGCGGCCGCTGGATCCGACCGGACAGGTGCCGGGCACGATTGATATCGGTTTCCAGTTTTATCCGCAGACCAATCCCTCGCTGCCCGCGCTGGGCGCCTTGGTGGCCACCGAGGGAGGGCCGGGCTACGCCACTACCGGGTCGGCGAGCGAATACCTGGGTCTGTTCCAGCCGCTGCTGGACCAGCGCAGCCTGCTGCTGATGGATAACCGGGGCACCGGCACATCGGGTGCGCTCTGGTGCACCCCGCTGCAGAGCCAGGCGCTGTATACCGAAGCCGCCATCCAGGCGTGCGGCGCCGAGCTGGGCGACACCTCCTACCTCTACGGAACCGGGCTTGCCGTGGACGATCTGGCGGCGGTGATCGCCGCTCTGGAACTTCCTCCGGTGGATCTTTACGGCGATTCTTACGGCACCTACTTCAGCCAGGCCTTCGCCGGCCGGCACCCGGCCATGCTGCGGTCGCTGGTGCTCGATTCGGCCTGGCCGGTGGTAGGCGAAAGCCCGTGGTATCCCGAAGCCCCGCCGGCGGCGAACAGCGCTTTCAATCTTGCCTGCCAGCGCTCGCCCACCTGCTCCTCCCAGCCTGGCGTTTCGATGGATCGAATCGATAGCCTGCTCGATTCGGTGCGCGCCACTCCGGTGAGCGGCACCGCTCCCAACGGCGACGGCACTCCGGTGCCGGTCACGGCCAACGCGCAGGGGCTCGCCTACGTGATGTTCTCCAACGCATCCGGTCCGGTGGTTTACCGGGAACTCGACGCCGCCGCGCGCGCCTGGCTGAATAATGGCGATCAGGCGCCCTTCCTCCGGTTGATCGCGGAAAATCAAGAGGCCGCCTACGGCGCCAGCGGATTCATCCCGCCTGCGGAATTGAGCTCCGCCCTCTTCGTCGCCGTCAGTTGCACCGATTACCCGCAGATTTATTCGATGACGTCGCCGCTCGCGGTCCGCGCCTACCAGGGCGAGAACGCCATCGCCCAGGAGCAGATGCTCGACCCGAATGTGTTCGCTCCCTTCACGATCGACGAGTTTCTGCTGATGCCGCTCGACTACAGCGTGGTCAACTTATGTTTGCGCTGGCCGGTTCCCGCGCCCGCCTATCCACCGGGACAGCCGGTTCCCGCAGGTACGGTTTTTCCCGGCATGCCGGCCATCGTCCTCTCCGGCGACCTGGATTCCCTGACGCCGGCGGCCCAGGCCGCGCAAGCGGCGGCGCTTTTTCCGGCTGCCCAGCACATCGTTTTCGAGAACAGCTTTCACGTTACGGCGCTGGCCGACCCGTATCACTGCGCGTCGAGCGTGGTCCGCAATTTCGTGGAGACGCTCAGCCCCGGGGATACGTCCTGCGCATCCGCAACTCCGGAAGTGCGGCTGGTGCCACAGTTCGCCCTCGCATCCACGGCGCTGGCTCCGGCGACCGCGCTTGCCGGCAACCAGGGTACAGCCGCGGATTTGCAGGTGGCGGCCGCAGCAGCGTACACCGCCGGCGATGCACTGGCGCGTTTCTGGGTGAACTACGACAAGTCGGGCGTCGGCTTGCGCGGCGGAACGTTCACTTATCGGTACGCGGGCACGACGATTGAATTCCAGCTCAGTTCGATGCAATGGACCCAGGACGTCAGCGTCTCGGGATCCGTCTCCTGGAACGTGACCGCGACGGGCGCCGTTCAGGCCGATCTCACAGTGACCGGTCCAGGTTCGAGCAGCGGCCAACTGACGGTGACCTACCAGAACTGGACGCCGCTCTCTATGGCCACCCTGACCGGCACGTTCGGCGGCCGCGCCATCGCAGCCACGATGTACGCGCCGTGACAATTTGGCGAGCAGCTACTGCGAGGCGCCGGCTGCCCGCTTCAGATCCCGATCGATTCTTTCGATGTAGAGGATGGTTTCAGGGTACGGCGGAATTTGGTTATGATATTTTTCCAGGGCCTGAGGGCCGGCGTTGTAAGCTGCCAGCGCGTGCCAGAGGTGTCCGTCGTATTTGAGCAGCAGGTCGCGCAGGTAGCGGGTCCCGGCATCGACGTTTTGCGCCGGATCGTTTGGATCGACTCCGAGATCCTGAGCCGTGAGCGGCATCAATTGCATCAGGCCCACGGCGCCCTTGGGAGATAATGCCCGCGGGTCGAGCCCGGATTCCGCAGCCATGACGCTGCGAACCAATTGGCGCGGCAGTCCGTACTTGTCGGCGGCGGCATCGGCCAGTTGTCGCGGGGCGATGGGGGGGATCGGGTCCGGCTTTTGAGGTTCGTCCTGAAGTGCGGGTTCCGGCGCGGCCAGGCCGTCCGGTTCAAAGCGGATGACGGCCGCGGCAGCCATTTCCGTGTAGCCGGCGCCTAAATGGAGCCGGATTTGAGTACCTGCGAGTTCGTGGCCGTCCACGTGCAGACGCGATCCACTGGCAAAGACGGCGAATTCGCCCGCCCACCCTGTCGTGGCCGCAATCATCCAGATGATTAGCCCAAAACGCATAACCTTCTTATATTCTGACGCACGGGAGGCCGCCGGCGTGCAGTGTCGTGGGAATTTTTACGATTTGTTATCGTAAAGGGAGTCCTGGCGTATGCCATTTCACATCCAACCGATTCGAGAGATCCTGGTTCGCCCGGCTTTGCCGCCCTCCCTCTCTCGCATGACGGAGCTGGCCTACAACATCTTATGGAGCTGGGAGCCGATGCAGCGCGCCATCTTCCGGCGCCTGGATCCGGCGCTGTGGCGGGAATGCGGCTACAACCCGGTGCTGATGCTGGGCCGGGTGTCGCAAGCCACACTCGACAAGGCGGCTGCCGATCCCCGCTACCTGGCGCTGTACAAGCTGGCTTGCGAGACGTTCGATGCGCACATCAAGAAGGCGCCACCACCGGCCGATGGCAAGCTGATCGCCTATTTTTCCGCGGAGTACGGCCTCACCGAGTGCCTGCCGGTGTACTCGGGCGGTTTGGGGATCCTTTCCGGCGATCATCTGAAGTCTTCGAGCGACCAGGATTTCCCGCTGGTGGGCATCGGGCTGCTCTATCAGCAGGGGTATTTCCGACAGGCGCTGAATCCCGACGGCTGGCAGCAGGAGCGCTACCCCACCAACGATTTCTACACCCTGCCGCTGGTCCCGGTGAAAAACGCCGAGGGCCACGACCTCAAAGTCACGGTGCAATTGCCCACCGGTGACGTGTACATCCAGGTGTGGAAACTGGATGTGGGACGCATCACGCTCTACCTGCTGGACACCAACATTCCGGAAAACGTGCTGCCGCAGGATCGCGACATCACCGATTCGCTTTACGGCGGCGACATCGATACGCGCATCCGCCAGGAGATCGTGCTCGGCATCGGCGGCATGCGGGCGTTGCAGGCAGTCGGTCTGAAGCCCACCGTATTCCACATGAACGAGGGGCACTCGGCGTTCCTGGTGCTGGAGCAGGTGCGGCGCTACATGGGCGAGGATAAACTCAGCTTCGAGGAAGCGCTGGAAGCCGCCCGCACCAGCAACGTGTTCACCACCCACACGCCGGTGCCGGCGGGGATCGACCTGTTCGATCCCGGCATGATGTACCACTATTTCTCCGCGTATTGCGGCGAGATCGGCATCGATTTCAACCAATTGATGGGCCTGGGAAGGCGCAACCCGTTCGATCGCGACGAACGCTTTTCGATGGCCGTGCTGGCGCTGAAGACCTCGGCCTACCGCAACGCGGTGAGCCGGCTGCACCGGCAAATCTCGCAGGAAATGTTCCACGATCTGTGGCCGCAACTGCCGGTTTGGGAAGTCCCCATCACTTCGGTCACCAACGGCGTTCACGCGCCGAGCTGGCTGAATGGCGACCTGGCGGGGTTATACGACCAGTACCTGCAGCCGGAATGGCGTGAGCGGTTCAACGACGTCTCGATTTGGGAGCAGGTGAAAGAGATCCCCGACGAGGAACTGCTGGAAGCGCACCGCCGGCGGAAGCGGCGCCTGGTAGCGTTTGTGCGGGAGCGGCAGAACTCTTCGGCCGTGCGCCGGCAGGCCGCGTTGGCGGAGGTGCGGCATTCGAGCGAAGTGCTGGACCCCAACGCGTTCACCATCGGTTTTGCCCGCCGTTTTGCCACCTACAAGCGCGCCACGCTGCTGTTCCGCGATGTCGAGCGGCTGAAGCGCATTCTTCTTCAGAAAGATATGCCGGTGCAGATCGTCATCGCCGGCAAGGCGCACCCCAAGGATCAGCCGGGCAAGACCTTCATTCGCGAGATTGTCCAGCTTTCGCGCGATCCGGAGCTGTGGAAGCACCTGGTCTTCGTCGAAGACTATGACATGAAGGTGGCGCGCGAGTTGGTGCAGGGCGTGGATTTGTGGGTGAACAACCCGCGGCGCGGCGAAGAAGCCTGCGGCACCAGCGGCATGAAAGCCGCCATCAACGGCGTGCTGAACCTCAGCATATTGGACGGCTGGTTTGACGAAGCCTACGAGCATTCAGGCGGCTGGGCGATTGGCGAGCGCGAACCATACTCCGAGGATCAGGACGCGCTGCATGCCAGCGCCATTTACTACCTCCTCGAAAACGAAATTGTGCCCATGTTCTTCGAGCGGCGCGAGCAGGCGCCGCGCGAATGGGTGCGGCGCATGAAGCAATCGCTGATGTACATTACGCCGCAATTCGACTGCCGGCGCATGGTGAAGGAATACATGGATCAGTTGTACCAACCGGCTCACCAGCAGCACCTGCAGGCCGTAGCGGGGCAATTCAGCCTGACGCACGACAAAGCGCGTTGGAACGCGCGGGTTCGGGATGTCTGGGACCGGGTGCGGTTCCTCGATTCCGGCGACGGTCCGACCGGCTCCTGGATCAGCGGCAAGCCGGTCCCGGTGCGCGCCACCATCGACCTGGCCGGCTTGAAGCCGGAAGACGTCAGAGTGGAGCTGGTGATGGGCCGCGTGGGCAGCAACGGACATCTGGAAGAAACCGAAGTGATGGTGCTGCCGGTGTTCGAGCAGCAGGGCGCAGCGACCGTATTCGGGAAGGAGATCCTGCCCGACCGCACCGGCCGGCTTGGCTATGCCCTCCGCGTCAGCCCGAACCATTTCGACGATCCGCTCACCCGGCCGTGCACCAACCTGCTGAAGTGGAGTTCCGGCGGGTAAGGAATCGGGACCTCGTGGAGAGCCTGAGAACGATACCATTACTCTCATCACCACTACTCTCGTCTTGAAGGGGGATGCATTTGTACCCCATTCCGTGGTATGTATGAGTTTAGGCACTGGCGGGAAGCCGAGCCTGTTCGGCTTGCAGTCGGAGAACCCGCCCCAGCCCCTCTATTGATCCCACGTCGCCCACCTGGCCCATGGACCGGCCTGCGGCGGGCGTGGTTTGTGTTGGAATTCGGCAACGTCCGGTATAGCTGATCGACAATCGAAAGTCTCTTTTTCCCGCACATACGGAGTAAGCCTCCATGGACAGCGATCGCAAATACAGACAACACGGGTACATGGACTCGGACCGCGACGGCAGAGGTCCCCGGGACGGTAGTCCCAAGCCGCAAGGTCCGCGCCCGCCCATCGATGTGACCGGCCCCCGCTTGCCGCGTCTGGTTCAACACGTAGCGGCCTCCCGCTGTTATAACTGCTCCACGGCGTTGCCGGAGGGCACCGACTTCAACGGCGCATGCCCGAAGTGCAGCGTGGCGCTGCACTGTTGCAAGCAGTGCTCGCACTTCGAGCCGTCCACGCGCTTTCAATGTTTGAAGCCGATCCCGGTGCGCATCGCGGTGAAAGACGCGGCCAACGAATGCAGCCTGTTCACGCCGCGGGTGACGGTGGCGCGCGAAGGAACCTCGAACGGTTCCGGCGCGCAAGCCTCGGGGCCGGCCGGTCCACCCGCGCCGCGCAATGCCGAAGACGCGCGCAGCGCTTTCGACAGATTGTTCAAGAAAACGTAACGTGGCGCGTTGTCGCGTGGCGCGCGCATTCTTGCCTGCAGCGCCGAGGTTCGTCCCGGCGTTTCCTCGTCGGCGTCATTGGCTGACCGAAGGAGTAGCCAATTGTTGATGCGATTCCTGGTGAAGCTGATGCGCGGCCTGCACTACACCATCGGCATCAGCACACCCGCGCCCGAACAAGAACGCTTCTACGTGTTTGTGTGGCTCGGCATCGGCGTCCTGATGGTGCTGTTCTTCCTCGGCATGCTCTACGTGATGCAGTGAGCTTTCGGAGCCGCGACCGTGGGGCGGACCCCCTGGTCCGCGCGGGACGCCCTCGTCCCGCTCTTCGCGCGAAGAATCAGGCGCTTCAGTCATGCCACCTTGTCATGGCCTGGAAAGCGACCGAAGAGGAAGAGCGAAGCTATGCCGAAAACGTCTAGGAAAACACGCACCGCCGATGAGATCGCGGAGATGGCTTCTCGCGGGGAAGACATTTCAGCGTACTTCACTAACAAATTCACCGTGGTCAGACCGGTGCGCCGCGTGAATGTTGACCTGACTCAAGGCATGCTGCGAGAACTCGATGAACGGGCTGCGCGATTCAATATCAGCCGGCAAGCGGTGATCAAGACGTTGCTCGGGCGGGCCCTGAGCGAGGAGCGAGAGAACAAACCGCGGCCAAAGAAGGCCGGCTAAGCCGCGTCCGATTCAGAACGGGATGTCGTCGTCGGTGACGCCCTGGCTGTTTCGATTGGGCTGCCGCCGGAAGTAGATATTGGTGCGTCCATCCCTGGTGCGCTTTTCGATTCCGATGGGCCGGTCCGCCAGTTCTTTGAGACGGGCCGGCAACTCGGACAACCGCGACACCGCCAACCGGCACTTCCCCAGGTCCTCTTTGAGGTACGGCAGAGTGTTTTCGGTGATGACTTGATTCTTTGTCACCACGCGATCCACCGCTTGCGGCCCGCGGATCCGCAGCTTCCAAATGACCATCGGGCGGCCGGTTGACACGGTCTCCGTCAGGTGCGCCTCTTCAATCACCGCATCGTAGGTTCCGTCCGGGATGTCCGGATACAAGTCGTCCGAAGAAGCCGTCGTCTTCGTCCATTCTTCGTCAAATCGGGCAAGATCGCCCACCGGTGGGTCGCTTTGAGTCGGCAGAGCCATGGCGAAAAGCCTCCATCACTCCTCATAGTGCGAACCGGTTACCGACTTCTCACCATATATGGATATGAAGACAGCCGTGCCCTAAAACGGTCTTACGCGGATTTCGTAGTGTTCAAGTTCAGAATGTATTGATTTTATGCTAGTTGGGTTGCAGACTGAGATCTCGAGTGTTCACTTTGGCGGGTCGCGAAGCAGGCAACTTGCATCACAGGGCTTGGGCATGCCGAATGCGCTGAAGGACACTGAACGCTTCCGTAGCCTCCAGCTTTGGACGACCTCTCAATCGGCCAAGAGCGCGCCGGATGATCTTGTCCGCCTCGGGCCACAGCTCAAGGTCGCAGAGGGCCGCCGCCCTGGAAGTAAGTATAGGGTGAGTCTGGGCGCCCTCAGGAATGCGGCCGGCAACTTCGAGCGCTTGCCGAGGTTGACCTTTGGCCCGGAGGATGGAAGAAAGCCGTGCAATCGCAAAACAGTTTTGAGGCTCGGCTATTAGGGCCTGTTCGGTTATCTTCTCAGCCAGATCCAAATGTCCGAGATCCTTGGCCAGCCGGCTGTGTTTAAGGAGAAAAGGGACGTTTCTTTCTGTATGGAAAATGATTTCAAGTTCTCGCGCATACGCGGCTTTGAGATGCTGATGGACCGCCTCCGGTGGTTTTAGGAATGTTTGGGCGTCGTAGAATCCTTGCGGCGATAAGAAATACCTGCGCCCCTCCCACTCCATCTCGAATCGCTCAGTCATATCGCTCAAGCTTGGCAAACGCCCGTACCTCATTGATCTTGACAATTGGCGAAAGGCCCTAAGGGGTGTCTTCGCCCCTCCAGTTCGACTCGAATTCCAGTCGATCCGATTTATATATCGGTCGGCGCTGACCGGAGCAGTAGAGCAGAATCCATCGCGAAAATGGGTCATTTCCCGCGACTGGCGAAGCCCGCCCGCGAAGGCAAGGTAGCGCCTCCCAGTCCAGCCCGCGACGTAGTACGTACCGGCTCAATATCGGCTTGTGCATCTCATCAGGATCAAATCCAAGGCGGGCAGCGTTGACTATGATGGCGATCCGGCCCACTAATCCCTTACTGCGCTCACGCTCTTTCTCAATCTCTTCCGTCAGGTTGCCGATTTCGCCTTTGAGGTGATCCTGCTCGATTGCGACGCCGGCGATAATGCTGTGCGCAAATCTGCCAACTGCATCAGGATGCGCTTGTCGCTGGCTTCCTGGTTTCCATTCAGGAACGTTTCAATGGAGATCAGCTTCTCGCGATGTGGCCATCGCGGAGTGCGGCGAAGGAAGGGCAGCGGTAACAAACAAATAAAGGCAAGAAACCAGGAAAAGGACCAGAATCCACTACCAAACTGGATTCCCTCCCGAGAACCCGTTTTAAAACGGGACGTCGTCGTCGGTGATGCCCTGGTTCATATCGTCGGGCGGAGCCGAAGGAGCGCTGGCTTGCGGGCGGCCGGTCGCGCGAGGCATGGAGACCACGCGGTCCCCTTCACCGCCGGGAGCGCCGCCGCCTTCGCTGCTGCCGCGGCTGCTGAGCAGGATCAGGTCTTCGCAGACCACCTCGGTGGTATAGCGCTTCTGGCCATCCTTATCGTCCCAGCTTCGCGTCTGCAAGCGGCCTTCGATGTAGACGTTGGTGCCTTTGGTCAGATAGTTGGCCCGGTTTTCGGAACGCCACAGCACACAGCGGTGCCACTCGGTTTCTTCCTTCCACTCGCCTGTCTGCTGGTCCTTCCAGCGCCGGTTGGTGGCCACGGTGAAGTTGGAAACTGCCGTGCCGGACTGGGTGTACTTGGTCTCGGCGTCCTTGCCGAGATTTCCGAGCAGAATGACTTTGTTGACGCTTCGAGATGCCATCTTATCCTGAACTGTATCACAACCCACCGCGATGAACACCGGACTCAGCCACAAACCGGGGACTGGCTCGAATTTCGCTGCTTTTGCGAAACTTCGTGCCTGTACCCGGTTTGCCCCAAGCCGGCGGCGAGACCGCCGGCGTTACCCAGCTACTGCACCACGTGAGCGGTCAGGACCACGAACAACGCCTGGTCGTGCGCCACTCCAATCCGCCCCACCACCACTTTCTGGCCCTCCTTTACGTCCACGCTCGCACTCAGGTTAAGGTTGTGGTCCATGTCGGGCCAGCGGATGGAGGCCTCCATGCTGTCCAACCGCACCGTCGATCCATCTTGAGCCAGCCCGGTAGCGCGTATATTAAAGTTGGTTCGGACCGTTCCAGCAATGCCGTTCACCGTCCCACCGTCGCTGCTCGTGGCCACCCGTTCCCCGGTGCGGGTCCGCACCTCGATCTGATCCACCTGCCGGTAATTCTTGAATGGAAACGTACCCTTGAGCTGCGCCACCACGCTCTCCAGTTCCTTGGGAACGGGGCTGCCAACGCCGCTTTCGGCGTCGGTGCCCACCATCAAGTAGACGGTCAGCTCGATGTTCTTCGGCGCCGCCGCGGGCGTATCCAACTGCTTGATGGCGTCCTCAATCACCGTCATGGCGCCTTTTTCCGCCGTCACGGCGATGGCGCGCATCTGGGTATTCTCGTTGCCCGAGCCCCCCAAGGCCCGCACCAGGTTCATCACCGGCCCGGGGTCGGCATACTTCAGCACGAAGAGCTTCTCCACAGAGACGGGAGCCTGTTTCGGTGGATTATTCTTGTTATCCTGTGCCGCCCAAGACACGGCGGCCAGCATGAGTACGGCAGCGATTCGTTTCATCTTCCTTCTCCTGTGTTTTCGAATAGCCAATAGATCACTACGTTCGGATCGTCGGTCACCAATTGCACCATGCGCACCTGGGAATCATTGGTGGCGGCTGGCGGCGCAGGCAGGGAGGCCTGGGCCACCGCCTGCACATCGGCTCCCGACAGCACGGCCTCTTCCACCGGCCCGCCTGAAGGGATGACACCGACTCCGTGGCGCCGGCTGACAAGCCGTCTGAGCCGGGAGTCGTCTCGGCTTTTCTTCCCTGCCTCCGCTGCTTGGTTTTCAGCGGAGCGCTTGCTTCCAGGCTGACGCAGTACCGGCCGTTCCACCATCGGCGCTGTTGCCACCACCCGCGGCAGCTGCGGCGCCGGCAAAGTGCTAGGGCTCAACACCAAAGACACTACCCACGCTCCAGCCGCGGCGGCAGCCAGCGCCGCCGCCCAAGCCCAGGGCCACACCGCGCGACGGCCCGGCGCTTTCGCCAACTCCGCCAGTACCCGCGCGCGCACGGCCGCGTAATGAGCCTCCGCCAGCGGTTCCGTGTGAACGTCGCGCAACCCATCCAGGCCCGCGCGCAGATCGGCCGCCAGAGCGCTGCATGCCGCGCATTCGCTCAAGTGCCGCTCCACCGTGGCCGCCTCGGACGTTTCCAGGTCGCCGCCCGCCAACAGCGCAACCTGCTCTTCCCAATTCGCACATCTCATAAGCGCCTCCGCGAATAGCGCTCCACAAAATCCCGCATCTTCAGCCGGGCCTTGGAAATCTGCGAGCGCACTGTGACCACGCTCGATCCCAGCACGCCCGCCACCTCGGCCGTCGAAAGGCCTTCCAGGTCGCGCAGCACCAGCGCCGCGCGTTCCTTTTCGGAGAGCGTCCGCAGGCTGCGCAACAGCAGCGCCCTCCGCTCGGCTTCGCCCGCGCGCTGTTGCGGATCGCCGCCGCTCGAAGCCAACTCCGGCTCGTCATCCACCGGTACCGTGCTCAGCCGGCGCCGCCGCGCATCGTGGCACACATTCACCGTCACCCGGTACAGCCAGGCGGCCAGGTTGCCGGTCTCCAGCTTGCCGAGGTTGCGGTAGAGCCGCAGGAACACCTCCTGCGAAGCGTCCTGCGCGTCCTCGAGATTGCCCGCCAGGCGGTAGGCCGTCCCCAGCACCAGGCGTTCATGGCGGCGCATCAGCAGATCGAATGCCGCCCGGTCGCCGGCGCGGGCGGCTTCGAGCGCGGTGTCGTGGCCTTCCGGTTCGTCACCTGCTTCCACCGCCGCCAGCGTCAGAGTTTTCATCCTCTATACAGCTAAACTGCCGGCGGCCCCAAAGCGTGGATGCCATTTTTGGTGAACCTGGTGGGGCAGACCTGGGCAGACCCTCTGGTCGGGGTCCTCTGGGGTCGACGCCCTCGTCGGCCTTTTTTTGATTCTCGATAGAATTGACTCCTCGAGCGAGAGCGGGACGAGGGCGTCGACCCCAGAGGACCCCGACCAGAGGGTCTGCCACACGATGGTACACTGGCCCCTAGACCTTTCCATGACCACCATCCCGCCCGGCGCGCCGCCTTCCCACGCCCAGTACGACACCCGGTTTTTCGGCCATCCGCGCGGCCTCGCCACGCTGTTTTTCACCGAGATGTGGGAGCGCTTCAGCTACTACGGTATGCGCGCCATCCTCATCTATTACATGACCGACAAAATCGTCAAAGGCGGTCTGGGCTTCAATGACGATAAGGCCGGCGCGGTCTACGGCCTCTACACCGCCATGGTCTACCTGCTGTGCCTGGGTGGTGGATGGGTGGCCGACCGCATTGTCGGTCAGCGGCGCGCCGTGTTTCTAGGCGGCCTCTTCATCGCGGCCGGTGAATTCTGCCTGATGGGGCCTGGCCAGGGCGCGTTCTATCTGGCGCTGGTGCTGTTGATGGTGGGCACGGGCCTGCTCAAGGGCAACGTCAGCACCATCGTGGGGCAGCTTTACCGGCAGGGCGATCCGCGGCGCGATTCCGGCTTTTCCATTTTCTACATGGGGATCAACATCGGCGCGCTGATTTCTCCCATCTTCTGCGGCTGGGTGGGGGAGCGGATCAGCTGGCGGCTGGGCTTCGGACTGGCCGGCCTCGGCATGCTGGCCGGTGTCATTCAATATGTGCTCGGCGCCAAGTATCTGGGCGAAGCCGGCCTGCATCCCGCGTCCACGGGCGATGCCGCGGCCGATGTCAGGCAGCGGCGCAACGCGGTTTGGGCGGTTGGCGCCGGTCTGGCGGTGTTTGCCGCTCTCGGCATTCTGGGAGCCACCGGTGTCATCGCCTTCACCGCCAACCTGATCTCCGAATCGCTCGGCTGGGCCTTGCTGGGCATATCGGTGGTGGTGTTTGCCTGGCTGATTTTCTCGAAGACCTGGACGGCGGAGGAACGCAAGCGCTCGGCCGCTATCCTGGTGCTGTTCGTGGCGTCGGCGGTTTTCTGGGCGTCCTATGAACAGGCCGGATCGTCACTCAGCCTGTTCGCCGAGCGCAGCACGGACCGTCACATCTTCGGCTACGAGTTCCCGGCCAGTTGGTTTCAGTTCGTGCAGCCGGTCTTCGTGATTGCGCTCGCCCCGGTCTTTGCGTGGCTCTGGCTGGCGATGAACCGCCGCCATGCCGAGCCCTCCAGCCCCGCCAAGTTCTCGATGGGCCTGCTGTGGGCCGGCCTGGCGCTAGCCATCCTGGTGCCTGCGGCCATGATGTCGGCGCACGGCGCGCTGGTATCGTCGTGGTGGCTCACCGGCACCTACTTTATGCAGACCATCGGCGAGCTGTGCCTGAGCCCCGTCGGGTTGAGCGCTATGACCAAGCTGGCGCCCGCGCGCGCCGCCGGTTTCATGATGGGGATCTGGTTTCTGTCGATCAGCATCGGCAACTGGATGGCGGGTAAAGCCGCGTCACTCTACAGCTCGATTCCGCTGCCGTCGCTGTTCGGCATCGTCGCCGGCTGCACCATCGTCGCCGCGCTGGTGCTGGTGCTGCTGATCCGCCCCACCGTCCGCCTCATGTCCGGCGTGAACTAGTGTAGGGAGAACATCAGGCGGCGGCCGCGGATTCAGCGCCCACCACCGCCGCCAACGAGTGAATCGTGGCCGCGATGCGGATGGCGGCCAGCACCGTTTCCTCGCTCAGCCCCTTATCCCGCACCGCATGCTCATGCGAATCCACGCACACCTGGCAGCCATTGATGGCGGAGACCGCCAGGCACCACAGCTCGAAATCCGCCGGGTCGGCGCCGTGGGTGCGGATGCTTTGCATGCGCAACCGTGCCGGCATGGCGCCGTAATTCTCATTGCTCGCGAAGTGGCGGAAGCGATAAAAGATGTTGTTCATCCCCATCACCGCCGCCGCAGCCCTGGCCCCGAATAGCGCCTGCGGGCTCAGCCTGGCGCCGGCCTCGGCCAGCACCGCGCCATACAATTGCGGATTGCGCGCCGCCAGTGAGCAGGCCACCGCCGTTCCCCAGGCCTGCTGCTCGGTCAGTTCGCTCTGCTCCATGACGCTGCCCAGGTTCAGCTTCAAATCCTTGGCATACTCGGGAATGGAATCCAGAAGTTCGTGGAAAGTCATCCCTGCTCCCGTGCGCGGCTATACGCTGACCTGCAGCACTTGTTCGCCCTTCTGCCAGTTGCACGGGCAAAGCTCGTCGGTCTGCAGCGCGTCGAGCACGCGCAGCACCTCCTGCGGATTGCGGCCCACCGATAGATCGTTCACCGAAACGAAACGGATGATGTTGTGGGGGTCCACCACGAACGTCGCCCGCTGCGCCACTCCCTCCTGCGGGTCCAGAATTCCCAGCGCCGCGCACAGTTCGCGCTTGATGTCGGCCAGCATGGGAAACGGCAGCGCCTTCAGGTCCGGATGGTTCTGCCGCCAGGCGAGGTGCACGAATTCGGAATCCGTGCTGCCGCCCAGCACCTGCGCGTCGCGGTCGGCGAAATCCTTGTTCAGCTTGCCGAACGCTGCGATCTCCGTCGGGCAGACGAAGGTAAAATCCTTCGGCCAGAAGAAATAGACCTTCCACTGATCCGGATAATCCTCGTCGGTGATGGTGCTAAACGTCTTGCCCTTCTCCAGGCTCACCGTCGCCTGCAAAGAAAAAGAAGGAAACTTCTGTCCAACTCCTAACATGTCTGTGGTCTCTCCAGTGTTCTTAAGGTTTGAATACAGTGTCGATCTTGGCCGCCAGAATAAAATCGCTCTCGGTCAGGCCGTCAATTTTGTGGGTCCAGATTTTGGCTTCCACGCGGCCCCAGGCCAGGTAGAGATCGGGGTGGTGACCCTGCTGCTCCGCCAGCGCCCCGACGCGGTTGACGAAAGCCAGCGCCGTAAGGAAATCCGGGAACGCGAACATTTTCTGCAAGTGATGTCCACCGACCACCTGCCAACCTTGCAACTGCGCCTGCAGTCGCGCCAGTTCTTCGCCTTGGAGCGCCGGCACTCCGCCCGTGCACGGCTTGCATTGCTTTTCCGCCAAACTCATCTCGTCTCTCCTGTCAGTGGTTGCGAACTGCTGCACTTCTCACAAACGCCGCGAAACACGACCTCGAAACTCCGCATCTGGCGGGCTCCCAGCGGCGCTCTCCCGGCGGCCGGGAGTTCGAACCAGGCGATATCTTCCACCTGCCCGCACCGTTCGCACACAAAGTGATGGTGCGGATGCAGGCTGGCGTCAAAGCGGGCGGCTTTCCCCTCCGAAATCACTTCCCGCACCAACCCGGCGCGGGTTAAAGATTTCAGGCTGTTGTAAACCGTGGCGCGCGACGCCAGCGGATCCTGGCGGTTCACCGCCCGGAAAATCTCCTCCGCCGTCGCGTGGACGCCATGCCGGGCCAGGTAATGCAGCACTGCGTAACGCTGTACGGTGGGCCGCACCTCTGCCGCGCGGAAGGCCTCGCGTAACTCGCCCGTCGATATAGACACAGTATATTATTAGACTAAATCTAATATCTGGATTTGTCAAGTCGGCGCGGCTTCCTCCACTGGTAAGATGTTTAAGAGTGGATTCCGACATCACGCCCGATGCGCCGACGCCGCCTGAGCTTCACCCGGCCTGGAGGCGAGTGCAACTGGCTCGTCATCCCAAGCGGCCACACTCGCTGGACTTCATGGAGCGCCTGTTCACCGATTTCCAGGAAATGCACGGCGACCGCTCCTTTGCCGACGACCCCGCCATCATCGCCGGCATGGCGCGTTTCGAGGGCCGGCCGATCGTCATCGTGGCGGAAGAGAAAGGCCGCAACACTAAGGAACGGCTGCAGCGGAACTTCGGTATGCCCAAGCCGGAGGGCTACCGCAAAGCCTTGCGCGTGATGCAGATGGCCGCCAAGTTCGGCCGTCCGGTGATCACCTTTCTGGATACCACCGGCGCCTACCCCGGCATCGACGCCGAAGAGCGCGGCCAGGCGGAAGCTATTGCCCGCAATCTGCGCGAGATGGCGCGGTTGGCCATCCCGGTGATCGTGGTCTGCATCGGCGAGGGCGGATCGGGCGGCGCGCTCGCGCTGGGCGTCGGCAACACCGTGCTGATGTTGGAAAATGCGGTCTACAGCGTGATTTCCCCGGAGAGTTGCGCCTCCATCATCTATCGCGATTCAGGCAAGGCCGAACGCGCCGCCGCCGCGCTGCGGCTCACCGCCGAGGATTTGGATCAACTCGGTCTCATCGACACCATCGTTCCTGAACCCGAAGGTGGCGCGCAGGAAAACCCCGATGCCGCGGCCGAAAGTCTTCGCAAGGCCCTCCGGCACGCCCTGCTCGACCTTTCCGACCTCAGCGGCGAACAACTGGTCGAGCACCGCTACGCCAAGTTTCGCAAAATGGGCAATTTCTTCGCGTAGTGGGGCAGACCCCCCTGGTCTGCGCGGGACGCCCCCGTCCCGCTGCCGGAAGCGGAGGCGAGGGTGCAGCCCCACCACGGCGCCGCTCCAGTTAGCCCCATTCCGCTAATCTTTCGTCCATTCCGGCGTCTTCTGGAAGGTTGCAGACGCTTCCGCCGCCGGGCGCGCGGGCGAGCGTTGTAAAATAAAGGGTGAACTCCCACCTGCAAAATTGCGTCTAAAGCGGTGATAGGACATTCGTCGTGAAAACTAAGTGGAAGGTAATCATTACATTGGCGGCTGTGCTCGTGGCCGTTATCGGGGTTTATGCGAGCACGGTCTATAGCAAGCGCGGCGTGGTCACGGTGCAGACCGGACAAGTGACACGCGGCGACTTGGCTGCCATCGTCACTTCATCGGGTGAAATCAAGCCCAAGAATTACATTAATATCGGCGCCAACGCGTTCGGCAACATCACGCAAATCCTGGTCAAGGAAGGCGACCACGTCCGCAAGGGCCAACTGCTGGCGCGCGTGGAAAACACCCAGCCAGCGGCCGACGTGGCGGCGCAAGAGGCTAACGTCAGCTCCATGGAGGCCGACTCGACTGCTTCGGAGGCCGGACTCAAGGCGGCCGACGAAAACATCCGCACCATGCAGGCAGGCCTCGAGCACGACAAAGCCGACCTGGATCGGATGAAGGCCGATTACGATCGCGCCCAGGAGCTCTTCAACGAAAAACTGCTGGCCCGCCAGGATTTCGAGCTGAAGAAATTCACCTACGAAGCCCAGAAGGCGCTGATCTCGCAATCCGAGGCCCGCATCGTGCAAGCCAGAGCGCAGCGCGAGCAGAACGCGGCCCAGCTTGCTTCCGCCCAGAGGCACATAACCCAGGCCCGGGCCGGTCTCACCCGCGCTTCGGACGTCCTGCGTAAGTTCGACACGTTTGCGCCGCTGGATGGCATGGTCACCAACCTGCCGATGCGCGTCGGCGAATCGGTCGTGACCGGTATTCAGAACTCCGAGGGCAGCACCATCATGACCATCGCCGACATGTCCATCATCACGGCCGAGGTCAAGGTGGATGAGACCGATATCGTGAGCGTCCATCTGGGCCAGACGGCCGATATCACCATCGACGCCATTCCCAACAAGACCTTCAAAGGGCACGTATCGGAGATCGGGGACACCGCCATTCTGCGCTCCACCGGCCTGGCTGCTTCGCAAAGCGCCATCTCCAGCCAGGAGGCCAAGGATTTCAAGGTAGTGATCGCCATGGATAATCCGCCGACCGAAGTTCGGCCCGGCCTTTCCTGCACCGCCAAGATCACCACCGCGACGCGCTCCAACGCGGTGACCATTCCCATTCAGGCGCTCACCATCCGGCAGCGCGGCGACCTGGAGCAACCCAAGCCCGGCTCCACTTCCAGCGCGCAAGCTGCTACCAAACCGGACCCCGCCGCCGAAAAGGCGCGCAAGGAAGAAATCCAAGGCGTCTTTGTGGTGAACGCCGGCAAAGCAGAATTCCGCAAAGTCGAGACCGGCATCACCGGCGCCACCGACATTGAGGTTCTGAACGGGTTGAAGCAGGGCGACCAGATCGTCACCGGCTCCTACCAGGTGATCCGCACCATCAAGAACGGGGCCCAGGTTAAGGTCGATAACAAGGCGCCGGTGATTTCTACCACGACCAGTTAGGATTCGAAATCCCTATGTCAGCCGTCGCCGACAATTCATTACTGGACCGCGCCGAGCAGCTCAAGCGGGATGGCGTGGTCATCCGCACCTACGATCTTTGGAAGACGTACGTGATGGGCGATCAGGAGATCCACGCGGTATCGGGCGTCGATATCGAGATCAAGCGCGGCGAATACGTCGCCATCATGGGCCCATCCGGCTCGGGCAAATCGACGCTGATGAACCTGATCGGCTGCCTCGATACGCCCACCAAGGGGCAGTACTTCATCAACGGCAACCTGGTGAGCGAGATGACGGACGATGAGCTGGCCCGCATCCGCAACAAGGAAATCGGCTTCGTTTTCCAGACCTTCAACCTGCTGCCGCGCGCCACGGCGCTGCACAACGTGGAGTTGCCGCTCATTTACGCCGGAATGTCCGCGACCGAGCGCCTCGCCCGGGCCAAGCAGGCGATGAAGCACGTCGACCTGGAACAGCGCATGGAGCACAAGCCCAATGAGCTTTCCGGCGGCCAGCGCCAGAGAGTGGCCGTGGCGCGAGCCCTGGTCAACAACCCGTCCATCCTGCTGGCCGATGAGCCCACCGGCAACCTCGACACAGCGACCGGCAACGAGATTATGGGTCTGTTCGAGCGCCTGCACCAGCAGGGCAACACCATCATCCTGGTCACCCACGAGAACGACATCGCGCAGCACGCCTGGCGCGTCATCCACATCCGCGACGGCAAGATCGAGAAAGACGAAAAGATCCGGTAGGAGTGAGGCAGGTCACCGACCTGCCACTTCTTACGCTCAGCGCCCGGCGTTGGCATGCCGGGAACCCGCTTCACCTATTTCGCAATCCAGGGGATGCTGTGATCGGACATCACGGCGCGGGTTTCGGCGGGTGAGTCGGTGCGGAAAAAGGACCAGGGTCCCGGAATCCATGGATACCGGTCAATGACCGATTCATCGACTTCCACGCCTAAGCCGGGTTCGCGCGAAACCAGCAGGTCGCCGGCTTCGATGGCGAGCGGCTGTTTGAGAATCTCGGCGGCGAGCGGGAATGGGTACATGCCGGCTCGCCCGGGACTCGAGTAGCAAGGGTATTCCAGCCACTCGACGACGGTGTCCGGCCAGCAGACGCCGAGATGCGCCGCGGCTGCCACTTCGAGCTCGGTTCCCCAACTGTGGAAGGCAAAGCGCAGGTTCTGGCGGGCGATCTCGGCCAGCAGCCGGCGCCCCGTGGCATACCCGCCCTGGCAGCAGACGTCCATCTGCACGTAATCCACGGCCCGGCTGTCCATCAGATCAAAGTAGCTGTCGTCGCTGGGCTCGTGTTCGCCGGATGCCAGCGGTACGATGTCCTTCTCTTTGAGCCGGGCGTAGTCGGCGTGCAGGGCAGGCGGCAGCGGTTCCTCCAGCCAGGCAATGTGATGGGCGGCCATCTGGCGGGCCACCTGTTCGACGGTGGCGGCGCTATAGGAACGGTCGCCCATGCGCCACCAACTGTGGGCGTCCACCATCAGGTCGAAATCGGAACCGGTGGCCTGGCGCATCAATCGCACGGCTTCCACGTCCTGCTCCGGCCCGAGCGCGGGCCGCATCTTATAAGCCCGGAAACCAAGCTGCGCGATGGCCGCGGCCTCGGCGGCAAATCCCTCGGGCGGCATGTACATTCCGGCGCTGCCGTAGAGCCGGATGTGGTCGCGGACACGCCCGCCGAGCAACTCGGAGACCGGCACGCCGAGCGCTTTTCCGACCAGATCGTAGAGGGCGATCTCGACGGCACAATACACCTTGGCGACGGCTGGATCCAGACCGGGTCCGCCCAGAAAGAGCACACGCAGCGCGTCCGGGTCGGCCAGTGAACGGCCCTCGAGGAAGGGTGCGACGATCGATTGGATGATGTGTTGCGCGTTTTCACTGGCCGCCGCCGGCGCGTAGCCCACCAGGCCGTTGCTGGCGTCCACCCGCACGAACATCGCGTCGCGCTTGATGATGGTGCGCTCGCCGCCCCAGAACGGCAACCGGAGCGGCTCGGCAAAGGGATAGGACAGCAAGAAAGAGCGGAGCCTCGAAATTCTCATGGACGGGAATCAGGATATCACGGGGGCAGCCGGACGCCGCTACAGAGTCGCGAGGACAAGCTCCCCGCCCACCTAGTTTCGTGCCAAGACTGCTCACTGCAAAAACGACGCGGTTTGATCAGTCTTGAATTCTTCGAGTTCGCGCGAGCCCTCTTTCAAGACGATCGAGCTCCGGCCCCAGTCCTCGACCAGACGCAAGAACCCATCCTCGCCCAGAGCTCCGAGCGCTTGCGACAGCTTCTCATGGCTAGTCCGTCGAATGTGCTCCAGGAAGCTTCTTGTTTCCGAAAACGTGAATCGGTCGAGAAACGCTCGTTCTTTCACAGCCCTCCGGGTCCATAGGCGGAGCCGCCTCTGCGCCTCCGCCACTTCGCCTCGGTCGCCGCTGTAGAGTCTCTCCAGATGGTCAAGTTTGGACTTCCAGGTTGGAGGGACCACATGTAGAAGCATATCGAACCTCCCAGCGCGCGTGATGGCCGGATCTATGCCGCTACGGTGATTCGTCGCCATGAAGTAGATGATCTGCTTGCGATCATGAAGCCCCGCGAGTTTCGGGAGCATGCTCGTGGTCAACAATTGGCGCACAACGTCCAACTGTTCGGCGCCGGGCGCCGCGTCGCGCTTCGCCGCAAGCGCGTCCATTTCGTCAAACAGCACAACCACCCCGGAAAGATCCATCAAGTCAGTGAAGATCTCGACGGTCCGTGCGTAGATCTGATCCATGCCCTTGCCGACAAAGTCGGAGGGTGTGATCTCGATGTAGGGCCAGTTCAGCTTATCCGCAAGTCTCCGGACCACGGTCGTCTTTGAA
>Ga0209415_10003658_pt1 | contig 28612 bp, 23 predicted proteins | sample PeaSoiSIISIP2007_FD_187696 | JGI IMG/M metagenome (GOLD analysis project Ga0209415, IMG submission 187696) | Peat soil microbial communities from Weissenstadt, Germany - SII-SIP-2007 (SPAdes) (version 2) | ecosystem: Environmental > Terrestrial > Soil > Wetlands > Peat | place: Germany...
GCGAGAAGTTCACCAACGACATGATCAACTCGCTGCGCTACGACAAGATGACCAGCTTCCGCGACAAGTTCCGCAACATGGACGTGCTGCTCATTGATGATATCCAGTTTCTGACGGGGAAGGAACGGACGCAGGAAGAATTCTTCCACACCTTCAACGCGCTGCATGAGTCGATGAAGCAGATCGTCATCGCGAGCGATCGTTCGCCCAAGGAACTCGCCGAGATCGAAGACCGCTTGCGCAGCCGCTTCGAGTGGGGATTGATCGCCGACATTCAGCCGCCGGATCTTGAGACGAAAGTCGCGATCCTGCAGAAGAAGGCCGAACAGGAGAAAGTAACACTACCCACCGATGTCGCGCTTTATGTGGCGTCGAACATCCGCTCGAATGTGCGCGAGCTGGAAGGAGCGCTGATCCGGCTGGTGGCGCATTCCTCGCTGATCGGGGCGGAGATCACGCTGCCCTACGCGCAGCAGGTGTTGAAGAATTTTATCGATTCGCAGGCGCGCAAGGTCACCATCGAGTCGATCCAGAAAACTGTAGCCGAACAGTTCGGGCTGCGGTTGGTGGAGATCAAGGCCAAGAACAATTCGCGGGCGATTGTTTATCCGCGGCAGATTGCCATGTATCTGGCCAAGCATCTGACTGAAGCTTCGCTGCCGGAAATCGGGCGGCAGTTTGGCGGCAAGCATCACACTACGGTGCTGCACTCGGTAGAAAAGATCGAAGAGGTTCGCAAGAACGACAAAGATTTGAACAGGCTGCTGAACAAACTCACCGAACAATTGGGCGGATGAATCGGTGCATGGCACGAAGGTAGGGGGCCGAAACCCGATAGGCAAGTTAGGGAAGCGTTCCACTTCTGCGCAGTGCCTGCTGCTACTACTGGTTTATATTTGCTCTTGGGGTGGTGCTAAAAGTAGCATGAGATAGCAAACGTTTTAGGGAGACGTATTTTATGCCGGTGGAAGCGGCCGTTGCGGCAGGGACAACGACGATGGAGATCACGGTCAGCAAATTTGAATTGCTGCGGGAGTTGACGGCGACGCAGGGCGTGGTCGAGCGCAAGACGACGATTCCGATTCTGTCGAATTATTTGTTTGAAGCGGCGGGAGACCGGTTGTCATTGACTGCTACCGACCTCGACCTGAGCCTGCGCACTTCCTGCGAGGCGAAGGTGAAGAAGGAAGGCTCGTGTACGATTCCGGCCCGCAAGTTGCACGACTACGTGAAACTGCTGCCGGACGCCGACATCACCATCAAACTCCTGGAAAATCACTGGGTCAGCATTCGCTGCGGGCGCTCGAATACGAAGATGGTGGGGATGGCGAAATCAAACTTCCCCAGTCTGCCGGCGTTTCCCACCGCGGGTGTGGTAAAGATTCCAGCGCAGGTGCTGCGCGGGCTGATTGCGCGGACGGGATTTGCGATCTCGAATGAAGAATCGCGCTACACGCTGAACGGAGCGTTGATGCTGCTGAAGCCCGAGTCGATCACCATGGTCGCAACCGACGGGCATCGCCTGGCGCACTGTGAGCGAGCGGGAGAAAAATTCGAGGGCGTTTCCGGCGAACTGAAAACGCTGGTGCCGAAGAAGGCGATGGACGAATTGAAGTCTCTGCTCGATTCCAGCGACGCGGACACAGTGGAGTTCGCGAAAGACGAATCGACATTATTTTTCCGCATCGGTTCGCGGCTGCTCACTTCGCGCCAGCTCACCGGACAATTCCCGAACTTCGAAGCAGTTCTTCCCAAGGACAACAGCAAGATCGTTCCGATCAACGCCGACGAATTCAACGCAGCCATCCTGCGCGTGGCGCAGTTTGCCGATGAACGGTCGCGTGCTGTGCGCCTGAAACTGGAAAAAGGCGAGCTCAAGCTTTCGGCCTCGTCGACGGAATCGGGCGAGTCGGAAGATTCGCTTGAGGCTCCCTACACCGGAGACGCGCTCACCATCGGCTTCAACGCCCAGTACATTGTCGACTTCCTCAAAGCCGCGGGAACCAGCGAAGTGCGCCTGGAGTTGAAAGACGCCCAGTCCGCAGGCCAGCTGCGGCCGGCCGAAGGCGACGATTATAAGTACCGGTATATCGTGATGCCGATGCGGATCTGAGCTGGCTGTTTCGCCGGGGGGGCGTGCCCACGCTAAGCGGGCCTACACCTTCCGCAGTCCTTCGCGTGTCGGCGCAATCCCAATCTATTGTCATCCTGAGGGCCGCGTTCTTTGCGGACCGAAGGACCTATGTAACTTGCTCGCGGCACCGGTGCCGCAAGCAAGTGCAGAGGTCCTTCGCTTCGCTCAGGATGACAGAGTTTCGGTTGTGACTGGGTTGACGATTTTCGGGTCGGGGGCTACCCTTGCTTCCTGATTCAAGGAGGTCCCATGCTCGACGGTTTCAAGAAGTTCATCCTGCGCGGAAACGTTGTGGATATGGCGGTGGGCGTCGTTATTGGCGCCGCGTTTGGCGGCGTGGTTACGGCGCTGACCAAGGATCTGCTCACGCCGTTCATCGCGGCGGTGGTAGGCAAGCCGGATTTCTCATATCTGGGATTTACAATTCGCGGGACGCCGTTTCCGGTGGGCGACTTTATCAATGCGGGCGTGTCGTTTCTTCTGGTTGCGGCGGCCATTTACTTTTTCGTGGTGACTCCGGTGAATGCTCTGGTGGCACGGATGAATCGGGGTGAGCGGCCTCCTGATCCCACAACCAAGAAGTGTCCCGAGTGCCTCAGCGAGATTCCGATTGATGCGCGGCGATGCATGCACTGCACGCAGCCGGTGATGGGCAAGGCGGCCTAGGCGTGGCGACTACACGAGGGCTTGCGCCGGCGCTTGCGTTGATCGTTTTATTTGCCGCGAGTTGGCTAGAGGCTCGCGCGTCGCAGGATCAGGCCAGCGCGCCCGCGCAGGCAAGCGCTGTACCGCAGCGCATCCGTGTCTCGCAAAAGGTTGAGGAGGGCCTGATCGCGAAGAAGGTGCAGCCGCAGTATCCGCAGGAGGCACGCGAACAGCACATTCAAGGCACGGTGATCCTGAAGGCTCAGATCAGCAAAGAAGGGGACGTGGCCCAGTTGGACCTGGTCTCAGGGCATCCTCTGCTTGTGCCGGCTGCAATCGAAGCGGTGAAGCAGTGGAAATATAAACCCTTCCTTCTGGATGGCCAGCCGCTCGTGGTGGAGACTCAGGTCTCGGTCGACTTCACGCCGGAAACAACTGAGGGCGCCGGAAGCGAATCCGGACCACCGAGTGTCATTGGTAGCATCCCCGGCGATCCCGGTGGCGGGATTGTGGGTGGGGTGATCACGACAACAGTACGCAACGCAGATGGAACACTGCGGGTGCACTTGCCCAGTTCGATTTCCGAGACGCTGTTGATCAAGCGGGTCCAGCCTAAGTATCCCGAGGCCGCACGTAAGCAGGCCATTCGAGCTGGCAGTGCTGTTTTCAAAGGGATCATCAGCAAAGAAGGCGACGTGGTGGAAGTTCAGCTTGTTTCCGCGGCCTCCCCGGCTTTCGAGCAGCCCGCGATTGACGCGGTAAAACAGTGGAAATACAAACCATATCTTCTAAATGGACGACCGGTTGAGGTCGAGACTCAAATCGACGTGGCCTTTACCTTTCCAACAAACTAGGCTGTGAAGCTCGCGTAACATGGAGATGTGACCTTTCGCTCTCGTCGGCACTTCCTGATTTTTCTTGTAACTGCGGTTGCGACCGCTGCGCTGCAAGGGCGGGCACAGTCTTCCTCATCCACATCCAATCCCCGCCCTTCGCACAGTGCGCGAACAGTGGCGCACCCAGACTCCCTGTTAGACGCCGGCACGGTGAGCGCGGGCGTCTATCGCAATAAGGCCCTGGGGATCTCCTGCAAGATTCCAGAGGGATGGGTGTTGCGGACCGAGGAGATGAATGCGCGAGATGAAGAGGAAGAGAGGTCCGCCAAGCCGGGCGAAACCGCGGCTGCTCCGGGCAGCGTAGAGAAAACAGACTCCGGGGGGCGCCTTCTGCTGGCTGCGTTTTCGCGGCCACCGGAGGCGCGCGCGGAGGATGTGAATGCTTCGATTGTGATTGCGGCGGAACGTGTGGCCACTTATCCCGGCCTCAAAGAGGCGGCGCAGTACTTCGGGCCGCTGGCGGAAGTTGCCAAGGCACAGGGATTCAGCGTGGTGGAGGAGCCGTACGAATTCGCAGTGGGCACGAAAGCCCTGGTGCGTGAGGATTTTGAGAAGGAAGTGGGAACGCGCATGATGCGGCAGTCGACGCTAGCCATGTTGGCCCGCGGATGGGCTGTCTCGATCACGTTTATTGGCGGGACGGAAGATGAGGTCGAGGAATTGATTGTGGGTCTCAGTTTCGCGATTCCGGTCCACACCGTGAAATAAGACTGCGTCCGGGATACAAATCAGCAGACTTGATCGAAGCCCCGCGAGATTTCGCGAATACAGAGCGGGCCTGCGACTCTCCCGGCCAGGGATTGTCGTGCCGCGGACCCTCGTGCCGCAATCGATCTGCGCGGAGCTCCGTTCAGTTGCCCGCTTCCACTGCTTCCGGCACGGCCTGCGCGATTTCAATCGCGATAGCCGGCGGATGCAGCAGCGTGTTGTGAATCAGGCAATGATGCACGGCGTTTTCCACGCCGGCCCGATGTTGTTCGGTGAGAGCTGCGGGCGCCTCGATGGCGATGCGGAAATTATCCAGGCGTGCGGGGTCTTTCAGCTTGTCGGCCGTAACCCGGACGCGGGTGCCTTCGGTTGCGAGTTTGTGCTTCCGCAGATATTGTGCGGCATAAAAACCGGCGCAGGAACCAAGCGAAGCGAGCAGGAGCTCCGGCGGTGTCATGCCTTCGTCGTGGCCTCCATTCTCCGGCGGCTGGTCGCTCAAGATCGCGTGCTGACGCGCATTGATTTCAAACTGTAATGCTCCGAGATGTTGAACCGTAACTTCCATAAGAGAGCCTCCCAACGAATTAAGACCAATCAAAGAACCAACGATGAACGATCAACCGTGAACGAACAGCTACTTCAGAGCTTGGCGAGCAGCGCCGCGTCCAGGTGCGTCCTTACCAGATCGCGCGCCCGGTGCAGCCGCGACTTCATGGCCGCTCGCGAAATTCCCAGCCTGCGAGCAACCTCGTCACCATCGATATCTTCCACATCGCGCAACTCGTAGACCGCGCGGTACAGTGCTGGCAACGCATCCATCGCCTCGTTCAGGAGCTGCTTCATTTGCCGTTGCGCCAATTGCGCGTCCGGAGCCGGCTCCGATCCCGGAATCTCGCGGCCTTCGTCCTCTAATGTGGAGAGTTGTAAAAGTGGCAGCAACGCATCGCGCTCTTTCAGCTGCCAGCAAACGCGTTTCGCGATCTGTGCGAGCCAGGCCCGAAACGCAGCTGACTCGCGGAGTTGATCGAGATGGCGGTAGGCCTTCAGCAGCGCCTCGATCAGCACATCTTCCGCATCTTCCCGGTTGCCGCACACCCGGATCATCTGCCGGTAAACGGAGTCCTTGTGCTGCCGGGCTAGCGTCTCGAAGTCCACGGATACATTGTGGCATTGCTGAGTCTCCTGCGCATCACCGACGGGCTCCGGATGGTTCCTGGGGCAGATCCTGTGGTTTCAAGGAAGGGCTGTCGAAAGAGGAACTGCCGAAGGAACGACCGCCGATCGGGCAATGACTCTGCCGGTTCCACGGCATGCGCTCCAGACCGAACGCCATGAGGCAGATGTCCGTGAGGCCGGCGAAGGTCAAGCCAGCGCCGACAAAGCCGCAGAGATAGATCCAGCGCGGATCGACGGCGAGAGCCAGAATTGTGCCGGTCAACACCAGCAAGCCTGCGCCCAGGCGGACCTGGCGCTCGAGCGACCAGCGCGTCTTCACGGTGGCCACCACGGGAAGGCCGGCGTGCGTCCATGCCTTCGTGCCGCCCTCGAGAACCGTAACTTGCCGTTGGCAAGGCTCGAGCAAGCCTGCGGTCATGCGCGCGCGGTTGCCGGTCTGGCAAATCAGGACGATCGGAAGACTGCGGTCGAGATCGTCGAGCCGCGCCTCGATCTGGTCCATGGGAATGTTGACGGCGCCGGGAATGTGACCAGAGGCAAATTCGGAATTGGAACGCACATCCACCAGCAGGACCGGAGTTGCTGCGCGATGCCGCAGTTCAGAAACAGTGACAGTCGAACTCAAATTTCCTCCTACATAGGAGGAGCGAAAGTTTCGGGAAAAGGATTCAGGAATCGGAAAGAAAGAGGCGTTTTCAGTCGAGGGGTTCGGGCGCCAAGGCTATATTCGTTTCGCCGGCGGCTTTTTTTTCGGTGTATTTCTTCATCCAGGCTTCCCAGCTCTTGCCGGCGGCGGTATCGCGTCCAGTGAAGGCCAGGGCGGCGATGTCGCCGTAGGAGATGGAAACTTTCTCGCTGGAATTCTTCGGATAGAGCCGGACGATGGAATCTTTCAAGCTCGCGGCCGTGCGGCGGTCGAAGAGGTAGCCTTCGATTTTGGAGCCGTCTTTGCGGGTGATGGTCACGTCGCCGCGGTAGTCGAAAGCTTTTTCGAGGGCGACGCGTATTTCGTCATGGGTGGCGAGTTGGGGAATCCAGCCTTCGAGTTGTTCGTGGGCTGTGCCGGCGGCCACTTCCATCGTTTCGGGATTCGGCGCGTTGGCGTGCGGCGGCATCGCTTGCGCGGACGCGTGATCGATGTGGCCGGCTTCTTTGCCTGTCATAAACTCTTCTGAAGTCACAAGTAGTGCCGTCCCTGCGGGACTCGTTCCACTCCTGCTTGCCTACCCGGCACTTACGTGCCGGGCTAATGGATGCCGTCGCTTCGCGACTGGGGAGCTTGCTGACCCAGTCCCTGCCTTATTCGTCTCGGCCGGTTGCCGGGCCTCGCCCTGCGGGACAGCCGAGAGCCTGCCCAGAGCTGGCCGAAGGGCAGGTGTCTCTACGTGGATCTTGCTAGACGCGAGTTTCCTGCAGCGAGTCGGACGCGACTGCCGTGGGTGCGATCTGCACCAGCGGATGCACCGCAGCCTGCGGCTCGCCGAGCAGACGCAGCGCTTCTTCATCGCGATAGCCAGTGAACAGCGTGCCCTTCACCGTGGCCAGGAATCCGCCGAGCGAGCTGAACGTTGCGTTCACTGCCGACGCCTCATAGCCGCTGTGCACCATGCAGTTCGCGCAGGCGGGATTGCCGGACTCCGTGCCGTAGTTCTGCCATTCGGTGGTCGCAAGCAGTTCGGCGAAAGTCTCGGCGTAGCCGTCCTGCAGCAGGTAGCAAGGCTTTTGCCATCCGAAAACGTTGTACGTCGGCATGCCCCACGGCGTGCAGGGGTAGGTGCGCTTGCCCATCAAGAATTCCAGGAATAGGGGCGACAGGTTGAATTGCCAGCTCTTCTTGCGGTTTGACAGGATCGCTCGGAACATGCGGCGGGTGCGGGCGCGGCCGAGGAAATGCTTTTGGTCGGGCGCCTTGTCGTAGGAGTAGCCGGGCGAAAGCATCATGCCTTCCACGCCCAGGTCCATCATTTCGTCGAAGAAGGCGCGCACGGATTTCGGATTGGCGCCATCGAACAGCGTCGTGTTCGTGGTCACGCGGAAGCCACGCCTCAACGCTTCCTTCACGGCGTCGACCGCGATGTCGTATCCGCCTTCGCGGCAGACGGCGAGGTCGTGCTCTTCGCGCTGGCCGTCGAGGTGCACGCTGAACGTCAGATACTTGCTGGGCTTGAAGAGATGAATCTTCTCCTTCAGCAGCAGCGCGTTGGTGCAGAGATAAATATATTTCCTGCGCGCGACCAGGCCTTCGACAATCTCGCCGATCTGCGGATGCATCAGCGGTTCGCCACCGGGGATCGAGACCATGGGCGCCCCGCACTCATCGACCGCGCGGAAGCATTCTTCCGGGGAGAGGTCCTTCTTGAGAATATGAGCGGGATACTGAATCTTGCCGCATCCGGCGCAAGCCAGATTACAGCGGAACAGAGGCTCAAGCATCAGCACGAGCGGGTACTGCTTGCGCCCGGCAAGCTTCTGCCGCAGGACGTAAGTGGAAACCGTCCACATCTGTGAAACCGGAACTGGCATTCTTGGTCGGAACTCCGTGTGCTTCTATCTTATCAGGGTTAAATCTCAGGGTTAAATCGTTAGATGACATTTGCAGCCCTGAGGTGCCGGAAAATGAAACCGGGCAAAGCGCCGCCCTAGTGGCGGCCTGATCCCCTTGCAAACAGGCCGTTTACCCTCGCGGTTCGGGGCCTTCCGGAGGGTCGAAAAAAAGCTGTTTTCGTGCTATAATTTCATCAGTCATAAAAGGCCCTAAGTATTAGGAAATTCAATAACTTGAAGTCCCATTTCAGGCGGTGTGATCGGCCTGATTCCGAGGGCTTTACCAGGCAGTTCGAGAACGCAAACGGGACTGAGTTCAAGCGGCAGAATCGGGGCATTCTCCATTGTAGTTTCGCGGAGCGGAATGGCCACTAAAGAGATCAATACTCCCATCGTCGAAACCAAAACAAAAAACGGAAAAGTGACTCCGATCAGCACCAACAACGGAGGCAATGGCGACTACACTGCCGATTCCATCAAGGTGCTCGGCGGCATGGAGGCGGTGCGCAAGCGTCCGGCCATGTACATTGGCTCGACCGGCGAACTGGGGCTGCATCACCTGGTCTATGAAGTGGTCGACAATTCCGTCGACGAGGCGCTGGCCGGATTCGCTACCAAGATTGATGTCACCATCCACATCGATAACTCGATCACCGTGATCGACGACGGACGCGGCATTCCCGTGGACGACATGGACATTGACGGGGAAAAAGTTTCCGCGGCGCAAGTGGTCATGACTACGCTGCATGCCGGCGGGAAATTTGATTCGTCCACGTATAAAGTTTCCGGCGGGCTGCACGGTGTTGGTGTTTCCTGCGTGAACGCGCTCAGCGAAGAGTTGGTGCTGGAGATTTGGCGCGACGGTTCCACCTGGGAGCAGACTTACTCGAAAGGCGAGCCGACCAGCAAGCTGCGCAAGACCGGAGCCAACAAGAATCGCGGAACGAAAGTTCATTTTCTTCCCGACCGGAGCATTTTCACTGCGACCGAGTACAACTACGACACGCTGGCGCAGCGCTTGCGCGAACTGGCGTTCCTGAACAAAGGGCTGCTCATCACGCTGACCGACGAGCGCACCACCGACTCGAAGACCGGCGAACCGAAGCGCGCGGAGTTCAAGTACAACGGCGGCATCACGGAGTTCATCAAGCATCTCAATCGCGGCAAGCAGGTGCTCCACGACAAGCCTATCTACATGGAGGATGACCGCAACAACGTCCACATGGAGATCGGGCTGCAATACAACGACGCGTATTCCGAATCGATTTTCAGTTTCGCCAACAACATCAACACGGTGGACGGCGGCACGCATCTCTCCGGCTTCCGCATGGCTCTGACCCGCACGATCAATTACGCCGGGCAGCAGATGGGGTTGTTCAAGGACGTGAAAGAAAATCTCACCGGCGACGATGTGCGCGAAGGCCTGGTCGCGGTGATCAGCGTGAAGCTGCCGCAGCCGCAGTTTGAAGGACAGACCAAGGGCAAGCTGAATTCTGATATCGCAGGCGTGGTGCAGGCGTTTGTGAATGAGCGCCTCGGCGCATTCTTCGAGCAGAACTCGACCGTCGCACGGAAGATTATCAACAAGGCGGTCGACGCGGCGCGGGCGCGTGAGGCGGCTCGCAAGGCTCGCGATTTGACCCGGCGCAAGGGCGCGCTCGATTCCGGTGGCCTGCCGGGAAAGTTGGCGGATTGTTCGGAGCGCGATCCCAACCGCTGCGAATTATTCCTGGTCGAGGGCGAATCGGCAGGCGGCACGGCCAAGCAGGGACGCGACCGGCGCTTCCAGGCGATTCTTCCGTTGAAGGGAAAAATTCTCAACGTCGAAAAAGCCCGCTACGACAAGATGCTGGCGCATGAGGAAATCCGCGCCATGATTACGGCGCTTGGCACCGGCATCGCGAAGGACGACTTCGACCCCACGAAAGTGCGTTACGGCAAAATTATTCTGATGACCGACGCCGACGTGGACGGGTCGCACATTCGCACGCTGCTGCTGACGTTCTTCTTCCGCCACATGCAGGAATTGATCAAGCGCGGCAATGTGTTCATCGCGCAGCCGCCGCTGTTTTCGATCAAAAAAGGCAAGACGCTGCAGTACATCAAAGACGAGCGCGAGTTCGTGAAAGTGATGGTGAAGCGCGCGGCCGACGGGCTGATTGTGCGCTACGGCGAAGGCGCCGCCAAACTCGAAGGCAAAGACCTGGCGAAGTTTATCACCGTGTTGAAAGAGTATCTCGACTTGTTCGACAAAGCCGATAAGCGGCTGCGCAGCGAGGCCGTCACCGAACTGCTGCCGAAACTCGATCTTTCGAAGCGCACGGATTTCGAGGGCGACAAAAACAACCAGCCCAAGAAGATCGAGAAACTGGAACGAGAACTCAAGAAACTGCAAAAACCGCAGAACTTCAAGAGCGTGGAAGCGCGTTTCGACGAAGAGCACAACCTGTGGGAAGTTCACTACGTCAACGCGCAGGGCGCCGAGCATGTCGTCAACTGGGAACTGGCGTCGACTCCAGAGTGCCGGCAGCTGATCACGAAATACAAGCAGATCGAGATTTACATGCAGCCTCCGTTTATGGTGGAGGGCGTGGTCAAGGCAGCGCCCGCCAGCGGTGCCAACGCCGAGCCAGGCGAGGACGAGGGCGGTGGAGTGGACGGCAAGTCCGAGACAAAACCGGCGAAGGCCGCGGCGCCCAAGCGCAAAGAAGTGGAAGTGGTCGAGAAAACCAACGCCCGCGATCTGTTTGACTACGTGCTCAACGAAGGCCGCAAAGATTACATCATCCAGCGCTACAAAGGCCTGGGCGAGATGACCGCGCCGCAACTCTGGGAGACCACCATGGATCCCGAGCGCCGCACGCTGCTCTCCGTGAGGCTGGAAGACATCGCGGAGTGCGAGACCATCTTCACCACGCTGATGGGCGAAGATGTGGAAGCGCGGCGGAAGTTCATTGAAGACAACGCGCTGGATGTGAAGAATTTGGACATCTAACAACTCTTGGCACGGGTCCGCGTGCAGAACAGGGCGCATGCGTGCGTTCTGTATAGAGTTGTATCGGCTGCATCGGACCACCGTTTTCGCATACGCAGCAGCCCGTATTTTCAACTGTCATCCTGAGCGAAGCGAAGGACCTATGTACTTGCTTGCTGCGCCTCGCTGACGACAATTGCATAGGTCCTTCGGACCGCAAAAGACGCGGTCCTCAGGATGACAGGGCAATGCGAGCCGACGGCGGTCTTATGCAAATCGGTGAGCGGTTGACTCCTACTTCAGTCCTTCCACCAGATATAAATCCGCGAGCATGCGATGGTACCCGAAGACGCAGGTTTTGGCGTCGGGGGTCATGTAGATGGGGCCGATATTTTCCACGCCTGCGGGATCCGAGGGCATGAGTTCTTTCCACAGCGAGCGCTGGCCGGATTGCACGTCGACGCGATAGACGCGGGCCGGGAGCTCGCCCGGCTGATAAACATAAAGTGACCGGCCGTCGGCGGCCCAGGTGATGGGCTGCTCTCCCGGATTGAGGGCAGCGATCAGGTGCGGATCGCCGCCGGCCACGGGATACAAATATCCCTTCTGATCGGGACCGATGGCGGCAATCTGCTGCGAGTCGGGTGAGAGGGCGAAGGCGGTGCCGTTCACGCCTTCCTGCGAGATCACCTGGCTCTTGCCCGAGGCCACGTCGTAGACGTAGAAGCGGACTCCCTTGTCCGGCTCGTCGGCAGAAAACAAGATGCGTTTTCCATCGGGGAACCAGTGCGCCCAACTGTGGTTGATGTTGTCCTTGGTCAGGTCGCGGGGCTCGCCGGGGCCGGTGGGCAATAGCTTGAACTGCGACGGGGACTCCTGGGTCTGCGCGATCGCCCATTTTCCGTCGGGAGACAGCGCTACTGCGCCGCCCTCGCCGAGCAACACTGCCGGCGAGCCATCCGTCTTGCGAATGTAGACTGCGTAGGTCAAGCCGCCGGATTTTGAATAATCCAAAGCTCCGCCGCCGCCTTCCTCGTCGAACAGCAGCGTTTTTCCGTCAGACGAAAGGTCGGAGGGATAGGTGTAGTCGAGCCAGGAAAGTTCGTGCTGCTTGGGATCGTTGGAAAAAACGCCCAGCAATTCCCGGCGCCAGGTGGCGCGAACCAGAAGCACGCGGCCATCCTTCGCGATATCCAGCAGCATCAACGCGCCGGGCAGGCGGGCGACAATGCGCTGCTTGCCATCGAGCGACGTGGCGTAAAGCGTCCGATCCGTCCCCGACTTGCTGGCGGTGAACCAAATCTCTTTGCCGTCCGGCGACCAGGCAAGGCCTTGAAACGTGAACCACTGCGTGGAGAGAATTCTCTTGTTGCCCGCCATATCGACTACGGCGAGCGAGCCGCCGTCGTCGGCTTGCTGCGGATGGTCGGCGAAGGCGATCAGGTCTCCCTTGGGCGAGATGCGGGGATGGCCGATCCATCCGCCGGTTTGATAGATCGGCTTGCCGATGGGGAACTCGAGGCGGTTGCGGCCGCCCATATCACGGACCACGGCCATGCCACTGCCGTCGGGAGCCCAGTCGGCCCACTGCACCTGTTCCAGCACTTCGCGCGGAGCGCCGCCCGACAGCGGAGCGCGCGCCAGCGTGCCCATGCTTACCCAGGCGCCGATCGCTTTGCTGTTCAGCAACACCGCCATCTCGGAAGTGGCTGAAATGGACATGAGCTGCGTGCGGCTGAGGCCCATGGAGCGCGATTCCGGCGCTTCCGGCCGCGCCGTGAATACGTCCACGGGATTGCCCTGCCAGGCCGCGCTGTAGAGGATGGTCTGGCCGTCTGGCGCGAATCGCGCGGCGCGGATGCTGCCGCGGCGGAATGTGAGCTGGCGGTAGACCGGAGGCTCCGCCGGCGCGGTCGCGAAAAATTTCTTCCCCGCTAACAGGCCGGCCGCAGCCGCAAGCAGCACGGCAACCGCAAAAATCAGTGCGACGGAAGACTTCTTGCGCTGCACCTGCACCGCGGTGGAACCAGAGGAGGTTGCGACTGCCGATCCCGCCGAAGAACCGTCGGCCGCGGTGCTGGCTGGCGAGTTTGCAGAAGATGACGACTGCGCTTCCGAAACCGCAGTGCGCGAAGAATCGATCGAGCGTTTGAAGCGCTTCAGGTCGGCGCGCAGTTCGGCTGCCGTCTGGCAGCGCATGTCGCGATCCTTTTCGAGGGCCTTGCTGATAATTTCTTCCAGCTTGGGAGGAAGCTGCGGGTTCAGCCGGACTGCGGCCGTGGGCTGGCGATTCAGAATGGCCTCGGTAATCACGGCGGAAGTCTCTCCGCGGAACGGCATAACGCCGGTCGCCATCTCGTAGAGCACCACGCCGAAGGAAAAAAGGTCAGTGCGCCCGTCGAGTTCCTTGCCCCGCAACTGCTCGGGAGACATATACGCGACGGTGCCCACCGCGGTGCCGGGACTGGTAAGGTCGAGCCCGGCTGCGTCGGCCACGGTTTGTGAATCGCCGCTGGTGGGGCGGGCCGCGCGCGCGACCTTGGCGAGGCCGAAATCCAGAATTTTGGCCGGGCCGCGATCGGTAACAAAAATGTTGGCGGGCTTGATGTCGCGGTGCACAATGCCCTTGCCATGGGCGGCATCGAGCGCGTCGGCCACCTCGATCGCCAGGTTGAGCAGCGGGTCGAGTTCCATCGGCCGGCCGTTGATGAGGTGTTTCAGGGTCTGGCCGGTCAGGCATTCCATCACGATGAAGAGATGCCCCTCGTGCTGCCCGATTTCGTGGATGGTGCAAATGTTGGGATGATTCAGCGACGAGGCCGCCCGCGCCTCGCGGCGAAAGCGTTCCAGAGCCTGCGGGTCCTGGGAAGAATCGTCGGGAAGAAACTTCAGCGCGACGAAGCGGCCGAGCAGCGTGTCTTCGGCCTTATAAACCACGCCCATACCACCGCCGCCGAGCCGTTCCAGAATGCGGTAGTGAGAGACGGTCTGGCCGATTATTTTGGGGTCGGTCATTCGGGGTAAGTCAATCTCGGTCGATCAAGACAAGCGGACGGCAGCCTTCGGTCGAGGGAGTGAACCGCAGGCCGAGTTATCTTAGGGGGAATTGCGAAGCGAGTCAACGTGGAGGGTTGTATCCGGTCCGGAAGTGTCTGTGACGGATGAACATCGAAAAGGGGCAGGGGTCTGCTGCCCAGGTCTCGCAAAAACAGCGAGACCTGCGGCATCCAACTCACTCAGTCAATACCACACACCTCTTACTGAATCAGCGTGCCTCCGTTGCCGCCATTTGGTTCCTCTTCCGGCGCGATGACCACGGCGGCCGCTACGCGGTCGCCGGGTTCGAGGTGCAGCAGGCGGACGCCTTGGGAGTTGCGGCCGCATTCGCGGATGGTTTTTGAGTCCATGCGGATGATTTTGCCGTAGTGGCTGATGAGCATGACTTCGGAGGTTTCGTCCACCTGGGCGATGCCGACGACTTTTCCGTTGCGCTCTGTCGTTTTTAGGTTGATCACGCCTTTGCCGCCGCGGTTGGTGAGGCGGTATTCGTCGGCGGGGGTGCGTTTGCCGAATCCGTTTTCGGTTACGGAGAGGATCAGGGAGCCTTTCACGGTGACGTCGATTACTTCGGGTTCGGCGGTCGCGGCGTCAACACCAGCGGGCGCTTCCACGCCCGGGATAGCCGAGGCGGCTGTCCCCACGTGGTCCGTCGTTCCCTCATGGACTACGGTTGCGGCTGGTTCCGCTCCTGGCTTGGGCGTTGTGGCCATGCCGACTACGTAGTCGCCTTTTTCCAGGTCGATGCCCCAGACGCCGTAGGCGGCGCGGCCCATGGGGCGGACGTGGCTTTCGTCGAAGCGCACGGCCATGCCTTCGTGGGAGGCGATGAAGATGATCTGGATGCCGTTGGTGATGCGGGCGGAAACCAGTTCGTCCCCCTGCTCGATGCTGATGGCGTTGATGCCGTTGGAGCGGACGTGCATGAACTCGCGCAGCGCGGACTTTTTGACCAGGCCGTTGCGCGTGGCGAAGAAAATGTATTTGTTGTCTTCTTCCAGCTTGCGCACGGCGAGCATGGTGCGAACGGTTTCGCCTTGCTGCAGTCCGACCAGGCTGCCCACGTGCTTGCCTTTGCCGGCGGCGCTGACGTCGGGAATTTCGTAAACCTTCAGCCAGTAAACGCGGCCGGTGTTGGTGAAGATGAGAATGTAGGCGTGCGTGGATGCGAGGAAAAGATGTTCGACGAAATCCTCGTCGCGCGTCTTCATGCCGGTGCGGCCCACGCCTCCGCGGCGCTGCATGCGGTAGGTGGAAATGGGCGTGCGCTTCATGTAGCCGGAATGGCTGACGGTGACGGCGACCTGCTCGTCGGCGATCAGGTCTTCCAGCACGATTTCCGCGGCCTCGTCTTCGATGCGGGTGCGGCGCTCGTCTCCGTAAAGCTTCTTGACTTCTTCCAGCTCTTTGATGATGACGGTGCGCAGTTTTTTCTCGGAGGCGAGAATCGATTCGAATTCGGCGATGTTGTCGCGGACCTGCTTTAACTCGTTCGCGATTTCGTCGATGGAGAGCTTGGTCAGGCGGTGCAGTTGCAGTTCGAGGATGGCATCGGCCTGCTTGGTGGTGAAGGGCTTCTCCGGATCGAGCTTGGGAGCGCGGCCGGTGGTGTTGATCTCGATTTTCTTGCCGCCGAAGTAAGTGACGAGGTTTTCGCGGGCGTCGGCGCGGTTGGCGCTGCCGCGAATGATGACGATCGCGTTGTCGAGATGGTCGAGGGCGGTGAGATAGCCTTCGAGAATATGCTCGCGGTCTTTGGCCTTAGAGAGCAAATACGCGGTGCGGCGGCGAACCACATCGACGCGGTGATTGATGAAATGCTTGATGGCCTCGATCAGGCCCAGTTCTCGCGGCTGTCCGTTCACCACCGCCAGCAGGATCATGGAGAAGCTCTCCTGCATCTGGGTGTGCTTGAAGAGCTGGTTGAGGACAATCTGGGCTTCGGCGCCGCGCTTGAGTTCGATCACGATGCGCATGCCGTCGCGATCGCTCTCGTCGCGAATGTCGGAAATGTCTTCGATGTCTTTGTCGTTGACCAGTTGCGCGATGCGCTCGACCAGGCGCGCCTTGTTTACCTGGTAAGGAATTTCGGTGACGATGATGGCGTGGCGGTCCCGGTTAAGACTTTCGATCGCAGCTTTGGCGCGTACCTGGAAGCGGCCACGGCCGGTGCGGTAGGCTTCGAAAATTCCGGCGCGTCCGTGAATGATGCCGTAAGTGGGGAAGTCGGGGCCAAGCACGTATTTCAAAATCTCCGCAAGCTGAGCGTTGGGATTGTTGATCAGTGTGATCGTAGCGTTGACGATCTCGGTGAGATTGTGCGGCGGGATCTTCGTGGCCATGCCAACGGCGATTCCGTCAGAACCGTTTACCAGCAGATTCGGAATGCGGGCGGGCAGAACGTCAGGCTCAACTTCACTGCCGTCGTAGTTGGGATGGAAGTCGACGGTGTCTTTGTCGAGATCTTCGAGCAGCGCGGTTGAAACCTGCGCCAACTTGGCTTCGGTATAACGATCGGCCGCAGGAGGATCGCCGTCGACTGAACCGAAATTTCCCTGACCAAAAATCAGCGGATAGCGCATGCTCCAAGGCTGGGCCAGACGGACGAGTGCGTCATAAACCGCAAGATTTCCATGCGGATGGTACTTGCCCATGACATCGCCGACGATGCGGGCGCATTTGCGCGTAGCCCGATTCGGCTGCAACCCCATCTGCTGCATGGTGTAGAGGATGCGGCGATGGACGGGTTTCAGGCCGTCTTTCACGTCGGGAAGGGCGCGGCCGATGATCACCGACATGGAATAGTCGAGATACGACCGCTTCATCTCCTCTTCAATGTTGACGGGTTGGATGTTCAGCGCGCCGGGACTGCCATCGCCGCCGGGCGGAAGAGTGAGGGGAAGTTCGGGATTCTGATCGTCAGCCATGCTTTAGCTCTCAGCCGTTAGCTTTCAGCCATCAGCTATCAGCTCAAAACGAAAAACTTTCGTCGCCAGGAATGCGGCGCCGGAAACGCTTGTAACTGATTGTATTTACAGGATGTTATATGCCCTGGGAACTACCGTAATTATAGCACGAAAGCAAGGTATTTTGAGGCTTTCGCGCAGGCGAAAAGATGACAATTCTGATGCTGCGGTTCCCAGCTTGGGAAGGTGGCGAGAAATAAGTGACAGGAGTGTTCAGGCGTCACCGATGAAATGCGGTCTGACGTTTTATCCTGCGCGCGCATGCGCCACATTCCATCGCTCGACGGGCTACGGGCTGTCTCGATTTCGATGGTGGTGATTGGGCATTGGGCGTCGCTGCATTATCAGTCGGAGGTTGGGGGAGCGTTTGCGAATCTGGGGGTGAGGATTTTTTTCATCATCTCCGGGTACTTGATTACAACTTTGCTGTTGAAGGAGTACGCGCGGAGTTCGACGATTCAGCTGCGCGAATTTTATGTGCGGCGCGCTTACCGGATTCTTCCCGCGGCGATCGCCTTCATGCTGCCGGTGTTCGTGATTTACTGGCACGATCTGCGCTGGTATCACATGGTCGCGGCTGCGCTGTATGTCACAAATTTTGATTATGCGCATCCCTGGTTTCTGGGGCATTTGTGGTCGCTGAGCGTGGAAGAGCAGTTTTATTTCTTGTGGCCGGGTGTGCTGAAGAAATGGCACCGGCATAAAGTTGCAATTCTGGTCGGGGTGGTGGCATTCGCTCCGGTGTATCGCGTAGCGTGCCATTTCCTCGGAATGCATGGGTGGGCGGACGAGACCTTTCCGGCGGTGGCTGACATTCTGGCGATCGGCTGCCTGCTGGCGATTTTTGCGCCACGACTGCCGCGGATCAAACTGGGCTGGGCGCTGCTGATGATTTTTCCGGTGGCGCTGGTTCCGGTCTACATGGCAGCGATGCACTTCCGCACGACGCCACTCTTGTTGTTTGTGCTTTGGCCGATGTTGCATTTCTCGATTGCCGGGCTGGTGCTGCACGTGGTGCAGACTCCTTACTGGATCTTGAATGTGAAACCGGTGGCGTGGCTGGGGAAGATCAGCTACAGCCTTTATCTTTGGCAGCAGTTGTTTGCGTACGGTCCGCAGCACAGAGCGTGGTATTGGCTGCTGGTTCCGGTGGGGCTGGCTGGAATTTCCTACTATGTGGTGGAGCGGCCCACGTTGCGGGTGCGGGAGAAGAGATCGGGAGGTCGCATGAAGATGAAGAGAACATGCGCAAGGGCTGCGTGAAAAGCCGTGTTCTTTCTTGGAGGGGATTAATCGGGCGCGAGAAAAAGCCCCACTTCTCGCAAAGAGCGCGAGAAATGGGGCACCCGGCATTCCGGCAGCCGAAATCCCCGGCCTTCGAAAACCGCGAAGACCGGGGCAGCCTCAGTTGGTATGGTGCCGGCAAGAGAGGATAGGGCCGGCGCGTGGTGGAAATAGGGATCCTTCGACTACGCATGAACGTCCTTCGGACGATCATGCTGCGCTCAGGATGACAATCCGCCGCCGCATTTCGCGGGCGAGAGGGCTCGCGCCACATTGGCGCGGACTATAATCTCCTCACCGTGAGATCTTTTTTTCGATTTGCGATGCTGGCGTTGGTGCTGGTGACGGTGGCGCTGGTTTCGGCGCTGACGGCGATGCGGCTGGCGATTCACGGGCAGGAAGTTGTGGTCCCTGCACTGGTGGGGCTTACGCCTGCGGAGGCGGAACGGGCGGCGGCGGGACCGGGGCTGCTGGTTGAGATCGAGCGGCAATATTATTCGCCGCAAATTCCCGAGGGGCGGATCATGTCGCAGCTTCCGGTCCCGGGGACGAAAGTGCGGCGAGGCTGGCAGGTTCGTGTGGCGCAGAGCCTGGGGCCGCTGCGGGTGGCGATTCCAGACCTCACTGGAGAGAGCGAACGTGCGGCGGAATTGAACATCCGGCGGCACGGGTTGGAGTTGGCCTCGACTGCGGCGGTACAGATTCCGGGATTGCCGGCGGACCAGGTGCTGGCGCAGAGTCCGGCGGCGAACGCGAGCCAGGTGGCAGCGCCGAAAATCAGTTTACTGGTGACGGCCACGGCTGATCCGGAAGTCTTTGCCATGCCGAGTTTTCTGGGACAGCCGCTGGGAAGCGCCAGCCGCACGTTGCAGGATGCGGGATTCAAGCTGGGGAATGTCACGGTGGCGCCGCCTGCGGCTCCGGCAGCGACAACCGACGCCGTATTTCCATCCGCGGTAGCGCCTGTGGCGCCTGTGCTTCCAGCATCGCCGGCGCAGCCTTCGCCCGCTAGCTTCATTGTGTCGCAGACGCCTCCGCCGGGGCAGAAAATTGTGGCGGGTGGGTTTGTGAATTTTGAAGTAAGGTGAGCGGGTCTGTGTAGTGGGCCTTCAGTCGTCCCTCCGGGACTGGTTCCCTCCTTCCAACTTTACCCAGCGCTGAAGCGCTGGGCTATTATCGCCGCGCCCCCTTCGACTTCGCTCAGGGCAGGCTCTCCGGGGCTAAAAACCACGCTAGAGCTTTTCGAGGATGACGGCGAAGAAGCCGTCGCAGGGGTGGACGCCGGGGAGGGTTCGCAGGAATGGGCCTCGGGTCAGTGAAGTGAGATCGGGCCAGGTCAGCTCGCCCTCCGACTGGAGGCGTTCAAGTTGGGAGCGAACGTTCCCCAGGCGGACAGAGCTGTTCCCTTCCAAGGCTTCGGCAACTACATTTTCATTCTCTTCCTTTTCCAGCGAACAAGTGGAGTAGACGAGGCGTCCGCCGGGCGCGACTTGCTGGAGCGCGGCGCGGAGAATGTCGCACTGGCGGTGGTGGAGATCTTCGAGATCGCGCGGTTGAAGACGCCATTTGATCTCGGGATTGCGGGCGAGCGTGCCCGTGCCGGAGCAGGGGACATCTACGAGGACGCGGTCGAAGTAGCCATCGAGAGGCGCGGTCGTCAGATCGGCGGTGATCACGCGAATCTTGAGCGTGGAGCCGGAGGGGTCGGTGGAACGCAACAATTTTTGCAGCAGACGCGCGCGGTGAGGATGAAGTTCGACGGCAGTGATCGACGCGTCTGGATTGCGGTCGGCGATGGCCAAAGTCTTACCACCCGGGGCGGCGCAGCAATCGAGAATTTGCGCGCCTTGGCCGACCAGAGCGGCGACGAGTTGAGAGGCCTCGTCCTGAATTGTGATTTGCCCGGTCCGGAGGGCGCGGGTTTTGGAAATGTTTCCCGTTCGCACCCGGCGCGCGGAGGAAAGGAAGGCTCCGGGGATGAGCTCGATGCCTTCCGCGCGGAGATTGTTTTCAGCTGAGGGATCGCGGAGCCGGATGGCAGTGGCGGGAACGGATTGATTATAGGCACAGATCTGCTGCACGGCCGAGGGTCCATACTCACGCACCCAGCGCTCCACCAGCCATGCTGGGCGCGCGAAGGCGTGGGCGAGCGATTCGGCGGAGGCATTTTCCTGGTTGAGAGCGGGGCTTGACGTCAGCGGCAAGGTTGCCGCAAGTTTGCGAAGCACGGCGTTTACGAAAGTTGCGGCGGAGCGCTTGCGGGCTCGTTTTACTAATTCCACGCTTTCGTTTATGGCGGCGCTCGGTGGAATGCGATCGAGCTTGCGGAGCTGGTAGAGAGCGAGGCGGAGCGCGGTGAGGACTTCGAGGTCGAGCCTGGAAACAGGCTGTGAAGAACTCTGCGCGATTTCGTCATCGAGAAGCGAGCGCCAGCGGAGGACGCCCATGACCAGCTCCGTCAGCAGGGCGTGATCGGGAGTGGAGAGGTTGTCGTAAGCGGCCGAGTGCAGAAGTTCCGAGGCGTAGGAGGACTCGCGCTCGACACGGAGAAGAATGTCGAACGCGGCGGCGCGGGCGGGGGAGCAACGGGGCTTCGAGGTGGATTGCGGTTTCAAGTTGCCAGTATGACGGAAGGCGGGGGTGGGTGGAAGGTGTGGGAGGCGAGCGGCTGTTAAATCCTTAACCACAGAGGGCACAGGGGACCACAGGGTAAGGCCAGGCACGCTTTAAGTGAGCTTGAGGGCCGGTGCCGTCCCTGTCGGGACTCTTTAAGTGGTCCACTCTGTCCCGGCACTGACGTGCCTGGCTATCGAATGCCGCCCCATTCGGGGCTGGAGTCCGGATAATTCCGTTCCACCTCTTCTTCCGGAATTCAGTTTCCTGCGCACCCTTAAAGGTCCAGATGCTCGGCTGGTTGGGGGCGGTGGCCGCGGAGGAAGTCGGCGGCGGACATGCGCTTTTTCCCTTCCAGTTGGAGTTCGAGGAGTTCGAGGGAGGTGGCGTGCGAGCAGCCGGCTAGCAGACGATCTCCTTCTACGTAGAGCTGAGCCGGTGGCAGAGATTTTTCGACCGGCAGGGCTTTCCAAATCTGCAGGCTCTTGCCACGAAACTTTGTGTAGGCGCCGGGCCAGGGCTGGAAGCCGCGCATGCGATTGAAAATTTCGTGCGCTGAGAAAGAGAAGTCGATGCGTCCATCTTCTTTTTTGAGGATGGGGGCGAGCGTGGCTTGTGCGTGGTTTTGCGGGTGCGGATGAATCGAACCGGACTGCAGGCCGCGCAGGGTTTCGACCGTGAGATCGGCGCCGATTGCGGCTAGACGAGGCGAGATGGTCTCGGCAGTGTCATCCGGCATGATCGGCAGCTCGCGTTGCAGGAGAATGTCGCCGGTGTCGAGGCCGGCGTTGAGTTTCATGGTGGTGACGCCGGTGACGGTTTCGCCACGCGCGATGGCCCACTGGATGGGTGCCGCGCCGCGATATTTCGGGAGCAGCGAGGCGTGCAGGTTGATGTTGCCGAGCGGAGGAAGATCGAGCATCCATTGCGGGATGATGCGGCCATAGCCGACGACGATGATGGCGTCGGGCTTGAGGGCGTTGAGCTGCTGGCGGAATTCGTCGTTCGTCTTAATCTTGTCGGGCTGGGTGATGGGCAGGCCTAACTGCAGGGCAGACTGCTTGACGGACGAAATAGCCAGTTCCAGGCCGCGGCCCTTGGGGCGATCAGGCTGCGTCACCACCAGGAGAATTTTGAAGCCGGAGGCGTCCAGCTTTTCCAGCGTAGGGACGGCGAAGGGCGGCGTACCGCAGAAAACGAGATTGAGAAATTGAGGCATCGAATCATTGAGGCATTGAGTCATTGACTGAATGAGTCAATCTCTCAATTCCCTACCATTCTCCGGCTTTGACCATTTTGCGAATTTTGCGTTTGATCAGGTCGCGTTTCAGGGCGCTGATGCGGCTGATGTAGAGCTTGCCATTAAGGTGGTCGGTTTCGTGCTGGAAGGCGCGGGCCAGGAGTTCCTCGCCGGTCTTCTCAAAAACCTTTCCGTGGACGTCCTGGGCGCGGATGGTGACTTTCATGGCGCGCCTTACGTTCTCACGAAAATCGGGAATGCTGAGGCAGCCCTCGCTTTGGGTGTGGTGGCCTTCCGCGTGAATGATTTCGGGATTGATGAGCACGAGTTTGGCAGTGGGGTCTTCCTGAAAGGTGACGTCGACGACCGCGATGCGGCGGGCGATGCCGATTTGAGGCGCGGCCAGGCCCACGCCTTTGGCGGCGTACATCGACTCGAACATGTCGTCGATCAGTTTTTTCAGCTCCTCGTCGAAAATGGTTACTTTTTCGGAGGGCTTCTCCAACACCGGGTTGCCGAATTTCACAATGGGATAGATCATCGCGTCGTGGGTTCGATCCTCAGTAGTCTTTTAGTTGTTGGCAGTAGCCATGGAAATTGCGCAAAGTTTCGAGCATGGAGTCTCCGCCGAATTTCTCGAGGGCGCAGCGGGCCAGGGTGAGCGCAACCATGGCTTCGGCGGCGACGCCCGCGGCAGGCACCACGCAGACGTCGGAGCGTTCGTAGGCGGCCTTCACCGACTCGCGGGTGGAGAAATCAACCGACTGCAACGGGCGGCGCAAGGTGGAGATGGGCTTGAGATAACCGCGAACGCGAATTTCTTCGCCGTTGGAAACTCCTCCCTCAATGCCGCCGGCGTTGTTGTGAGTGCGCGAGAAGGCGGTAAAGCCGGAGGCGGCGTTGTAGCCGATTTCATCGTGCACGGCGGAGCCCGGAGAAAACGCGGCGGCCACGCCGGAGCCAATCTCGACGGCCTTCACGGCTTGCAGCGACATGACGGCGGCGGCGAGGAGGGCGTCGAGGCGCTCGTCCCATTGGGCGTAAGTGCCGAGGCCTGGCGGAACGCTGTGAGCGACGACTTCGAAAACGCCGCCGAGAGAATCGCCGTTCTTGAGGACTTTGTCGACTTCTTCTTTCATGCGCTGCTCGGCGTCGGCGTCCGCGCAGTTCAGCAGAATTTCTTCGCGATCTTTTTCCTGGTTGTGGAGAGAACGAATCTTGTCCCACGAAACGTCGCCCTGCACGGACACACTGCCGGTGGTTATCACGTGGCTGAGAACCTCGATGCCGAGTTCGCGAAGGAAGAGCTTGGCCAGGGCTCCGATGGCGACGCGGGCGGCGGACTCGCGGGCCGAAGCGCGCTCGAGCACATAACGGGCTTCGGAGAAATTGTATTTCAGGGCTCCGGCGAGATCGGCGTGACCGGGGCGGGGTGAGGCTACGCTCTTGTGCTTAGCGGGGTCGCCGGCATCGACCGGCAAGGATTCTTGCCAGTTTTTCCAGTCCTTGTTTTCGAGTTGAATGGCGATGGGTGAGCCGATGGTTTTACCGTGGTGCACGCCCGAGAGAAAGTGCGCGGTGTCGCGTTCGATCTTCATGCGGCCGCCGCGGCCGTAGCCTTGCTGGCGGCGCCAAAGTTCGTGGTCAACGAAGGCCTGGTCCACGGCGAGGCCGGCGGGCAAGCCGGAGATGTAGGCGATCAGGGCTTCGCCATGAGACTCCCCCGCAGTGAGATAACGCAACATGAATGGACGATTGTAACAAGATGAGGCATGCGCGGGCGATGGCGGATGCGAGGCGGACGGTTGAAGCCTGCCCGCGGCTTGCCTGCGTTTTTTCGGTCTTGGCCTGCATGGAAGGCGCGGCAAAGCGCTACAATTGGGGCATTCTGGGTTCTGGCAGTCGTGAATTTCTGGCCAACTTTCGAGGAGGAAGTGTGCAGCCGCCTGCGCAGATGCAAAAGGAGAAAGCTGGGGCCGAGCGGAAGATCCGGCTCGTGCTGGCGCTCTCCCACGTTCTGCTGCGCGAAGGCGTGCGTCGTCTATTGCAGGACGAGGCTGATCTCGATGTGGTGGCTGAAGCTGGGAATGTAGGCGACGTGCTCAAGCGGGTGTCTGAACACCGTCCTCAGATTGTGATTGCAGATGCGGACGGGCTTGGGCTCGCCGCCCGGGAATTGGAGGGGCTGATCGGCGGCGCCTCTCCTCGAACCAGGATTGTGTTCCTGAGCCGGAAAGAGGAAGAGCCGGCGCCCCACGGGGAAACGGCCGGTGCCCGGAGCGTTGCGCAGCCTAGCGGAGACCGGCAGACCTCGGCGGAAGAGCTTGTGAAGATGGTGAGGAGCGCCGGCGGTGCGACTCGGCCTGCGCTCTATGAAATGCCGAGCGGCGGGCGGAGCTCGACCAGGGCGCTGACTCCGCGAGGACAAGTTCTCACTGCTCGAGAACGAGAAGTGCTGAAGCTGCTGGCGGAGGGCAAAACGGTGCGCTCGGCGGCGGCGGTGCTGGGGGTGAGCGCGAAGACGGTGGACGCGCACAAGTTCAACCTCATGCGCAAGGTGGGAGTTCACAATAAAGTGGATTTGCTGATGTGGGCGCTTCAAGCGGGAGTGGTCAAGATCCCGGTTAACTTCTAGAAGCCACCGCCTCGGCGGCTGAAGCCGCGCTCAAGAGAAAGTCTTAATCGCAGCGCAGGAAGCGCTGCGCCACCCCAAAGCCAACAGCTCAACGAAACGCGGCGTCCGCCAGTTCGGCTAGCTGAGCCAGGCTGGAAACTTCCAAATCCGGTTCGGCATGGGCGGCCTTCACTGCGCCCACCCCGGCTCGCGAGGAAGGACGGTTCACCCAGACCGTGGCCAGGCCCAGGGCCTGAGCGGGGACGACGTCGTGGTAAATGCTTTGGCCAACATGGAGAATGCGGTGAGCCGGGGCGTGTATACGGTTCAGGGCGAGTTCGAAAATCTTTAGCGAAGGTTTGTAGGCCCGCGCCTGACCGGCGGTGATGACTTCATCGAATTTCACTTCGAGTTGAGGGCGAGTAGCGGCGAAGAGATCATCGTCCACGTTGGAAAGGATGGCGAGCCGGTAGCGGCTCTTGAGCCGGCGCAGGGCGGCGACCGTGTCTGGCCAGGGTTTCCAGCCGGCGAGAGAGTCGGGTAACAATCGGGTTTCTTCGGCCGTGGGGACGAAGCCGAGTTCGTTCCCAAACTGCCGCACCACCGATTGCAAGACCTCGCGATAGGGATGGAATGTCCCCTGCTCGGCAAGTTGCTCAAAGTTTCCGTAAAGCTCTAGAACCATGGCGTCGTCGATCTTCTTGCCGTGAGCGGAGAGGATGCGGTGCAAGGCCGCAAGCAGTCCGGTTTCCCAATCGATGAGGGTGCCGTAACAGTCGAAGGTGAGAATTTCGAAGCGGTTAAAGTCGAGCATCGTACGCGAACTACTTTGCGCCAGCCTCGAACTGCCAGCGGGTTGCATTGTTGGGGAAGTTCTTCTCCGTCCAGGCCAGCACCACGCGGGGGCGGACGCAGTAGATAACAGAGTCGGCGGGAACCGGGGTCATGGGCATCTTGTACTTAAGGCGCGAGGCGGCGTCGAGCTTTTTGAGAGTGGGCTTATCGGCGCGATCAACCTCGACCGCCGTTCCTTCGAGGATCACGACATCGTCGCCCGAATCCAAATGGATGGAGATTGCGGGATTATGGGCAAGGTTGAGCGACTTGCGGGAATCGCGCCCAGTCCCGAAATATACCGCGCCGTCTATCCAGAAACCCCAGACTGGAATGGAATGCGGGCGTCCGTCTGGACGGGCAGTGCAGATCCAATAGTTGCGTGACTTCTCGAGGCGCGTCTCCGCGTGACTGAAAGGCAGGTATTTCTTACGAGCCTTCAGTCCATAGGTGGCCGGCACGTGGGGCAAACCTGTGAGTTGCGGCTGGAGAGAGACTTTCTTGGTTGCTTCCGTTTTGGGCATACGAACCGCGCTCAGGTGCGGCGATTGTAAGGTTAACGCCGCGGGTCCAGACCCGGCAAGGTCGGGGCCAGATCAGTGGTCTCGGGTTGAGTGGCGCGGGGTTCGGTTTCTTCGTCCTGCAATTGTTGGGTGATGGAGCGTGAAGCGGCTTCCGGCGGCGGACTTTTCTTCGGCGCCAGAAATTTTGCGGTGTTCAACAATGGGCGGCCGAGAGAGGCGTTGTAACTGGTCCAGGGGCTCTCCAGGTCGGCTTCGCGCTCGAAGTGGGCGCGCATGGCCTCCATCTTTGAGTCGAGGTCGTCCATGTAATGCAGCATCAGCGCCTCGGGGAACATGGGCAGCTTCGGCGAACCAAATTCATATTGGCCGTGGTGGCTGATGATCAGGTGCTCGAGCATGGCCTTGAGTTCGGGCGGAAAGCCGGGTACGAGTGCGAGTTTGGCCTGCAACATTTCAAGTTCGATGATCATGTGGCCGAGAAGCTGGCCGCGGGTGGTGTAGGAAAAAGAGCGGTTGTAGGCCAACTCGTGAATCTTGCCGATGTCGTGGAGAAACGCGCCGGCGAGAAGCAGGTCGCGATTAATTTGCGGATAATTCCTGCACATCAGGTCGCAGGAGCGGCACAGCGAGACTACGTGATCGAGCAAGCCGCCGATGTAGGCGTGATGCAGCGTTTTGGCGGCGGGAGCGTTGCGATAGGCGGCGCCAATTTCAGGATCGGCCATGAAGGCCTGCAATAAAGCCTTGAGATGAGGGTTATCGAGCGATGCGACGAAGCCCGCAAGGGTCTGCCAGAGCTCGTCGATGTTCTTCGTGGTTTTCGGAAGGTAGTCGGAGAAGTCGATTTCGGATTCGCCCAGCTTGCGAAGTTTGTGGATGGTGAGTTGGAAGCGGTTTTTGTACTTGTTGATGAGGCCTTTGATCTTGAGGAAATCGTCCTGCTCGAAGGCTTCGAGGACTTCCTCGACGTTGTCCCACATCTTGGCCTCGAGCTGGCCGGTTCGGTCGCCGAGAGTCAGAGCGAGATAGGGCTCGCCGGTTTTCTTGGGCTTGATCTGTTTGGAGACGACGACGAAGCTGGCAGTGACGATCTTGTTTTCCTGGCGCAGGCAGTCGCTGATGTAGAAGTCTTTCATGGAGGATGTTCACGAGTATAAGCGACCGCGTGACGCGCTCACTGCGAAACGTTCACAGGATGCCAAGCTTTTTCTTTTTCTTCTTGCTGAGCTTCTTGGCGGCAGTTTCCTTGACGGCGGCGGTTTCGATGGGCTTGGTCTGATTGGCGCTGGCGCCACTGTCCACGTAGCCCGGTTTGTAGTCGATATAAGCGTCTTCGCGCAACTTGGTGAGAAAGGCGCGGAGGGCGGGCTGCAGCTTCTCGTAGTAGAGCGCATCCTGAATGCGCGGCTCGACCGTTTTCAACGGTGGAATTCCGGCGGCCTGATGGTCGACCACTTTAAGAATTACGTAGCCCTGTTTGGTGCGGATCACGTCCGTCACCTCGCCCGCCTTCATGGCGAAGGTCTTGTCTTCGAGCTCCTTGGCGAGTTGGCCACGTTTGAAGATGCCGAGCTTGCCTCCGTCGGCGGCTGAGGGCCCATCGGAAAACTTCTTGGCGATGTCTTCGAAGGTCGCGCCCTTGCGAATCTGGTCGAGGAGGTCGGTGGCCTTGGCTTCGGCTGCGGACAGGGAAGCGGCCTCGGCCGCCTGGCGGGCTGTGTCCTCAGCAGCTTTCTGGGCCGCGGGGTCGGTGGCCACGCTCGGATCGGGCGTAGCCGGTGGCGGTGGGTTGCCGGGAAGTTGCGGTTTCGCGGGGGCAACCAGAATTTCGCTGAGCTGAATTTCTTCCGGCTGCTGCATGTCATTCTTGTGTTCGTCGTAGAACTTCTGTATCTGGTCTTTGGTGATGCTCAGGTGGCCGCCCACCTGATCTCCGATCACCTTCTGGGTGATGATCTGATTCCGCATGTTCTGCTTGAAATCTTCGTAGGAAATGCCTTGTGAAGCCGCAGCCTTCTCCAGCTCTTCCATGGAATCGAGCTTCATCTCTTTACGCATCTGATCGAGGCGCTTGATGAGATCGGTGTCAGCGCTGATGCCGAGGTCCTTGCCCTTTTCGAGAAGAAGCTGCTGGTCGATAAGGTCGCGGAGAACGTCTTTCTCCTTGTCGGCGAAACACTTGTCGGGATTGGCAGCATCCTGCTGTTTGCATTCTTCCTTGAGCTGGTCCTTGCTGCGATCGAACTCGGAATGGGTCACGATCTGACCGTTCACGCGAGTGATGATTTCTTCGACAACCTGGCCACTCTGGGATGCGGCGAGAGCGGACAGGGACGGCAGAGCAAGAATCAGCAAACAAAGTTTTTTCATAAGTTGTGAGTGGAGCGGCGGCCCGTCGCGGTG